>Ga0307509_10002145_pt1 | contig 32422 bp, 28 predicted proteins | sample 10_EM_MG_FD_202245 | JGI IMG/M metagenome (GOLD analysis project Ga0307509, IMG submission 202245) | Populus trichocarpa ectomycorrhiza microbial communities from riparian zone in the Pacific Northwest, United States - 10_EM | ecosystem: Host-associated > Plants > Roots > Unclassified | place...
GGAGATGCTACGTTTTATCAGGCAGACAATAGCGGACGACCAGCGGCTGCCTTCTGACCACACGGAATTGGGATCACTTCCCGTAGAGCAATTTACACACCTTGAAATTCCGGTTTCAGACTTTCAGAAAGCTGACAGTTTCCAGATCCACAGCGCCCGCTGCACCGGAACAAAGGCCTTCCGCAACCGCGATCCTAGAAACGATTGGATATGGGTCCTGGCTGGCGGAGAGGAAAGTTATGGTGATCTGCGAGGGCGGGTAGTAGCACGATTGTTAGCACTCTTTAAGATAAGAAACGTCCTGAGCGGGGCCGGAGATGTCCATCGCCTGGCATTGGTACGCATACTCGGTCCCGTCGGCGCTGGGGGATTTCACCGCGGAAGCGGACATATACGAGTCAGCAATCGGCCCAATGGTCGAGATACGCGAATAGTCGGTATAGGGGCAGTGTTCGGGCATGAGCATGTAATTACCAGCGGGGAGAGGCAATGGATAGTGAATCACAGGATAGATCTGCGGACGTTTAATGAGATATATTAAGTTATGCTACAGGATTGCGTATTCGGCCGCATGAGTATAACTTGGTTAATCGGCGGAGGTTTGAGGATTGGTCCGCGGCCGAAGTAAAGCCAGCCCCTCCGCATCCTTATACGTCCGCCGGACCCCCTTTGTGTATCCTCCCTTATAGGGTGGACGTTCTCCCTTCTGTTTCTCCTCCATACCCATTTCGTCCGCCGGACGTTCTACCTTCCTCCGCCTGACACCTTCCCAACCTTCTGAGCCTTCATTTCGGTGATACCACATTAAGGGTCTGGCTTCAATTCGGCCGCAGGAGTAGTAGTGTAGTGAATTGCTCTATAGAGTGAATCTGCCGACATTTAATGAAATATATTGAACTGTTCTATATGCAATTTGTACTAGTAGATAATACTACTGTAGTGAAAAGAAATAGAATGACGATCGTGATACCTCTATGAGTGGTGCGCCGGTAGGAAAAGATAAAAGTGGCTCGAGGGCATCCGCATCGAAAGGAGCCGGACGATTTCAGATGCCACGGGGCGGATTTATGTCGCGAGAGGGAGAAGGTAGGGGGCAGGTGGTCTGGGTGCTGGGAATTGGGGATGGGTACACCAGATGCCGTCAGACGAGAGCAGTAGAAGAGGGGAAGGATGAGGGGGGTGTCGGGACGGAGGGCGGCCGCAACAAGCGCACTGGGTACATGGGAGGGGGATAAGGGCGTTGGGAGGCACCAGGCGCATGGGATGAGAAAAAACATCCGGCGGACGGTCAGGGCCCATGGGACGCATAGGGCGGAGGCAATCCGTCCGGACGCTGGTTGCGTCCGCCCGACGTAAATCATTTTTTTGCTGATGTACCTTGCGTACATTACATCCCAAATGTCTTAAGTTTCATTTACATCTACAATTATTTGTATATAATAAGAGTATATTCTCAGGATCATAGTAATTATTTTTCAGGGATATTATTGTATTTATAGGCTTTTATGTGAATAATTCAAAATTCTAATATTTTCCATTTTTGCATTCATGAATGGTCAGTAGTTTGATTATCATGAACTATATTTATAAGATACTCCTAGCCGTAGAATTAATTATTATAACAAGTTTTATTACTAACTTCTACCTCAAACTACTAGTAGAAGTGAATTATAGATGAATTTATTTGGATGACAACTATTATTATTCATTAGAGGGATATCAGAATTTGCCAATTCTGAAAACATTTATAACCATGACTACAGGCTGTTAAAGTGCAAGTGTATAATTAGGTATGTTGGAATATGATATATATTCTGAAACTATAACAAATTGAGGTAGAGTTGGAAACAAGATATATGAAAACATGAAAAGATAAGGTTCCAGGCTGAAGTTCTTCTCTCATAACTAGAGTTTATCACTTGACCTAATTTTATAGGAACAAGGAGAATATAATAGTAGTTATCCTACTAAACCAAGAGCAGGTGCACTTTTTGTTGAGTTAAGATAGGTTACAGGGAGTATTTTGAATCTATTTTGTTAAAAAGAGCCTCATAATCAGCTCTACCTATAAGGCTCCTGCAGGCTGAGTGTGCTATTTTTTCTGCAATTCTCAGCTGTACATTCTTCTCTAACTAATGTAGGGTTGGGAGAACCCGTTGCCAATTGGGCAAAGCGTATTAGCGTCTGCTTCTAGGGATCGACCACACTGTCTCGGGGGACAGCGGAAAAAGGTATGGCCGGTTGCTAGGGCACTGCGGGGTCAGAGCTAGTCCATGGGGGTCCGTGGGCCTCACCACCGTTACATACCTCAGTTCCATAGTTCCTCCCAGCGCCGAGCCACCACGCTTCCTTCACCTCGCGTTCCTATACATTCAATTGCTTGTGTTCTTTATTGCCCGCCACCCCCCCCTGAGACAATCCTAATGCGCCCTCATTGTCACAATGGGCCACATCGGCGGTAACGATCTCCCATGGCAAGTGCTGCAGCAACTTCTCCAACACTTGTGACAGCAAACTGATGGATCATTGCAGGATATCAAGTTCGGTGCAGGATTTCCTTTGGCGTTGTTCTCCTTGTGTTCTCTTATTTATTTCCTTCTTGTTTTTCACCTAGTTACTCTTAATATACTCGCCTGGCTTTGGAAAATTAGATATACTAGTAATAGTCTAAGCAGGCCACCAACCAAAATTGATGGTTAGAAACAATGAAGAAGTCAGAAAGCAACTCTTGTTGGCCACCAGCTGGAACCTGGGAAGCTTTTAGAAAGGTAGTATTCCCCATGGCACTCTATAAGAATTGGGCCTGATAATTGAAAACTCACTGGACCCTACTCAATTATAAACACTAAACTCAAGTTTCAATTGGTAATTTATAGTCAGAAATATATTCTCAAAATAGATTGAATTCAGGAAACTTAAGGCTCAGCATAGTATGAAATTATTTAAAAGAATTACATATTTCTGAAAACAGTTTGTTTCTTAAGACAAAGGCAGAAATTCTGAAAATAAAATATCTTAAAATATTGAGATAGCAAATAGGCTTCTATATATTATATAAAAAGAGAAAAGTAATCCTGGTTCTGACTGTTGAGCAGTAAGAGAAAAAGCATATTGCAAAATATTAATTAACAGGATATGATATTTTTCACAACATAAGAATTTCTGCTATCTGATAACAGTGCAGTCTCATATTACTACTTTATAGTGAATACCTAGGTATCCACTATCCATATATGATTTAAGAATTTCATTTATTCTACTTTATCTTTCTAGATTAAGCAATATTCTATATTCAGAAAGAATTTCTCTTTTTAAAAATAATACAGTATGGAGCCTGGCATAAAAGATTAATATAAGATAGTATATAAAATAAGAGCTATTGTTCTTTATTAGGTTAAGAATTAGATATGATTAAATTTTAAGAAAATATCATAGAGTATTTAGAGAAGAAGAGGTATATTTGGAATGTATAAGAAGAGAGATTGTTTTACTTCTTTTGCTCTGATCAAAACTACAAGATTTCAACTTTCTAAATCCAAGTTTCTATATATAATCATTGCCTTCGTGTATTAATACTATATTATTTTCTTATTTATCTTTGTTGTTACAATAATTGGATGATGTTTTATCTAATATATCCAATTTGATACGATAGAGGAAGGTAAAATAGCAGAAATATAAAATATTATTACAATTTTTCAAATGTATCAAGTTTAAAGACACATATAATATACTTTTATAATACAATTTTTGAACTTACAAAATTCCTTCTCCAGATTTACCAATACTTTAGTTTAACTACTTTATCAGCAAATGCTTATAATTTCTCCTTATATTGTTATACATGGAAATTACAATATTAAAAACTTTTAGATTACTACTACATAATCTATAACAACTGCTGTAATAGATAATGCAACATTGGTAATCATACTTAAAGCTTATTATATGTAATCTTCAACTAAGTATTTTTTAACTCAAACTATTAAGCTCAGGTGCTTAGGCTGCTTTGAATTACTTTAGAGATAATATTATATTTTAACATATTAAAAGTATTATGATCTGGTATACCCTATTATCATTAAAAAAAAGAGAATACTTAGAATATATATATTCAGTTTTATTGTAGGATTAAGCTGATTTGGTATCCATATAAGGCTTTACCAATAGAAAACCCACTCTCGGGCAACTATTACAAATAATTTATTTTGGCTTAACTATCTAGACAGTCATTTAGAGTATATATTCAGCAGCTTATAGGATATTATTCATACCTAAATGACCTCTGTAGCACCTTTTATGTGAACAAACCTAAAATTTCATGAAATACACTTTTTATCTTCTAAAATAACTCTAGCTTGCCGGCTATCTATTGAACTAATAATCACAGCTAGAAGACAAATTGTTGTTGAGCTCTTTGGCTTTAAAGATAACTGTTGCAATATAGTATGATTGTTACATCCTCCTTGTTTATATAAAACAGGTGGATTATATAATATTTTTCTCATATAGTCAAGACAGTTTACACAGTCTACTTGTAGAAAATTAATATAAAATTATTTAAATAAATAGTTTTTTTAATTCTAGCTTCATACATTAAGACTAGTCACATTAAATCAGATTTTACCAGTTTCAGAATAATATTTATGTTTTTCTGGACTCTGTAGTCGCAATTTAAAGGTAGTCTTTAATAAAAGTTAGGTTATTTCAAAACTTTTATATCTGGTTACCTAGGTTGCAAGGCATTTTTCCATTGACAACAAAAAAGGCCAAGAGTTGGTTTTTGATTGCTACAGCCTTATATAGAAATTGTATTAGTCAAGGTTATAGTAAGGTCATTTGAGAAAGGGTATGAGGTGGGAAATTAAAACAATTTGAATAGAAGTTGATTTCAATAAAGGCAAAACATATTTTTAGATTATAAGGAAATAGCTGTAAATTCAAGTGAAGGTTTATAAGACAAGTGAGCTTGAATAATATAATAAGTAAGCTGAATGAGTTACGATTGCTTTTTAATCTATTTTTAAAATATTCTATTTAATATATATTAATTATTGTATCCAAAAAAAGGAAAATTCCTGTAGTTCTCAATTTGGTCAAACTATATCTGCTTTAAAATAATAAGTTCTGTTATTGAACTACTCTGAACTTGTTGAGTATTCAAATTTCTATCCTAAGATAATTGTAGAGCAATAGATATTTCAGAGAAAATGCTCAAGGGCTCAAGAGGGAGACTGTTAATTCTGAAGTGCTGTGGCCAGCTATTCAGAAACTGGAATGTTTGATGAAGGAAATGGCTATTAGAGGAAAGCTCATGGATATGACAACTGAAGCAAAGTTTCTAGTAAGATGGCCAAGGTATACAAGATTATCATGCAACAACCCAAGTGTGCTAAATTGTCCCACGTACAAATCTAACAAGATATGTGAATATTTTCTGCAGTTGGACCATGAATGAAGTTCAGATATGTAAAGAGGTAGTGAAAACAAACATGACAATTGAAGTGTAGGTAAATATATCTAGTCTTATAAAAAGGGTCCTGTTGAGTGCATCCTATTCCTTTGTTTGAAGCTATAGAAAAATAACTGCTAAGAATATTCTAAGAAGCTAACTGGTTGGTAATTGGATTGTTTGGAACAGGTGGCCCAGATAAGCAATATTTGAGTGTTCGACTAGATAGATTTATTACAAACATTTTGTCGTCAGTTTTTAAATTTTAAAATAAAAATGGTTTAGCTAGGCTGGGGTTGGAGCTGGGTCTATTTGAGGGGAGCAGTGGTTCTACTCATCGAGTTGGATTGTATTATACTTATCCTAGATGAGTCAACTCCCAGCTTGTCTACAGGTCAAAATATAAGGACTAGCATTGGCCAATAGCCGTTGATGGCATTTTGACCGCCACCCCGAGCATACTCCTCATGTATATCTATGTTTGTCTTCTATTTTATTTTTATTATTTATTTTGACCTCTTTTTTTAACCTTAACTTATTTGCGTAGTGTACTGTCTGTTTGGCTAATTTTTCAATTTTTTAGTTGAACAGCTCTTGACCCAATCCAGGAAGGCTCCAAGGCAGTGAATCCCATCTGAGGATGAGACAGTATCACCCACTGTTATCATCACCCCATCTTAGAAACAGAAGAAACAATTAGCATTGAAGTTATCGTTCTACAGAGCCTAATTAATTGTAGTATTAGGGATGTCATTATTGTCCCGAATTGTGACTAGGTAATAGAGATTTCACAATACTAATACTTATTAGCCATGGGTAAATGTATCTTTTGTGCTATGATATAACCTTAACTGATAGGTCTCGGATCAATTGCACTTGTATGTCTGGGTTACGCTATGATGCTTGATTTTTATATGACTCCCGATTGTCAATTATAATGATGTAATCACTTTCACGAATGACTCAAATTATGAGTTATATGATGCAATTGCTGCATATTAATTACTCTATAAGTTATTCTTGATTTATTGTATAATATTCAGTGATATATTGAAATCAACTACTAGATTTCAGACATGACTAATATATAAGTCATAGGAGCATGTAGGAGCATGTGACTAATAAGAATATAAGTCAGTATGGTTAGGGTTGTGAGAAGAAGTCTATTTAAGCAAGATTTTGGACCCAGTAGTTAGAGTTCTTCATGTAACCTTCTAAGTGCTTTCTTATACTTTACTTTCAATACAAACTCTTTATCTCTCGCTTATATGCAAGTGCCTTAGTTCTATAATGATTCAGGTACTATACGTTTCTCTATTATAGGTAATAGGGTATGAAATAAAGGACAATAGGATAGTCTTTATCTTGTTGGAATATCTGATTGTCTTGCTCAAACATGAAGGCTATAGGATATTTCCAAAGATTGAAGATGGATATACACAAGTCCTGTTTGCAAACAGACTTTAGAATATTCTCTTAAGGAATATAGGTGAGATGTCACCAGCTCCACACTAACCATTGGGTATGATTGTGGCAAATATCACAAGTCTCTTCTCATATGCCAGAAGTAAGGGAGGAGTTTCAGGTGATGTGCTATTCAAATTTTAGCACTATTTACAAATACCAAAGTATGAAAGAAAACCTTGTATATCGCATATTTAGAAGAATGAAGGTGCTAGATGAGATTCAGGTAATATGGAAAAAGTGACCACATGCAGAATCATAATCATACTCGTTAAATCTTACAATTTAGTTGCACCTAACAATTATTGTGATAAACACCAGTGGCTATTCACCACCTACACCTCTCACAACTCATATCTCATATTTCCCAACCACACTTAACAATTATAATTTTAAAATGTCTGGAAGTGTTACCAGCAATAACATTGGAGAAAGTATTACAGGAAGATTTTGCTACCAAGTCAGTCTGTCCACTGGTCAAAGGGGTTTGGGAATCTAGTTTCAAGGTGGTATAAGGGCGATTGCAGTAAGAGAGGCAGTATAGGGGTGCGGAGATGAGGTTGAAGGAAATAAACCAGGAAGGAGTTACTAGAATCAAAGATATCATGGTGAGTGAAACAATCAAGGTTATGTACAAGAAGGTTACCAATAACAAGTGTGAGAAAAATGAATTGTTTCACTAGGATAAGGTCCAATTAGTCCTGCTACAGGGATTTGGGTCTTGAAACCCCAGCAGACATAGATACCATGATGGAGAAGGTAATTTGTCCTATAGTTGAATCTGTGTTTCCGATATAGTCAGCTAAAGCTATCAGAAGATAACTACCTTAGGAGGGTGAAAGAAGACAATATCCATACCGACACTATTAAGAGCAATGATACCCGTGCAGCCCTTGACAATTGCAAGGGCAATTCTCTACGACAGGTTGTAGAGAAAAGGTTTATGATGCTATTATATCTTGCAAATAAGAACAGGCATCATGCAACCCTAGAGCAGAAGTATTGCATCTATGCCTTTAAGACCTGTTAGCTCTGGAATGTCTTTTGGATATCATATCTTGCTATTTGTTTTTGCAGTAGCTGCTTGCACCCATAGCCCGCCTGGCTGCGGTAGCAGGCTTCCCTTGACACTCACTTGCCCATTCTACAACAGCCTGTTTTTTTGTATCATTCTTCTAATATGCCTGTATTTCCAACAGCCCATCAAGAAGTAGTTGTACTCAAGTACACTGGGCGATAAAGATCTCTGCATATTTCACAAATTCCAACCACAGGATATGTACAGGAGATTGAGAGGACTAAGGATCGACAGGAGGCCAACATTCTTTACCTGATATGAGAGTTGTGAAATTGTTGAAGTGTAATATCTTTGTCAAAATTATTCACAATCTAGTTGACCTTTTTAACTAGTAGAATACTATACATTTCTCTCTACAAGTGTTTACTTTTTCAGATTAGACAGATAGACAATACTCTTTCCAGTTAGAATATATTTGTGATACTACTATAATATCTTGGAAGAAGAGAGTTCTAAGAAAACTCTCAAATGCATTGTGTTTTATACCTGAGACCAAGGTAGAGGAGCTATACTAGCACTGTAAGAGGTCAGGCCTCCTTTCTATGATTTCATGAAACTTATACATGCAAGCAGTCTCCATTATTATCCTAATTCTCTGTGGAATCTAGTCCATACCAGAGTCAAGGCTAAGTAGCACCAACTTCAAGAACCCTGACGGATGTGGCTGGAGCATACGTTCCAAGTTCCACAAGACTTTTGCACTAGGATTCAGTCTCACTACCCCCTAGAAACGAGGATCATGCTCAGAATATGCTCAATCCGGCAGCTACACATTTACCTGCAACTAATACAAATTCATTTGAGATCTTTGGAAACTTTTATCTCTATACCGAAAAATATCATGAGAGTTGGGGGGACAGTGGTGCCAAGTGACAGCAGAGTATATAGCATATACTGCAAATTACACTGAAAAGAAGAAGATAATATGAAACTGTGATCATCGAGGAGCAGGGATGTGAAAATACTTGCAACAATGCGCAGACCATTTAGGCAGTGTGATTGGCACGCCTTGAGTGATGTGTATTATGTGCAGAAAGGGTCTAGCACATTCAAGCAGCATGGGAACTAGCTCAATGCATGATCACAACAGATCCTTGGCTGGTCAAAAGTCAAGAAAGTTGCATGGATATGAGACTCAGGCTGGAAGTCCAGGTAGTATATATATTCTTACACTATTGCAAAGAGACACTAAAATGGGGAATAGACGTAGAATTATTGATCTGGCAATGCCTGCAGGGTTTAATCAATGCTACTTTGAAGAATACTTTCTGAAGGCTTTCCTTGTGACCAACCTTGTTTTTACTTGTTCAAACAACTGTGTCATTTGTTGGTTTATCAAGTACCTTCGTGAGAGTATCAAAATCTCTTGTCCAATGACATTAAGCCGACATTTGACAGGGCTTGGTATCTCAATAATCGAGAAGATTAGAGCAAGCCTACTGACGGGGGAAAGATTTCTGTTGGTAGCAATACAAGAACCAGGCCAAACAAGTTTCCTTTTCTAGCAATCGTACCTTATTTGATATCGGATAGCTGACAGATAGATGAGGTCTTGATTGGGATTTAGGAAATAAAGAGGTCTGATACTGGGGCCATTATTGTGGGAATGATTAATGATGTTCTAGGCAAATACAGCATTAATGAAAAAATTACTGGTTTCATCACTAGTAGTGCAAACAATAACTGAACACTTACAGAAGCCTTAAACAATGCCTGAAGTTTATTATCAGTTGAATGGTCTTAGTTTGAAAATTATATTCCCTTTATAGCTGATGAGATTAAGCTTATCCTCAATACCTTGATGAGTGCTATTATGATTAAATTGAGGGATAGTCATATGCTCTCTGTATTTAAGGAAAATTATATCAAGATGGTTACAAGATTTGATAGTGGCTTTCACAAGACAGTTGAAAATGTAATGTGTCCAAGATCTCATACTGTTAAAATTATCTTTTCATACACCCAAATTTATATGCCTAAATTCATACACTCTGATTTATACACCTATATTAATATTCCCAAATTTATACTTTCCTTTATTCTCAGGTCAGATATCATGAGTCAGGGATATTTCTGATAAGGTTATATGTGTATTAGCATTGGCAAATAAGTATTGTGATTGGAGCTTCACCTTAATAACGTGAACATTTCATTTGAATACAAAATAATAGGGTTGAGATTCCACCTACTCTCCTTTATGAGGTTAAGACTGATAGCGACACTCTGATGGCAGCTCACTCACAACCCAATCATAACTGGGGTAGCGTAGGTAACGGTGCGAAGCACGGAGAAAAGCACGTAGGTGGTGGTTCCGGTATGTGATGATAACGATGTGTATATTCAATGTACGATACAGGAAGCTCTCTGCTGGTAGCTCAGACTAAATACAGAAGAGAGCGCACAAACACACAAAACTGGAAAAACCCACACAACGGGAAAAGCCCCCTAGTGGCAGTCACGACCCTAAACCGGTCGTACCCCAAACTAACTATCATACCCTAACAACTATGGGATTCCAGCTATCACTCCCCTGAATCCCATGCAGTGACAAACACATGGTATGATTGTGATAAATAGTACGAAAAAAAACTTTTGTTAGGACAAAAATGAAACACAAACAGGTATTATGATAGCGCTCCTCTCATCATAGACAAAATCCTTGTAAATCCCTGGTGTTTCCCACTCTCCAGACCCTTGGTCAATCCGTCGGCTATCATCTCATCTATTCTAAGATACATGATTGTGACTTCGCCCTCACGTACTAGCTCTCTTAGCCAGAAATATCTAACGCCGACATGGCGTGTAGAGGCCCTAAACTAGCCATTCATGAGACTAGCAATACAGGCTTGATTGTCGTTGAACACGGATATAGAAATAACCCCTTTGACCTCTCCGTATAACTCGGCCTGGACCTTTGCCAACCAAATACCCTCCTCAACAGTAAGGGCAGTGGCATTGAACTCCACATCCGCAGTTGATTTTGCTACTGTTTTCTGACGTTGAGACTTCCAGTGAACGATGGCTCCATATCGATCGAGTATAACAAAACCCGTAGTCGATCTCATACCATCCACCTCTCCTGCGAAATCGGCATCGGCATAGACAGTGATAGGGGCTTTCTTTTCTTTCTTTCCTCTTTCTCTTCCTCCAAAGCCTCTATCATCGCTCCTTCCTAGACGAATTTGTAGTCCCAAAGAGTCCTTCAAACAGCGCAAAATCCTCTTAACAGCTGCCCAATGTAACATAGATGGGTGAGCGGCGAAACGTCCTACTAATCCGGTTGCATATGTGATGTCCGGACGTGTTGTAATAATGGCATGAGTGAGGCTTCCACAGCCTCCTGGTATAGCACCTTGTCGGCCACTTCTTCCTCCTCCCTTTTAGCGTTGGGTTTCGCTTTAACATCCATGGGTGTGGCACACCCTTTGCATTCGTCCATCCGAAACCATTTGAAAACCTTATCGAGGTATGCACTTTGACTGAGGTAGATGATGCGCCTCCCCCGGTCCTGTTCCACCAACATGCTGAGAGAAAACTTGACATTCCCAAGATCTTTGATAGTGAAACGCTGTTGAATGGTGGAACGCAGGCTCTGAATCTCCTCTGCACTCCCGATAAGCAAAATATCATCGACCCAGGCGATTATTGTAGCTCCCTCTGGGTGGTATATATTCCAGCTTCAAATTTTGAGGCACGCATACGCATCTCCTTCGTGAAATATGATTCCAATATATTGTACCAATTGCGTCCTGCCTGCTTTAGCCAATAGAGGCTTCGGTTTAAGTGCACTGTAACAGAGACTCACAACTCGATCCTATTACTGTTTAGGATTACATTCCCATTGTTGGCAAGACCAAACTCCTTGGGTAGACCTTGATAGAGTTCCTCCTCAACTTTGCTTTCTAGGAAGGCGGTGACAATGTCGAGTTGGACGATTTCTTTCTTCTCCATTGCCGCTCTTGATAGGACAGTCCATATGGCAGCAAAGGAGATGGTAGGGCTATAGGTTTCGGAGTAGTGATTCCTTCTCACTGTCGGAATCCGTGTGCGACGAGACGTGCTTTATATCTCGCCACCTTTCCGTCCTCCCCTATCTTCTCCTGAAGTACCATTCTCAAAGATATCGCCCGTGCATCCTTTGGTATCTTTCCTTCCTCTACCACGGACCATGTCTTGTGTCCTTCCAATCACATCAACTCGCTGTTGATTGCCTCAATCCACTTGGTGCGATCAGGTCCATCCAGTGCGTCCGTGATAGTTCTTGGTCCATTGCCAACCAATAAAGCTAAATCAATACTCGTCGCCTGATCGCTTCTTCCTTCTCCTCCAGTCTCTCTTGTAATCGGTCACCGCCCACTGGCAGACCCTCTCCAGTAGCTTCCAAGAGTATTCGCCCTCTGACCAGGAGTGCGACTCTTCAGAGTTTTCTTAACCACTCGCACTGGTTCTCTTCTAACTTCCTTGAAGTTTATGCGTTGGCTCTCTCCGCTATGCTCGGGTTCTCCTTCCTCCTCGTTAGTAGCATGATCACAATCATCACTACTGAGACTCTCAACATCATCCACGCCTGGATTGAAGTCTGTGTCATCTCCAGTACTCTGAGAAATACTGACGATAGAATCATTAGTCAAAACAGGGCAAAACATCGGTTGCTCGAGAGGTTTGTAGAACGGAGAGTCTTCATGGAAGACAACGTCACGTGCCGCAATTCATTTCTTCAGCTTTGGATTGTAGAGGCGGTACTGCTTGGTCGATAGCGTATATCCAATAAAGATCAAACGCTTTGCACGAGGGGTCCATTTCTTGTCTGCTCGTTTTGCTGGGTGGATGTGGGCGTACTCTGTATATCCCCAGACTCGTAAGTGTTGAATGTTGGGTTTCTTGCCAAACCATAATTTGTAGGGCGTCGCATCTATTCCATGCGTCCCTTTTGTTATTGACAGGTTCTTCAAGTAAACCGCTGTCTGTACTGCTTCCGCCCAATAGATCTTCGGAGCACTAGCTTGTTGTAGAAGCGCATTCGCTCTACCGACAAGGACTCGATTGCTGTTTTCTGAGACGCCATCCTCCTGTGGGGTATAGGGAACTGTGAACTGAAATTTGATTCAGCATCTCCTCAGCTCTCTCTGAAATGCCTCGCCTGTATAATCTCCTCCAGCGTCCGTACGCACAGCCTGGATGACGTAGTCCTTCCCACTCCCCTGATGTTGCTGTTCCACCTGAGTCTTGTATGCTTTGAAAGACTGAGCTGCATCACTCTTCTTCTTGAGGAAATAGACGGTGGTAAACTTCGTAAAATCGTCTATAAGTAACATGAAGTATCGACAACCACCAAATGACTTCTGTTGCATTGGACCACATAGGTCAGAGTGGATCAGCTCACCTGGAGCGGACGTACGCTGTGCCGCTGGCTTGAACGGCGTTCGGATCATCTTTCCTTTTAAACAAGCATCGCATCAACCGGTTATTGAGTTTGCTTGTAGAGCAGACAACCCAGAGACAAGTTCGTCTCTGCTCATTTTAAGTAAAGCTTGGTGGTGGAGGTGGCTTAAACAATAGTGCCATAACGTTGTCAATATTGGATCATTCAACGAAATAAGAAGCCCTTCATCCGTGACGCTTGCATCTGTGAGAATCGTATAAAGTAGGTTGACCTTCTTTGCAATGGCCATTAGAATACCATCGCGGAAGACCTCTGCAATGTCCCTCTTGAATGATATATTGATCCCCTTCACTGTAAGCTGGCTGACAGACATTAAATTTGTCGAACGGGCGCTGGGAATATGTAAGACCTCTTGAAGGAGTATGGTCTGCGATCCCTGGCTAGGTGACCATATCCTAATGCCAACTGTACCGATTCCCGGGGCAGTGACCAACTCCCCTGTGGCTGTACACATTTGTCGTTCATCAGACGTCAGGCGCTTGTAAGTTCCCTCCAGGAATACACCAGCATGCTTTGTCATATGATTGTTGCAACCAGAGTCTATCACCCAATCCATATCTCAAACGACATGCTTTCCCATCATTGCCTTGTCGACTCGCTTGTCCTCATGCACGCTCACTGATTGGCGTCGGCCGCCAGCCAGAGGTGCTCCTCCATGACACCAGCTCTTTCAGTCTGGTTCACATTGCATTTGACGGAGATTCCCAACCCCGTGTCTTCGTTTGCCTTCGCTCAGCACTCGCGAATCTTATAAGCGGGTTTTCCGCAGTGGTGACAAGACCCAGCGAACTTTCCTTTTATAGGTTTGCTTCTAGCACTGTGAGTGACACCTTTTCTCGAATAGTTGGACAGCTTCTGGAATCGACCAGTCTTCGTAGACTTTGAATAGAGTGCTTGGTCAGGCTCGATATCCCGCTTGCGTCGTAGTTCCACTTCGTAGGCAGTAAGCTTTGCCTTGAGTTCTGTGTAGCCTATGATTGTCGTTTGTGAAGACAGAATACTCTTGGTGACCATGATCCATGTCTTCCATTCAGGCGTCTTGGGAAGGGCCTCGAATAGATGGAAAATCATCTGCGCATACATAGGTGTATTTCCGCTAATAACAAGCTTATCCCGTAGCTCGCGGATCTTATTAATGTACTCGAGTACAGTACCGCACTCCTCGAGGTTACATTCGTACAGCTCTTTCTGTAAGTGATTTGAATCGTAGCCAACTAGAGTCTCGTAGTTGCTCTGGATATCTTTCCAAATCTTCCCTGTTGTTATCCATACTTCGTTGTAGTAGGAAACAGCGATCGTGTCTGTCATAGACAGGCGAAGAGCTCCCACAGCCTTCTGAATCCTCCTTCTCTGCGCTTGGTATCGGTCCAAGGCAGTCTGGTACTCTCTAGGCAGGACGAGAATGGTGGAGTCAGGCCGCTTCACAATCTCTTCATCACCAATCGTCAAATCCCACAGTCCCTCCCGTTGGAGGATATCTGTCATTCGCATGGACCACATGCGATAATTCGTTGCATCAAGCTTCGGAAAGCCTGATCCCATCAGAGATACTGAACCTTCTTGTTCGGTCATCATGTATTCCGCGAAAAACAGCGTCCGTTGACTAGGTACGTATGATAGACTCGCCGGCAATACACCGCTTCGTTGGGTAGATGGATGGAAGGATGGATGGATGGATTTGTTTGATCGTCTTCCGTGAAAGCCTTTCTCCTCAACAGGCAGAAAAGGTTTTCCTAGCTTTTTCCGGACTTGTCAGGCCGGGCTCATAACCTGATAGCGATACTCTGATGGCAGCTCACTCACAACTCAATGATAACTGGGGTAGCGTAGGTAACGGTGCGAAGCACGGAGAAAAGCACGTAGGTGGTGGTTCCGGTATGTCATGATAACGATGTGTATGTTCGATGTACGATACAGGAAGCTCTCTGCTGGTTGCTCAGACTAAATACAGAAGAGAGCGCACAAACACACAAAACTGGAAAAACCCACACAACGGGAAAAACCCGCTAGTGGCAGTCACGACCCTAAACCGGTCGTATCCCAAACCCACTATCATACCCTAACAACTATGGGATTCCAGCTATCAAAGACTGGATAGCACTCAACTCTAAATATATTAGAGAGGTCTGTATAGCTATGGGAATTGACCAAGGAATGATAACAAATATATTCTAATATTATATCATTGTTGTCAACCCTAGAGGTGTAGAGGCTGGTTGAGTATACCTTGGAAGTACTCCAGCCCATAGGGATTTGGACATTATCGATATTAAAAAGAAGATAGATCACCATTCAACCTGGTTTTTATGTACTTGAAAGTATCTTTGATCAATTGGAAATGCAAATTCAAAAGTTGCAAGAGAGGCGAATGCAATGGAAGGTTAATATTTGTGAAGATTTACTGAAAGCAAAATGAAATGTGGCTATTTACTATGGTAAGACAGAAAGCCATAAAGGTGTTTTGTTAGACATTGGAACTTGCATGACTCCATAGTGCAAACTCAATCTCTTTAACAAATGGGATATTAATAATACCAGTGACTAGGCTGAGTATGAGAAGTCATATAAGAAAGAGTTCATAGTATAATAGGATTCTTACAATGTGGCAATGATTGCCAAGGGTGCTGATACATCAATTGCACAGAGTGGTTAGAATAGTCGATTTAAGCATCTTCAGAGATAGAGAGTGAGAGCGATTACGATTAGTGAGACACTTGCTAATATCAAAAGCGATTCAGAGATTGAGCCTTGTGATTCTGCCACCAAAGATCTTGATTCCCAGAATGATAACAGCCCCGCTGGGATTTTTAACGCAGTAAATATACCTAAGTAGTGGAAGGTTAAGGCTTGGAGATTCCCAAATTTATCTCAAATTTATACGGATATTCTTGTAGTCAAACGAGATTGTGTTGGTGTAGAGTGTGTATCCAGCATGGCCCAAGAGGTGATTTGCAATTGTCGCTTCTGACTGAAAATTACACAATTTGAGAATCAGTCCTGGTCAAATGCAACAAGCATCAAGAATTATGGTGAGAGCTAGTTGGTCATGATAGTGAAGAGAGGCAGAAAACCTTGAAGAATTGGCTACAGTGGATGATTACCATGCTTGGGCAGATAGGAAGGAAGAAGGTACCAAGACAGAATATGGTTTATTTGGAGATGATAACAAGTCACACAAGAAGGATACAGCATGGTGTTTTGTCAATCGAGATGGCAGTCGCATATTTGGAAGAGAACTAAGACTTATACTCTCATATCATTGCTTGATTGAATCTTGATATGAGCGCCGTCCATTATCCGATGGTCAAATTCAAGATGTTTCTCCATTGACAGGCTTTAAGGAATTTGGTTATGACAAATGAATTTGAGATAGCGCTGTTAATATGAATAGTGCAGCTGACACTGAGGAAGAAGAAGGCTCTCTACTGAAGAAGCAACAAATTTCAAGAGAAGAAATAGCTGATCTTGAATGTAGCGACAAAGGGGATAACCATGATGTCGTCCATATTGAAGCTGTAGCTAGTTATCAGGAAGAGGTTTATTTTGAGGAGGCTGTACTGGGAAACACTAAATAACTGCTTGTTATTCAAGTAATGTAGGGAAAGGGGAGAACAGATTTTTAAACTGCTGTTGGGGTTACAACAAGAAAGCGTACTGGAACCGGTGGGAAAGAAAAGAAAAAGTCTTCCTTAATCTAGTCACATTTCAAGCAAAGAAGTTATGAACTCAAAGTATCTCACTATAGGGGATAAGGTAAAGCTTAAGCCATTTATAGTCTTGGGTAAAATGCAAGATAGGCAGGCTCATTGAGCCCTCCAGGTATTGGAAATCATACGCATGAAATCATACGCCCAGAAAAATCAATAGTCCAGAAAAACCATATGACACGAAAAATCATATGCTCAAAAATTCAAGTCTGGCAAGTATAAGAAAAATGAGATCTCACTTGAGGGGCCATATGCCCAGAATAATACTATGGACAATTGTCATAGATAATAGGTATGAGTGCAGGGGCTCATTGCATTAGCTCTAGCTTGCTTTGCCAGTTACTCAAATCATTCTGTCATAGCTTAATTTCTCTTTCCCTATAATTGCCCTTGCCTCCCCCTTCCAGTACAATTTATCTTTCCCTCTTGCTTTCACTCCCCCCTCCACTGTTTTCATTTCTCAATTCCCTGAATCTTATTCATCGTGCAATGGGGCACTTGGACCTGCCACGTTTAGTGGGAAGCATTACAGCTCTTTCCTTGCCCTCCCTCATTTGATATATCTTTATTGTTATTCTATCCCAATAGCCCTTTGTCTGTCCTGCTTTGAGTGGGAAAGAAGCATTCTTTCAATAACTGTGGGTAGTTGAGAAGGCTGTAAGAGACTATCACAAAGGGAGAAGGAGAAGGCTATGAGATGGAAGTGGAAATGGAAGCAAAGAAAAGCGGAGCAGCAATTCACCAACCTTCTATAGGTTGAAGATAAGAGGGAAGGGATTTCAACTTCCAGTACGACTGCCCAAGGTACAATATTACTCCCTGCTATTTAGCCAAGCTCTCTTCATGCACTTGGGGCACAGGTCATATATCTTAAAGGATATACTAATTTCATTGTCAATGAGTTTAGATTCTCGGGAATGAACCCTATGGCTCGACATGGATAAGGTATACCAGATGAAGAGAAATATTCACCAGATGTTAAAACACCCAAACCATCGACATGTTGCAAAGAACCAATGTGCCGATTTTGATCTTATGAAGGCAATCCTCTCACAATCTAAATGGCAGCCAGAATCCAACTTAAAGCAGAGCTTCGAGCAGGAAAACAAGCCCAAATTACAGTCAGATATTGGAGATATTGTTATAATAAAGGACCAGTAAGGCATTAATGATACTTTGGGTTGAAACATGGCATACACAAACTATGATTAGAAATAGCGTCCTATATGTTATCAAAGCCATGAATAAGAAAGCAAGTTGGCTACTACCTCAAGTCGTACCAGTGGTTCACAAATATGTTGCTTCATGGGGTGTAGCAGCAGATTATACCCGGCAAGCCGCTATAGGTACCATGGAGCGTCTTGAACACCTCGCGATGTTCGATCTTCAAGCCACTACCGGTAATAGTGCCAACAATGCCTCAACTCTAGGTTAGCCAGAGGCAAATGCAAGTGGCAAGCTTAATCCAGATCGTACTTTGAGAACCAAGAGCTGTGTTATTGGGCATTGTGCCTTTGCTCCACAAATGGCCTTGAAAACACAGAATATTAATCTTAGACCTGGGCCAGCACAGACATATACAACAAAACCAGCAATTCAGAAGGTAAAAGAATTTGGCCAGCTGCTTATACCGTTGACTGAAACAGTGGAGGCCTTATTTCTGACCTTTCTCCCAAGCAAGCATTCAAAAATATGTGGCAGCCTACAGGGCCATTTGTGATGGAAGAGCAGATCTTGTTGATGTAGAATTTGGAATATGGAACTCTCACTCGCTTGTTATCAATGTGAATACAAACAATCATAATGATCTGGAGGACGTAGGTCATAGGGGGTGTGCTCTTGGAGTCATGAGTGACATTGAGGGGGGCAATGCCTACTTTCCCAAACTCGAAGTTATGATCTATTGTCCTCCTTGTACACAAAGACTATTCTGCCATCTCTTGAAATTCTGATAAGTGACTAACTGATACTCTAGGGTCAGTAATATTTATACACTCCTATGCTGCGGAGCATTACATCAGGTCTTTCGTCGTGAAATGTTATCGTGTAGTTTACTTTATGCATCAAGGTGTGCACGATGCATATGTGGAGAGAACTGGAAAGACGTTATAGGAGTTCGATGCGATGCCTAAATGGTGGCAGAAATTTTGTCGGCATCTGAATGTATAAATATTTTTAATTATTAATTGTTCAATTTCAAGGTAAATATCTGTGAACAGAAGGCTTTGCCGGAAAGTAATCTTGCCCACAAGCAGAGTGGCAAGCATGCCTGCGAAGCATTTATCCTATACTATAATCAAATTTCCTAATAGTCACATTACCCTTCTGGGCATACAGTTAAAGCGATAGTTTCAAATCATATCCGCAAGTCCTACACTCGCGGTATTAACCTGTGACTGGATGCTCAAAGCCAGAAGCCCAAAATCATACATACAAGACCTCACACTCAGGATACTAAGAATCATATAGAGAATCATAGAACCAAAATCATACACTCAGAATCATACTTCCAGAATCATACGCCAAGAACCATATGCCTAGTATCATACACTTGGAATCATACGCCCAGAACTATACGCCTAGGATCATACTCCTAGAATCATACGCTCAGAGTCATATATACAGAGAATCATAAGCTCGGGATCATAGGCTTACAATCATAGACATAGAATCATATACTTAGAGTGATATGGTCAAACTATGTTAATAATACTAGCGCCGTATATAGAGCTCTGTATCCTTGCTTCAAAATATATACTAGTATGACAGTCAGATCAGGATTTTATGATACGATATATAATTATAGATATCGAGGCAATATATTAGTAGTGACAGAATATCACTCAGGGTGAAAGATGGAGTCCCAGGCAGGGTAAAGAACCCGGGATTATAGAACGGGGGCCTGTCTGGCTAATCACCGGGGGAAGGAAAATCCCCACCCCGCCGAATCACCCGTGTGGGCCCCGTATAGGGAGGGGCGGGGAGAAAAGGCAAAGTTTTGGCCCCAGGCCGGTGTCAGGACGGGCCATTCTGAGAAAACCCACGACGCACCACCCCGCCCCGCCCCGTAATGAAGACTAATTAAAGGCTACTTGAGAGGAGGTGTTGATATTGGGTCCACAAAGGTGCTGTGCAGTTCACAAACCACCGGAACCGGGACCATATCTTCAAGGGAAAACTAACACTCATCCTAAGAACGTCTGTTCAACACCATCAATTGCGGTCGACAGATATTGCGCCATGAGGCCTTTCGTTTATCTTTTAGTTTTCCTTATTTACATCTTTTCTTCGCCATTACTAGCCACATTCTCCTTCCATAATTTCCGTGTAGGAATTGGTCGAGACAAGACCCTCGTAGATTTAAATGTAGATGGGCTTTGAAAAGGGCCTTCTTCTAGCTCCTCCTGGACATTTTCTATATATCGTATTCCACACCATAGCGAGTTCCCGGCATAGCCAGCCATCCCCCCAAATACTAGCCACTATTTAAATCCTGACTGAGGTTTGGCCAGTTACATTGTCTAAACTTGCAGATGGCTTGCCCCGCTTGGGGATCGCCACGATGTGGAATATGTTATTTAGTTTTTAGTTTTTTCCTCTTCGCATCTTTCCTCCCTTGGAGTTCTAGTTAGACTTGGTCCCTATTGTGACGATCTAGCTCTTCATTCCTGCTATCCTATTATTCACTGAGTTGGTATTGGTCTCTTATTTTGTGAATAGTAGGGTACAGTATATACAGTACGGTCTGATAGCAACAATCCTGCATGGATAGACAGATGGTAAGCTTGGAGAGGGCCCTCTTAAACCGGTGAGCCGCTGGTTTTCTTCATCCAGATAATTCCCTCCACTCGAGCCAAGCGACAGCCAGTATCCCCTCTACGGACTGCCCTACTCCCATGCTTGCTCTTCTATTCCCATGAGGGAGGTGCTGAAATGGTCGAATTACAACCTTAACCCTAGGCCGCAGGGTCTCTTTTGAATACCGGAGAGCAGACCGCTGGTAGCAGCGGGCGGGCGGCGATAGTGGGGGCGGTCATAACCTAGATTTCCTTAGCGGATCACAATAGTTGTGAATATAATATCAAGTTGTAATGCCGGCACACCACGGAAATACCATTATTACAAAAATACACAAACATTTAGGGCTTTCCCGGACACGACCACTTCGTTCCATTGCGCCATACACACGGCCACCCCCCTCCTAGTCCCAAAATCCCGAACTGAACTGCCATTCGCCAAACTTGTAGCCTATCGATGATTCCGTTCAGAAAATGACAAAACGGAACTGTGGCCTTATACATATATTCCTAAGTTCCTATGTAGTAGTAGGCAGTCAACCGTCGACCCAAACAAGTTTCATACGGGCAAACTGTGGGAAATTGGAGACGACCCTTTCTACAGGTGAAATGGTCACAAAATGGAACGTTCGCTGTTCCTTCCATTTTTTCCGGGCGGGCGGGCCTTAATATATTGACCTCTTAAAGACCTTTAGGAGTCTATGTATAATATTATAGTATATCCTGTTGTAATAAATTCCTCTATCGCCGTTGAGTTTTATTCTGTCCTTCTACCTACTGCAAGAGTGGAGATCTTATATACTACAGGATAGCAGTCACAACCCACAAAGAGCACCCGTGTCCTGATTTCCTGCCCAGGTAGGAAATCGTTTTGGGACTAGCTTCACACTAGACAACCCCCTGTCATTTCATTCCTCGACGAGGAATGAAATGACCGGGGTATGACCAGTAGTCATACTGGGTTCTATATATACAAAAACTCTAACTGTATTCCAAACCTCTATTACCCATGGCCCGCTTTCTTACTCCTTTCTGTAACATCTCCTTTTGCTGCTAACCTTTCCCATCACATATACAACCACTTCTTTTTCCCATAACGTTCAACTGATTCCAAATCTACCTTCCCCTTTCACTTAGTCATCCACGTCATAGATATCGAACCTTCGCGAAAATTCTAACATATCCTACCCGCCAGAGTCCCTACGATCGCGAGAGGAAAAGTTCTCCGCTAAAGCGATTGTGATCACGTGCTAGCGAATCCTTCGTAGACCTCTTTCCTTCTATTCGTTACCCGATGGCTAGGCCAAATCCTGCATATCGAACTACATGCTATTATTACATGGGTGGGAAGATACCGAAAATTAAGGGATAGAATGGCATATACTTCAATATTTAAGCTGCAGTACAGCACTCCAGTATTTCTCCAGAAAGCTAGCATTAATTATAGAATACCGGTACACCCCACGTGAGAATCCATTATTCCCACTCATGAGGTCGATGAGGTATTCCTCACTGGGCGCGATAAGAAAATTGTCGTGAACCCTGCTTGTGGAGTGTGCCCCGATAGTGCACGTGGCGAATCTACAGTAGCTACCAGCTGCACTGCCGGAAAAACTACTGGTAGGGCGTTCGAGCGGGGTACCTGCTGGCGCATGCGTCGTGTGCTAGACGTTTTTTTTCCTGGGTAGGACAGCAAGGCAAGGCATGTTTCCTGCAGCTAATCCCAGCCAATGCACTCTCCTTGGGACTCGGGAGGGGATCTCGTGCGGGGCATCCACCACAGGATATTCCTGCCCCCCTCCGGAAACACCCCACCGGGACGATCGGTTCCGTCCCGCAGCAGGTAAATTATGCAGAAAGAGCCGGTAGGGCGCAACCCGCCAATGCGGTATTATCCGGAAGTCCAGGCTAATCTAAAAGTAGTACAGCCGTGCTTGGACGCTTGGCTACAAAAATGCTACTTACCAGTTCTGTACTTGAGTAAGTTTTCCTCGCATGAACTAATGATGAATTTCACTGTTGGGGAAGGCGTCTGGAAAACGAAGCAGTTTCACTGGCTCGCTTATGTTACGTCGAAGCTCTTCCGTCACGGTGTGGAGGTTCCATGGGTTTTTTTATGTGATCGGGTTTCTTTGTCTTTACGGTATGATATAAACATGCGGAATATTTGTGAGGACAGCAAAATATCGCCGGGGCTCCCTACGATACCGCGGGGTGTCAAATGTGTCAAATAAAGGGAACACCTGTAACTTACCTGCAAACTAAGTGCTGTACTATAACTAAAAATCGGAGAATATATCTCCTTCGATAGCCATAAGACCTAAATGAGACCGCCAATTTCCCACCTTCACAACAGCACGCTTTTACTCTAGGGGTAAGGCTAAGTGTATTTTATTTTTTGTTGTTGAGGTTGCCCAACTTATTGTTGCTGGTATTAAACTGGGGCACTTGGTTGGGAGTTATAGCACTGTACCCAACAGCATACATCTGTTCGGGTTATTTTGACACCTCCGAATACATTACAATATCAAATAATTCGACCCACACGCTATGTCTTTCGAGTTGTCTCCCCTTAGGAGGCGGGGTATTTCTTTTGGCTGTCTCAGGTCAAAACCGCCTAAATTTCTTTTTTTTTCATTAATAAGTCATTAAAGTTCAATTTCTCGACTTTTCAGGAACTTATCATTCATTTCTTTCTTTCTTCAAGCCAAAACCCTTGTATTGCAGATATCTAAACCACTTGAGGAAAGGAAAGAAATCCAATAAGGACCCAAGATAAACAACCCTAAAGGTAATACATGACCGTTCCCTCGGTGCGGCTGTCGGTCAGTTTGTTCCACCGCCGGAGGCATTGGTGAGGTTACCGCTGCCCTTGCTATGTGAGATCGTTACCGCCAATGTATCCCTAGGTGGCAATGAGGCGTATGGGAGTCCGGTAGGGGTGGTGAGTAGGCAATAAAGAACCCGAGGTGTGGGAAGCATGGTGATCTCGTGGTCGGAGAAGTCCGGAGGTGGTATGTGTATGGGGGTATCCACTGACCCGGAGTCTATGAGCGATGACCCCGCACTAGCTCAGCGACCGGCTATACCTTACTCCACCCACCTCCGAGACGCGATCCCGATTCGCCAAGCACTAATATCCCCTATGCTTAGCCTAATTGGCAACAGGGTTCCGAATGGTCCGAGCAAGACTGGACTGGACCAGCTAGTCTGGTCGAAAGTCAAGTCTAGCCTAATGGTGGAAATTAGACCAACAGGATGGTCAGGATTAGCAGACCAGACTTATCCAGGATTGGTCCGACCAGGCCCGCCAAGCGATAAGATATGCACGACCCTTTGACAAAATTAGCATCCCGTTTTGCATTTTGCTACTTTTATCACAATATATTACGTTCAAATAAAATATTTCTTAAATAAACTCCTTGTTTCCATCGATTATACAGTAGAATCTCAGGAGAGTCAGAGTGATAATAGTACTTCCCTTAGATTCAAGGCAGCGAAAATAGATTCACAAGTATCAAATCTTTTCAGACAGCAAAGTGAGTGATATTAAATGACTATGCAATCTTTTATAAAGACTGGTCTGGGTCCAGTCATTGACATCAACCTGGACCAAGAAGTCTGGTCCTGCCTCCAAGACTTGACCAGTCGGACTATTCGGAACCCTGATTGGCAATAGGGTTGTTCTAACCCGCTATTTAAGCGAGCCACCCTACGAGAGCAGGACAGCCTCCTATTCTTCTAACTCCAACAGACATTAGTGAAGCTAAAAATTGAGAATAATGTTTTTCGAGCAGGAAGGTGGGAATCATTTTAAACTATTAATCTCTTCCCGCTTTCTATTCTAGCCATGGTGATTTCTGCTTTGCTATAGAGAAAATAATCTTTCCCACAATGCATGTTTGAAGTCACCAAGGAACTACCTTCTGTACTTGAGTATGTATTCCTCACATGAACTAATCTTGAATTTTACTACTGGATCACCCTGAGACAACCGACAGGCTCTTTGACGTTGAAACAAGAATCGGCTAAAGTGAAACCCACAATTGCGCAAAATCGGGACCCGGAAATCTTAATCGTGGTTATAAATAGTTGGTCGGATGAAAAGCTTATTTGAACGACTAGCACCGGGCGGATCTCGCCAGAAAAGGCAGTGCTTCCGTTGCTCTTAAATTAAACCCCCACCGCCGTGCTTTCAGACTGGTGTGGACCTTCTGAACAGGGGATGATCATAATTCGGGCGCTTTACGGGGGTGGGTCAGAGATTTGCGTTGAAGTCCTAAGTTCAGTAGGCGCCCTCAGTATGTGTACAGTTACAAGGCAAAGGTCTTGGGTCTTGGTCAAAGCTTATTCAGCAAAGGTTAAGCGAGGACGAAGGGCAAGCACCCACCCCCCATCGTGAAAAACCCCAGTCGTGGGAAAAAGTGGAGTTTACACTGACAATTCGGCAGCCACACCCACTGACCAACTTTTGCTTTCCAAGAGAAAGTGACTGCGCCTATACCTATGAAACCCACCACAATACGTGTTTACACACCCTCCGGAATGGTCAACTCTCGTCTTCTCCCATTATCAGAGAAAGGCATTTTGTCGCTGATGCGCAATAGATTGGGAAAGAGGGGGTGTACCAAACTCCGCTTTATGCCAAGCCATAATTCTAAACTCCACTTTTCCTCCCAACTGACCCATAGTACAGACTCCGAGTCCTAAATACACCCCTGTTCCTTTACCACAAGTATTAAAATAATATTTCATGTTTTAATTTTCCACTTTTTTTCCACCATTTCAATAACATTATCCTCTTTTTGCTAAATACTGGTTAGTTGCCCACACCGTCTCGGTATCTAGCAATCACCAAGACCTGGAGTGAACAAGATACAATTGAGGAAGCACGATCGGTTAACAAAGACCCCCCCCGGCAACCATCTTTACCCATGCCACCGTACTATTAGGAACCCTAGGAAGCGGTCGGAAAATCAAATGTTTTTACGCGACGGCCGAAAGGTAGCTCCTGTAACTGATTGAACATAACTGATTGTGGAAAGCGTCCTTCGGGTGAGGGTTTCGGTCGTCCTAGCAACAAAGAGCAAGCTAGCTCAAGCCTACAATCAAGCTTTGGATACTCCTAGACCTTAAGAATGATTGACTATCCGGTTAAAAACTACGCCTCTCTATCTCGACCTGTTCAGCATCATGGTGCCTGTTTTAAGGGTTTTTAATGTAGATTCGTTCCTGTAATTGTTTTCCTAGTGTGACTGTTTACTAGAGGAAACATTACTACGGCAGAGGGTTCTAAGGTTTGTCGCTATGCCTTATCGTCCAGTTTATCGGGGGTTTTTTTTGTTCCGAGCCCGGGACCTCGCTTAAGGTTGGGAGCCGGAAACAGTCCTCTCGACAATAAAAATTACTCTAATAAAAAATTAATTAAAAAATGCGCAGACGGCAGCAACGTCTGAAGGAAACTCTGCATAGAACTACCAGAACTTTACTCCCCATGGTTGAGTTGAGTAAGCATCGGATAAGGGCCCTAACTCTGGAAAGCCTCAATATTCCTCGATTAACCTGGTAGCTAGTGGGGCTTTAAGTTCCTAGTGCTAGAGTTGACCTCGCAGTGTGTAGTATAATACAGTACTTGTTTGATCACAACTCTAACTTGTAAATGAGTGATTGTAACTGTCGGCCACATGGTTGGAATACTTAGAACCGGGGTTTCTCGCTTGGAAGTGGAAGGATACACAAAAGCTATATCTCTCATCCAATGCTTACTCAACCAAGAGATGGGATTGGTAGAAATAAAGAGGAGGAAATTTTGAGAAGTTCTATGGAGAGTTTCTCTCTCATATTAAGGCGTGTTCACCTTCAATTTTATTTGGCGATCTCGATCGTCGAAGGGGCGGGGCTCAGATGACAGGCACTGTTCGGCCTGGAGCAAAGCACGATCGGCCTTGGCGATAAACCGGATAGTCACAGGCGGTACGGTAGCTCAATCCTGTTAAGCGAGTTATGTACTCCTTCCTACAAAGTTTTTGAAAACGGCCACCACCATTTAATCGGAACGAGCGCACTGAGCGACATAAGAAAAGATACAGAGTGGTCTGCAGGGCGGAAAGAAAAAAACAAAATATGGTCAACGGCTGCGACCCCTCAGGAGAATTTACGATATAAGCCTCCAGAAGCCTAAGAAAAAGAGTTTATTGGCCGGCGCCGGTGGCGGCATCTAAAAGAACCGCAGCATAGTACTGCAACGAACCCCAATCTGAGTTAGCAACAATTTCACTACAACGGAGAAAAGGAGCGGAATAATGAATACTGACTCCGGCATCGTCACCGTTCCGCTTAGCATCCCTCATTCCTTCCAAAATTGCTACCTTCTGAGCAACCAGCATCTCCTTGGTTATCCCCAAGTTCCTGGCGCGCAGATCGAATTCCCAAATCCTCGACCTCCTCTCTTCCTCCGCCCTGCTGTCTTCTACCAATTTGATCGCATCAATATAGTCAGCCTGGTTTACTTCTAATACCTTCTTGGAGTTAGGGCTGTGGGTCGGGGCCTAACCGAGTGCTGCCAAGAGTCGCTCATGTTCCATCTTATGAAGATTGAGCCAACCCTCTTTCTCGTCTCCTGTGCGCCCATGAAGCCCCGGGTACCTGAGGTGCCTCTTCAGGTACCGTCCGGGAGCTTCTCCCTTGAGAACCAACGGGCAGGTGGGAACAGGACAGGCAAGCGGAGATGGACCTGTAGTAGAGAAAGAGGCGCTTGGAGCCTCCAAAGGGCCGGAGGTGGAAGCGTGTGCTTGTGGAATAATTCCTTTATCCCGGCGGGAAGAGGAGGAAATCGCAGTGAGTATCGAGCATTCACCTTCACGGGGGTGGCCAGGCATAGTTGCACAGCCGAAATCAGGCAGCTTTTGGGTAACAGAAGAGTTCTAGTTGAATATTTTTTTGGATCGTGAAACCGAAGACAGCCCGCAGATAGATAACCGTTGGAGATAGTCGAGAATGTCTTAAGAGAGGAATTTGTCAAAGCCTAACCGGTAAAGTGCCCGCTAGGCTATGCGGAGGAAGAGCGGGGGGGGAGATGGGTAAACTCCACTTATTTAAGGGTGAGTTGGCCGTGGGTCCCATTGAGACTTACGAATGTGCTTGCTGCGCACTCGGGATGAGAAAATTTTTAATTGGAGCAAAACGAGACGTGCATTGCTGTTTTGCTAGTCTTGCGTAGGGGGAAGGTTTTTTTTGGCTGGATTGCATCACCGGATGTCACTCGCGCTAGATATGTGCGGCAAATAACTAAAAGTCACGTGCCTTAGAAGGTAAATTGGTAGCCCTACCTCAGCCGATTCTTGTTCTAACGTCAAAAGGTCTGCCGGTTGTTGCCGCGTATTTCCGAGTATTTCCGTGTAATACGACAGCCACCTCACCTGCATAGCGCCAATCCATAGGTGCAATAGATAGAGTGCAGTACTGAGGGCGGGTTTACCTAGCCGTCTATTTCTAAAATTTGGGTGATGGAACTAGGCGGTCGCATCTCAACTAGCACCATCATCTGGTAGACGGTTCAAAAGTGTTTATTCGATTTTCTACTGTCCTAAATTCTTGTAGCTAGACGGTCAAAACGCGAAGCTGCCTCGGGGGTGCGTTTATAGATTCCACGAGACCCTGGACCGCACGCTGCTGTAGGTAAAAGTTGGGTGACAAAAAACTCGGGCCGCTAGCTATTTTGCACCGGAAGCAGTCATTTTCAGAAACTCATAGCTCAACACCCCCCGAGCAAGAAATTTTAAGAAGTTGCAAAAATAATGAGAGCAGCTATCTCTTTAAGTAGTGAAATATCATGCCTCTAAATTAATAATTCGTGATTTTTTGTGCAATGGCATGGAAAGACCCGAAAGTGACTTAGGAATTTGTATGATGGTGCCATACAAAAGATACATGAAAACCACCTTTGTTATAGGCATCTCTGCTTTCTCAACTCTACAAACATTCTCCCTATCAATTTTTCTCTTAAAAACTACTCTCTACCTGTTCCCTAGTTTGATTTTTTTCTCAAGTGGAACCTCCAGATTGGTTGGGGTTATTAAATGGTTGGGAAAGAGTGCTTAGTTTTTTTGAAAATTCACGAATGTTCCATGCCTTGGAGATAGTGGGATCACTGATGGGACATGACTGAGAGGAATTCGGTTTGATCACGATTGCACGATTGAGTAGTGTGGTATCAGAAGAGTGAAGGTATGTTTTGTTACGGAGTTGGGCGAAGGAGAAATGATTGCGATGTTTGAGGAATTGGCACTAGGGATAACACGAGGTTAGAGGTTAAGGTTTGCTAGGAGTTGGAACAACGGTGTCGCACTATGATGGTTGGTTACAAATCAGAAGACAGTGCTAGGGCAGTAAACGATCATGGATGATGAGAAAAACAATGTAAGATGACGAAACAAGGAAAAGGGGGATCAAGTAATATGAGTTTCGGGAATGCTCGATCGAGCTGCGAGGGGGAAGGAAAGGAGGAACAAGGAGAGGAGAGACTGGAGGCGGTGTTCTGGATGAAAATATTTTTCTGTGGAGTGGAGCTTGTGTATATATAGGACACCTCCGGCGACATAGAAACAATAAGGGCCCCAATACACTCTCCACCGATCAGAGCCTAATTTTGTGATGTTTTGGTGTAAATTTCCGTCGGCTCGAGTTTTTTGTCCCCTGACTTTAAACGTCATCTACTTGCCCTCACACCTCCAACCATACAGACCTCCTCAACGGTCGGCACCATCTCGAGCTGCTGGACGGCTGTCTATGGGCAGACGTGCCCTAGTGTTACTGACAGTAGGGTGGTCCGTCCCAACCAATCTTTAAACACATCCATTGCTCGAGCGTGTGTGAGAGAATTGTTGAATGAGAGAACTACCATGCCCCTAAGTTGTCCCTTGGCGATCTTTTTTTTCTTTTCTTTTCAATCCTTGTTTCCTTCCGTAGTGGTAGTGTCGTTTGGTTGCCACTACCGCCCTTGCGCCCATCCGCTAATTCGTTTAAAACTGTGGCGATAAACGCCAGGGTAGTCCAGTTAACTGCCTCTGACCAATTAAGAAACCCCGTGAGGCGGGTTACATCCTTGCCCCCAACTACTTGTGGGGCTATCTAGATTCACCTTTATCGTGATGCAGGTTACGTACTGATGCTAGAATAGAAAATCAAGTCTGTATTGGAGCTACGGTTCCAAGCACTCCTAAACCAGTGCTAGCAAGCAACCTACTGTACCTTCATAATACATACAAAATGGTTGTTCTTGGCTCTAATAACTTCTAGAAGGACGGGACATAGATGATCTGAGGTTCCACCATCCCCACGAACATTGCCCCTATTGGAAATCAGAAAACATTGAACTGTTGGGGGCTTATTCTGAATACATCTATCAAGTTAAATCTTCCTAAAGATGTAAGTTGGCTGTGGTTAGAAATATTGAAAAACTATTATTCTTTTAGCCTCCATCTGATACCAAGTGCCCAGCCCCTTAGCGCTAAAACAAGCTACTAAGGTGACAAAGGGGGTTTTTGAAGGATATCGCGCAAATTAAATATTTATCTATACTAGACAGGTAGGTGTAGCACGATAGAGATGCCATACTAGATCATTTACAGCTACTTTTGTGTGCAACATAATCTAGATTATTGAATTGTCATTACAGAATGAAAACACCTTAAACATTGGAATTGGGATTAATACCTTCCTGCTTCTACCAGTTGTCTTCTGCTTTGGAGTGAGTTGAGAGTAATGAAACTGCTATTTGGTTGACTTAGAAGTGTATTTTTGGGTGTGGAACGGGCAGGGCGAGCTCCGCAGAGATCACTTGGTAGATCTCGGATACCAAGTGACCCCATTTTCTGAGGGGGGCTCTGAGGGAAGAAAGATTTACCTCAGATAACCTGAGCAGCACCAAAGCAGGAGAACTGCTAACGATCTTAGAACAGGAACAATAAAGCACAAAATAGCGGCTTACGATACAACCACGAAAACGAATGAGTCAAACTTCCAGATTGGTAATTCGTTTCTGTATAATATGCATTGGTTATGAGAATGTGAGGAGACGCCAACTCAGATGTATTGGAAGATATCACGAAAGGAGGATGACAGTGAGCACTTCAAGAATTTGGAGAGGGCCTAGGGCTATTGAAGGAATCCAGGAGACCCAATGCCTGGTGGTTTAGTTTCCCTCCAACCACCAACATTTCCACTATAGCCTCCAAACCGGAGTGGAGCAAGGAGAACCATCTTCACCAGCTTCACCCTTGTGTTTGGCAGCTCAAATCCCCACCCATTTGGCCACATTCTTGATAAGCAATGTCTTCTCCATAATCCCCATATCCATGGCATGTAGCTCAAACTTAGCAGTCCTTAACCTCCTTTGTGTTTTTCCATTCTGGTCTCGCACTATTCCGGGGTAACTGTTCCAAATTAGTTAGTATATTCCAAGATGGGTTTGTAGAAGGGAGGGCTATTAGGACTTGTAGATATGAGTCGGCCATGCTCGGTCTTGTGAAGATTGACCCAAGCAGCTTGCTCGTCCCCGCCGTAGCTATCGGGGGTACTGGGGTCCCTCCAGAGGGATCCATGTCGTATCCCCCCCGAAAACTGAGCGACAGTCTGAAACAGGTCACCCGAATTCAGCTAGTCTGGCACTGGCATGAGTAGATCAGGCAATTGCTTCAAGAAGATAGAGGGGTTAGTGCTTTTTTTATGAGGTAGTTTTTTTATTCTGTTAAGAGGAGACGGGGGTGTCAGCGCCGGAGATCGGGCAGTGTCCAGATATACCTTAACAGGGGGTGTGAGACACGACATTAGGGTCCAGAGTCTGGTTTCTGTGTGACAAAAGGCAGCCGCTGCTCATGAGTATCCCTGCTAGGTAGTCAGGGCTGAAGAGGTGGGGCGGGTGGGCTATATAACTGCTCCATCTTCTTTCAGTCACAATAACTTGGGATCCATGGAATATCACTCGGACATATTCTGAAGAAAATTGTTGAAAACTGCAGTTCTATGGCCGCACTTGGTGCGGAATGTGCCAGCTCTCTCTGCCCGCAGTGGCTGCAGTGGTATACGTACGCACTAGTGAGAGGACGCGTCTGCCTGAATTTTTGTTTCCACCTCCCTGTTTCTACCTTTCTTCCTGTCTTCTCTCACGACATAACCTTTGCTCCTGCACACAACTTTCCTCCTAACTTTCCTTTCATCAACTTAACACAATCAATCAACGATCTTCATCTCCATAGAGGCGGTTCCACTCCACTGCGTAGAATCCCAACCATTAATCATTTCCGTTACAACCACTATTTGCAACAAAAATTGTTGAAATTATGCCCCAACATGTGAACAGTGTTCCCAAGCGTCCAGTCCGTCCGTCTTTTGCCTAGGACGGGACGGACGCCAATTGTGAGGCCTTTGGACGGGACGGACGCCAAATTGTAGTCCGTCCTAACCCATGCCCGGGACGGACGG
>Ga0307509_10002146_pt1 | contig 32421 bp, 28 predicted proteins | sample 10_EM_MG_FD_202245 | JGI IMG/M metagenome (GOLD analysis project Ga0307509, IMG submission 202245) | Populus trichocarpa ectomycorrhiza microbial communities from riparian zone in the Pacific Northwest, United States - 10_EM | ecosystem: Host-associated > Plants > Roots > Unclassified | place...
CAACGTCGATCCGACGTTGCGTCCTGATTCGCGATTAGCGTTCCGGCGTCAGGTGCGTCAGACGCACGGAACGCACGGAACGCAAGGTATTATTTTTGCTGATGTCGGGTAGCTATCTGAGCTACCAATTCCGCAAGTTGATCCCCTGTAAACCCCTCTAGCTGGTTTGACGCCGGTGCCGTTGCTGGTCCTGGAACGGTACTCATGCTTCTAGCCCTTGGGGTAGTTGGCGAGATTGTTCCTTCTGGCGATTCTTCTTCTGGTGTAACCGGACTTGCGGTTCTTTGAGATCCCTCATGGGAAAGTGCGGTGTTAAGTGCTTCTTCTAGTGCTGACCCTAGGTCGAGTGATCCTTCGTCGGGTGGGTCAAGTTCGATTGGTGAAGCTAATCCTTGTGTTGGTAACTCGTCCTCTATAGGGTCGATATCCGTGGTGTCGTTGGGTGTTGCGAAACGACGCAACCAAATGTAACAATCCTATTGTTGAGCAGGTATGCAACAGGCAACGACAGTCGTCTCCTGCGTAAGCGAGTCTCGCTTTTCTGCACCAAGGCGTATGGGAGTACTATCACTTTAGATAGTACAGAACTGGCTTGCTTGTCTTGAGTGATCAGTCGAAGGATACTATCTCTTCAGATAGTAAGATGGGCGGATTGTCATGCTTGATAGAACTATCACAATAGTCCTATGTTCGGGCGGCCCGTCGACACTATCACAATAGTCTCCGAATTCATAGAGCGTAGGCTCTCGTATAGGAGGAGTGTATGTAAAGAGAGTAAAGCGTAACTGTACCGCAACATCCCAAGTATAGAAAAGTACTTAGATGGTTGCGTGAAGATCCTATCCCTTGGTCGGAACCAAGCTCCTTTTATAGGCATCTTCCCACAACCCTAACCCTGGTGACTCATCACCTTGCCTAACATAACTCCTATGACTCATAATGAGTCATAGTGTGAAATCCGTCAGCTGACTCGTATGAGTCAAGTTGAACTGCGCACATCCCTTTCCATCGATCCAAACCCATAAACCTGATCATGCGCTCAAATGAGTCGCATGCGTGAAACCCATGACTCGTAATATGAGTCATGTGCGAAACTCATTACATCATATGGCGTCACGATCGTGAGTCATGAAACCATTAATCAATCATAATCAAACGATGACCCGCAAGTGCGTAGTCATGTAAAAGCTATGAGTCAAAGCGACGTCATCGTGCAAAACCAACATACCTTATGACTAATAAGTATTAGTCATGTGAAATCAACCTTGCTTAGTCACGATTTGTGACAGTCAAGTGATTCATTATGAATTATTCTTAGCAATAAACTACAAGTACTGTCTGTATTACCCTAGCGGGAATAGTTTATCTAATATTTAAGACTGAGGTATATGGCTCCATAAGATGACCATATATCCGAACCTATGCTCCCGAAGTGATGAGCTTCCTAGAGACATCTGGAAGACGACTCGGACCACTGGATGAGAGCACGTTTCAAGATATGTTTAGCTGATTGGAACGATGTTTGGAGAACACTGCTCCTCTCACTCTAGTCGCATATGCATGTTGCTGCATAATACTTTGATAGCTGGATATCGGAAGTCATCACTCCATATTCCATATTACTATTGGTATGTAGACATTTGGACCGCATATTCATACATGGTCTATCATGACGAAGAGATCGAAGATTGTTTACTGGTGGAGTGGGGACAGCCTCAGATGAAATAGCAGTTCGGGAGATTCTCTGAGTTGAGCTGGGCAAGTTTTCAGGGTCAGACGGTGTTCGCACTTTGTTCTGACGAACTAAATTGTTAAGAAGATACTTTTTAACTAAAGAAGTTGAAGTAGCATGAACATTAGTATAAATAGTAGGCCTCTCCCCCGGAGGTTGAAGAATCATCAAGCAACGGAGAAGTGACCTTAACAATATAACTAGTTAAACGAGTTATATTCTAACTCTTTGATATTTGACTACACTTTATTACTTTACCCTTATCGAATGATTACCAACGAGCCTTCCTGACTATTAATCCGTTGTCTCGAATATCCTTGGCCTAGTTAGCTCAGAATCCTACTGTATTAGCTACCCCGTAACAGTCTGTAATAACATTTCTTCATATGTTCACACTATATCTTCTGGTAACCGGCACAGGTACTACACTTAGTACTGATGAAATCTTTTAGAATTAGTTTGGTTTCAGGAAATAAGCCTGACCTTGGAGCTTTGAGTCTCACAAGGTATCACTTAATACCTAATTTGTCTTATATTTACTTTCAGGATGCCATGTAGTCTCTCTTTCTGTTTATATTTCACAAGTATTATTTGATACTCCCTGTATTTGAAGTTTTGTTCCAAGAGATTGTTTGATATCTTGATAGTTTTATAAATTGTTTTATAATATAAATTTGTTACTATAGTGGTTTTTGTGATATCAGCTGTGCTTGTGAAAGTAAGGCTTACAAAAGGCCAAACTGTGTATTTACAGGCTGCATTTTTCAGACTTTGAAAGAGCAGACTTCAACAGACAAAGTTTTCTATATCCTTAGTTGGATAGTTGCCACTTCAGTTCACTACAATAGTAAGAAGCAGCTGAAAAACTTCAAACCTTCAGCAATCGTGTAAAATGTATTATTACAACAATCTTTCCAAGCCTAAACTTGATCAGTCTTCTTAGGCCACTCTCTGGCTATAATTTCAGGTGCGCTACATAGAATAGTTGCTCAGAGGTTTTATTGTACCAAAACTGATAAGAAATTACTAGCATTAGAGTGCTGTCCCTCACTTTGAATAATAAAAATAGACCCCTGTCCCAGAATCTCTGACCACTATGTCTACTATTACTAGTGTTGAAATCTTTGGTATGTGTCATATCTGTAGTGTTCATGATACTGTGATATATTCTTTTACTTAGTTTGTGTTTCCGCTCTGCCTGTTTACCAGCTACATTACTACTACTAAGTTATATATTATGGTATTTTATTATTTATTTCAGAGTAATATCAGTAGATTTAACATGTGCTTTCGTATTGGTATTCAGGATTTCATGCATCTCTTTTGCATCTTTCTTGGTCATGATATTTCTAATACTTATCTCACACACTAATAGATTTACTCACATAGTTTGAGATTTACCTGGCCGGATTTCTGGATCAAACATGTTTGTACTTGTATTTCAGGTTCTTTCATTTTTTCACCTATATTTCCCCTCGCTATTTGGACACACACTTTTCTAAATATAAGGTTCTACCACCCATCTCACTTAGAAGAATACAAACTTGAACTTCTACCAATCTGCTTCTCACCTCATCACTATGCCTGTCTCACAACCCTCCTTGTACTTGCAAACTATTATCTACATAGAATAGATTATGTTGTATTTGGATTATTCAACAACCAGTACTGGCATTCTGCCATACTCAAAACAATTTAATTGTTGTACAGAGACAATATTTATAGCTATTGGACATTAGTGCTTGTATCAAGTGCTTGATTCAAATATTCAATTCAAAGAAATATAGTGATATGGAACATCAACAATTAACCAATAAATTAAAGCAGGGTCGGAACATATAAGCAGTAATCAAATACTTGTATGATGGGTAGGGTAAAATGCCTGTTACCTATCTGTTCTGTAGTCAGGCTGTAATACAAAAATTGGTTACTGATTAGTCTGGGCAGCCAATGGCTCTACTTGATGAGAAAATGTATACTTTCAGCTATTCTTGAACTGAATTTCCCTACATATTGTATTTAGCTTAAATAATCCCTATACTCAATTTGCTTCAGAATAGTTGATAACGAACTCTAGTATTTCTGATTGCCCAACTAATATATCTATATTATATTATCCTACTATAATCACTTGCATATGATTTAGGAATTTTTTAACAAGTCTTGAATCATATACAGATTGTGAAGGAGACTTAATATCTTTGCTTTATATATCCTTTCCCTTAATTCGAATTAAGGTTTACCCTTTTCTCAATAATGAAACTATTATCACATTTAGGTACAACACAAAAAATTGCCGAATTTACTACATGAAAACCTAGTATTTTATAGTTTACTCCCCCTGAAGGTAGCAAAAACGATGAACTGGTTCTAGAACTCAATAGATTCCATATGTTGCAATCTCAAGTTTCTGCTTACAGTAACACACTTTTTAGTTGTTCAACTTTCTCACTTCTCTCAAAACCCTACTGTACTATATGCTCCTTCCTCAATTAAACTCTTTTAGCTTTTCACTCCTTCAAAGTAGGAGCAATGTTAAAGGCCTGTTTACCTATAGATGGAGGCCTAGCAACTCGACATGGTGCAGACAGCTAAGAAAGGCTACATGTGGGGAAGTGTGTAGGTTGAATGGATTAGTCTATATGTACCTAAATATAGCCACTAGTATTAGTGAGTATGAAAATTTGGATTAACTGACTGAAGATGTGCAACTATGTAGCTTCCAACTCTCAATAGCCCATTGTAACTAAGATATTCGCCTGACCAAGAATGTCTCCTCACAAACTGTCGATAGGAATTTTGTAGTCTCTCAACTCACTATTGGTTATCAGATAATTGATTGTTGATTACACAAAAAAATTAAAGCTGATCAGTCACTATTCTTATAATTGTGTGCATGATATATAGGTGGTGTTAATAAAGGGTAGTTGCAAAAGGATCTGTTGAGTTGCATCAGGTTTTAACTGTCTAGCAGTTAGAACATAGAGCTATGGAAATTACGTGAACAATTTTCCTATATCTAATGGAACAGGATTTGGTTGAGACGCCAACATCTAGTTTTACCACCAAATTCTCATACCTAGCGGGTTAGGTAAATGGGCTCTAAGTCAATTTAATCCTAGATCCTGATGAACGTTTACTCTTGAAAACACTGGCCTGATGTCAAAAAACTTGAAGGCTCACTGGCATAGTCCTTGATCTATCTTGTGAAGCATTTAACGATGCCAAGGTTGCGGCCGTGGCCGCAACCCCTCGATGTTCGCAGGCTCACAACCTGGGGCACTCTAAAGAGTGCCTGCCAGCTCAACACAACTTTGCGGCTCAACACAACTTTGTGGCTCACCATAGAAACTCTGTGGCTCAACACAACTCTATAGTGCAATGCAGCTTGGTGACTCAGCTTAAATGTTTTACTCGGCATAACTTTGAGATTTAATATAATAATATAGTTTCTAATAAAACAAATGCTATACTCATTAACTCCATCTACCATCTACTGCAACCAATTATGGCACCACTTGCAGCTCCGGCCTTCGTCCTACCAAGTCAGCGTGTTGAGCCCTACGAAGAGGTTGAGAAACAAATTCAAGCAGCAGTTACCTCTATCCAAGCAAGATCAGACCAGCATCTCAATATCGCCCAGGTTGCACGAAACTATGTGATTCCCATTACCCGACTTGGTGCTCGTTTACAGGGCTGTCAATCCAAACAGGAGCGTCAAGGAGCCAACCGCAAACTTTCAGCAGACCAAGAACTCGCTGTATGTCAGTATCTTGATTGCCTTGACACTATCGGTACTAGTGCTCGCCTACAAATGGTTTCCAGTTGTGCAAATACAATCCTAGCATATGGACATACCAGTCCAGATCCTGCACCTCGAGTCAGCGATTACTGAGCACCATGCTTCCTTGACCGGCATCCTGAATACCATATTCGAAAGCAGAAGACAATCGATTCGGATCGGAAAAATGCACATCAACCTGACAATATTTGTACTTGGTTTGATAAATACCATGCCGTATGCCAGGAGTACAATATTCAACCACCGGACCAATATACCTTTGATGAGACGGACTTTTGTCTTGGTATTGGCCGAGACCAATGGATCATTACACGAGATCTCAACCGCCAGTCCTACCTAGGTAGCTCGACCAATCGAGAGCTTGTTACGGTGTGTGAAACCATTAGCCTGAGTGGTGATGGGACAGCCCTTCCTCCTATGATCATCATTCCTGGTGTTATCCATCAGGAAGCTTGGTATACTACAACCAGTATCCCGGATAACTACCTTGTTGCAACCTCTGAAACAGGGTATAGTAACTATGAGTTGACTATAAAATGGCTTGCCTACTTCAATGGTTTCTCTGCTGAACGCCAGAGTGGAATCTATCGACTATTACTACTAGACGGCTTTGGTTCTGATTGCACAAAACAGTTTATCGAGTACCGTGATAATAACAAAATCGTACTATTCTGCTTACCTCCTCATGCGAGTCATCTACTTCAACGATTAGATGTAGTTATTTTTCAGCCCTATAAGCATTATCATGCTGAGGCAGTCGAGGCAGCTACACGTATGGGCGGCAGAGAGCTTGATAAAGCTGAGTTTCTCGACTAGATCGACTTAATTCGTCAGTCCACATTCAAATCATCAACCATCCTCTCCGCCTTTCATGCTACTGGCCTAATTCTATTTAACCCATCTATGGTTATTTCCAAGCTCAGAGAGGCTGTTCCTGTTTCATGCATTCCAGTTGAGCATGTTCCTGGATCTTGTACTACTAGTACAATCTCGCTTTCCATTCCTACCCTTAGGGCTCAAGGGCAAGAATTAATCCAAAATGCAAGAGAGATGTCACCTGAGTTTCAACTTCATCTTAAGCAGGTTCTTCAGGGTGGTTTAGCCCTTGCTCAATCTGGTGAATTGGCAAAAGAACATATGGAAAATACACAAGCGGCAGAACACTCTAGAGATGCCAGACACCGGGCTCAAAATAGAAGCCAAATACAAAGAGGTGGGGTTATATATGCAGCAGACGCTCGCCAAATGGTTAAAAATAGAGAGGCTGCAGAGGTGGAAAAGACTAAAAAGCAATTAACTAGGGCATGAAATGCTAAAAAAAAGGCTGAGACAGCAGCACACAAAGCCTTTCTTGATGAGTTAAAGGCTGGTTATAAAGCTTGGTATGTCAGAACAGCAGGTGCAAGGAAATTGGCTAAGCAGCAAGCAAGGTTACAAAATCAAATGTAGATTAAAAACGCTTATAATATGCCCGTATACACTTTCAAGTTAAAATTGTATTTAACTTCAAAGTTATGCCGAGTAAAACATTTAAGCTGAGTCACCAAGTTGCGTTGCACTATAGAGTTGTGTTGAGCCACAGAGTTTCTATGGTGAACCACAAAGTTGTGTTGAGCCGCAAAGTTGTGTTGAGCTGGCAGGCACTCTTTAGAGTGACCCAGGTTGTGAGCCTGCGAACATCCGGGGGTTGCGGCCGTGGCCGCAACCTTGCCACGGTTACCTTAGTGGAGCGGACCCTCAATCGTAATCTCAAACATGCCTATTTCTATATTGAGCTGTGGAACTTTCTCTCCAGGTCTAAATTTTTAGTTTTGTCTTTCATAGGTGAGGATGCCATTGCGGAATTGGATTCTTGAATTTCATTCTCAGACTACTTTCAAATCCCTCCTCTTGATATTGTTTCCTTTCAACTTCTCTGCTGGCCTTTTTCTGCTTACATCTCATTAGAGTCGCTTAATCTCTTTTTCTTTTTCAACTATTTCCTTTATTTCTTGCTTTTATTTTCTCACCTAGCGACTCTATTGCTTGATACCTGATGATATCAATGATGAGAATTACCAATAAGTTTATTACCTATAAAACTCTGATGGTTGAGGGGCTTTTTAAGTTTTAAGATTTAGTTATAGTATCATAGCGGTTGTAGTCACTATAGTCCGCCGTACCACACATTGATTCTAAAGACTGAACTGGTGGAATTTTTCCTCCAGGGATTGTAGGCTAGTAGAGTGGGGGGGGCAGAGCACAATACAATGCTGTATGCCAGCTTCTATATAAGGCCCCCCAGAGTCGGTAAATTGAAACTCTAGCTGCTTTTGTAAATATTATTTTTTTCTGTTGTATCTGGGTTGCCCCTGGTATCGTCCACCACGAGTATTCCCGCCGCCGCGGTAAGTTGGCTCACGGCTTCGTGCGTTTACAGAATCTAGCTTCACGGGCCCACGCTACAAGAACGGTATCCTCGTCGCCGGCTTGTTGATATGATAGCAGCAGACTATTCGCCGACATTAAAAAGATACCTAGGAAGTTGGGGGTTAGGGTTGTTGGTCAACGATTTGGGCATTCTCCCCAGATGGTATGATACAATAATTATATAGCAGAGCATGCATTAAAACGCGATCGTCGGCAGAAGGAACCGCTAGTAACCCCCTTTAACCCCCTTGGCAGCAAGTGAAGAGTTACCTGAGGGAGGTAAATATACCGCTTACCAGTTCAAGCTTTCCCACATATTCCTACCGAATTGGGTGTAACGAGCCATAGTATACTACTACTACACAGCATCACCGGAAAGAAAACACAAACACACAGAGTAACTAATGAATGACAGGAATGAAAACCGAGAAAACACCGTTATATAAGAACCAATTCTAATCAGAACTGCAGGAAAGGAGAAAAAATGCGGAGAAATAAAAAAAGTGAAAAGTGCGCAAATAGCAAAAAAAAGCCAGGTAGAAGCCATCAAAGGCGCCCTCATCAAAGTCCACTTACATCTAAATTGAAGGGGGGGGGTCTCGCCTGCGCCAATCTCTCACGTAGCAAACTATTTATAGAAGGAAAATATAATATCAAGTGACGAAGGAGGAGAGATGAAAACGAGGAAAGCTGAAAGACAAATGAAAGAAGCAATGATCCAATACCAGCCGGCCACAATTGGCAGGGTTGATCGTGTGTTGTTGGGATGGGTGTCGGTTTTCCTCGGAGAGGGCGGGGACGTTATGGGGCAAATGGAAGGAGTTTGAGGGGGCCTGGATGGTTCGGTTGAGGCGATGTCACTACCCGCGGACTCGGGAATAGTGTCATTGACCCCCACTACCTTCGACCCCACATCGTGAACTACGGATAGGAGGGTGGGGCGGGGGTTAGGGCCTGCGACGGTAACATTAGGATCATCAACTGTAGGTTGCATCTCCACCACACGCTCGTCTCCATGTCGAGCGGAGGGCGGGAGAGATACCTGGCGGCCGGAATTGGCATTATCCGGTTCTAATACGAGGGGCACAGCTTCATCGCGTCCTTTATAAAGGGTTAACGAAGATGAGGTATGGTTCGTGCTATCCGGCGTAGCGGTGGGAGCATCATGCCGCTCCAAAAGCATCCTCGCTACCGCCTCATGCCCGCGCTCAGTTGCCCACGAGAGTGGCGTCCGGCCAGTTTTAGTGTCTGCCTGGTTGTGATTAACGTCCTCTCGTTCTAAAAGAAGCTTTACCACCCCGGCTTCCCCGCGCCAAGCGGCCCATGAGAGTGGCGTGCAGCCATGGTTGTTTTCTACCCTATTGGGGTTGACGTCCACTCGTTCCAACAGCAACTTCACTACCCCCTCAAACCCGAACTCAGCGGCCCACGAGAGTGGGGTCCTCCCAGAGTTGGCGTCTGCCTGGTCGGGATTGATATCCTCTCGTTCTAAAAGCAACTTTACCACCCCAGTTTGCCCACGCCAGGAGGCCCATGACAGTGGTGTACAGCCATTGCTTTTTTCTACTCGATTGGGATCGACGTCCGCCCGTCCCAAAAGCATCTTTACTACCCCCTCATACCCGTACTCAGCCGCCCACGAGAGTGGCGTTCGCCCAGATTTGGTGTCTGCCTGGTCGGGATTGATGTCCGCTCGTTCTAAAAGCAGTTTGACCACCCCGGTTTGCCCACGCCAGGACGCCCATGAAAGTGGCGTACAGCCACTATTGTTTTCTACCTTGTTGGGATTGATGTCCTGTCGTCCCAAAAGCACCTTTACCACGCCCTCATACCCGCGCTCGGCCGCCCACGAGAGTGGCGTTCGGCCAGTTCTAGTGTCGGCCTGGTCTGGATCGGTATCCTTTCGCTCTAAGAGTAACTTTACCACCTCGGCTTCCCCGCGCGCCGCGGCCCATGATAGTGGCGTACAGCCATGTTCGTTTTCGACCCTATTGGGGTTGACGTCCACTTGTTCCAAAAGCATCTTTACCATGTCCTGATACCCGCGCTCAGCTGCCCACGAGAGCGGGGTTCGGCCAGTCTTGGTGTCTGCTTGGTCGGGATCGATGTCCGCCCGTTCCAAAAGCAGCTTTACTACTCCAGTTAGCCCGCGCGCCGCAGCCCACGAGAGTGGCGTACAGCCATAGTCGTTATCGACCCTATTAGGGTTGACGTCCTCTCGTTCCAAAAGTACTTTTACCACGTCCTCATACCCGTGCGCGGCTGCCCACGAGAGTGGTGTTCGGGCAGTCCTGGTGTCTGGCTGGTCGGGATTGGTGTCCTTCCGTCCTAGGAGCGCCTTCACTACCCCGGTTTCCCCACGCCCCGCGGCCCACGATAGTGGAGTACAGCCATAGTTGTATTCTATTGAATTGGGGTTGACGTCCTCTCGTTTCAAAAGCATGTTTACTACCCGCTCATGCCCGCGCTCAGCCGCCCACGAGAGTGGCGTTCGGCCAGTCCTAATGTCTGCCCGGTCGGGATCGATATCCTCTCGCTGCAAAAGTATATTTACGATCCCATCGTGCCCGTGCTCAGCCGCCTGCGAGAGTGGTGTCCGTCCATCTCGGATGTCTGCCGTATTGGGATTAACGTCCTCTCGTTCCAGAAGCAGCTTTACTAGCGCCTCATGCCCACGCTCAGCCGCCCATGAGAGCGGCGTTCTGCCAGACTTAGTGTCCGCCGGATCCGGATTAACGTCCTCTATTTCTAAAAGCATCCGCACTATACCTGTTTCCCCACGCTCTGCAGCCCACGAGAGTGGCGTACACCCGTCGTTCTTTTCCGCCGGATCAGGTTCGGCGCCCCCTAGCTCCGGGGGGGTCTCTACTATCCCCTCGTGCCTCTGGCTGCCGGGCCGCACGAGTGATGTCGGGCCATCCTGAGCGCTTGCATTGGTATTGACGTCCTCTCGCTCTGAAAGCATCTTTACTATCCCCTCGTACCCCTTCTTAGCCGCCCGCGAGAGTGGTGTTAGTCCATCTTGAGTGTCTGCCGTATTGGGATTAACGTCCACTCGTTCCAAAAGTATCTTTACCACGTCCTCATACCCGCGCTCAGCCGCCCACGAGAGCGGCGTTCGGCCAGAATTGGTGTCTGCCTGGTCGGGGTTGATATCCTTTCGTTCTAAAAGCATCTTTACTACCCCGGCTTGCCCGCACCCTGCGGCCCAAGAGAGTGGGGTACAGCCATGGTGGTTTTCTACCGAATTGGGGTTGACGTCACCTCGTTCCAAAAGTATCTTTGCAATTCCCTCATGCCCGCGCTCGGCCGCCCACGAGAGTGGCGTCCGGTCAGTACTAGTGTCTGCTTGGTCGGGATTAATATCCTCTCGTTCTAAAAGCATCTTTACCACACCGGTTTCCCCACGCCCCGCGGCCCACGAGAGTGGCGTACAGCCATGTCTATTTTCTACCTTGTTGGGGTTGACGTCCTTTCGTTCAAGAAGCATCTTTAATATACCCTCATTCCCGTGCTCGGCTGCCCACGATAGTGGCGTTCGGCCAGATGTGGCGTCCGCCTGGTCGGGAACGATATCGTTTCGTTTTAAAAGTAGCACTACTATCCCCGCATGCCCGTGCTCAACCGCCCGCGAGAGTGGTGTCCGTCCATCTTCGGTGTCTGCTTTATTCGGATTAATGTTCGTTCGTTTCAGTAGCATCTTTACTATGCCCTCATTCCCGCGCTCAGCCGCCCACGAGAGTGGCGTTCGGCCAGATCGGGTGCCTGCCTGGTCGGGCGCGACATTGCCTCGCTCCAAAAGCATATTTATGACCTCTTCATGCCCCATTATAACTGCCCATGTGAGAGCCGTACTCCCCATGCTGTCGGTTGCATTAACGTCCCATTTCTTCGTCTCTAATACAGTAGGGACCATCTCCACAATCCCGTGAAATACTACTCCGTGGAGTCCCGTAAATCCAACAGGCCCTTTCCTCCAGTGAAAATGAGGGGCTAAGTCAATATCTCGATTATAGCGCAATAACAGTAGTTGGGCAGATATATGCTCCTCAAATCTATCGAGAAGGCTCAGTGCGAGTGCTTTGATGTTTTCCGTCATCTCCCGTATTGCGTGCTTCCCCCAGTAACAAGAAGCATATTCCAGAAGGGGCATTTCCGAGGGGGGAGAGAAAAGAGTAGGCTGGAGATCCTTGATACGTTTAAAATTGAGGTATGTTAAGCAAACCTCCGCAATTGTTGAGTGAGGGTTATGGAATAAGGCCGGGTCGCTCGAAAGATACTCTCGCAGAGTAAAATGCACCAGTCGGAGTGTAGACGAATACCGCTCGACCGTGACAAGGCCCAGACAGGATTCTAGGAGTGCCCGTAATGCAGGAACGTTTTCAGGGTCCAGATCAGCAGATCCTATTTCCACTCCTAGAGCCTGACAGAGCTCCTCCACCCGTAACGGCCGTTCCGAATAGGACACCCACATCAGAACTTTCAGCCCTAGTACTGGCTTATTCCCTTTCTGCGCCCGCAGCCGGGCTAGAGTCTCCGTGTAGGCATCGCTGAGTCCAGCGCCGCGTGTCATCTCTTCAAGTTTTTTTCTTCTTCGACGAATTGTCACCTCTCCCAGAATAGCGTCGATGTTCAGAGAAATAAGCAGGAATCTACACACGGTTGCTGATAAGTATACATCTTTGATAGAACGGAAACGCCAAATGCCATTACGCACATATCAGGTATCTTTTCTAGAATAATTCTCACAATATCCGCTCGCAAATCATTGTTCATCGCCTCTGGTTCGCTATCCCTTTCTAGCCTCATCTCCAGAAAGTTCCTGATATCAACGTGGTTAGGGGTGATAGGTATCACAACCGCCTTGGTGAAATGTCTTTGGATGGCCTCCTTGACATGCGGCCTCCCAGTGAGGAATATCCTTGCCCTAGGGGACTCCCGAACAATATCTCTCAGTGACTCAAGAAGTTCCGGAAGATTTCTCGGCGGGAATTCGTCTAGCGCATCGATACAGATGAAGACCCGGGGTAGGGAAGCAATCGTGATCCTCAACATTCGCACCAGATCGGCAAGTAGCGGCCTTCTCCCTTCTTGAAATGCCTCCCGTATATCACTCGGGACCTCCCTGCCCACCAGCCGCTTCAAAATCGCTCCTATTATGTTGATGACCGATTGCTCCTGCTGAGCATTATAGTCGCAGTACAGCCACGCAACCGCCAGACCCCCCTCCCTCGCCTGATCACACAGCCCGTCGATCACTAGGGAACTAGCATTCCTAGCAGTCAGTGATATTCGCTTGTCCAAAAGAATCCCACGACTAACCTCAGATAGGTCTTGCCCACTCCCGGATTCCCGGAACAAAACAAGACCGCCTTATCGGCTCCGTCATCACCTCCCCTCCACTCCCGAAACTCGCTTGTTTCCGAAAGCCAACCTCCGACACCGTCATATCGGTTGGTGCGCACGCTGTGATGCCTGTCTTCTGGCTCTAGTGGGGAGAGCCAACGCATGATCCGCGCATCCTCGTCGGAATTGTAGACAGTGGTGTTGAAACTATTTGTTATGTTTCCGCTATCGGCATTGTTGTCGCCGAATTTGAACGATGGTAGATTTCTAGTTTGGGCCATGATGCTCTGTGTAAAATGTCGGTTGTGTGTAGAAATGGTTTGTATCGTAGAGCAATAATGTAGGGCTAATGGGGAGTTTTTTCAAAACCTTCCGCTGGACAGGGCTGAGGAGAAGCGGGGCGATGTGGCTAGCAACCACTATGATACCCAATCATTTTTGTGCTAAGGATAAGAAATACCCACACAGCGAAGGCTTTGGTAACTGCGGCAACTTGTGCAACCCTACATAACGAATCACCGTACTCGAGTATCTACTGTAAAACAATTTACTTGTATGATACGGTACGAGTATGATACCAATCATACTTGGGCGTGGTGGTATCTCGGGCGCGGTAACACAAGCCCTCCTCCAACCCGTTGGCTCGAGCAAGCGCCACTTCTCCTTTCAGAAGTGCGCCCGACTTTTTGTTGTCTACCCGCTTGAATCATGAGGGATCACTTAGATTTCCTAATTTGTGCTTGGATCATACATATCATACAAGTATGATGACACTCTGCTCGGGGCACAAGTCGCCAATAACGGGTCGGGTATTTGTGTGGAAACCACTTGATGGAGGCATTTGTGTTATGAAACTTTGTTTTTAAAAAATTGCGGCCCAACGAGCGCACAAAATGGGGTGGGGTACTGGTACACTCCTGTTCCCAGGGTGAAATGACAGAATTCGTGCCCAAGTATTTACTACATAAGATGGTGCCTAAACAAAATTAATAGTACAGTGCACCAACGAACAGGAAAAACTTCAGCCATGATAACGGCACTCCCCCACCAACCCCACTCTCATGAAAAATCAAAAAAAGAGACATAAAATGCAAACACAGAGTAGAATATATAGTAGGAAGTAATATTTGATCTAGAGGAATATCTTTAGGTGGAGTTGAAAATGCGAGGCCGCGAGGAGAGTTGCGTTGCCATGGATCTTTTGTGTACGGTTAATTTTGTTGACGGGCAATACGTGCTGTCGTGGGTCTTCCCCGGTAGGTGTTCTTTAGTGGGTGTTGACAATCTTGACGCTTGACAGTCCCGGTGAAGGTCACTAGTAAGAGAAAACGAAAGGAACCGAAACTGATTAATTGAAGATGAAACCCGAACACTGATGGTTACGATAAACCGAAGTCATCAGCCTTCAGAAAAGTGATGAAGGACGATGAACAAAGGACGGTTCCCATCACCCAAAAAAATCCAACACTTGAGCTCCATCCCTCCAAGGAGTTTTCCACACTGATTAACTAACAAGCCCTTATCCACCAAGAACCTTTGACGCAGCGCAAGGAACAGCAGGTGCAGTAATTTCAACTACGGGAGTAAGATTTCTGGGGTTAGGTGTTACAGCTCGCTCTCCTGGCGTCAGAAAGGCATAACTCCCGTAATGCGCTCGGTTCTGATGGTGCCAATCACGCTCTATTCAATAATCAACCTCAATTAAACGAGACAGCGATCTTCTACACAGCAGGGCTTCAATCACTAGTATTTAACACAACACAGTACAGCTCGCCCTATTTCAGAGAGAATTTAAGAATCAACATCGGCGCTACACACACTTACGATCCGGGATGCTGTCATGCCCTAAGTACGCACTGGTTGACAGCCCACCGTTCCCTCAGTCACAATTCCCCATTGCATTAAAACGGCTAAATAGCTCAAACTCCATTCTCTCTGCTGCCTTCGCACCACTCATAATTTCGCCTATCATGTCCGAGCCAGGTGGGAAATCGGTCTCAAAACAAGCATCTCCGGCCCCCTTCATATTAACGAGAACTGCCTGCCGGTAGTGCCAACGCAGAACCTGGTCAACGGGCCGAAATTTATTATCGATGAACGTCTGATCAAGGTGACGACCGGCGAAGTTATAGTGGACGGTATTCGGTGCGAAGCAAACGATCTTGTAGTTATCCTACACAATGATTAGCCACGAGGGCGATAGACAGATCTAACCATTCATACATCAGGGTTGATTGCCAGATGATAGGAATCAAACAAAGTGTGTATATCGCTTCCGAGCAAGATCCCATTCTGTACCGAGTTGATGGATCCGTTAGACTTATTGGCAGGGGGAACGGTGATCCAATGACCGTATTTACGATCATTCCAGTACTCCTCGTAAGCCAAAGGGAATATATGAGCGACCTCGAAGCCGTCCCAGCAGCCAAAACGTCCTAGCAGTGCCCGCCTTCCGGTGATGACACATCGCCGATCGCGCTGACGCACAGCATCAGTGAATGATGCAATTCGGGTTCCAGACAGCAACGAATTCGTACGGGTTAGCGCCACTTCATCAGTGACAGTGATGGTACCTATTCGCAGTAAGTAGTAGCCAGTGATGAAAGTACAGAAGAAACCTACCAGCAGTGACAATATAGTAGTTACCTGGCTGAAGCGGTTGCTCATCCCTCCGAACCAACTGTTCACTACTGTTGTGTAGATCAAAAGTATCGGAAAAGAAGCAGAAAACCTGCAGCATGGAATAGAGATTTGCGTTCGTAACGCCTTCTGCGACCCAGAGGCCCCCGATCACAGTAGAACGGTTGTCGGAGGCGTAGATGTAGGTATTGCGCCAGGGTGAGCGATCGAGTGGCGGCGGCATGTTTGAAGGTCTATCTTGGACTGTCAATTTGGTGATCTAGCCGGAGATGGGTAAGCAAGGAAGTCATACAAAAAAAGGAAGGTTTGCGTTCGCCAGGGGGTGCAGATCAGGGGGGTATGGTGCCCGCCGGTACGGTAGTCCAGCTGCTCCAGCCGCGTGTTTGGTACTCACAGCGAGATCCTTATAAGTACAGAAAATGTGATAATGATACTACCTCAACGGATGACCAGGGCAGGATGGGCTTTTGGGAGGAAATTTGAAGAAGAAAAGCACGAGTGCTAGAATACACTTTCATGATATACAAAGAACTGGGAAACGGGAGGGCGGTACGAATCGTAACAGAAAGAAAGAAGAAAAAGAACTGGAGGTTGAGACGAAAGACCACGGTGGTCTCAGAAGAAAAAGGTAAACAAAGTGGAGGAGTGAAATGACAGAGTCTTGCTAGTGACATCAGGTGGACTCTGGGTCGACAGCCCGACTAGATCAGTTGAGATAAAATACTTCCATTCGGGTTCGGTATTGGGGGGTTTCCTAAATTCTCTCCATTCACTGATCTCCCGGGCCTTCTATCTTCCAACTCATCCCCCATCTAAACCTTATGTAGAATAGCTAGAAGTCATATCTACACAATTATCACTCGCTTTTCAGTTTTTTCAAACACTATTTTTATCAACTACGGTATTTCACCTTCCTAGATGTTTCACTGTCCCGGATGGTCAACTCCTGATTTTGGCCATCCGGGACAATGGGGTGCGACTGCAGTCGCCTGCAGTGTCGTTGCACGTGTCTGACTAAGGAAAGAGAATAACTGCTTATATAGAAAATGCTGCACGCCAAGCCTCCACAAACAGAGTACTATGATAAAAGGTATATATTAACAGTGTTGGAGAGGCAGTTATGTTATTGTAAAATTAGATTCTTTATTTGCCCTGCAGATGATAGCTATTGTTCCATATCTGAAACTGACCATCACCCGGTTGCACAGTTCAATTGTGTCAGAGCATCCTACTTTGCGGATCCCAAGTAAATTTCAGTAGCAGCCTGACTTGGCAAAACCTCCCGATTGGCTACCCGCCATCACGCAACCGCAGAACATCACTTGCGAACAAGCAAACAGAACAAACCATTCAACCGACAAAACATTCAAACCCAATCCATACCGGTATCCCAAGGGCTCTTCGAAATGCCGTCCCAGAATCCACTACTTCCACTATATCTTAGCGTGCCTTACAGTACTGGTATTTGTTACTTGTGCGAAGAGAACACGTGATTGTCTTATCCGAAATTAGAATAACCACCAAGTTTAAGTATTGCAAGATGTCCAACCTCCCGCAACAGTCGGCCAGCGATGCCAATTGCTTTAGGTGGGACTGTCGTTGCCCTAACTATGACCACAAGATAGATCCTATCGGATGTAGTTTTCGACCACACCTTTTAGGAGAGGCACATCGGCACAAAGCTCAGTGACAGATGCTCCCCATTCCGAGGAATGGAGGTTTCGGTCTCGAGTGAACTAAACATTATAAATTGTCAAATGATCGTGGAATCCAAAGTCAGTAAACTGGCCAAGCAAACCTCCCACCACCGCTACTCCTGATAGGCAAAAACCCCCCTCCCACAGCACCCAACTCATGGGCATCGCTAGCTCGGCTCTCGCCGGGAATGGTCGTGGTGGGCGCGTTGGTGCAGACTCCCTACCCGGTTGAGGGAGAAGGAGAGGTCGTGCAGGAATTGGACCGAACAGTTACAATCACAGCCCTCTATCGTGACCTCGCAAGAACAGTCATCCCAATGGATATCCGCCCCCTGGAGGCGGTGGTGGCTATGGCAGGACAGGAAACGCGCCCGTCCATGATGGCTCCCCGGCGATCTTGCTGTGGCCTCTGTCCTCCGCCGACGACTGTAGGACTGTTCCCCAACTGACCAATCCAAACACTCCGAGGCGCGGAAGGAAGGGAAGGGGTGGTTCAAAAGAGCATGGTGGTGGTAGGAATGGAAATCGGGTGAGGGGGGCCAGAGGAGGCACCCGTAATGCGCAGTATTACCAGAGTTCCCAGTTGATTGGGAGCTTGGGCATTTTATCCAATCTTTTACTTGACCTTTGTTTGGATCCCGGTGGGGTCTTCTGGTGGGGTTGGTTCCTTGCCTATATTTTAGGTTGCGTGGATTTTTGGATAAAGGGAGGAATTTTGAAATGGCGAGGTGGTTGGTAATAAAAAATCTTTTTTTTTTCACCCTTTTGTGAGAAGCAGTGATGAAGCGCAGGACCGTAGATATGATATGATACAAGGTTGGCTTTTTTTTTTTGCGCAAATGGCAAATTTAGACCACCCAGCGCAAATCTACCAACCCACCCACCGCACATCACAACCAATCACTCGAACATGAGCCTCAGGCCTCACATCCTCTGCATTTCCCATCAAACTATCATACTAATCGAACCCTTCATTAGGCGGCGGAAGAAAGACTCTCTCCCCTTCCCCGCACCTCCCATCCTCCACCCCGTGCCCTTCCTTCTTAATAGCCACCCCCCCCTACTCCCTATCCCCAGTGATTCCCCACCCATAACCGAGTGCTCCAAACCGCGTGCACGCCCAACCCATCCAATAACTCCTTCTTCTCACCCGGCATGAATGTCCGCAGAAGGATTCCAGCGATGCGTACCGCTTCGGTGGATAGGTTGACCGATAAGTCCTGCTGCGCAGGATCCCGGATAGCCAAGGGCCCGGATAGCCAAGGGTGCAGCCTGGCGACCCTATCTCCACCCCGAGTATTCCCAATGGCAAAGAGGGGGCTTGCGCGCCCAGAACGGGGCTAGGCGACCCCGCATGGGCAGTCCCGGGCGGCCCTCCCTGCGCCAGGTGGTGGACTCCGGCTGGCGAGGAAGTAGCGTTGAAAAATAGGATACCACTGCCGGGGGAAACAATGGATGGCGGGGGCCGAGATGCGCGATCTTTTTCGAGCGCAGATCCGCCCTATCTATTCCGAGAACTAAGCAAACAAATGGAATGGAGCAGGGGGCGATGTGAAAAGCCTCGGAGTTTAGGTTTTGAAAATTCTTTCTGCTCCGGGATATTATATGCCCCGCGGATGTCATTCAATGTGCATCTCGGCGGCGTTGTGAGGAGGGCGACTCCATGGCCACCTATATCGGTCTAGTTCAAGGGGTTGGGTGCACCAATTCTAAGTGGCCATCAGGACGGAGGCAGTCAGTAGAATCATGTGACAAGCAGGCCCAAGTTAAGAGATATGGCATTAAAACCCCACCCCGCGGTCCCCACGGGACGGAATCGGATTCGGTATGTTTCTGAGACCTGCAACAGAGGATGATCGGGCACCGGCTTTCCGCAAAAGGGAGAATCCTCTAGAAACCTTTTTGATGACCGCTCCCGATTGCACCCTCCCCCCCTGAAACTGGGGACACGTGGGTAAACAGACTGGCAAAAAACAAGTAATAGGAGCAGGAAATGAAAGCCCCACTGTTTTGCGAGAACAAATCTGTGACCACGGAAGTGCCCACAATGAAGTTTGGTAGAAAACCCATAAAAGTTCCTCAAACATTGGGGGCAAGAGAGGAAATGCCTACTATGTTGTACATCAGGACATTTAAATGAGCCAAGAAACCGTGGTTTAAAACTCCAATTCATCGCCTGACCGTTTTGAAACTGGTTTTTCCTTCGCCCTAACTCCAAACGGGATACACTGATATGGAGAAATGTGGAAGGGTAGTGGGGAAGTATACAAAAACCTAAGCCCGAGTGAAGACGGGCACTCCCCGCCCTGCCATGGACACACCAACGCCCCATGCTATTCCCCCACTCGGAAGTGCATTTCCCGGATTCTCCTAGAGTACACTTCCCACCAGGCCCCACCGCTAAAGAGTGTTTCCACAACTTTGACTATCGCCCAACCCCTCTATCGGTATCCCCTCCTTTCGCGTGAGGATGCTCTCGTCTAAAATTCTCATTCCCAATGTTTATGCCTGATCTACTAAGGATAAAACCCAGCCACCCGTCAGCGCCCAGGGGCATGTAGTCAACAAAGCGTTAGCAAATCTCCCTTCTGCCTCCCACCAAACTAACATCTTGGGGGGCGACGTGCAAAGAGGTGGTGAACAATGAACCTGCAAGCATCAAACGTAGTCCACTGTTCGTTGCTCCCCCTGTTCGTTGTCTCCCCTACCGTGCTACGCTAAGCCACGCTATACTTGTACCTCCCAACCCCTGCCTAGCCTATAGATCTTCCTCACGATTTGTGTTACCCATGCTTCACCCGAAGACGGCTTTTGATTTTCACGAGTGATATCGCATGATCACGCCAAGACAATTAGAGTTACTTCGAGAAAAAAGTTGAATGGATTAACTACTGTTCAAACGCCCGAGGAATCCCAAACATATACCTATACCCATGTCCAAACAAAGTGAATAACGGAAAAAGAAGCGCCCAATGGGAAAACAGAAAAGAAAGCACCTCCTCGAGTCAAGTCAATCAGACAAAATCTCCGAAAGCGTCATCATCGAATCCCAACTTCCCGAAATCCTCAGTGCCGTGCTGGCTCTGTCTGCGCTTGACGTCCTCCGCGCTAGGCGGGGGTGGGAGGAAAGGTAGAGGGAAACCTCCTGTAGCGGCATTGCGAGATGGAGAGGAAGGGGCTCTGCGGCGGCCTTTGTTCTGTAAAGTTGGTTAGCAAGAGAGATAGGGAGAATGGAGATGGAACAGGAGACGTACTCCAATGGTAATGTTGATAGTCTCCCCTTCTTTTAGGGAGTAGTCTTTTGCTTCAACGTTGGACAACCCTGACAACGCCCCAGCTTTCTTTGCCTTCTCGTTGGCTGAAACACTATCATTGTGTCTGCGGACCTCCTGTAAAGAAACGCCAAAGTCAAAGGCCTCGCTGCGTTCCTCAAATCCGATACCAAGCATAGCTTTGCGCGGCCCGTCAACAACTCTCAAAGCGAAAAATCTCGAACTATCGATAACTTGTTCTACACAATGGGCTCCCTGTGGGGTGAAACGTAAGTACTTAGCCTAGAAACGAGGCAGACATGGAGGAAAAGAACAAACTTCGTAGGGGCAATTAGCAAAGAGATCCCCGGTCTTAGGATCCTCAAGCCTAACATCTGTGCACACTTTCTCTTCCTTCCCATCTGCGTCCTCTGTCGCCGTCTCCACAATCCTAACCCGAGCAGTGAATATCCTCGACTTTTCTTGGTCAACCTTCCAGTCCCCGGCCTTGTACCCGCTGTTACTGGATAAGGGTGGAACAGCATAGATGTGAACCTTAGGCGCAATGAATAAGATTCGCTGGATGGACTCCATGGCTTTCGTTGGGTCAGATTAGATTATTATGAGGGCGGGGAATTGAGGGGCAGAGTGGTGGGTGTGCGGTGGGGAGGAATGGTTTGATGTTTTGAAGGGATGCGCTGGCAGGTTGTCTTATGCAAGGGTGGTCTTGGCGCGGGTGCTGCTGTATTGGGTTTAGCGCTTGGTTTTGAGCCTCCAACCTAATGTTTTGAGAATAAAGATGTCGTCGGCGGTTACACAGGGAGGATTTGGAATGTAGATGCGTCCAGGGAGGTCGAAAGATGAAGGTCCGGATGGAATAGATTGTTCGGCTGAGTCTAAGTGCTCCTTGAGACCCCATCCCCTGGCCGCGGGAATAAAAACTTTGGTTGATGTTAGTATTTATCGCATAGGGTTGCCGAATCCGCATGCTTCAGCTCTTCATTCCGCTGCAGACCTTGGTGGGTGAGGTCACTGAAGGGAGACCGGCATTGACGATGGGCGCCGGTACCATGTCTTGCACTACCGATACCCAACGAGTACTCGGGTACCGTACCGGTAGGCTGCTCTAGATTACCGATGGGAAGCCACCAATGAACCAAGATTGCCAAGCCGTTAATCGCAACAGTGGATTGGGCTTGTGCTGTTTGATAATCTCGGATTTGTGCTATTGATTTAGCGCTAAAGCATCAGCCGAGATCTGCTGTAAACAGTCGTCGTGTTTATTGGGCGAACCTAGAAAGCCTCAATCGAACGTACGGCAGACGCAGAATCTCTGCGATAGAATTCATAGTGAGGATAGAAGAGGGCTTCCTCTCAAAACCCCCCATAGCTAGTTCCCCGGGTCGTTCCTGGTGGTTCGCCCTTATTTTCCATAATCTTGTCGTTGCTGCATAGAATTTCTCCAAGCATAATTATTCCGTGCAGCCCCAACTCAAGAACGTATCGAACGCGGGCACTCTACCAAAAATGATCCACGAGGATAGCATTGTGGGTGCAACTGCACCCGAGCACCTCATTGCTCCTATGCCAACAAACTGCAGGATACAGTGCCCAACAAAAGGCTTAATTCAATCAACTCTGTCAGCCTTCTCTCCGCGCACACCTCAGCAGCCGTTCAACCAAAAGCCCATTGCTAAAATCCATCTACCATAGATCCCCAGAAGCCAAGTATAAGAACATGGGAAAACTGGATCCACACGGGGCTTCTTTTCCCCTCATTTGTGGAGTTGGAGCAAGGTACTCGAGTAGTAGGTGAAGTGCTCCTACACTTGTGTTACTAATCTAGAATGAAAATGGCACAATTGAGCTTAATTCATTCTCTCTACACTGATATGGCTTCGGTATCCTGGGGCCACGGAGTGACCAGCCCTAGGCATAAAAATAGGACTACTCCAAGAAATAGAAACTGGCCTGACCAAAAAAATAGAGAATTTAGAGAATTTAGAGAATTTATTTATTTTTTTGCTGGGATCGAAATATGAAGGGGGAGAGGGGGAAAGACTCCCCGCCTCCTCCAAAGATCAAGGTCAAACTAGTGGGGAGGGTCCACTATATTACCTAATTTATTATAAATCCTCACGAATCATGTCCACTGCACACTGAATCTTATAGAATCTCCCCACACTTATACTCCACATTTCTACCACAGAACGCTGGTAGGTTCAATATTTGTCGAAGCCCATCTTGGAGACTCCTCCTTCTCGTTGAGAGGAATTCCATACTAGCAAGATAACGTAAAGGCTCAGGATGAGGACCAATCCGCTCCCCACAAATCAGAACGAAGCATGAAATCGCCCAGAGGGTTTTTATGTAGAAGCTTTGAAATAACAAGTACCGGTATAAAAAAGGTAACACTACCAAGGTTACTGGGGTTGTATAGTATTATACTGAGGGCGGCAGGTGCGCACCAAACTCAACGCCAAAAGTTTAATTTGAGAATAATTTGACCTATATCATCTCAACCTCAATTGCTTTCGGGGAGTATCCTAGATTATCAAAAAGCTATTTAGATTTCACGAAATCAGTCACAAACCAATGTTTTTCCCCTACTGAAGAGCCTCACTCTCAATTCCTTCCGACTGTTAAGGAGTCTTGTCAATCTTCTGGATAGCATGACTCCCGAGTCATGTTCTATCGCTTGAACATTGCGAGACAATAGTTACAATGCCGTACTTGACTTCTCGAATTGAAGTAACTTCTTACATTCTCTCTATCAGTGCTTCAACACTAACTTGGTCTTAGGTATGCTTAAAGTAGAGCTGTATATATACTGGGCCTTTTTTGGGGGGTCCGCTGGAGGCTGGAATTTCGATAAAGTGGGGATTGTCCATGGAGCTCCAATCTGGCCTGCGTCCAGATTTTGAACTGCCCCTGGGTTATGCAACTTTAACGTAAGCGAGGCCCACTGAAACACGCACAACTCAGTCCGTGGTTCAATGATGCAGCAAATTCACCCTAGTTATGTTAGGGACAAACATATCTGCTTGTCTGCTTGTATTAATGTTGCCTAGACCAAGGGCCCTCGCTGGTGATCGCTTGCTAAGCTCACTGATAACCCTCAGATAGGATAGTTTGCGCTTATGTATTTTTATGCGCTACAGCGGCTTGCTTTATATTTTCCTATTAGCTTTGGGGCTAGAATGCGATAGGCGAGATTGCCTGCGAGGTCTAGGAGGTTGTGGAGTACTGTAGTTTATTAGGGTGGCTTTATGATAGTGTAGGAGTTGCAGCGCCATTTTTCACAATTCCTGCAATTTCTGGCACTTGTGGCTACGATAGCCTACCAGATACGGGTACAGTACAGTACTCCAGCAGCGATCATTATGTATCACTCGTTTCTGCCACTTGTTGGGTCAATGGCGAGCGCTTAATATGCCGAGTTTAAAAACGTCTATATCACCAGACAAGTATTTCCATTGAGCATCTGTGTTTATTCACACCACCAAACCCACATAAGCCTTTGCCGAACCCATCCTACGTATCCGTCCTTCTACAGTAACTGACCAACACCCGCATCCGAAAGAATGAGGCACAAAAAGATAAAATAACTCCCGTTCTTGGAAACAAGTAAAAATCTCCTATTGGTCAAAGGAGGAAGGAAAGTTGAACAAAATATGTTATTAGGTGATATAACTCGCCCGTTACCGCTCCCCGCCCTGCTGTCTTTTTAAAGGTATGTACGCTTGAGATTATAAACGATGCTACTGCCCTTCTTGGACAGTTTTCTGTTAAGCTGTTAGCTGAGGCAATGTAGGTGGAGAGATTTAGGGGGCTGTTACCACTAGCCAATCCATGCCATCGTTGACGCCTGGAGTCACATACGTTAGCAGTCCGTTTTGATCTTAGCAAACTCCTGGTGACGAGCTCACCATCACCAGTGACAGCACTACACCCGAAGATACTCCAACTCCGCTCTTTCAAGCTCGGCAGCTTCAGCGCTTCGCTGATCTCCGCTGCGCCTAAAACACCTGGCTGATCCTGCTTATTCGCGAACACCAACAATGCTGCTTCCCGTAGCTCATCCTCGTTCAGCATAGCCTGTAGTTCCTCCGCTGCAGTCTCCAAACGAGTGTGATCAGTTGCGTCAACGACAAAGACAACGGCCGCGGTGTTAGCGTAGTAGCAGCGCCAATATGGTCGAATGGAGGTTTGACCGCCTGTGTCAAACTGATCAGTGGACAAATCGGGGAAACATTAGTGAGAGGAAGCTGCGTACCGAGATCCTATTGTCTAATGTTAGGAAGCTACATTTGTATAGATAAGACTTCAAGACATACCCAAACGTTAAAATTCAGATTCTTGTATGTGACACTCTCAACGTTGAAACCGATTGTTGGGACGGTTGTCACAACCTCACCGATCTGCAACCTCCGTATTCAGCTCTCTCTCTTGGGTTTATCGGGGACCGGGCGGTCCTACCTTCAGCCGGTATAATAGTGTTGTTTTTCCCGCGTTGTCCTGCTTAGTATTAGGAGCGATAGTAAGTAGGAATAGGGAGCAGAGCTTCTCACCAAGCCAAGAATCAATATTCGCACCTCCTTCTTCGACCACAGTCTAGAAAATATGCTCTGAAAAGCTCCCATGTTGAATTTGAACAGTCTTTACGCGAGGTGAATAGGGAGCGAAAGGAGCGGGAAGAATAATCAAGCGGGAAACGGCGGTGGTGAATGGAGCTTGTCGTTGGGGCGAAGGGAAAAAGGAAAACCAACGTGTGCCATTCTACGAATGACTAATCTCAGGTTGGTTGGCGCCAAGGCTTCTTGTCTTAAGCTTTTTTTTGTGTGTGGAAGCTTTACTGGTGCACTCTTTCTCGCATTCTTCTAAACAACACGGGTTCACCACAACACCCCCACAACAGTTCCACATACTACGAAATTTCGCTCCCACACATTCCATAATGGCGCCCCCAAAGAAGTCTGGCAGGGCGCTTCTGAGAGAGGAGGGTAAGTTGGAACTGAAGAGGCTCCCGGTCTATTTCGGCCAAGGCTGACAATTGAGTATTAAATAGGTCTTGAACGGACGGATAATAATCTTAGAACTCACTCATGGCCGGTTATTCCTATGATCAATCAAAAGAATTATTACACGTTCGTGCTTTGGTTTCCTATCTATTCGACAGCTTGGCTAATAATTATGAAGCGAATACCTTAAGCGTGAGGAACAGATCATGGTGTTTCGGCAACAACAAGAGGACCTCCTTAAAGCCCAAGCGGCACTGTTAGAGAAAGAAAAACAGGCGTCTGCGGTGGCGGATCCAATGGCGATGGACATCGATAGAGGTGCGGAGGAAGGAGAGGAAACAGCAGAACAGGAAGAGGCCTTGGGCAGTAAGGTTATTGTGATCCATACGGGGTCTCAAAATATGAGAATTGGCTTAGCTAGCGATGCTTTACCGAAGACTTTTCCAAATTGCATAGCAAGAAAAGCGGATAAGGCAGAATATGAGGAGGAAGAGAGGCGCCCGAAGAGGGTGAAAGTTGCCGAGGAGGATGAAGATTCTGACGATGAAAGCCCGCAGTTCGGCGAGGAGGTTAGTTTTTATTACCCATGCCTTACCCTTGGAGAATTTTGGGGTTGATTCCTCCATAGTTTGAATCTCAGTTCAACACAATGTCGAACGAACTGAAGATCAGAATGCGTCATAACAAGCGCCGTATTCTTCCCAATTCTCGTGACCTTGTACTCTCCTACAATCGCCGTACACCTCCGGAGACTATCAAGGAGCATAACGACCCTTACAGGGTGGAGTGGACGGATACTGGGAAGCATAAGGCCTCGGACCACTTTGTTGGGAATGAAGCACTGAGGATTCCTGACAATTCTACCCCCCGGTACCGCCTTTTTTGGCCCATTCAATACGGAACTTTCAATGAGAGAGACTACCAGTCTAAGAGAAGAGTTTTGGAGGATATATCCGTAATTCTTGAAGAGGGCATCAAGAGGGAACTGAATATTGAGAAGAAAGATCTCAAATCATATTCTGCAGTTTTGGTTGTTCCGGATCTCTACGACAAAAATTACGTTACCGAGATGCTTAATCTCTTGTTAAAAGAGTTCTGGTTCGCCCAGGTTTGCATTGTTCAGGTACATCCACGGAACTTAGATGGGTTAGGGTTTTGTTGTTGATCTGTCATCATGTAGGAGTCATTGGCAGCAACTTTTGGAGCCGGATTTTCGCAGGCATGTATTGTGGATATCGGAGCTCAGAAGACTTCTATTTGCTGTGTTGAAGAGGGGATGTGCGTTGCGGAGTCGCGGTAAGCAGGCAACAACTTTATTTTGAGCACGAGACTGATAGTATTTAGTCTAAATCTTAAATACGGAGGCCAGGATGTCACGACAGTACTAATGAAAATGATGCTATCGTATTCGTTCCCATACCGCGACATTAACTTACGACGGCGCTACGATTTCCTATTAGCGGAAGAGCTCAAGGCAAAATATGCCACGCTCAACGACTCCGATATTAGTGTCCAAGCGCACGATTTCCATCTAAGAGCTCCGGAGCAGGATACTAAGAAGTACCACTTCAAAACTTACGACGAAGTCATGCTGGCACCTTTAGTAGTAATCCACTGCCATAATTCCTTTTCTAAAGCTGACAATCCAATAGACACACTTCAAGCCCACCATTCTCTCACACGAAGAAAAGCTCATTGGCCGCCGAAGCCTTTGGGAGCGCTCCTACGACCTCTACGATGGCCAACCCAACGACCCCCTCTCTACAGCCCAACATTCTCTTTACCTATCCCTGATACCACGACCCTCCTCCGCTGGTAATGACTCAAATGTGAATATGGGTGCCATAACCCCTGCTCGTCCCACGCTCGCCGGTTTTGGCGGCTTCGGCGCACATTTGACGGCCGCCGATACAACCCCTCGATCCTCCATAGCTGGTTCCCCAGCCCCTGAGGGTACCCCCGCACCCCCAGGGACAACAACGCCACTCGTCCCTGGTGCTGGCGGTATTCCGCACCCAGGCTCGGTCGGCGCCCCCCAATCTACCGGTCCAACACCTGTGGGACAAGCCGAAGACCGCGATCGGGTAGTCCCAATTATGCCCCTCGACGCAGCAATAGTGGAGAGCATAACCCACGCTGCTAGGGGCGAGGAGAAGAAGATCAAGGACTTCCTAGCCAGCATTATGGTGGTTGGTGGTGGTTCGCTGGTCTCGGGATTCAATCACCAGCTCGAAGAGCGCATTCGCGCATTAAAGCCGAGTAAGGAGTATCAGATCATTATTGGCGTCCCACCCAGGGAACTGGACCCCATGGTCATCGCCTGGAAGGGCGCAAGCGTGTTTGGGAAGTTGAAGATTTGTAACGATTCGTGGATCAGACAGAATGAGTATGATATACTCGGGAGTAGGCTCTTAACGTATAAGTGTTTGTGGACATTTTGATTAAATTGGTTCGGCGAATAGATGGATGAGGGTGGGGGGGATTGGGTACGGCGCCGGGCCACTGGGGAACTATCTGGCCCCATTTTCCACAGAGCAGTTTGCGGACGTATGGAGGGGCCGAAGGGGTGGGCGAGGGTTGCATGCCCCTCTCCAATCACCAGGCGTCACGACTTAGATACATTCTGTTGATTTTTTCCTTTTCCTTTTCCTCGGTGAATACGTTAATTAACTGATCGGGTGAATTGATCCTCGTGGACGTTCGATTTCTCCAGGCCGAGATGTGAGTGTAGTGGGTTGCAGGAATTTTTGTAGATTACAATTTTCATCAGACAGCACTCACAAGGATTGTGGCGGGGGATACCAATAGAAACGGGGTATAGTATAAAATGCATCGCCTTCGAGTATAGAATTACTACGGGTATAATAGCATTACCCTTTAGCTCGGGATTGTTTTTGGAGGGTGGGTAGGATTCCCTTTTGCGTTGGGATTAGGGTTGGGAAACAAGTGGCAGCAATCATTTCCAGGAAAACAAAGAAAATATTTATGTATGATAACTTTACCTTCGGTGCAAGAAACTAGCATAAGCCCCTCGAGATCTTGAGGTCTTGTTCATGCCTAAATTAGCCATACTCATGATATAATTTTCATAAAAGGATGACTTGTAGAAAAATGACCCTAATGTTGTTTGTTGAAAGTGAGTGAATACCCGTGAGAGAGGCTCTCTGCGTGGTATCGGGAACTTCTGAAATTGTAGCCAAGACAATGACGAAGGTGGAAAGCTTCTAATTTTGGTACAACCCTCGGAGTCGTACCCTTATTTCTTGGCATGTGCGACAGAGAAGTTGAAGCCACAGCAAAGCCACAAGATCCTATACTTTGTGCTCTTGGCTACAATTTCAGAAGTTCCCGATACCACGCAGAGAGCCTCTCTCACGGGTATTCACTCACTTTGAAGAAACAACATTAGGGTCATTTTTCTACAAGTCATCCTTTTATGAAAATTATATCATGGGTATGGCTAATTTAGGCATGAACAAGACCTCAAGATCTCGAGGGGCTTATTCTAGTTTCTTGCACCGAAGGTATCATACATAAATAATATTCTCTTTGTTTTCCTGGAAATGATTGCTGCCACTTGTTTCCCAACCCTAATCCCAACGCAAAAGGGAACCCTACCCACCCTCCAAAAAAAAATCCTGACACTCCGGCTCACCTTACGCAGCCGAACAAACAAAATAAAAAAGCGCAAATCACCTGTGAATTTACCACCACCACCGCCCTACCAAACTTCCTCCACTTACCTACGGAGGTACAGGGCATAAGTTTTGTAGGTTCCACAAGCGAGGTTTGCTGCCCTCACCCCCTGTGTAACCTACAGAACTTATGCCCTGTACCTCCGTACCACTCTGCCCCACCACAGAAACACCGCAAATACACATCTCACAAAACCCTCTTTAATTAATTATATGATAAATCAAGAATGGCTATACCTTATTACCTCGCTGAGTAATACCCTTCCCCGAGTTCCCTCTTCTTACCCCTCAGACATAGCTAATTTATTGCAGTCTCTTCACCGACTCAGACGCGGACACCGACACAGAGGGTGTTTACGTCAACGAGAATGGTGTTAAGTTCAAGGCCATGTGCAAGCCGACCTGGAAATCGAATGAGATTCCGCATGGGAACCAAGGTGGCTATTTTCCGTGCCGGAAGTACAGTGTCAAGTTTTCAGATACCGAGTGTGACCTTATTCTGGGAGGAAATAGCGAGGATGAGCCCGGGAGCCTCCTTTAGTGGGGGGAGTGTAGGGTTAACTTTATGGGCAAGGAGGAGCTGAAGGCGCAGATGGTGGAGAGTTCCGAGCCCCTTGTTTGTCGTCAGTGCTCTCCGGAGTTTCATATTGTTGAGGCGCTTGATCTTCATTGGAAGCAGGTCTGTTTTCAACCCTTCTTCCCTTCCATTCTTAGAGTGAGTTTAGCCCGCTCATCTGATACTACACCTAGGTCCACAAGCCCAAACCAACAACCACTCACCAATGTCCCGCCTGCGATTCCTTGTTTAACTCTATTTCTGGCATCACCCAGCATATCGAATCTGGACACTGCAAGGGTGACCTCTCCCCCGGGAACTTTCGCGAGCTTATAAATTACGAAAACTCTCCCCTTGCCAAGAAAAACCTCCCCGCCGGCATTCTCGCTGGTAGCACAACCACCCACACCTGGCGTGCTGGTATCCTTCCTGGACGCGTTAAAGTTGCCCTTGCCGAGACCGGTAATGGGTTCAAGTCTGAGGGACTGGCTCCCAAGGGTTTCGTCAGCGTTCTCGACTACACTCTTCCAGAAAACCAACCAATTCACCCATGGAGGACCCGGAGGACTGTTGGAACAAGATACTCGAAGCTTATGTCTGTCCTCGGCTCAGATGCGGGAAGAAATTCACTAGTCCCACCCCTCTTAGGGCGCCTCTTGAGAGTATTACTCATGACAAGAAGGCTTTTCGGTAAGACTATCTAAGTCTCTTCTAAGCCCACTTGAATGCTAACTTGTAGGCGGGTAGTTCCCCTACTTGTATGGAGTGTTTCGTCTCCTCATCTGCTCTCCTCTAGCATGCTGAATCGGGTGCCTGTGGCGTTAAACGTTCGCCCGCTTATAAGCAACTCATCAAAGGGGCCACTGGCGGGTTGGTGAGTGTGGGAAAAAAGGTGGAGGTAAAAACTGGTTAGTAGGAGCCGGCCGCGAAGTGGTAAGGTGGAAAAAAGTGGTATCGAATTTTTAGTTGTCCTGCCTGGTGGTCCTGGGGGAGGGGGACCTTTTTTTCCTTTTGATACCTTAGGGCTACCTTCTTTGTTTGTATTTTTTCTTATGCTTCCGGGGATCCCCTCATTTTCCCCTACATAAAAAAATAAAACTGTTTAAATTCTTGCGTCCAGTGGCAAGATTGGCATCGAGTGACCTTCTGTGATTTTGTATTGCGGTGGGGAGGGGTGGGTAATCTGCCCAAGATGTTCTTGATCACTGGCCGAAAGGAGAGAAACACTCCACGGGAGGGCGTAGATGATTTTAACTACTATTGAGGGATTCCCCATTTTGATACTCTGCTAATAAACTCCCACGGACTTCCATCTGCACGGACTGACCGCCCCTCATCGTCCATATAACAAGGGATCGAGAGTACTACCGCGAGCATAATCAGTCCTATTTTATAGATTTTCTACGGACACTCAATAGGGACGAGCAAAAAATATTCCATAACCCAAGGGGATAAACAGCAAGCCTTTGTCGGAGAGCAAGACTCAATTACTCCCCCTGAGAGGTGTCTATAATTACGCCGAAACAGCGTTAGGTCAAAAAATCAAGCTTCGATCTCACGCTTAGTCACCAACAGAGTGAAATCAGAATCTTTCCAACTTCGTCATTGTGGATGGGGTAGGAGCACCTATCCCTTGCCACTAGCGGCGGATGGAGTTTGAGGCGGTCCGGAACAGTAAAATTCGCAGCCATGCACAGTCACTCCGGATCTGTGGGGTAAAACCCCGTTTAGTAGTTGGCTTGGCGCACACACTTTACCTCCTCATCTAGTTAAATTCCCACAGATTTACGGTCCGGTTTTCAAGAGATCACAGCTACACCATCCAACCACCACATCCGCTCCCCGCCATGCCAACACAGCAAGCCGACACCCACCTAACCCCCCCCGACAGCTCCCAACCCATAGAGCCCGAGAGACCACTCGATATGCATTCCTATCTCACGGAAGGGTTAGAGGGTGTACAACATCATGAATACCGTGATATTCGCTCGTTCAAAGGGGCGGTCGATGCACGAGCAGATTTATGGCATTCGGGTGAAGCTGACGAACGCCTTCCCCCGTACTTAATTTTTTCCCCGGTAACTCCACACCAGCTTGCCACAATCGATCATTTTCGCGAAAGCTGTTACAAACGACTCCGCTTTCTATACCTCGAGGAACCCCAGGTGTTGATCGTCAAGCAGATGCTGGGCCCCATTCATGAGATGGCTGCAAAAGAGTTCATGGACGTGATGAAGCTGAAGATAAGGGAGGCTGGTCAGACATCCGAGAT
>Ga0307509_10002147_pt1 | contig 32420 bp, 29 predicted proteins | sample 10_EM_MG_FD_202245 | JGI IMG/M metagenome (GOLD analysis project Ga0307509, IMG submission 202245) | Populus trichocarpa ectomycorrhiza microbial communities from riparian zone in the Pacific Northwest, United States - 10_EM | ecosystem: Host-associated > Plants > Roots > Unclassified | place...
CGCCGAGGCGTCCCGGCTGGGCATGCCCGGAGTGGCGATCAGCGACCACGGCAACATGCACGGCGCGTTCGACTTCTACACCCAGGCCAAGGCCGCCGGGGTGACCCCGGTGATCGGCGTCGAGGCCTATGTGGCGCCCGAGTCCCGTCTCGAGAAGGCACGCATCAAGTGGGGCCGCCCGGAGCAGAAGGGCGACGACGTCTCCGGCAACGGCGCGATCACCCACATGACGATGTGGGCCCGCAACGCGGTCGGCCTGAAAAACCTCTTCCGGCTCAACTCGCGGGCCTCGATGGAGGGCCAGCTCGGCAAGTGGCCGCGGATGGATTTCGACATCATCGCCGAACACGCCGAGGGCATCATGGGCACCACGGGCTGCCCGTCCGGCGCGGTGCAGACCAGGCTGCGGCTGGGACAGTTCGACGAGGCGCTCAAGTCCGCCGCGATGTACCAGGAGGCGCTGGGGAAGGACAACTACTTCCTCGAGATCATGGAGCACGGCCTCGAGATCGAGAAACGGGTCCGCGACGGCCTGCTCGAAGTCGGCCGCAAGCTGGGCATCCCGCCGTTGGTCACCAACGACTCGCACTACACCTACGCGTCGCAGGCCGAGGCGCACGAGATCCTGCTCTGCGTGCAGACCGCCAGCAACATCGCCGACCCCAACAGGTTCCGGCTGGAGGGCGGCGGCTACTACATCAAGTCGGCCGACGAGATGCGCGGGGTGGACTCGTCCGAGGCGTGGCTGGAGGGCTGCCGCAACACGCTGCTGGTGGCGGAGAAGGTCGACACCGAGGGCATGTTCACCTTCAAGAACCTGATGCCCCGGTTCCCGATCCCCGAGGGCCGCACCGAGGAGGAGTACTTCCGCGAGGTCGCGTTCGAGGGGCTGCGCCGTCGCTTCCCGGACGGCATCCCCGAGACCCACATAAAGCAGGCGGAGTACGAGCTCGGCGTCATCATCCAGATGGGCTTCCCGTCGTACTTCCTGGTGGTCGCCGACTTCATCCAGTGGTCCAAGCGCAACGGCATCGCGGTCGGCCCGGGCCGTGGCTCCGCCGCGGGTTCGCTGGTGGCGTACGCGATGGGCATCACCGACCTCGATCCGCTGCTGCACGGCCTGATCTTCGAGCGGTTCCTCAACCCCGAGCGCATCTCGATGCCCGACGTCGACATCGACTTCGACGAGCGCCGGCGCGGCGAGGTCATCAAGTACGTGACCGACCGGTGGGGCGAGGACAAGGTCGCGCAGATCGCCACGTTCGGCACGATCAAGGCCAAGGCCGCGATCAAGGACTCAGCCCGGGTGCTGGGCTATCCGTACTCGGTGGGTGATCAGATCACCAAGGCCATGCCGCCGGACGTGATGGGCAAGGGCCTCCCGTTGTCGGGGATCTTCGACAAGGAAAACAAACGGTACAACGAGGCCGGCGAGGTCAGGGCTCTGTACGAGCAGAACCCCGACGTCAAGAAGGTGATCGACACCGCGCGCGGGATCGAGGGCCTGATCCGGCAGACCGGCGTGCACGCGGCCGGCGTGATCATGTCGGCCGAGCCGATCATCGACCACATCCCGCTGATGCGCCGGCCCGCCGACGGCGTGATCATCACGCAGTTCGACTACCCGACGTGCGAGACCCTCGGCCTGCTCAAGATGGACTTCCTGGGCCTGCGCAACCTCACGATCCTCGACGACGCGGTGAAGAACATCCAGCTCAACCACGGCCGGGAACTCGACCTGCTGGCACTGCCGCTGGACGACCCGGCAGCGTACGAGTTGCTGGCCCGCGGCGACACGCTGGGCGTCTTCCAGCTGGACGGTGGCCCGATGCGGTCGCTGCTGCGGCTGATGAAGCCGGACAACTTCGAGGACATCTCGGCCGTGCTGGCGCTGTACCGGCCCGGCCCGATGGGCGTCGAGTCGCACACCAACTACGCGCTGCGGAAGAACAGGCTGCAGGACATCACGCCGATCCACCCGCAGCTCGAGGAGCCGCTGCGGGAGATCCTCGAGCCGACCTACGGCCTGATCGTCTACCAGGAGCAGGTGCAGCGCGCCGCGCAGATCCTCGCCGGGTACAGCCTCGGCCAGGCCGACCTGCTCCGCCGGGCGATGGGCAAGAAGAAGAAGGAGATCCTCGACAAGGAGTTCATCCCGTTCCGGGACGGTTGCCGCGAGCGCAACTACTCCGACGAGGCGATCCAGGCGGTGTGGGACGTGCTGGTGCCATTCGCCGGGTACGCGTTCAACAAGGCGCACTCCGCGGCGTACGGGCTGGTGTCGTACTGGACGGCGTACCTCAAGGCGCACTTCCCGGCCGAGTACATGGGCGGTCTGCTGACCAGCGTCGGCGACGACAAGGACAAGATGGCGATGTACCTGGCCGAGTGCCGGCGCATGGGCATCCAGGTCCTCCCGCCGGACGTCAACCAGTCCGCCGGCCCGTTCACCCCGGTCGGCAAAGACATCCGGTTCGGCCTGGCCGCGGTCCGCAACGTCGGGCACAACGTGGTCGAGGCGATCGCCCGGTGCCGCAAGGCCAAAGAAGAGGGTAAGCAGGGTGGCGAGTACCAGGACTTCTACGACTTCCTCTCCAAGGTGGACGCGGTCGCCTGCAACAAGAAGACGATTGAATCGCTGATCAAGGCGGGCGCGTTCGACTCGATGGGGCACACCCGCAAGGGCTTGCTCGCCGTGCACGCCGAGGCGATCGACGCGTATGCGGACGTGAAACGCAACGAGGCGGCCGGGCAGTTCGACCTCTTCGGCGCCTTCGGCGACACCATGGGCGGCTCCTCGGCCACCGTGGCGATGCCGCCGATCGGCGACAGCGAGTGGGACAAGCGGGACAAGCTGGCGTTCGAGCGGGAGATGCTCGGCCTGTACGTCTCCGACCACCCGCTGGCCGGCCTCGAGCAGCTGCTGGCGAATTCGGCGGACACGTCGATCGCGGCGCTCAACGAGGAGGGCTCGGTGCCGGACGGGCAGGTCGTCACGCTCGCCGGCATCCTCACCGGCGTGCAGCGGCGGATCACCAAGCAGGGCCGGGCGTGGGCGTCGGCCACGCTGGAAGACCTGGCCGGCGGCGTGGAGACGCTGTTCTTCCCGAACACGTACGAGGTGATCGGCCAGTACATCGCCGAGGACGCGATCGTGGTGGTCAAGGGCCGGGTCGACCGGCGCGACGACACGCCGCGGATCATGGCGATGGACATGTCCCTGCCCGACGTCAGCCACAACCCGGACAGCAAGCCGGTCACGCTGACCATGCCGATCACGAGGTGTACCCCGCCGCTGGTCTCCGAACTCAAGGAGATCCTGACCAGCCATCCCGGAGACTCCGAGGTGCACGTCCACCTGCAGAACGGCAGCCGGACCACGGTGCTGCGGCTCGGGGCGGTGCGGGTGGCGCCGACGCCGGCGTTGCGGGCCGACCTCAAGACGATCCTCGGCCCGTCCGCGGTCGCCTGACGACGGGAAAGCGCTGGTGGGCCGGGGTCGATCGGGGCACGCGCGGCAATGGCCGCCGCGACCTGGCAGGATCGTAGGGTGAACCCGAGTCAGGAGTCGGCTCCCAGCCCCGAGCCGGCGCAGCATTCCGGCCCGCCGGCCGACCCGGCCGCGCTCGACGGCGCGCCGGCCGACCCGGCCGCGCTCGACGGCGCGTCGGTGGGGCCTGAGGTCTACGGTCTCGCCGCGGAGGGCGGTTACGGGCTGGCGCATCCCAGCGGGCCCGAGCCGGTCGCCGAGGGCGGGTTCGGCGCGCGGTGGTGGGGGATGGCCGCGACGTCGCACCGGCCCTGGAAGCGGACCGCGCTGGCCGCCGTGCTGAGCGCCATCGCCGTGCTGGCGCTGGGCGCGCCGCTGGGTCTGCTGTGGGCATGGCTCGCGCCGAGCGTGCCGGTCGTCGCCACCGGGGACAGCATCGTGGTCAACGACCCGTCGCCGGAGCAGTACATCGCGGCCGACGGGTGGTACACGCTGCTCGGGCTCGGCTTCGGGCTGCTCGTCGCGGCCGTCGCCTGGCTGGTGCTGCGCCGCGACCGAGGGCCGTTCCTGCTGCTCGGGGTCGTCGCGGGGGCGCTGGGCGCGGGGTATTACGTCGCGCCGTGGATCGGCGAGATGATCGGGCGCAGCGGGTACGAGCACTGGCGGGCCATCGCCACTCGCGGGGCCACCTACCTGGCGCCGCCGGCGGTGCACTCGACCGGGCCGAAACTGGTGTCCGCGTTCGCGGCCGCGATCGTGCTGACGCTGCTGGCCGGCTGGTCCAACGACCCCGACCTCGACCAGCCGGGGGCCAAACCGGGCTACGGCCCGAACACGTCGGCCGTCGACCCCTACGGCGACGCGCCCACACCCGCGCCGTCGCCGGCACCCACGCCCTCGCCATCGCCGGAAGCGGACGAGGCGTTCGACCAGCAGCCGGCCCACCCGCAGGAGCCGGCGGAGCCGCCGCGCGCCTGACCCCGGGGCGGGCCGGGCTGGGATGGGCTGGGATGGGCTGGGCCGGGCCGGGCCGGGCTGGGCTGGGCCGGGCTGGTTTGGGCCGGGCGGGTGGTCAGTTCGGGCTGGCGGGGCGGGCCAGATCGGAGAGCGGCACCGGCACCGCGCGTACCCGGGCCAGCAGTCCCGCCTCGCGGTTGAGCAGCTTCAGCTCGGCGCGCAGGCGGGTGGCCGTGTCCGGCGCGGCCAGCAGCAACTGGCGCTCGTCGGTGGTGAGCTGGGCGGTCGCCGCGATCAGGTGGGACAGGACGGTCGGGTCGGCGGGGACCGCGTCGATCACCTCGGAGTCGGGGCGCAGCAGGTCCAGGTAGGTGCGGAACGCGGCCAGCGCCCGGGGCGCGAGCTGCGCGGCGATCTCGTCCGGCGACTCGTCCGGTAGCCACTCGACCTCGGCCGTCAGGTACGGCTCGGCGCCCTGCTGGAGGTCGACGATGCTGAACCGGCGACGGCCCACCGTCATGATGTCGAACCGGCCGTCCGGCAGCTCGGTGACCTGCCGCAACTCCGCCGTGCAGCCGACCGGGTAGAGATCCTCGGCGCGCACCGGCGCCGGCTCGGGCATCGGCCCGTCCTCGCCCTCGGCGGACGGCGCCTCCACCCCGCGGCGCAGCGTCACCACGCCGAACTCGTGCGGCCCGTCCTCGGGGCTCGCCACGAGCTCGCGCACCAGCGTCCGATACCGCTCCTCGAAGATGTGCAGGGGCAGCACGAGCCCCGGGAACAGCACCGTACCCAGGGGGAACACCGGCAGCCGCTTGCTCACGGGTTCAGCCTATCGGCCGCCTGACCATGGTCAACCCGTCCGATCGCCTCCCAGGCGCGTCCGGTAAGTGATCACTGTCCCAAGGCCTGGGCCGCGCTGTGGCGGGCGAGGAGATCGCCGGGCCGCCGCCTAGACTTGGGCGCGTGCTGAATCGGACCGACCTGCGCGGCTCCCGGCGGGATCCGCGCGGCTTGCTGCCCCGTGCCCAGCTCGACGTCTCCGTGGCCGTCGAGCAGATCCGCCCCACCGTCGAGGCGGTCCAGCAGCATGGTTTCGACGCGATCCGCGAGGCCACCGAGAGGTTCGACGGCGTCTCGATCGAGCGGCTGCGGGTGCCGGCCGAGGCCATCGCCGCCGCGGCCGAAAGCCTCGACCCCGAGGTCAGGGCCGCGCTGCTCGAGGCGATCAGGCGGACCCGCAAGGTGCACGCCGACCAGCACCGGCCCGATGTGACGACCAAGGTGGTCGACGGCGGCACGGTCACCGAGCGCTGGCTCCCAGTGCGCCGGGTCGGCCTTTACGTGCCGGGCGGCCTGGCCGTCTATCCGTCGACCGTGGTGATGAACGTGGTGCCCGCCCAGGAGGCCGGCGTCGAGGGCCTGGTGGTGGCCAGCCCGCCGCAGAAGGAGAACGGCGGCCTGCCCGATGCCCGGGTGCTCGCCGCGTGCGCGCTGCTCGGCGTCGACGAGGTCTACGGGGTCGGCGGCGCCCAGGCGATCGCGATGCTGGGCTACGGTTCGGCGGGCGCGGATGACGAGGACCACTGCGAGCCGGTCGACATCATCACCGGCCCGGGCAACGTCTGGGTCACCGCGGCCAAGCGCCTGCTGCGCGGCGTGGTCGGCATCGACGCCGAGGCCGGCCCGACCGAGATCGCCGTTCTCGCCGACGAGACGGCCGACCCGCGGCACGTCGCGGCCGACCTGATCAGCCAGGCCGAGCACGACCCGCTGGCCGCGAGCGTGCTGGTCACCGACTCCGAGGCGCTGGTCGCGGCGGTCGAGGCCGAGCTGACCCGGCAGGTGGCGTCGACCAAGCACGAGCAGCGGGTGCTGACCGCGCTGACCGGCGAGCAGTCCGGCGTCGTGCTGGTCGACGATCTGGAGCAGGGCCTGCGCGTGGTCGACGCGTACGCGGCGGAGCACCTGGAGATCCAGACGCGCGACGCGCGGCAGTGGGCCATGCGGGTCCGCAACGCCGGCGCGATCTTCGTGGGCGCCTGGTCGCCGGTGTCGCTGGGCGACTACGAGGCCGGTTCCAACCACGTGCTGCCCACCGGCGGCTGCGCGCGGCACTCGTCCGGGCTGTCGGTGCAGTCGTTCCTGCGCGGCATCCACGTCGTGGAGTACGACGAGGCCGCCCTGCGCGACGTGGCCGGCCACGTGGTGGCGCTGGCCAACGCCGAGGACCTGCCCGCGCACGGTGACGCGGTCAAGGCGAGGTTCGAGGCGTGAGCATCGACGATCTGCCGATCCGCGACGATCTGCGGGGCAAGTCACCGTACGGCGCGCCGCAGCTCGACGTCGCGGTGCGGCTGAACACCAACGAGAATTCGTACCCCCTGCCCGACGAGGTGGTCGACGCGATCGGCAAGGCCGTCCAGGCCGAGCTGCGCGACCTCAACCGCTACCCCGACCGGGACGCGGTGGCGCTGCGCACCGACCTGGCCGGCTATCTCGGGCACGGCCTGACCACCGCGAACCTGTGGGCGGCCAACGGGTCGAACGAGGTGCAGCAGCAGCTGCTGCAGGCGTTCGCCGGGCCGGGCCGGTCGGCGCTCGGCTTCGGGCCGTCGTACTCGATGCACCCGCTGCTCGCCCAGGGCACCGGTACCCGCTGGATCGGCGCGCTGCGTGACCCGGATTTCGGGCTCACCCCGTCGGCGGCCCGCGAGCAGCTCGCCCGGCACGACCCCGACCTGGTGTTCCTGTGTTCGCCGAACAACCCGACCGGCACCGCGCTGGACCCCGAGGTGATCACCGAGGTGCTGGCGGCCGCGCGCGGCATGGTGATCGTCGACGAGGCGTACGCGGAGTTCGCCCGGACCGGCACGCCGAGCGCGCTCGGGCTGATCGCCGAGCACCCGCGGCTGGTGGTGACCCGGACGATGAGCAAGGCGTTCGGGTTTGCCGGCGGCCGGCTGGGCTACTTCGCGGCCCATCCGGCCGTGGTGGACGCCGTTCAGCTGGTGCGTCTCCCGTACCACCTGAGTTCTTTGACCCAAGCGGCCGCTCGCGCGGCACTCGCGCAACGCGACGCCCTGCTCGCGACGGTCGAGGCGATCAAGACCCAGCGCGACCGGATCGTCCGCACGCTGCGGACGCGTGGCTACCGGGTGGCCGACAGCGACGCGAACTTCGTGCTGTTCGCTGTGTCACCAGGCGAGGTGTGCGGCGACCAGAAAATCGCTTGGCAGCGGCTGCTCGACCGGGGTGTATTGATCCGTGACGTCGGCCTGCCGGGCTGGCTGCGGGTCACCGCCGGCACGCCCGCCGAGACCGACGCGTTCCTGGAGGCATTGAGTTGAGTCGCACGGCACGGGTGGAGCGCGTCACCAAGGAGACCAAGGTGCTCGTCGAGATCGACCTCGACGGCACCGGCCAGGGCGACCTCGGCACCGGGGTCGGCTTCTACGACCACATGCTCAACCAGTTGGCCAAGCACGGCGGCTTCGACCTGACCGTGCGCACCGAGGGCGACCTGGAGATCGACGCGCACCACACGATGGAGGACACCGCCATCGCGCTGGGCGAGGCGTTCGCCCGGGCGCTGGGCGACAAGGCCGGCATCCGGCGGTACGGCTCGGCCACCATCCCGATGGACGAGGTGCTCTGCCGGGCGGCCGTCGACCTGTCCGGCCGGCCGTACGTGGTGCACGACGAGCCGGAGCTGGCGCCGTACATCGGCCCGGTCTACCCGACCAGCATGACCCGGCACATCTTCGAGTCGTTCGGCTTCGCCGCCAAGGTCACGCTGCACGTCAGCGTGCTGCGAGCGGCCCGCGACGGCGGCAGGCCGGACGCGCATCACGTGGTGGAGGCGCAGTTCAAGGCGTTCTCCCGGGCGCTGCGCGAGGCCGTCGAGATCGACCCGCGCAACGCCGGGGCGCTGCCCTCGACGAAGGGTGTGCTCTGATGGCGATCGTGCTGTTCATCGTGGCCGGCTTCCTGGCCGGCGGGGTCGTGCAGCTGATCAAGTCGGGCGCGACGAAGTTCAGCGTGGGCGTGGTCGGGGTGCTCGCGGCGCTGGCCGCCGCGGGCGGCATCGCCTGGTTGCTGCCGTCATGACGAGTGTGGTGGTGCTCGACTACGGGTCGGGCAATCTGCGCTCGGCGGAGCGGGCGGTGGCCCGCACCGGCGTGGACGTGACGGTGACCAGCGATCTGGACGCCGCGGCCGCCGCCGACGGGCTGTTCGTGCCGGGCGTGGGGGCGTACGCGGCGTGCATGGCCGGTATCGAGGAGCTCGGCGCCGGTCCGATGATCGCCGAGCGGATCCGCGCCGAGAAACCGGTGCTGGGCGTCTGCGTGGGTATGCAGATCTTCTTCGACTCGGGCGTCGAGCACGGCGTGGAGACGAAGGGGCTCGGTCTGCTGCCCGGCGTGGTGACCAAGCTGAAAGCGGAGCGCATTCCGCACATGGGCTGGAACACCCTGGACATTCCGGACAATTCCGATTTGTTCGTAGGGGTCCACCCCGGGACCCGCTTCTACTTCGTCCACTCGTACGCGGCCTCAGATCTTGATGTTTTGCGCCGAGCCGGCGCCAAGGTGACCACCGCGAGCCACGACGAGCCCTTCGCGGCCGCGGCCGAGCTCGGCCGTCTCGCCGTCGCGCAGTTCCACCCGGAGAAGTCGGCCGACGCCGGCTACGCGCTGCTGCGCAACTGGGTCGCCGGGCTGTAGCGGCCGGTGTCCAAGGAACGTGCCCGACGCCGCGCCGAGCGGCTCGCCGTGCTGGAGCGGGAGAAGGCGGCCCGCGCCCGCAAGGTGGCCCGCCGGCAGCGGCGCCGTGTCCTGGTCAAACGGCTGACCCCGCGGGTCGGCCGGCCCGGACGGATCTACCGGCGCAGCCGCCGCCAACGGATCGGCATCGTGCTGGTGCCGCTGCTCGCCGCCGTCGCGGTCTGGCTGCTGGTGCCGGATCTCGCGTTGCGCGTCGTGCTCACCATCGTCATCGTCATGGCCCTGCCGGCCCTCGTGGTCGTGGTTCTGGGCCGGAGAGCCTGAGAAGGAGAGATCGTGACCCTCGTTCTGCTTCCCGCCGTCGACGTCGCCGACGGGCAGGCGGTACGCCTCGTCCAGGGCGCCGCCGGCTCGGAGACCTCCTACGGCGACCCGCTCGAGGCGGCGCTCGCCTGGCAGAACGACGGCGCCGAGTGGGTGCACCTGGTCGACCTGGACGCGGCCTTCGGGCGCGGCTCGAACGCCGGCCTGCTCGCCGACGTGGTCGGCCGGCTCGACGTGAAGGTGGAGTTGTCCGGCGGTATCCGCGACGACGAGTCGCTGACCCGGGCGCTGGCGACCGGCGCGGCCCGGGTCAACATCGGCACCGCCGCGCTGGAGGACCCGGAGTGGTGCGACCGGGTCTGCGGCGAGTACGGCGACCGCGTCGCGATAGGGCTCGACGTGCGTGGCCGTACCCTGTCGGCGCGCGGCTGGACCCGCGACGGCGGCGACCTGTACGAGGTGCTGGCCCGGCTCGACAAGGCGGGCGCCGCCCGGTACGTCGTCACCGACATCACCAAGGACGGCATGATGCGCGGCCCGAACCTGGACCTGCTCCGCGACGTCTGCGCGGCCACCGACAAGCCGATCATCGCGAGCGGCGGCGTGTCCAAGCTGGACGACCTGCGCGCGCTGGCGACGCTGGAGCCGAACGGGGTGGAGGGCGTGATCGCCGGGAAGGCGCTTTACGCCGGCGCGTTCACCGTGCGCGAGGCCCTGGCCGCGCTGGCCTGAGCCCACGACTCCCGCAGTGCCCGCTCGGTCGCCTTGATCGCCGGGCGGGCGGCGGCGGCCTCCCGCCAGGCGATCACGACCCGCCGGCGTGGCGCCGGATTTATCGCGACGATCCGGACGCCCTCCGGCAGCAGCGGCGGGCGGGCGAGCCGGGGGATGATCGCCACCCCGAGGCCGGCCGCGATCAGCGTCAGCTGCGTCTCGAACTCGCCGACGTGGAAGTCCGGCTGCACCCCCGGCAGCACCCGGACCAGCCACTCGTGGCAGATGTCGCCGGCCTTCGCCGAGATCCACCGCTCGTCGCGGATCTCGGCCAGCGTGGTGGCGCCGGCCAGCCGGTGCCCGCTCGGCACGATCAGGTCGGCCAGGTCCCAGCCCAGCTCCACGTGCGCGATGCCGGTCGGGTAGCGCAACGCCACCTCGGGCCAGTCGTCCAGCACGGCCAGGTCGACATGCCCGCGGTGCAGCGCCTCCAGCCCCTCGTGCGGGTTCGCCTCGATCAGCCCGGTGGACAGCCGCGGATGATCGGCCGCGAGCTGGTGCAGCGCCCACGGCAGCAGCGCCCGGCACGCGGTGGCGAACGCGACCACGGTGAGCCGGCCGACAACCGTGTCCCGGTGCGCGGCCAGCGCCGCCTCGGCCTCGTCGACGGTGGCCAGCACCCGCTCGGCGTGCTGGGCGAGCAGCCGGCCGGCCTCGGTCAGCCGCAGGCCGCGCCCGTCCTTCTCGACCAGTGTGGTGCCGGTCTCCCGCTCCAGCTTGGCGAGCTGCTGGGAGACCGCGGACGGGGTGCAGTGCAGCGCCTCGCCGGCCGCCAGCACCGTCTTGTAGCTGGCCACGGCGTGCAGGGCGCGCAGGCGGCCCAGGTCAATCATGTAGCAACCCTACATGCTCGATGCAGCACTATTCGATGGTGCTTAAGCTTCTCGGTGGCCATGATCAGGTGATGAAACCGAGGGATGTAGCGCTCGCCGTCGCCGTGATGGCGATCTGGGGCGTCAACTTCGTCGCCATCGAGACCGGCCTCGACCACTTCCCGCCGCTGATGTTCAATGCCCTGCGCTTCACCCTCGCCGCGTTCCCGGCACTGTTCTTCGCCGGCCGTCCGCAGGTGCCGTGGCGCTGGATCGTCGCCATCGGCCTGATCCTCGGCGTCGTCAAGTTCACCCTGCTGTTCGCCGGCATGGCCGCCGGGATGCCGGCCGGCCTCAGCTCGCTGGTCCTGCAGAGCCAGCCGATCTTCACGGTCCTCTTCGCGGCCCTTCTGCTGCGCGAACGCCCCCGCCGCATCCAACTGATCGGCCTGCTCGTCGCGCTGGCCGGCATCGGCGTGGTGGCCACCGGCATGACCGCCGGCCTCGGCGCCTTCCTGCTGATCATCGGCGCGGCGGCTGCCTGGGGCCTGTCCAACATCGTCACCCGCAGGGCCGCCCCGCCCGACACGCTGCGCTTCATGGTCTGGGTGAGCGCCATCGCCGCCGGCCCGCTGATCGTACTGTCCCTGCTGGTCGACGGCCCGTCGGCCGACGTCGCCGCCCTGCGCGCGATCGACACGCGGGCCGTCCTGGCGGTCCTCTACGTGGCGCTGGTGTCGACCCTCGCGGGCTTCGCGGCCTGGGGCTTCCTGCTCCGCCGCTACGGCCCGGCGACGGTCGCCCCGTTCTCCATGCTCGTCCCGTTCTTCGGCCTGGCCTCGGCGGCCCTGCTGCTCGGCGAGCAGATCACCCCACTGGACGCCCTCGGCGGCGCCCTGGTGGTAGGCGGCATCCTCCTCGGCCTGACCCGCGACCGACCGGTCCGTGCCGCGCAAGCTCCGACGTTCGCTTCCGCCGCTTCTACCGTACGAGCGTCCGCCGAGTCCCCGGCGTGCCAGGGCCGCTAGCTGCACCAACCGCCCCGACCCCGGCCGCCGGGCGGGCCCGGCCCAAGACCTCGACCCCCAAAGAAGCAAGCAGGACCGGCTTGCCCAGCGTCTTTGCTCTGCGCATCTATACGCACCGAAACCGAGCATGCGTTCGTTTTCGGTGCGTATAGATGCGCAGAGCAGAGGGCGCGGCGAAGGGTTCTGACCAGGGGATTCGTAACGGCGGCGAAGCCGGGCGGGGCCGGGCGGGGCCGGGCGGGGCCGGGCGGGGCCGGACGGGGCCGGACGGGGCCGGACGGCGGGTGGGACGCCTCGCTCGGCGGGCCCGTGGGGCGGTGGGGCGCCGGCGTCGGCTCGGCGGGGCGGTGGGGCGCCGGCTTCGGCTCGGCGGACCGTGGCGTGGCGGCCGGGTGGGGTTGGCTCCCGCTCGGCGCATTGTGCGCGGGGCGCTGGCGCGTGATCCGCGTCCCCGGTGTGCGGCTTGGGCTGGGCGGGTTACTACGCTGGGCGGATGAGTGTGGCGGTGCGCGTGATCCCCTGTCTCGACGTCGACAACGGGCGGGTGGTCAAGGGGGTCAACTTCGTCGATCTGCGCGACGCCGGCGACCCGGTCGAGCTGGCCGCCGCCTATGACGCGGCCGGGGCCGACGAGCTGACCTTTCTCGACGTGACCGCCTCCTCGGATGACCGCGGCACCATGCTGGACGTCGTCCGGCGTACCGCGGAAAGTGTTTTCATCCCGCTCACCGTGGGTGGCGGCGTGCGCTCGGCGGAGAATGTGGACGTGCTGTTGCGCGCCGGCGCCGACAAGGTCGGGGTGAACACGGCGGCGATCAAGCGGCCCGAGCTGATCCGGGAGATCGCCGAGCGGTTCGGCAACCAGGTGCTGGTGCTCTCGCTCGACGTGCGGCGCTCGGCCGGGCAGCCCAGCGGCTGGGAGGTCACCACCCACGGCGGCCGGCGCAGCGCGGGGCTGGACGCGATCGAGTGGGCCCGCGCGGTCGCCGAGCTGGGCGCCGGGGAGATCCTGCTCAACTCGATGGACGCGGACGGCACCAAGGCCGGCTTCGACCTCGAGCTGATCGAGGCGGTTCGCGCCGTGGTCGACATCCCGGTGATCGCGAGTGGCGGCGCGGGCGCGGTCGAGCACTTCCCGCCGGCCGTTGCGGCGGGCGCCGACGCCGTGCTGGCGGCCAGCGTCTTCCACTTCGGAGACCTCAGCATCGGCGAGGTCAAGGACAGCCTGCGGGCGGCCGGCCACCCGGTGCGCTGACCGTCAGCGGCCGTCGGCGAGCCGCAGCGAATACTCCCGGACGGCCGCGTTGTACGTCTTCTCGTCCAGCGTCCAATCGGACTCGCCCGGCGTGCTGGCGCGATTTAGCTGGGTCTGAAGGGTCATCACGGCCGATGACAGGCCGCTGAACGGACGGGTCCGCCACAGCTGCTCACCGGCCGGGGCCACCTCGATCAGGTCGTCCTCGACGATCAGCAGCCCGGCGCCGGCCAGTCGGCGTACCGAATCTTGAAGCTCTTGGCGGCTGGGGACCGCGTGGTGCAGGAAGTCGGCGGCGGCCAGCAGGTCGGCCAGGCCGGCCCCGGTGATCGGCAGGGCGGCGTGCGTGGCCCGGTCGCGCTCGAGGCGCTCGGCAATGACCGCGGACACGAAGATCCAAGCGTCGTTCCATTGCCAGCCGCCAGCCCCCATGCGGCAATGATGCCGCGCCGCCGCCGCGCCCGGAAGCAAATGTGTCCGGTTGATCACTGACCTGTGTCAGTCCACAGAGGCCAGTTGTGTCCGCGGGACCGGCTTGACCGTGCAGAGCGGCAGGAACAACTGCACCAAAGGGCCAATTGCCAGCGCGTACGCGACGGTGCCGATTCCGACCGTGCCGCCCAGCAGGAAGCCGACGCCGAGGACGGACACCTCGATAGTGGTACGAACCAGGCGGATCGAGAGTCGCGGGAAGCGCTTGACGATCCCGGTCATCAGCCCGTCCCGCGGGCCCGGGCCCATATTGGCGCCGATGTACAGGCCGGTGGCGAGCCCGTTGACCACGATGCCGGCCACCAGGTAGCCGACCCGGGCCGGGAGGCCGGAGCCCTCGGGCAGCACGGCCAGCGCCCCGTCCACCACGAAGCCGATCACCACGAGGTTGGCGATCGTGCCGAACCCGGGGCGCTGCCGCAGCGGGATCCAGAGCAGCAGGATCGGAATGCCGAGCAGGATCACCACCCAGCCGAAGCTGATCCCGGTGACCTTGGACAGCCCTTGGTGGAAGACGTCCCACGGGTCGAGACCAAGATCGGACTGCACGAAGAAGGCCATGCTGAACCCGTAGAGCACCAGACCGGTGAAAAGCTGAACGAGACGTCGATCTAGGTTGCCGATAGCCCTCATGAATGCCACTCTGAATGCCAATTGACGGTGGCTGAAGAGCCAATTCGTGGGAGGTGGCTGTGACGAGCTCGGTTCGAGGGGTCCAACTGGCCCGCCTGCTCGGTCAGTGGCATTCCCTACCCGGCCGCCACCGCAGCCCCGATTACGCCGCGCTGGCCGCCGCCGTGCGCGGTCTACTCTCCGACGGGCGGCTGCCGCTCGGCGTCCGACTTCCCGCGGAGCGGGAACTGGCCGAGGCGCTCGGGGTCAGCCGGACCACGGTCAGCGCCGCGTACCGCGCGCTCCGGGAGACCGGCCACCTCACCAGCCGGCGCGGCGCCGGCAGCTGGACCACCCTGCCGCACGGCCACCGGGTGGCCACCTCGGGCCTGTGGGCGGCCGGTGACGAGGCCGACGTGATCGACCTGGGCGTGGCCGCCTCCCCGGCGCCCGACGAGCTGATCGGCGCGGCCCGGGCCGCCGCCGACGACCTGCCGCGCTACGTGGGCAGCGCCGGCTATCACCCGACCGGGCTGGTCGAGCTGCGCGAGGCGGTCGCGGCCGGCTACACCGCGCGCGGGGTGGCCACCTCGGCCGAGCAGATCCTGATCACCGCGGGCACCCAGCAGGCCCTCGACCTGGTGCTGCGGCTGTCGGTTCCGGCCGGCGCGCCGGTGCTGGTCGAGTCGCCGACCTATCCGAACGCGCTGGCCGCGCTCTCCGCCCGGCGCGCGCGGATCAGCACCCACGGGCTCGACGCGGCGACCGGCTGGGACGGGGAGATGCTGCTGGGGGCGCTGCGGCAGGGGCGGCCGCGGGTCGCGTACGTGATCCCGGAATTCCACAACCCCACCGGCCACCTGATGAGCGCCGGCCTGCGCGAACGGCTGGTCGCCACGGCACACTCGGCCGGCACCGAGCTGATCGTCGACGAGTCGTTCGTCGACCTGTCGCTGGACGGCGCCGAGATGCCGCCGCCGGTCGCCGTCTACGACCGGCACTCGCGGGTGGTGTCGATCGGCGGGATGAGCAAGGGCTACTGGGGCGGCCTGCGGATCGGCTGGGTGCGCGCCTCGGCGCCGCTGGTGCAGCGCCTGGCCGCGATCCGGGTCGGCGTCGACATGGCCAGCCCGGTGCTGGAACAGCTGGTCGCCGTGCGCCTGCTGGACCAGGCCCCGCAGATCATCGCGGCCCGCCGTGCCCAGCTGCGCGCCCGCCGCGACGCCCTGGTCGCCGCCCTGCGCGACCAGCTGCCGGAGTGGAGCTTCACGATCCCGGCCGGCGGCGTGATGCTCTGGGCCGAGCTGGACGGGCCGATCTCCAGCGCCCTCTCCCGCGCCGCCGAGGACGTCGACGTCCGGCTCGCCCCCGGCCCTCGCTTCGGCCTCGACGGCACCCTCGAGCGTTTCCTGCGCCTACCGTTCGCCCTCGACGAGGAGACCCTCACCGAGGCGGTCCGCCGCATCGCCTCGGTCCGCTACGACCTGGATCGCGGCGCCCGGCCGACCTGGCGAACGCCTGCGGTGATCGCCTAGCTCTCACCCTCTGCCGTACGGGACAAACACAAGTCCCGGTGCGTCGTCCCCGGGGCGGCCGGGCCCCGGGGACGACGTCCACCTCACGAGCAGGTCGTCTTGTAGAGGTACTTGGCCACGTCGGGCTGGTCGACGTTGTCCTTCGTGATGACGGTGGAGTCGGTGCCGATCTCCTTGGTCACCGTCTCGCCGCGGGCGGCCGCGGCCGCCTGATCGACGCCGTCGGAGCCGATCTGGGCCGGCTGCTGGGCCACCAGTGCCTGCACCACGCCGTTGCGCAACTGCTCGACCTGCGCGGGTCCGGCGTCGAAGCCGACCAGCTTGACCTGACCGGCCTTGCCCGCGGCCTTCACCGCGTTGTTGGCGCCCTCGCTCTGGTCGGTGCTCAGCGCGAAGATGCCCGCCAGGTCGGGGTGGGCGGCCAGCTGGGCCGACACCAGTTGGGAGATCTTGGCGACGCCGTTGGAGGTGAAGACGTTTCCCACGTACTTGATATCGGGGTATTTCTTGAGGCCGTCCTCGAAGCCCTTCTGCCGGGCCTCGGCGGTGCTCACCCCGGGCTGGCCGCCGACCAGCAGCACGCTGCCCTTCTCGCCGACCAGCTTGGCCAGGGCGTCCGCGGCCGTTTCGCCCCCCTTGAGGTTGTCGCTGGCGATGGCCGAGGCGACGAAGCTCGTGTCGCCCAGAGTCGTGTCGACCAGGACCACCTTGATGCCGGCCGACGTTGCCTGCTTGAGCGGCTGGATCAGCGCGTTCGAGTCGTTGGGGGCGATGAACAGCGCGCCCGGGTGGGTGGCGATGACGGAGTTGAGCAGCGGGATCTGCAGGCTCACGTCCCAGTTCTTGGCGCCCTGCACGGTCAGGTCGACGTTGTCCTTGGCGGCCTCGGCCTTGGCGCCGCAGGCCATCGTCTCGTAGAACGGGTCACCGGCCACACCCTCGACGAAGGTGACCTTGACCTTCTTGTCCGTGCCCGTGGTGGACGAGGAGCTCGAGGAGCCGGAGTCGTTCGAACCGCAGGCGGCGAGCAGGAGGGTAAGGCTGACGAGCACGGCGAGTTTTCTGATCATGGTTGGGCCCTTTCTCCGGTGGAGGACCTCGCGCGGCACGGCGGGGCCGACCGGCGAGGGGGGAAATGCGGTGACTGAGAGGAACAGGGGTCACGAGCCGCTTGCCTTACGCCGTCTGCTGCGCTGGTCGACCATGACGACGGCGACGAGCGCGGCACCCAGGGCGACCTGCTGCCAGAACGGCTCGAGCCCGAGAATCACGAAGCCGTCGGTGAGCACCGAGGGGATGGCGACGCCGACGATGGTGCCGAGCACCGTGCCGACACCGCCGCTCAGGCTGGTGCCGCCGATGACGACGGCGAGGATCGCCTGCAGCATGTCGGTCTGGTGACCGTTGAGCGTGGTGGTCTGGAAGCGGGCCAGGCTCACGTAGCCGGAGAGACCGGCGAGCAGGCCGGAAAGCACGTACACCTTGACGATGTGGCGGTCGACGTTGACGGCGGCGCGGCGTGCGGCCTCCTGGTGGGAACCGATCGCCATGGTGTAACGGCCGAAGCGGGTCTGCGACATGACGAACGCCCCGAGCCCGGCCACCGCGAGGGCGAGCAGCACCGTGTACGGCATCCCGAGGAAGTCTCCGTAGCCCAGCACATCGGCGAGGCCGGCCGGGACGCCGTGCATGTCCTGACCGCCGGCGATGATGTAGGCGAGCCCGGTCGCGGCGGCGAACGAGCCGAGCGTGGCGATCAGCGGCGAGATGCCCCCGAGGGTGGTGACCAGGCCGTTGATCAGCCCCCGGGCGTCCTCCAGCCGGACACCGGGCAGATCGCCGTCGACGGGCAGCCGGTCTCCTTCGACAGCCCGCTCGAGCCGCGGCGGCACGGCATCGAGACCGTCTACCAGGACCTCGCGCTCGCCCCCGACCTCGACCCGGCCGCCAATCTGTTCCTCGGTCGCGAGGTGCTGCGCGGCGGCCTGCTCGGCCGGCTCGGCGTGCTCGACAAGCCGCGCATGCGGGGCCGCGCCGAAGAGGCGTTCACCCGGCTCGGCGTCGGCCTGCAGGACACCCGCAGCCAGGTCGGCACCATGTCGGGCGGGCAACGGCAGGGCATCGCGGTGGCGCGGGCGGTGCTGTGGGCCAGCCGGCTGGTGCTGATGGACGAGCCGACCGCGGCGCTCGGCGTGGTGCAGACCGGCCGGGTGCGGGCGCTCATCGAGTCGGTGCGCGAGCAGGGCGTCTCGGTGCTGTTGGTCAGCCACAATCTGCCGTTCGTCTTCGAGGTCGCCGACCGGATAGAGGTGTTGCGGCTCGGGCGCCGGGTGGCGGTATTCTCCCGCGCGGACGCCACCGCGGAGGGTGTGCTGGGCGCCATGACGGGCGCCGTCGACATGAGCGACCGGCAATAGGGGCGGAGGGAGACCGATGGCTCGGCCGACGATGAGCGAGGTCGCCGCGCTCGCCGGAGTGGGCCTCAAGACCGTCTCCCGAGTGGTGAACGGGGAGGGCCGGGTCAGCCGGGAGACCCGGGCCCGGGTCGAGGCGGCCATCGCGCAGGTCGGCTACCGGCGCAACGAGGTGGCCCGCAGCATGCGCAACATGCGCTCGGGTCAGAGCACCGACGACATCGGCCTGATGCTGGGCGACCTGACCAACCCGTTCTTCGCCGCGGTCGCCGCCGCGGTGATCGCCGAGGCCCGCGGTCGCGGCTACGCGGTCGTGCTGGCCAGCGCCGACGAGGATCCGCAGGCGGAACGGGGCGCGATCGACGGACTGCTCGGCCGGCAGGTGGCCGGGCTGCTGCTGGTGCCCGGCGGCCGCGACTACAGCTACCTGAAATCGGAGATCGACCACGGGACGCCGGTGGTCTTCGTGGACCGGCCGGGCGGCGGTCTGGAGGCGGACGAGGTGGTGCTCGACAACGCGGCCGGTGCGCGGATGGCGGTGACTCATCTGGCCGCGTACGGGCATCGGCGCATCGGAGCGATCGTGGCACCCAGCCGATGGGCGACCACCCAGCGCTTGCGGGGTTTCCGCGACGCTGTGCGGGCCGAGGTCGGCGCGGCGGACGCCGGCCCGATCCGGCGGTTGTCCACGGGTTCGGTCGCGGAGGCCGAGCGGGCGGCTCGCGAGTTGCTCGCCATGAGCGACCCGCCGACGGCGGTCTTCGCCACGACCGGTTTCATGACGCAGGGCCTGCTGCGGGCGCTGGGTCGGCGGCGGGACGTGGCGGTGGTGGGCTTCGACGACTTCCCGATGGCCGACATGCTGCCGATCCCGGTCACGGTGGTCGCGGGTGACCCGACGGCGCTGGGCACCGTGGCCGCGCAGACGTTGTTCGCCCGCATCGACGGCTGGGCCGGTCCGCAGACCCGCCGGGTCATCCGGCCGACGTTGCTGCCGCGCGGCAGCGGGGAGATCCGCCCGAGACCGGCGGATGGCCAGGTCCCCTAGACCAGCCCCTAGACCAGCCAGGCGCCGTCGCGCATCAGGAGGCGGCCGGGGATCTCGTTCTCCTCGCGCCAGGCCTGGATGCGCTGGGGGCGCAGGGACAGAAAGACGAAGCCCTCGCCGGCCTCGCGCGGGTCCCAGTCGCTCTGTTTCGCGTAGGCCTCGCCCAGCGCGCCGGACGCGGTGACCGGGACGGCCCGGTCCAGGGTGGCGTCGATCAGGATCACGTCGCGGGTGGGGCCGAGCCCGACCCGGGCCCGCCCATGCGCGGTGATGTTCCGCGCGGTGGGCGAGCGCCGGGACGTGGCCAGGACGATCCGGTCGTCGAACCAGGCGGCGGTCAGCGGCACGAGGTAGGGCTCGTCGCCGTCGGCCGTCGCCACCCAGCAGTCCGCGACCGGCGCGGCCAGCCTGGCCAGCACATCGGCCTTGCGCTGGGCCGGCGGGCGCGGCTGCTCAGGCATCGGCGCCCTGGAACAGGCCGATGAGGTTGCCGTCGCCGTCGCGCAGGTGGGCGGTCAGGCCGCCGCCGCCGACGTCGCGAGGCTCCTGCTCGACGGTCGCGCCGGCCGCGGTCAGGCCGGCGACCGTCGCGTTGATGTCGGCCACGTAGTAGTAGGTGATCGGGCCCGCGGCGAGGTCGCCGTGCGGGTTCAGGCCCACTTCGGGGGAGCCCTCGGGGCGGAAGCCGACATAGTAGGGCGACGCCATGTACGGGTCGACGCCGAGCAGCTTGGTGTAGAGGGCGGTCGCCGCTTCCAGGTCCTTGACCGGGACGGTGATGGTGCGAATAGCCATGGGATCCTCCGTCTGTCACAGCGGACCGCTGCGGTCCGTCAAAGGCTATGACGGACCCCGAGTGGAGAGTGTGACGATGAGCGAGTTGGAGATCCTGGCGGCACGGTTCGAGGCCGACCGGGGGCACCTGCGGCAGGTGGCGCAGCGGATCCTGGGATCGGCGAACGAGGCCGACGACGCGGTGCAGGAGGCGTGGGTACGGCTGAGCCGCGCGGACACCAGCGAGGTGGACAACCTGACCGGCTGGCTGACCACGGTCGTCTCCAGGGTCTGCCTGGACATGCTGCGTTCGCGTCAGGCCCGCCGGGAGGACCCGGCCGAGCTGCCGGTGGTGGCGGCCGAGACGGCCGACCCGGAGCAGGAGGCGGTGATGGCCGACGCGCTCGGCCCGGCGCTGCTGCTGGTGCTGGACACGCTCGGGCCGCGGGAACGGCTCGCGTTCGTCCTGCACGACATGTTCGCGGTCCCGTTCCCGGAGATCGCCGAGATCATCGGGGCGTCGCCGGCGGTCGCCCGGCAGCTGGCGAGCCGGGCCCGGCGGCGCATTCAGGGCGGTGACCCGAATATTGAGGGAGAAATCGGTAGAAAGCGCGAAATAGTGGATGCGTTCTTGGCGGCGGCGCGCGGTGGGGACTTCTCGGCGCTCCTGGGACTGCTCGACCCGTCGGTGCAACTGCGCGCCGATGACGGTGCGGTCGCGATGGGCGTGAGCGCCCTGGTGAGCGGCCCGACTGAGGTGGCCGGGGTGTTCAACGGCCGGGCCAAGGCGCTGCGCACAGCGCTCATCGACGGCCTGCCCGGGCTGGTGTGGGCCCTGCGCGGCGAGCCGAAGGTGGCCTTCGCCTTCACGATCGACGAGGACGGCCACGTCACCGGGATCGAGCAGCTCGCCGACCCGGCAACCTTGGCCGCCCTGGAGATCGAGTTCGTCTAGCTCTGTTTAGATCTGGGCCAGTGAACCCTCGTACATCTTGTCGATCTGAGCGGCGAAGTTGGTCTCCACGCTTCGCCGCTTGATCTTCATGGACGGGGTGACCTCGCCGGCCTCGATGCTCAGGTCGCGAGGCAGGATGGCGAACTTCTTGACCGTCTCCCACCGGTTGAGCTTGGTGTTCAGCTCCTTCACGTACCCGTCGATCAGCTCCTCGACCTGGGCCGAGGCGACGACCTCCACATACGGCCTGCCGTCGAGCGGGCCGCCCTTGGCCCAGGAGGCGATCGCGTCCTCGTCCAGCGAGATCAGCATGGTCACGTAGTTGCGGGCCTGCCCGACGATCACCGCCTGGGAGGTGTACGGGCAGACCGCCTTGAACATGCCCTCGATCGCCGACGGCGCGATGTACTTGCCGCCGGAGGTCTTGACCAGGTCCTTCTTCCGGTCGGTGATCGTCAGGAAGCCATCCGCGTCCAGCTCGCCGATGTCCCCGGTACGCAGGAAGCCGTCCTCGGTGAACGTCTCGGCCGTCTCCTGCGGGAGGTCGTGGTAGCCCTTCATCACCGGCGCGCCGCGCAGCAGGATCTCGCCGTCCGTGTCGATCTTGCACTCGAGGTCGCCGAGCGGCTGGCCGACCGTACCGATCTTGAGCTTGCCCATCCGGTTCACGAAGTTCGCCGCGCTGCTCTCGGTCATGCCGTACCCCTCCATGATCGGAAGGTTGGCGGCCGCGAAGAACTCGGCGATGTCGCGGCTCAGCGGGGCCGAGCCGCTGACCAGCACCCGCAGCCGGCCGCCCAGCCGGGCCTGCAGCTTCGCGAAGACCAGCTTCTCGGCCAGCGCGTACTTCATCTTGAGGCCGCCGGACACGGACTTGCCGGCCTGCTCGAGCGCCACCTTCTGCTTGCCGGTGGCGACTGCCCAGCCGAAGATCTTGGCCTTGGCCCCGCCCGCCTCGAGCGCGGTGGTGACGGTCTTGTTGTAGACCTTCTCGAAGATGCGCGGCGCGGCGCACATCAGCGTCGGCTTGACCACGGACAGCATGTCGACCAGCTTGTCGACGCGGCCGTCGATGTAGGTGGGCACGCCGACGTGGAGGATGCCGCAGAGCAGCGTCTTTCCGAACGAGTGAGACAGCGGCAGCCACAGGTATTGCAGGTCGGTCGACTCGAACAGCCCGAGATCTTCCTGGGCGACGCCCTCCCAGGTCCAGCCCTTGTGCAGCAGTTGCACGCCCTTGGGCCGGCCGGTGGTGCCGGAGGTGTAGATGAGCGTGGCAAGGTGGTCGGGGCCGACCCCGGCGACGATCTCGTCGATCAGCGTGGGCCGCTCGCGCAGCGCCGCGGCGCCGCGCGCCTCCAACTCGGCGAGGGTCAGCTGCGGCGGGGTGGCGCCCGCGTCGGCCTGCCCGTCGAGCAGCACCACGTGGGTCACGCTGGTCTCGACGCCGGAGATCTTGAGGGCCTGCTTCGGATTTTCCGCGATCAGCACCTTCGACCCCGAGTTGACCACGATGTAACTCGCGTCCTCCGGCTCGGTGGTCGGGTAGACCGTCGTGGTGGCCGCGCCGGCGCAGTTGATGCCGAGGTCGGCGAGCACCCACTCGTACCGGGTGCCGGCCAGGATCGCCACCCGGTCCTCGAGCCCGACGCCCAGCTCGTGCAGGCCGGCGGCGATCGCCTTGGCCCGGTCACCCACTTCCGACCAGGTGTGCCAGACCATGCCGGTGTCGTCCGCTGTCGGCGTCGCGAACGCCTGACCGTTCGGAGTCGCCGCCACGCGCTTCAAGAACATGTCGGGAATCGACCGGTAAGGAACCTCGAGAGCCATCGGGCGCCGCCTTTGAACTTGGACCGGGGAGTGAATGTGGGCCGGGGGACGGGTAACGCGTTTGTTACCGCAGAGTATTGAAAGTGCGGCCAGACGGCTAGTACCACGCCATGCCCCCCCAGTTTATCGACGAACCGGCCGGTAGCCTCGCGAAGTATGACCGTCCTTGTGCTCGGGGGTACCGGCATCGACACGGTCGTCCCGGTGGCCGCCCTGCCGGTGGTGGGCGCCGACTCGGCCCGCCCGACCGGTCCCATCCACGACGATGTGTCGCACACCGGCACCTGCGTGGCGCTGGCGCTTCGCGCCTTGGGCGTCCCGGTCGCGCTCGCCGACACGATCGGCGACGACGATGCCGGACATCGGGTGACCTCGGCCTTCGCCGCCTGGGGGATCCCGCTGCACGCGGCGCTCTCACCGGCCGGCACCCGCCGCGCGGTCAACCTGATGAGCCCCGACGGCCGCCGCCTGTCGATCTACGACGGCCGCGACGTCCCCGGCTACCGGCTGCCGCCGGAGACGTACGAGGCGCCGCTCGCCGCCGCCCGCCACGCCCACGTGACAATCGTGGACTGGGCTCGCCACCTGCTGCCGGTGCTGCGCGAGGCGGGCTGCACGATCTCCACAGACCTGCACGATTGGGACGGCGAGAACCCGTACCACCTGGATTTTGCCCTTGGCTCGGATCTGGTTTTCATGAGCGGGGTGCAACTGGCAGCGGGCGCGGCCGAACGAGTCCTGGCCGACGGCATGGCATCGCACGTGCTGGTCACCGAGGCTGCCAAGGGTGCGACGCTGCTCACCCGCGACGGCGCCCGTGATCAGCCGGCGGCGGATCCGGGCGCACCGGTGGTGGACACGAACGGCGCCGGCGACGCCTTCGCCGCCGCCTTCCTGGCGGCCTTCCTGACGGGCGAGAGCGACGAGGTCTGCTTGCGCTCGGCGGCGATTGCCGGCGCCTTCGCGTGTACGCGTCCGGTAGGCCCGGAAAGCTTCATCGACCGTCCGACGCTTCGCTCACGTGGAGGCGGTCTCCTCTAACGGGCGCATCGTCCGGATGCCGGCGGCCAGTGTCGCGGTGAGCGCCGCCACTCCCACCGACGCGGCGAAGACAAGAATCGCCCGGCTACTGCCCCACGTGCTGACAAAAACGCCGGAGAGCAACGGTGCCGCGGCCGATGCCGACATCGCCGCCAGAAAGATCACGCTCAACACCCGCCCCTGCAGATGGTCCGGCGTGATGGCGGCCTGATAGCCGAACAACGCCGCGTTGCACGACGGCCCCAGGAAAACCGCCAGTGCCACCGGCACGGCCGCCGCGATGCTGGCCGTCAACCAGGCGCTGACCACCAGGACGCCGGCCGCGGCCCAGCAGATGACCCGGATCAACCGGGTGAACGGGAACCATCGCAGCAGGGTGGGCGCCGCGAACGCGCCGGCCAGGCCGCCCACGCCGACGATGGTTTCGGTCAGGCCGATCACGCCTGGTTCCACGCCGTGGTCCTGGAGGGTCACGATGATCGTGAAGATGGCGCCGTTCAGGGCGAAGTTCAGCGGCGCCGCGATGATCAGGACGGCCCGCAGGAACGGGTTGCCGAAGACGAAACGCAGGCCCTCGGCCACGGCGGTGGCGTGCCCGGGCGGACGCGCGTCCCGCTCGGCCTGCAGCGGGCGGCGGATCAGCGCGACTCCGGCGAACGACACCAGGTAGGACAGCGCGTTGCCGAGGAACGGCAGGAAGTGGGTCACGCCGAAGAGCAGGCCGCCCAGTGGCGGGCCGGCCAGTGAGGTGCCGTAGCTGCGGGCCTCGTTGCGGGCCACCGCCGCCGGCAGCTGGGACGCCGGGACGATGCTGCGGATCGAGGCCAGCTCGATGGTGTTGAAGATCGCGGTGGAACAGCCGTCCACGACGGCCACCACGATGATCACCACGAGGCCGGCCCGGCCGGCGGCGATCGCGGCGGCCAGCAGCAGGAAGGCGATCAGGCGGACCGCGTCGCAGGCGAGCAGGGCGCGCCGGCGGTCGATCCGGTCGGCGAGGACGCCGGCCGGCAGGCGCATGGCGAGCTTGACGACCAGGGCGGTGGTGCCGACCACGCCGGCCTTCACCGCGGAGCCGGTCCGCTCGAGCACCAGCAGCGGGACGGCCAGCTGGGCGATGGCGGTGCCGAGGTCGGAGAGCGACTGGCTGGACCACAGGAGGGTGAACTCTCGGTTACGCCAGAGAGTGGTGGTCACGGCACAACGCTCAGTGGCAGCAGGGTCACCTAGCGTAAAGTATTTACTGACAGCGATTAAAGCAACCGCGGCCGGCCGGTGGGCCCCATCCAACCGCCCCGCCCGCCACCCTTGGACGGACTGAAGGCCGCCTCGATGGTGCTCGTGGCACGTCAGCGCGACGGCCCCCCGTTCCGCATGAGACGAGCCTAGGTGACCTTGGCCGGCTGACCTGCATATCGCTTCGGCCATACCAGAATGGGACGGTGGACCTGGTCATCGACGCGTTCCCGGCCGGCGAGAAGACGGTGGCCGTCTATCGGGCGCTGCGCGCGGCCATCGTGGACGGCCGGCTGCCGAGGGGGCATCGCCTGCCGGCCACCCGTACGCTCGCCAATGATCTTGGTGTTTCCCGGGGAAGCGTGGCGACCGCCTACGAACGCCTGGTGGCCGAGGGGTATTTGACCTCGCGGGTCGGCTCGGGGACGTTCGTGGCCTCGGTGCCCGCGTCGAAGCCGTCCCGTGCGGCGGCGGCCGATCCGCTGCGGCCGCGCAAGGGTTGGGCGATCGAACCGGTGCCGACCAGCGCGAACGAGACGACGCCGCGGTACGACTTCCGCACCGGGATCCCGGACGCGCGGCTGTTCCCGTTCGACACCTGGCGGCGACTCGTCGCGGCCGAGATGCGGCAGGGCGCGAACAATCCGGGGACCTACGCCGGGCCGGAGGGGCATCCGGCGCTGCGGGCGGCGATCGCGCGCTATCTCGGGTACTCCCGGTCGGTCCGGGCGACGGCCGACGACATCGTGGTCACCAACGGCACGCAGCACGCGCTCGACCTGGTCGGCCGGGTGCTGCTGCGACCGGGTGACGTGGTGGCCGTCGAGGAGCCGGGCTATCCGCCGGCGCGGCGGCTGTTCGAGACGCTCGGCTGCCGGGTGGTGGGTGTGCCGGTCGACGAGGACGGGCTGGTGGTGGCGGCGCTGCCGGCCGGGTGCCGGCTGGTCTACGCGACGCCGTCCCATCAGTTCCCGCTCGGCCGGGCGATGAGCCTGGGCCGGCGGCGAGAGTTGCTCGACTGGGCCGCGCGCCGGCCGGTGGCGATCGTCGAGGACGACTACGACAGCGAGTTCCGGTTCTCGGCCCGGCCGCTCGAACCCCTGTTCAGCCTGGACGCGGCCGGGCGAGTGATCTACGCGGGGACCTTTTCCAAGAGCATGATTCCGGCCGTACGCACGGGGTTCGTCGTCGTGCCACCGGGGCTGCGCTCGGCGGTGGCCGCGGCGCGGCAGTTGAGCGACGGGTACGGGTCGCCGCCGCTGCAGGCCGCCCTGGCCCGGTTCATCGACGAGGGCTTGCTGGCCCGGCACGTGCGGCGAGCCGGGCGCGAGTATGCCCGGCGGCACCACCTAATTTCTCGCGAAATCTCGGAAATGCCTGATCTGGACCTCCTACCCTCGGCCGCGGGGCTCCACGTGACGGCGTTGCTCAGAAAGGGCCGCGCCGCCCCGGTGGTGGCCGAGGCGGCGGGTAAGAACCTGGCCGTGGAGGACCTGGGCCGCTACGCCACCTCGCAGGAGGGCTTCGTGTTCGGGTTCGGCGCGATCGACCCCGCGCTGATCGGCGAGGGGATGGCGGTCTTCGCCGGTCTCCTGGCCCGCCACTCCTGATAGGCGACCGCCCCCGCCGCCACCACCAGGCTGAGCAGCGCCGGCGCCCCGGTCAGCACCAGCAGGCCGAGCACCGCGACGAACGCCACCCCGGCCCACGCCCGGGACGGCCCGGCCGGCAGCAGCCGCAGCGCCGCCGCCGTCCCGAGGACGTAGACCAGCGTGAAGCACCCGGTGACCAGCAGCATCGAGGTCTGCAACCCGAACGGCAGGGTCACCGCCCCCAGGCTCGCGACCAGCACGAACGTCAGCGACCGCCGTGACGTGCCGAACGCCTTCGACGGCAGCGCGCCGTCCCGCGCCAGCGCCGCGCCGAGCCGGGACGCCCCGGCGAAATACGCGTTCATCGCGCCGATCGTGAGCAGCACCGCGACGACGGCCGTGACCACCCGGACCGGGCCGCCCACGCCGACCGCGAGCAGGTCGGCGAGCGGCGCCGGGCTGCCGCCGAGCGCCGGGCCGAGCACCAGCACGCTGGTCGCGGCGATGGCCAGGTAGAGCCCGCCGACCACGACGACCGCGATCGCGGTGGCCCGCGGCACGTCCCGCCGGGGGTCGCGGTAGTCGGGCGAGAGCGAGGAGACGGCCTCCCAGCCGGCGAAGCCCCAGACCAGCACGGCCGCCGCCGCGCCTATCCCGCCCCAGCCGTGCGGCGCGAACGGGGTGAGGTTGTGCCAGTGCGCGTGCGGCAGCGCGGTCACCACGGTGACCAGCAGCAGGGTGGCCAGCGCGCCGGTGAGCCACAGCTGGACCCGGCCGGAGATGCGCAGGCCGAACCAGTTCATCACGTACACCGCGCCGACCATCACCAGGAACGTGGCGATCACCGTGCGCCGGCCGCCGCCGAGCACGTCGGCCACGTAGTTGCCGGCGAACGCGGCGGCCGGCGGCGCGCCGAGCGGCACGGCGAAGTAGAAACACCAGCCGACCGCGGCCGCCGCGTGCGGGCCGAAGGCCAGCCGGACGTACGTGGAGACGCCGCCGCCGTCCGGGTACCGCGCGCCCAATGCCGCGAACGTCCAGGCCAGCGGGGCCGAGAGCAGGATCAGCGCGACCCAGGCGACCAGCGAGGACGGGCCGGCCACGCCGGCCGCGAGGGCGGGCATCGAGATCACGCCGGTGCCGAGGACGGCGCCGACGCTGAGAGCGGTGCCCTGCGCCACGGTGAGCTTCATGATGTGAACCTACGGCCGGATTGGCCCGGTGTCTGGGCCAATCCGGTGCCAATGGCTTGGACCAATCTGTGCCCTTGCCCGGACCCCCGCTCAGACCGCCAGGTTGGCCGTGCGCAGCCGCTCGGCCTGCTCGACCGGGCCCTCGACCTCGGCCCGGGCCGCGCGCTGCCGGCCGGAGAGGAACATCGCCAGCTCGCCGGCCGGCGCGACGACCATCAGCTGGGCGCTCTCGCCGCCGACGGTGAACTCGCCGTAGCCGTTCGCCTCGCGGACCCGGACCGGCATCCGCACCCGGCGCAGCGCCATCTTGCCGGTGAACTGGACCGCCCGCCAGATCGCCCGGGCGTGGTCCTCGGCCAGGTCGCGCGGCTCCCAGCCGGCCGTGCCCCGGCGTACGTCCTCGTGGTGGATGAAAAACTCGACCGTGTTGGTGAGCTCGTCGAGCAGTGGGTTGCTGACCGGGCTCCACCAGGGCGGATTCCGCATGTCGGCGACGATCTCGGGGAACGGGCGGGCCGCGGCGGCCCGCCTAATGCGCTCGCCGCGCTCGCGCAGCGGTGGCAGGATCACTCCGGCCGCCGCGTCCGGACGGCGCTCGCGCACCACGATGTGCGCCGCGAGGTCGCGGGTGGTCCAGCCGGCGCAGAGGGTCGGCTGGTCGGGGCCGGTCTGGAGCAGCAGATCGGCGAGGCGCTGACGCTCGTCTCGGGCAAAGGCAGTCACGGACGTGATGGTAGACACATTGTCACGTGTGTAAACGACGGCAGGATAGTTCGGTAAGGCCGGAGTTGCCGGCGAACACTTACAGGTCGGGTTGAGACATTGAGCGGCAGCAGGGCCAGCCGGGACGTGCTGGGACGGGGACTGCGGGTGCTCGGGCAAGCGATTCGGGACGAGCCGCGCCTGTTCACCGTCGGGGTCGTCGGCAGCAGCCTCTTCGGGTTGCTGATCATCGCCAACTCGTACGTCGTCGGCTGGGTGGTCGGGCACGTGGTGGTGCCGGCCTTCGCCGGGCATCGCGTCGAGGCCGGGACGCTCGCGCTGGTCGCCGCGATCTTCCTCGGGATCAGCGTGCTGCGGGTGGCGAGCATCTTCGGCCGCCGGCTCGGCGCCGGGTACATGCAGTTCCGGCTGCAGGCCCGCTACCGCCGCGCGGTGACCCGCCGGTACCTGTCGCTACCACCGGCCTGGCACCAGACGCACGCCACCGGCACCCTGCTGTCCAACGCGAACTCCGACGTGGAGGCCGCCTTCGTGCCGATCGCGCCGCTGCCGTTCGCGGTCGGCACGATCGTCATGGTGCTGGCCGCGGTGCTCGCGCTGTTCCTCACCGACTGGGTGCTGGCGATGGTCGGGGTGACGCTGTTCCCGGCGCTGTTCGGGCTGAACGTCGTCTACTCCCGGTACATGTCGCCGCGGCAGATCCGCGCCCAGCAGATGCGGGCGAAGGTCAGCGCGGTGGCGCACGAGAGCTTCGACGGCGCGCTGGTGGTCAAGGCGATGGGCCGCGAGGCGGACGAGTCCCGCCGGTTCGCGGTGTTCGTGACCGAGCTGCGCGACGCGCTGATCTCGGTGGGCCGGCTGCGCGGCCTGTTCGACCCGGTGATGGACAGCCTGCCCAGCGTCGGCACGCTCGCCGTGCTGCTGCTCGGGGCGTGGCGGCTGCAGACCGGTGCGATCAGCGTGTCCGAGCTGGTCACGGTCTCGTTCCTGTTCACCGTGCTGGCGTTCCCGGTGCGGGCGATCGGCTGGGTGGTCGCCGAGCTGCCGCGTAGCGTGGCCGGCTGGGAGCGCGTGCAGGCGGTGATCTCCTCAACCGGCGATCTGCACTATGGCACGAAAAATCTGGAAGGGTCGGGCGAGGCGGCGACGTTGGCCTTTGAACACGTCGATTTCGCGTACGGCGACGGGCCTTTGGTTTTGAAGGATGTGTCCTTCACCGTGCCGCCCGGCAAGACGGTGGCGCTGGTCGGCCCGACCGGATCGGGCAAGTCGACCATCGCCTCGCTCGCGATCCGTCTCGTCGACCCGGCCGACGGCACGATCCGGCTGGACGGCGAGGACCTGCCGTCGCTCACCGAGGCGTCACTCGCGCGAACCGCCGCGCTCGTACCGCAGATCCCGTTCGTCTTCGACGACACCGTGCGCGGCAACGTGACCCTCGAACGGGACGGCGTCGGCGAGGACGAGGCCTGGCGGGCGCTGCGGCTGGCCCAGGCCGACCGGTTCATCGAGAAGCTGCCCCAGGGGCTGGACACCGCGGTCGGCGAGCGCGGCACCTCGCTCTCCGGCGGCCAGCGGCAGCGGATCACCCTGGCCCGGGCGCTGGCCGGCCGGCCCCGGCTGCTCGTGCTCGACGACGCGACCAGCGCCGTCGACCCGCGGGTGGAGGCGGCCATCCTCGGCTCGCTGCGCGGCCGGGACGCCGGAGCGTCGATCCTGGTGGTCGCGTACCGGCGGGCCACGATCGCGCTGGCCGACGAGGTGATCTACCTCGAGCAGGGCAGGGTGGTGGCGACCGGGACGCACACCGATCTGCTGGCCACCAACCCGGGGTACGCCGACCTGGTCACCGCGTACGAGAAGGCCGAGCAGGAACGGGTCGAGGCATGAGCACCGCCGCTACCAGCCCCGCCGCTACCAGCCCCGCCGAGGGAACGTTTGCGACCGTCAAGCGGGGGCTGTCGCTCTCGCCGGAGCTGCGCCCGGGGCTGGCCGGCACGGTCGCGCTGGCCATCGTGCAGATGCTCGGCAAGGTCGCCGTCCCGATCGCCGTGCAGCAGGGCATCGACCACGGCATCCGGGCGCCCGGCGGCCCCGACCTCGGCTACGTGGGCCGGGTCGTGGCGCTCACCCTGGTCGTCCTGGCGATCTCCACGGCGGCCGGCTACCTGATGACCCGCCGGCTGTTCACGGTCAGCGAGACCGCGCTCGGCGCCCTCCGCTCGCGCACCTTCCGGCACATCCACGACCTGTCGATGCTGCACCAGCAGTCGGAGCGGCGCGGCTCGATGGTGTCCCGGGTGACCAGCGACGTCGACCAGATCTCCCAGTTCCTGCAGTTCGGCGGGGTGCAGTTGCTGCTCTCCTCCGGCCAGCTGCTGGTGTCCACGCTGGTGATGCTCTTCTACTCGTGGCAGCTGACGATCGTCGTGCTGCTCGCCTTCGGCCCGGCGGTCGCCGTGATCCGGCTCTTCCAGAAGCGGCTTGCCGCCGTCTACCGCGCGGTCCGCGAGCGGACCGGTGTCATGCTCGGCGCGGTCGCCGAGAGCGTGGTGGGTGCGACGGTGATCCGGGCGTACGGGGTGGCCGGCCGCACCGAGAAGCGCCTGGACACCTCGATCGAGAGCCTGCGGGTGGCCCAGCAGCGGGCCCTGCGCACCAGCGTGACCAGCTTCTCCTCGGGCGAGCTCGGGGCGGGCCTGGCGCTGGCGGCGGTGGTGGTGATCGGCACGCTGCTCGGCGTCCAAGGGCACCTCACGGTGGGCGAGCTGACCGCGTTCCTGTTCCTGGTGACGCTGTTCATCCAGCCGGTGCAGATCGCGACCGACATGCTCAACGAGGCGCAGAACGCGGTCGCGGGCTGGCGTCGCGTACTCGATGTGCTTGATCTTTCGCCCGATGTCGCCGATCCGGACGACGACGGGGTGGCGCTGCCGCCCGGTCCGCTGTCGGTGCGGTTCCGGGACGTGTCGTTCCGCTATCCGGGCGGGCCGATCGTGCTCGCCGACGTCGACCTGGCGCTGGACGCGCGCAAGAAGTACGCGGTGGTCGGCGAGACCGGCAGCGGCAAGACCACCTTCGCCAAGCTGCTCACCCGGCTGATGGATCCGGTCGCCGGCGAGGTACTGCTGTCCGGCACACCGCTGCCGAGCGTGCGGTTCTCGTCGCTGCGTTCGCGGGTGGTGATGGTGCCGCAGGACGGCTTCCTGTTCGACGCGACCATCGCCGAGAACGTCCGGTTCGCCGAGCCGTCGCTCACCGACGAGCAGCTGGGGATCGCCTTCGAGGAGCTGGGCCTGTCCGACTGGCTCGCCGGCCTGCCGGCCGGGCTGGACACCTCGGTGGGCGAGCGCGGGGAGGCGTTGAGCGTGGGGGAGCGGCAGTTGGTCGCGCTGGTCCGGGCGTACGTCGCCGACCCGGACCTGCTGGTGCTGGACGAGGCGACGAGCGCGGTCGACCCGGCCACCGAGGTGCGCCTGCAGCGGGCACTCGACCTGGTGACCCGCGGCCGGACCACGGTGGCGATCGCGCACCGGCTCTCCACCGCGCAGGCCGCCGACGAGGTGATCGTGGTGGACGCGGGCCGCGTCGTACAACGCGGCCCGCAC
>Ga0307509_10002148_pt1 | contig 32420 bp, 26 predicted proteins | sample 10_EM_MG_FD_202245 | JGI IMG/M metagenome (GOLD analysis project Ga0307509, IMG submission 202245) | Populus trichocarpa ectomycorrhiza microbial communities from riparian zone in the Pacific Northwest, United States - 10_EM | ecosystem: Host-associated > Plants > Roots > Unclassified | place...
GAAGCACAAGGATCAATCCAGCACCGTCATCGCCAACATCAACCTGGCGACGTACTGCGAGAAGAACCTGCGGCTGCTGTGCGCCGACCACTCCGGCAAGCTGTCCGCGGACAAAACGTCGATGGCGGCGTCGGCTTACGATCCGGAGACGCAGCGCTACTTCGTCGGGCGGTCCGGCGAAGGCCACCGCAACGCCAACGGCTTCGTGCCCGCGGCCATCTGGAATTCGATCAAGACCGAGGTCGATGTCACGGACGACGCCTTCGGCACCAATTGTGCGGAAGTGGATTGTCTGGTGAAGATGTTCGCCGCGCGCGCGGCCGCGGGGAACGGCATCCAGGATCTCAAGGGCGTGGTCTTCGTCGCCTACAAGGTCGCCGCATCCAGATGCCGCGGACCCTGCCACTCATGCAAAGGCCGGACGCGCAATCACGGTGCCACCTGCCTGATGCCCAACCTATGAGCGGGTGAGTGGCGGAAAACCTTCCGACGAGGTTTACGGCGTCGTCGCTGCTGTCTTCACCGCTTGCGTCGTTTCCTCGACGTTGCGATAGCTGACGTTGCCGTAGATCATTTCTTCCCACGACTGCTCGCCCCAGCGCACTTCGATGTTGTGGTCGGGATTGGCCTTGTTCTGGACCGAGTTGTCGTAGGTCGTGCTGTGCGTCAGCTTCGTGCCCTTCGGCAGTGCCTTGGGCGTGGCGAACGAGTAGCTCGTCTGCCAATTGAAGTCGTACTTCGGCACCGACAACAGCACCTCCTTCGTGCCGTCGGGATACTCGGCGATGAAATTCGAGGCCGTGCCCCGGAAATGCGAGTGTGGCGTCAGGCTGTAGACCAGCACGTCACGATCGAACGTGCGCGCCACGGACGCGGTGTATGCCTTGGTATTCGCCGGAATTTTCAAGCGCGGATCCAGCAGCACGGCATTGCGCAATGGATACTTCGGCGCCGCGTCCTGGAAATACAAACCCACGCGCGTCGCATCCGTCGTGGCCTTGCCGGTCGGCGTGTAGTGGATCTGGAAGCGGAAACCCGAATCCTTCGTAAGCAGCACACCGGTATCCGCCGGCATCCTGATCGGTGCCGCGCCCGGAACATAGCCGCCGATCGATGCACCGACCGCGCCGGCCGCGGCGCGCAAGCGTGCCGCTGGTTGAGCATCAGCTGACGTGGGCGGCGCTGACTGCGCGGACGGCACGGACGGCACGGACGACATCGAGGGCATCGAGAAGCCGAGGATGTGATGGACGACGGTGCGGTCGCCGGGGATGTAGTCGATGGCTTTCAGCCAGACATCGCGGCCGATCGGATTCTTGATGCGCGATTCCTGGTATGCGATCACGCCGGTCGCCGGCACGTTGAACGGCGGGATTTCGAGGATCACGTCGGGTTCGCCCATGGCCCATTGCGGCCAGGTCTTCTTCAGCTCGGCGAGCGGATCGGCGCCCTTGCCGCGCGGCGCGCCCGCTTCGACCCAATGCACCAGCGTCCTCGCCTGCTCGCTCGTCAGCCCGCGCTTGTTCTTGAACACGCCATAGTGCGGATCGGCGTGCCACGGCGGCATGCGCTCGGTGCGCACCACTTCGCGAATCATCGGCGCGAAACCCTTCACCATTTCGTAGCTCGACATCTGCCACGGACCGATGCCGCCAGTGCGGTGGCAGGTGATGCAATTGTCGATGAGCATCGGCGCGATGGACTTCTCGTAGGAGATCCTGGCGTGCGCGCTGCGACGGTTCGCTTCGGGCAGCGCGATCTTGCAGCCGTCCCTCGATTCTGCGATCGCGGTCTTCACTGGTGCGCCAGCGACGACGGCGTCGAGCGCGTCGGCAACGTAGTTCGCATCGCCATCGAGATTGGCAAGCGGGCCGCGATAGGCAACCTTCCAGCCTTGCGTGTTGATGACGAACACCTCGCCGTTGCGCTGCAAGCCGAGCGATTCGCCGATGAGCTGCGTCTCATCCAGCAACACCGGCAATTCGATGCCGCGCTTGTTGGCCGCCGCTGTGACGACTTCGCGCGTGTCGCGCAGATTCGAATCGATCAGCAGGAACTCGACGCCCTGAGATTGGTACTTCTCCTGCAGCGCCGCCAGCTTGGTCGCGGAGGCAGCCGAGGAGTCACAACTGCTGCCGTGCGACATCAGCACCACGGCCTTCATGTCGGACAGGTAATACAGTTCGTGCGACGCACCCTTGTGGTCGAGCAAGCGGAAGTTGTCGACAACGTCGTTGGGACTGAGCGCCGCCGAGTAATCTGCAACGCAGAATGTTGCGGCGAATCCCAGGCAGACTCGCAATGTGTTGTTCATACAGCCCCGCAGTGAAGATCAATGTCAGTAGCGGAGTCTGCCTGATCACGTGACCGCCGGATTTGCGATCTCGGCAAAGAATCGCAATTCCGCAACTTGAACTGCGGTTCGGAATCAGCGACAGGAGCAAACGATGCGATTCATGATGCCGATGCTGATGCTGCCGAAAGGCTGCGAAACAGCCGCACCGGGCACGCGCCACAAATCATGATCACACGATGGCGTAGTACCTGAAAAGCGAGTGATCCGGCTCGTCGCCCGGATTGACGTACGGACGACGCTGCCCGACACCGACGACCACCGTACGGTTGAGCCAACCGTACGGACCTTCGGGTGCGCGAAAGTACGGCGTGCAGCGGAAGTAACGCGGGATGGATGGCGGCTCGGTAATGGCCTGACCTGGCGCATGCAACGGCCCATGCACGTAACCCAGATTGCGGATGTAGATGAGCGCGCCGTCGGCGGCCTGAATCATGTAATGCGCATTCAACTCGACGACACCGTCCGGCCGGATCACCGGCCAGTCGGCGCCGCTGTGATCGACAAGAATGCCGTTGAGCCGCGGACCGGTGACGGTACAACCCGTACCGATGGACGTGTAGCCGTGATGAGAGCCACCCGACACCGGACCAAGCTGCCAGCGCTTGTCGAAATTGATGCGGATGTCGAAGGCATGTTCGTAACGCAGCGCGAGTTCAGGGTTGTCCACCAGGTGCTCCCGTCCTTATGAGGAGCGCATTATCCCGCATCGCTGGATTCAGGCCAGCGCGATTCTCCGCGCGTCCCGGACCAAGTGTCGGTGCCAGGCGGCGCCTTGGATCGGGGCGGTCTTTTCAGGACGAGCGACGCGGTCAAATGCAGCGGCATCGCTTCCGCAGCGACCACCCAACTCCACTAAACTCACAATCACCGACAGCGCCAACCAGACCCCATGTCCAACGACACAACAAACAAGAGCCTATTTGCGCGCATCCTCGGCGCACCATTCCGTCGATTGCCCGCGCCCCTGCAAGCTGTGCACGACACGCGCGAACACAAGCGTTTCAGCGGCCGCTGCCGCGTAGAGCGCGGACGGGGTTGGATTGCGGCACTGCTGGCGAGCGCCGCGCGCCTGCCACACACCAACGACGATGTGAGCGTCACCATTGCGATCGATCGCGCCACGCAGGGAGAAACGTGGACCCGTAATTTCGGCGGACACATCATGCGCTCGACGATGTGGGAGAAGTCCGGCTCGCTCGAAGAGAAAGTGGGACTGACCACGCTGACCTTCGACCTGCTTGTGGCGGACGAAGGCATCGTGTGGCAACTCAGACGAGCGCGGCTGATGTTCCTTCCCGTGCCGCTGGCGCTGTTCGTCGGCACGAGTGCGACGGAGTGCATGATCGATGGGCGCTATTCGTTCGATGTGCGCGCCGGCATCGTCGGCGTCGGCCTGCTCATTCACTATCAAGGCTGGCTGGCCGAGCATGAGTGACGCGCTCATGTTTGAGCGGCTGCGTTGAACTCCATGCAGCCTTCAGTCGTCGTGCTCGGCGGGTATGGCAACTTTGGCAGGCGCGTTGCGGCCGCGCTCGCAACCGATAACGCGTATCGCGTTTTTGTCGCGGGTCGAGACGCACGCAAGGCTGCAGCGGTCGCCGCGGAGATCGGCGGCTCGGCCGAACCGCTTGCGGTCGACTGCCACGCCACTGACTTTGCCGAGCGATTGCGGCGCATCGCAGCGAAAGTGGTCGTCCACACCGCCGGCCCGTTTCAGGCACAAGGCTATTCAGTGCCGCGCGCCTGCATTGAGGCGCGTTCTCACTATGTGGACATCGCGGACGGCCGCGCTTATGTGTGCGGCATCGGTGAGCTGGACGCGGCAGCGAAGCTCAACGGCACACTGATCGTGAGCGGCGCCAGTTCGTTGCCGGCATTGTCGTCGGCCGTCGTCGATGCGATGCGCGCGCGGTTCTCGCGCATCGACGCAATCGAGCACGGCATCAGCTCGGGCGCGCAGCCGCCGGGTCTGGCGACGATGGAAGGCGTGATGGGCTACGTCGGCAAGCCGTTCACGCGCTGGGAAAGCGGCGCGTGGAAGTTCGTCCACGGCTGGCAGGACATCGCGGTGCGGCGCTATCCCGCGCCTATAGGCGTGCGCTGGCTCGCCAACTGCGACGTGCCGGACCTTGAGCTGTTTCCCGAGCGCTACACGCCCGTGCGGTCCGTCGTATTCCACGCGGGCATCGGCTTCGCCGCGAGCACGCTTGCCGTCTGGGGCGCGTCGTGGCTGGTGCGTGCGCGGCTCATGAAGACATTGGCGGCGCATGCCCCGCTGCTGCATAGAGTCGCTGGCATCATCGAACCCTACGGCTCCAAGTGGAGTGCGATGCATGTCACCGTGCGCGGCCTGGACTTGGACGCAAAGCCGGCGGCGCATACCTGGACGCTGTTGGCGGCCCGCAATCACGGACCGAACATTCCCTGCTTCCCCGCGATCGCGCTGGCGCGGAAATTATTGCGCGACGAAGTCGCGGTGCGCGGCGCCCTGCCCTGCATGGGGCTGCTGCGCGTCGAAGAAATCCTGCAAGCCATTCCTGGGCTCGACCTGCGCGTCATCGAGCCCGAATAGCGCCGTGTGTCCGGCGCCATCGCGGGCTTTGCGCCCTGCGCAGTCGTTCGTTGTGGCTGACGTTCAGACGCTTTCCCAATACTGCTCGATCTTCTTGCGCATCGCGGCGTCGGGCAACCGGCCGCGCGCAGCGAGCTGATTGTCCACCAGGTGCGAGAGCTTGGTCGTGCCCGGAATGACGGCCGTCAACGCCGGATGCGAAATGTTGTACTTCAGCAGCAGCTGCGCCCAGCTCGTCACGTCGATATCCGCAGCCCATGGCGGCAGCGGCTTGTCCGCAACCTTCGTCAGCACGCTGCCGCGGCGGCCGCCGAGCGGCACGTTGCCGAGCACGGCGAGGCCTTTGTCCTGGGCCAGCGGCAGGATCTCGTCCGCGGCGTCGCGGTTGTCGATGGAGTAGTCCACCTGGATGAAATCCAGCGGCAGCATGCGGATCGCGTCCGCCAGTTGCGGATATTGATTGTTCGTGGACGTCGTCACGCCGATGTAGCGGACCTTGCCGTCCTTCTTCCATTGCTGCAGCAGCGGGAACAGTTGCTCGATGTTGTTGAAGTTGTGAATCTGCAGCAGGTCGATGCGCTTGGTCTGCAGCCGGGCCAGCGCTTCTTCCAGTTCGCCGTTGCCGGGCTTCAATTCGCCCCGCATCGGCGTTTTCGTCGCCAGGAAAATCTTGTCGCGGTTGCCCAGCTCGGCGAGCAGCTTGCCGATGACCAGTTCCGAATCGCCGTAGCCGCGCGCCGTGTCGATGACCTTCGCGCCCAATTCAGGAAAATGCTGCAGCACTTCCTTGCGGGCCGCGATTTCCTCCGCGGTGGCGACGCTGTAAGCATTGGTGCCCAACCCGACGACGGGCAGGCGTTCGCCGCTCGATGGAATGGGTTTGGTGATGAGCGGCAGCTTGGACGCCGTTTCCGCCGCCAGCAGCAGCGAATCGCTGCAACCGACGCCGAGTGCGATGCCGACCGCGCCGGCCAGGCCGCGCTTCACGACCGAACGGCGCGAGATTGGAAATTGTGACTGCATAGCCTCCCCCGATGTTGAAAGCAGTGCGACCGAACGGATTCGGTCCGCGAGTTGGCTAAGCAACATGCGTGCCAGGGCCAAATCCCTGCTGTCGCCCGCATTCCAGCCGCAACACGTTGTCAGACTGTTGATATTGCACCAACCCGACCTGGCCGCTGCTGAAAATTGTGCAGAACACCGGCCTACTTGCCGACATTCGCCTCCGTGACCGTGAGCGCCGTCATGTTGACGATGCGCCGCACGGTCGTGGACGGCGTGAGGATATGCACGGGCGCGGCGCAGCCGAGCAGGATCGGACCGATCGCGATATTGTTGCCGGCGGCCGTCTTGAGCAGGTTGTAAGCGATATTGGCCGCGTCGATGTTCGGCATCACCAGCAGGTTCGCCGTGCCGGTCAGCGTCGTGTCGGGCAGGATTTCGCGACGCAGGGCCTCGTCGAGCGCGGCATCGCCGTGCATTTCCCCGTCCACTTCGAGCGTCGGTGCCTGCTCGCGCAGCAGCGCGAGCACCTTGCGCATCTTCAGCGCCGAGGGATTGTCGTGCGTGCCGAAGTTCGAATGCGACAGCAGCGCGATCTTCGGCTCCAGGCCGAAGCGGCGCAGTTCCTCGGCGCCGGCGCGCGCGATCTCGGCGAGCTGCTCGGCGGTGGGATCGAGATTGACATGCGTGTCGACGATGAACACCTGCCGGTTCGGCAGGATCAGCGCATTCATCGCCGCATAGACGGTCGCGCCCGGGCGCTTGCCGATCACGCGGTCGATGTATTCAAGATGCCGCGAAGTCGTGCTGATCGTGCCGCAGATCATGCCCTCGGCTTCGCCCTTCTTCAGCAACATGGCGGCGATCAGCGTGGTGCGGCGGCGCATTTCGAGCTTGGCGTATTGCGCCGTGACGCCGCTGCGCATCATCAGGCGGTGATACTCCATCCAGTATTCGCGATAGCGCTCGTCACGCTCCGGATTCACGATGGTGAGTTGCTGGGACAGGTCCGGCCGCAAGCCGAACAGCTTGATGCGATTGTCGATGACACCAGGCCGGCCGACGAGGATGGGCCGCGCCAGTTGCTCATCGACGAGGATCTGCGCCGCGCGCAGCACGCGCTCCTCCTCGCCTTCCGCAAAGATGATGCGCGATCGCGCCATCGGCACTTTGCGCGCCGTCGCGTACACCGGCTTCATCATCGTGCCGGACTGGTACACGAACTGCTGCATCTGCTGCCGATACGCTTCGAGGTCCGCGATGGGCCGCTGCGCGACGCCCGATTCCATCGCCGCCTTCGCGACCGCGGGAGCGATGTGCACGATAAGCCGCGGGTCGAACGGTTTCGGAATCAGGTATTCGGGGCCGAACGACAGGTCTTCGCTGCCATATGCGCTCGCGACCACGTCGCTGCGCCCCATCCGCGCCAGAGCCGCCAGGGCGTGCACCGCGGCGATTTCCATCTGCCGCGTGATTGTCGTCGAGCCCGCATCGAGCGCGCCGCGGAAAATATACGGAAAGCACAGTACGTTGTTGACCTGATTCGCGTAGTCGCTGCGGCCGGTCGCGACGATGGCGTCGCTGCGCACCGCTTTGACTTCTTCGGGCAGGATTTCCGGCGTCGGATTCGCCAGCGCGAAGACCAGCGGCCGCGCCGCCATTTTCGCGACCATGTCCTGCTTGAGCACGCCGCCCGCGGACAGGCCGAGAAAGACGTCCGCGCCGGCGATGACGTCGCCGAGCGTGCGCAGCTCGGTCGCTTGCGCGAAACGGATCTTGTCCGGATCCATCAGCTCAGTGCGGCCTGCGTAGACGACACCGGCAAGATCGGTGAGCCAGATGTGCTCGATGGGCAGGCCGAGCTCGACGAGCAGATCGACGCACGCCAGCGCCGCGGCGCCCGCGCCGCTGACGACGAGTTTCACTTCCTGGATGCGCTTGTTGACCACGGTCAACCCGTTGAGCATGGCGGCACCGACGATGATAGCGGTGCCGTGCTGGTCGTCGTGGAACACGGGAATCTTCATCCGCGCGCGCAGCTTGCGCTCGATCTCGAAGCACTCCGGCGCCTTGATGTCTTCAAGGTTGATGCCGCCGAACGTCGGCTCCAGCGCGGCGATGATTTCCACCAGCTTGTCGGGATCGCGTTCGTTGATCTCGATGTCGAACACGTCGATGCCGGCGAACTTCTTGAACAACACCGCTTTGCCTTCCATCACCGGCTTGGCCGCCAGCGGGCCGATGGCGCCGAGGCCGAGCACCGCAGTGCCGTTGGTCACGACGGCGACGAGATTGCCGCGCGCCGTGTAGCGCAGTGCGTTGACGGGATCGGCGACGATCTCCTCACAGGCCGCCGCAACGCCCGGGGAGTACGCCAGCGCCAGGTCGTGCTGGTTGGACAGCTTCTTGGTCGGTGCGACCGACAGCTTGCCGGGCGTCGGAAACTCGTGGTATGCGAGCGCGGCCTCGCGCAGGCTCTGCCGGGCCTTGTCGGCCGCCGTCGGTTCTTGGCTCATGAATATTGCGGGACGTTACGTTAGAACATGGGGTGCGGATTGGCGGATTTTTCCGGCATGGGCTGCACCACATCCCAGTGCTCGACCACCTTGCCGTTCTCGACGCGGAAAATATCCACGGCCGCCATGCCGCGGACTTCCGGAGAAGTGCGCATGTGGTGGTGTACCGCGACCAGGTCGCCCTCGGCGATGACGCGCTTGATCTGGATCACCGCCTGCGGATTCTTCTTGAACCAGTCGCTGAGGAAGCCGATGGCGCCCGCCGAGCCGTCGTCCGCCACGGGATTGTGCTGGATGTATGTCTTGCCAACGTATTTGTCGAACGCTGCTTGCGGCCGCTTGTCCACGAACACCACAGTGAAGAAATCGACGACCAGCTTCTTGTTGGCCGCGGTCGTGCTCGCGGCATCCGCGAAGGCGGCGGGAGCGGCACTGGTGAGTGCAACCAACAGAACACACAGCTTCGAGAATTTGGCGAGGCGCATCGGCTTCTCCGCTTTGAGGGGGCCCGTGAAACGCGCGCAGTATACCCGCCCACACGCAAGGAAAACGCAGCGAGTCTCGAATGCCGGGAGTAGTTCGCAGGCGAGTCCCTGCGCTACTTGTCCCACAAGCGCGCCGCTTCGCTGTTGTCGCACTCCCCGCCCATCGCATCGCGGGCTTCAGCCCAACGCTTGCTGATGAATTTCATCAGCGGCGCGTCGCAACCGATGTCGCTGGCGAGATCGGCTGCGATGCCCACATCTTTCGCGAGCAAGCCGAGCGCGAAGCCAGTGGCGAACTTCCCGTTGACGACGTGTTCCTGCATGACCACTTCGGACATGAAGTTGCGGCCGGTGGAGACATTGATGACCTCCAGCATTTTTGTCGGGTCCAGGCCGAAACGCTTGCCCACGAGCAGCGCCTCGGCGGCGGCGGCAAAACTGGTCGCGGCCAGAAAATTGTTGAGCGACTTCAGGGCGTGGCCCGAGCCAAGCGGACCGGTCTCGAATAATTTATTGCCCATGCACGCCAGCACCGGCTTGGCGCGCTCGATGGCCGCGGCGTCGTTGCCGCCGACCATGATTGCGAGGGTCGCCAGTTTCGCGCGCGGCACGGCGCCTGACACGGGCGCATCGAAGAACACGAGCCCGCAGCGCTGCAGAATTTCACCCAGTTCGCGCGTGCCGTTCGGCGCTGAGGAACTCATGTCGACGCAGAGCGTGCCGCGCCGCAAGTGCTTGGCCAAGCCGCCCTGCTCCGCCGCCAGGTACACGTCGCGGACGACGTGCCCGTCGGGCAGCATGGTGATGACGATTTCCGCGACCGCAAGATCGGCGAGGCCCTGCGCTGCCCGGCAGCCATGTGCGGCGGCAAAAGCTGCGCGCTTGGCCGGATCGGTGTCGTAAACCGTGAGGGAATGGCCCGCTTTGGCAATGTGGCCGGCCATCGGTGCGCCCATGTTGCCGATGCCAATGAACGCGACCTGCATGGAATCCTCCCGCCGGGCGTTGGGCCGGAAATTACTTCAGCGCTGCCTGCTTCAAGACTTCATCGGCGGCGGTGAACGCCTCCACGCCGGCAGGAATACCTGCGTACACCGCGGTGTGCAGCAGCACTTCGCAGATTTCCTCGGGCGTCACACCGTTGGCGAGCGCGCCGCGCACATGAACCTTGATCTGGTTGGGCTTGCTCAGCGCCGTCAACGCCGCGAGCGTGATGAGGCTGCGCGTCTTGCGATCGAGCTGCGGCCGCGACCAGGTTTCGCCGAAGCAGTAGCGCGTCACCACCTCTTCGAACGGACGCATGAAGCCACTCGCGCCGTCGACGCGCTGTTCCGCGCCCGCAGGGCCGAACATTTCGCGGCGTATCTGCATGCCTTGGTCGAATGTGTCCATCGTCGTGTCCTTAAGGTTACAGCCGCACGATCTACCCCACCGCCTTGTCGTACCGGGCCGTGGTCTTGGACTTCACTTCGTCCGCACTGACACCCGGCGCGAGTTCGATGAGCTTGAACGCCGACTTGCGATCCGGCCGCGCGAATACGGCGAGTTCGGTGATGAGCATGTCGACGCAGTTCGCGCCCGTCAGCGGCAGGTCGCAGCGCGGCTTGAACTTCGGCGAGCCGTCCTTCGACGTGTGCTCCATGACGACGACGACGCGCTTGACGCCCGCGACGAGGTCCATCGCACCGCCCATGCCCTTCACCACCTTGCCGGGTATCGTCCAGTTCGCGAGGTCGCCGTTCTCGCCCACTTCCATCGCGCCCAGCACGGACAGGTCGATGTGGCCGCCGCGAATCATCGCGAAGCTGTCGGCGGAGGAGAAATACGACGACAACGGCAATTGCGTGATGGTCTGCTTGCCGGCGTTGATCAGGTCCGCGTCCTCTTCGCCTTCGTACGGAAACGGACCCATGCCGAGCATGCCGTTCTCGGATTGCAGGATGACCTTCATCCCGTCCGGAATGAAGTTGGCCACCAGCGTGGGGATGCCGATGCCGAGGTTCACGTAGAACCCGTTCTGCAATTCACGCGCCGCACGGGCGGCTATTTCGTCACGCGACCAGGGCATAGGCGCTCCGCAGGAAGGTCGGACTTGGAGGTGGAATCAGGCCGCGGCGCGCTTGCGCGTCGCCAGTTTCTCGACGGGCCGCGTATAGTGCGCGCCCTGGAAAATACGGGTCACGAAAATACCCGGCGTGTGCACGTGGTCCGGATCGATCGACCCCGTCGGCACGAGCTGCTCCACTTCCACGAGCGTGACGCGACCGGCTGTCGCCATCATGGGATTGAAATTGCGCGCGGTCTTGCGATAGACGAGATTGCCCTCGGCATCGCCCTTCCAGGCTTTCACCAGCGCGACGTCGGCGACCAGGCCGGTCTCCAGCACGAAGGTGTCGCCGTTCACCACGCGCTGCTCCTTGCCCTCGGCGACCTGCGTGCCGGCGCCGGTGCGCGTGTAGAAACCGTAGATGCCCGCGCCGCCGGCACGAATGCGCTCGGCCAGCGTGCCCTGCGGATTCAGCTCGAGTTCGAGCTCGCCCGCCAGGTACTGGCGCTCGAACTCGCGGTTCTCGCCGACATACGAGGAAATCATCTTCTTGATCTGGCGGGTCTTGAGCAGCATCCCCAAGCCCTGCTCATCGACACCGGCGTTGTTGGAAATTACCGTGAGGCCCCGCACGCCCGAATCGCGCAAAGCCAGGATGAGATGCTCGGGCACGCCGCACAGGCCGAAGCCGCCCGACATGACGGTGATGCCATCACGCACGACGCCTTGCAGCGCTTCCTGTGCGGAGCCGCAAACTTTCGCAGAGGATGAGGTCATGTCGCCTGCCCGTAGCCATTAACCGGGCGCCGATTGTACCTGCGCGAACGCGCAGCAGGCACCTTCGTGGACGTGTATGTGGATGAGAAGACGCGCAAGCCGGTGTCGGTGCCGGAGGGGATTCGGACGGCATTGAGTAAGCGCTAGCCGAGTAGCGATTGACGCCGCGCCCCCTCCCTGCCCTCCCCCGTAAAACGGGGGAGGGTGAAGAGGATGCAATGCGCCTCGGGCCTGTTTGTCCCCCCGTTCCTTACGGGGGGGTGAGGAAGATGCGATGTGCCTCGGTCCTGTTTGTCCCCTCCTCCGTTTTACGGGGGAGGGTTAGGGAGGGGGCGCGCTTGCAACCGGCACCCACGTCCGCATAAGCACTCTCTTCAAGCTGCGTTCGCGTCCACGCTCGTATCCGCATCCGCGTCATAGCCAAGAATCGGCGACAGCCACCGCTGCGCCTCTTCCAACGAAATCTTCTTGCGCGCCGCGTAATTCTTCACCTGGTCCAGGTCGATCTTGCCGACCGCGAAGTAGCGCGACCCCGGATGCGAGAAATACCAGCCGCTCACTGCCGCGGTTGGATACATTGCATAGGACTCGGTGATCTTGATGCCGGCGTTCGCCTCTGGGTCCAGCAGCGTCCACAGCGTTGCCTTCTCGGTGTGATCCGGGCACGCCGGATAGCCCGGCGCCGGACGGATGCCGCGATACTCTTCCTTCACCAGTTGATCGCTCGTGAAGCGTTCTTCCGGCGCGTAGCCCCAGAACTCGCGGCGTACCCGCTCATGCAGCCGCTCGGCAAACGCTTCGGCGAGACGGTCGGCCAGCGCCTTGAGCATGATGCTCGAATAGTCGTCGTGCGCTTTCTCGAATCGCTCCAGGTGGGGTTCGATGCCGATGCCCGTCGTGACGGCGAATGCGCCGATGTAGTCGTCCCGTCCCGAGCTCTTGGGCGCGATGAAGTCCGCCAGCGAATCGTGCGATTGTCCCACCGGCTTGCCCTTCTGCTGCCGCAGGAAGTGCAGGCGCGTCAGCACCTTGGCGCGCGACTCGTCAGTGTAGATCTCGACGTCATCGTCGTCGACGCTGTTCGCGGGGAACAAGCCGATCACGCCGCGCGCGGTGATCCAGCGCTCGCGGACCAATTGCTTGAGCATGCGGCGCGCATCCGCGTACAAGTTGCTGGCCTGCTCGCCGACGACGTCGTCGGTGAGAATGTCCGGGAACTTGCCGGCGAACTCCCAGGCGTTGAAGAACGGCATCCAGTCGATGTAGCGCACCAGATCCTGCAGCGGATGGTCGTCGAACACGCGCAGGCCCATGAACTTCGGAATCGGCGGCGCGTACTTGTCCCAGCCGCCGTTGAAGCGGTTGGCGCGCGCCTGGGCAATGGTGAGCTGCGGGCTCTTCACCTTCTTGCCGGCGTGCTGTTCGCGACGTGTCGCGTTGTCGGTCTTGATCTGGGCGACGTAGCCTTCACGCGTCTCGGCCGTGATCAATTGCTGGCACACGCCGACGGCGCGCGATGCGTCCTTGACGTATACGACCGGGCCTTTGAACTGCGGATCGATCTTCACGGCCGTGTGCGCCGGCGAAGTCGTTGCGCCGCCGATCAACAGCGGCAGCGAAAAACCCTGGCGCTGCATCTCGCGCGCGACGTGCACCATCTCGTCCAGCGACGGCGTGATAAGGCCGGACAGGCCGATCATGTCCGCGCCCTCGCGCCGCGCCGTTTCCAGGATGCGCTCGCACGGCACCATCACGCCCAGGTCGATAACCTCGAAATTGTTGCACTGGAGCACGACGCCGACGATGTTCTTGCCGATGTCGTGCACGTCGCCCTTCACCGTCGCCATCACGATCTTGCCGTTGGAGCGCGACACTTCGCCGGTGGCCGCCTTCTGCGCCTCGATGTACGGAATCAGGTACGCAACCGCCTTCTTCATGACGCGCGCCGACTTCACGACTTGCGGCAGGAACATCTTGCCCGAGCCGAACAGGTCGCCCACGACGTTCATGCCGTCCATCAGCGGACCTTCGATGACCTGCAGCGGCCGCTCGAAATGCAGGCGCGCTTCCTCGGTGTCCTCGACGACGAACGCATCGATGCCCTTGATCAGCGCATATTCCAGCCGCTTCGCCACCGGCAGGCTGCGCCACGCCTGATCTTCGACTTTCTTGGCGCCGCCCTCGCCTTTGTAGCGGCTTGCGATCTCCAGCAACCGGTCGGTGCCATCGGGGCGGCGGTTCAGGATCACGTCCTCGACGCGCTCGCGCAAGTCCGGCGCGATGTCCTCATAGATGGCCAGCTGGCCGGCGTTGACGATGCCCATGCTCATGCCGTTCTTGATGGCGTAGTACAGGAACACCGAATGCATGGCCTCGCGCACCGGATCGTTGCCGCGGAACGAGAACGAGACGTTGCTCAGCCCGCCGCTGACGTGCGCATGCGGGCAGGTCTTGCGGATTTCCGCCGTCGCTTCGATGAAATCCAGCGAGTAGTTGTTGTGCTCCTCGATGCCGGTCGCCACTGCGAAAATGTTCGGATCGAAGATGATGTCTTCGGGCGCGAAGCCGCATTGCTCCGTGAGCACCTTGTACGAACGCTGGCAGATCTCGATCTTGCGCTGCTTCGTGTCCGCCTGGCCCTTGTCATCGAACGCCATGACGACGACCGCGGCGCCGTAGGCCTGCACTTTGCGCGCATGTTCGATGAACGCCGCCTCGCCTTCCTTCAGGCTGATGGAATTGACGACGCCCTTGCCCTGGATGCGCTTCAGGCCGGTCTCGATCACCGACCACTTGGACGAGTCGATCATGATGGGCACGCGCGAAATGTCCGGCTCCGCGGCGATGAGGTTGAGGAACTTCACCATCGCGGCTTCCGAATCCAGCATGCCCTCGTCCATGTTGATGTCGATGACTTGCGCGCCGCTGGTGACCTGCTGGCGTGCGATGTCGAGCGCCGCGTTGTAGTCGTCGGCCTCGATCAGACGCCGGAATTTCGCCGAGCCGGTGACGTTGGTGCGCTCGCCCACGTTCACGAACAGGCTGTCCGAACCGATGTTCAATGGCTCCAGCCCAGCCAGCCGGCAGCGCGGCTCGATCTGCGGCGGCTTGCGCGGCGGCACGCCCGCGACTGCTTCGCGAATATGGCGGATGTGGTCGGGTGTCGTGCCGCAGCAGCCGCCGACGATGTTCAGGAAGCCGCTGGTGGCGAATTCGCCAAGCATGCCCGCCGTCTCGCACGGCGCTTCGTCGTACTCGCCGAACGCGTTCGGCAGGCCGGCGTTCGGATAGGCGCAGACGTGTGTATCGGCGATGCGCGACAGCTCTTCGATGTAAGGCCGCAACTGCTTGGCGCCGAGCGCGCAGTTCAGACCGATGGCAATGGGCCGCGCATGGCGCACGGAATTCCAGAACGCTTCGGTCGTCTGTCCCGACAGGGTGCGGCCCGATGCGTCGGTGATCGTGCCGGAAATGATGATGGGCAGGTCGACGCCCGTCTCTGCGACAGCCTGCTTCACGGCGAAGATGGCGGCCTTCGCATTGAGCGTGTCGAAGATGGTTTCGATCAGGAACAGGTCCGCCCCGCCTTCGATCAACGCACGCGCGCCGATGAGATAGGTGTCGGCCAATTGATCGAAGTCGATGTTGCGGAACGATGGATCGTTGACGTTGGGCGACAGCGAAGCGGTGCGGTTCGTGGGGCCGAGCGCGCCGGCGACGAAGCGGATCTCGCCCGTCTTCGCGTAGAAATCATCGGCTGCCTGGCGCGCGATCTTCGCGGACTCCAGGTTGATCTCGCGGCACAAGTCTTCCATGTGATAGTCGGCCTGCGACGGATAGTTCGAGGTGAACGTGTTCGTCTCCAGGATGTCCGCGCCGGCTTCCAGGTACGCCGTGTGGATCTGGCCGATGATGTGCGGCGCGGTCAGCGACAGGATGTCGCTGTTGCCCTTCAGGTCGCAGCGCCAATCCTTGAAGCGCTCGCCACGATAATCTTTCTCGCTCAGCGAGTGATTCTGGATCATGGTCCCCATGCCGCCGTCGAGCACGAGGATGCGCTGCGTCAGCAGGTGATGGAAAGCGGCAATACGCTCGGCGCGGTTCATTTACGCGGCTCCCGCACGAAGTTCCTCGGCAACGGGGCGCACGCCGAGTGCATGACAGATCGCATAGGTCAGCTCCGAACGGTTCAGCGTGTAGAAGTGAAACTCGTTGACGCCATAACGCTCCAGCTCCTCCACCTGCTCGATCGCGACCGCAGCGGCGATCAGGCGACGTGTCTCCGGGTCGTCGTCCAGGCCGTCGAAACGGTGCGCGAGACGTTGCGGCACCGCTGTGCCGCAACGCTGCGCCATCCGCTGCATCTGCGGAAAACGCGTGATCGGCAGGATGCCTGGCACGATGCTCGCGCCGATGCCGGCCGCCGCGCACTGGTCGCGGAAGCGCAGGAACTGGCGCGCGTCGAAAAAGAACTGCGTGATGGCGCGGTCCGCGCCGGCATCGATCTTGGCCTTGAGATTGTCGAGATCGAACTTCGCTCCCGGCGCTTCGGGATGCATCTCCGGATAGGCGGCCACCGAAATCTCGAAATCGCCCACCGTCTTCAATCCCTTCACCAGATCCACCGCATATGCGAATCCCCCAGGATGCGGCACGTAAGTGCTGCTGCCCGCGGGCGGATCGCCGCGCAACGCGACGATGTGACGAATGCCGTGCGCCCAGTAATTGCGCGCGACGTCGAGAATTTCTTCGCGCGGCGCGCCCACGCACGTCAGGTGCGGCGCGGCAGTCAGCGACGTCGTTTCCTGGATGCTGGTGACGATGCTGTGCGTGCGTTCGCGGGTCGAACCGTCGGCGCCATAGGTCACCGACACGAAGCGCGGCCGCAGTGGCGCGAGGCGTTCGACGGACTGCCATAGCGTGGCTTCCATCTGTTCGTCCTTGGGCGGGAAGAACTCGAACGAAACGACGGGCCGGCCTTGCAGCTTCGTCAGCGAGTTGCCGATGCGCTCGGCGAGACGGTCAACGGACATGGCGATTCTCCTCAAGGAAACTGAAAAGTCATGCCGCGACGCTCGACCCGGCGGCGACCGTGGTTTTGCGACGCGCCAGCGCGACGAGCAAATGGCCGTGCTCGGTGTCCACCGGATGAATGCGGCCGCATTCCAGGCCGGCCGCAGCGAACCAGCCGCGCAGTGTGGCAATGGGGTTGGTCTGTTCATCGTCGAGCGCATCGAAGTCTTCGATGACCATCAGCCGCCCGCCGTTCTTCAGCGTGCGAGTGATCTCGGCCAGCGCCGCCAGCGGCGTGGCCGCGTTCGCCAGCACGCGATCGACGATGGCAGTGTCGAACGAAGCGCGCTCGAACGGCAGCTGGTACATGTCACCGCGCTGCAGCTCGACGTGGCTGAGTCCGGCGCCATGCACGTTGGTGCGCGCGAGGCGCAGCGCATCGCTGGAAATATCGACGCCGACGGCGCGCGCGGCCTGCGGACCGAGCAATTCGAGCAGATGGCCCGAGCCCGTGCCGACGTCGAGCAGCGCGCCGAGCGCTTCGGCGCCGAGCTCCTTGAGCAGGATGGTATCGACCTCGCCGGGCAGATCGGCCGAAGCCAGCGCGTGTTCCGCGGCAAGACGTGCGCGCGCGGCGAGGACTTCCTCCAGCTTGCGCCGATCCCGGCGCAGCACTTCATCGTTCTCGTTTACGAGAGACAGAATCCGTTGCACGGTTTCCAGCCCTTCACCGGCAGCCGGTGTGCGGTAGTAGACCCAGTGCTGCTCGCGAAAACGGTCCAGCAGGCCCGCATCCGACAGCAGCTTCAGGTGACGCGAGATGCGCGGCTGGCTCTGACCGAGGATTTCGCAGATCTCGCTCACGGTCAGCTCGCCGCGCGCGAGCACGGCCAGCAAACGCAGCCGCGTGGACTCGGCGGCGGCGCGCAAGGCTGAGACTGCGGGAAGAAAGGCAGCGGGCATCGGGCAGACCTGACTTAAAGATATAAAGAAATGTTGATGAGTGGGCTGAGGGTAGCCCAGAAGTGGGCAACCGGGCAATGGCCCTTGGGCAAAAATCACCCGCCCGCGCCGAACGCAGCCGCGCACAGCCTCCGAGTAGGAGGCTATCTAATTGAAATTGATAAGAAATGCCCGGGCGGGCAAAAAGATCAGTGCACGGTGCCGCTGCCATCGATCGGCACGGCCGCGGCGAACAGCTGTTCTGTGTCCACGGGGTCGAACCGGTAAGCGCGATTGCAGAAGTCGCACCGGACTTCGACGCTGCCTCGCTCCGCCAGCACCGAGCGGATTTCGTCGGCTCCCAGGCCGCGCAGCATGCCCTCCACCCGCTCGCGCGAGCAGCGGCAGCGAAAGAACACCGGCGTGCGCTCGAACATCCGCACATCGTCCTCTGCGAACAGACGATGGAGGATTTCCTGATCGGCGAGCGTGTGCAGCTCGGCCGGTTTGAGCGTCTCGGCCAACATCTGCACACGATTCCACGCATCCTCGGCGTCCGCCGGATCGAGCGGCGAAGAGCGCGCTGCGCCTGCTCCGCTGGAACGTAGCGCCACACTGTCGTCGGACAAGCGCTGCAGCAACAGACCCGAAACACCATTCTCATCCGCATGCAGCCACAACCGGGTGGGCAGCTGTTCGGAATTTTCGAAGTAGCCTTGCAGGCATCCGGCCAGGCGGTCGCTGCTCAAGGGGACGATACCTTGATAGCGCTGCGACAGATCGTCGTTCTCCAATGTGACCGTGAGATTGCCCTCACCTGACAGCGCGAGCACGTCGCGCGTAGCGGGCGCTTCACGATAGCGCGCGACAGCGCGCACGCCCAGTTGGCTGGAGCACTGCGCAAGCATCAGATGCATCGGCCCCTTACCCTGAAGCTGCAGGCTCAGCGTGCCTTCGAACTTCAGCGTTGCCGCCAGCAGCACGGACGCTGCGACCGCTTCGCCAAGCGTGTCGCGAATGGCGGTCGGATAGTCGCGATGCTCAAGCAGCGCGCGCCATGACGCATCCAGGTGCACGAGATGCCCGCGAATCGGATAGTGCTCGAATAGAAAACGATGCAGGCAGTCGCGGTCATGCATGGCGAAAGTGTATCGGCCACCGCGCAATGAAACTAGACGCGATGCGAGCAGAACGGTGTCCGCAACGCGCGCCAAGAGTGATATTCGCCGCACACGATGAACGTGCAATCCTCACGCCCCGCTACTTGGCGCCCGCTCATCCCTCAGCCCGCAAGCTTCTGCTTCAACAGATCGTTGACCTGCGCCGGATTCGCCTTGCCGGCGGTGATCTTCATCACCTGGCCGACGAAGAAGCCGAACAGCTTGTCCTTGCCCGAGCGATAGTCCACGAGCTGCTTCGGGTTCGCCGCCATCACCGCGTCGATCACCTTCTCTATAGCGCCGGTGTCGGTGATCTGCTTGAGACCCTTGGCTTCGATGATGGCGTCGGCATCCTTACCCTGCGCCCACATCTGCTCGAACACTTCCTTGGCAAGCTTGCCGGAGATCGTTGCATCGACGATGCGCGCGAGCAATCCGGCCAGGCGCTTGGCGTCGATACGCGATGCGGTGATCTCGACGCCGTCCTTGTTGAGCGCGCCCGACAATTCACCCATGACCCAATTGGCCGCAAGCTTCTCGTTGCCCGGCAGCTCGACCAGCACGCTTTCGTAGAAGTCGCCCATTTCGCGGCTCGCCGTAAGCACGCCCGCGTCATAGACGGACAGGCCGAACTTCTCGATGTAGCGCGCGGCCTTCTGATCGGGCAGTTCGGGCAGCGTCTGGCGCACCGTTTCGATGTACGCGGCATCGATCGCAACCGGCAGCAGGTCGGGATCCGGGAAATAGCGGTAATCGTTCGCCTCTTCCTTGGAACGCAGCGGCCGCGTCTCGCCCTTGTCGGGGTCGAACAGGCGCGTCTCCTGCTTGATCTTGCCGCCGCCCTCGATGATCTCGATCTGGCGCGCCACTTCGTAGTTGATGGCCTTTTCGATGTAGCGAAACGAGTTCAGGTTCTTGATCTCGCAGCGCGTGCCGAACTTCTCCTGCCCGAAGGGGCGCACCGAAACGTTGGCGTCGCAGCGGAATGAGCCTTCCTGCATGTTGCCGTCGCAGATCTCCAGGTAACGCACCAGCGTGTGGATCTTCTTCATGTACGCGACCGCTTCCTTGGCCGAGCGCATCTCGGGTTCGGAGACGATTTCCAGCAGCGGCGTGCCGGCGCGATTCAGGTCGATGCCGGTGAAGCCCTGGAAATCCTCGTGCAGCGACTTGCCCGCATCCTCTTCCAGGTGCGCGCGCGTGATCCCGACGGTCTTGCGGGAGCCGTCTTCGAGCACGATATCGAGCGTACCGCCGGCCACGATGGGCGTTTCGAACTGGCTGATCTGGTAGCCCTTCGGCAGGTCGGGATAGAAGTAGTTCTTGCGCGCGAATACCGAGCGCTGCGACACGTTCGCGCCGATCGCCAGGCCGAACTTCACCGCCATGCGCACGGCTGCCTGGTTCAGCACGGGCAGCACGCCGGGATAGCCGAGGTCGACCAGGTTGGCCTGCGCATTCGGCGGCGCGCCGTAGGCGGTGGCGGCGCTCGAGAAAATCTTGGTGCGCGTCGCAAGCTGGGCATGGATTTCAAGACCGATGACGGTTTCGAAGGACATAGTCGTTACTTCAGAAAATGGGGACGGCGATCGGAAATCAATGCCGGACGGCTCACTCGTAACCCGCCGGCATCTGCTTGTGCCATTGCGTTTCGCACTGGTACGCATGCGCGACGTTCAGCAGCTTCGCTTCGGCGAAATGCGGCCCGATGATCTGCAGGCCCACCGGCAGGCCGCCGAGGAAACCGCATGGAATCGACATCGCCGGCAGGCCGGCAAGGTTCGCGCCGATGGTGTAGATGTCGTTCAGGTACATGGTGATCGGATCGTCCGTCTTCGCGCCGATGTCGAATGCGGGGGTCGGCGACGTTGGGCCGATCAGCACGTCGACCTCGTTGAAGGCACGCGCGAAATCGTCAGTGATCAAGCGGCGCACTTTCTGCGCGCGCAGATAATACGCGTCGTAGTAGCCGGCCGAGAGCACGTACGTGCCAGTCATGATGCGGCGCTTCACCTCAGCGCCGAAGCCTTCGCCGCGCGAGCGTTTGTACAGATCCATCAAGTCCACCGGGTTCTCGCAGCGATAGCCGAAGCGCACGCCGTCGAAGCGCGACAGGTTCGATGAACACTCCGCCGGTGCGACCACATAATAAGTGGGCACCGACAGCGGCAGATTCGGCAGGCTCACTTCGATGAGCTTCGCGCCCAGCGCCTCGTACACTTTCAGCGCATCGCGCACCAGCTTGCCGTTGGCTTCGTCCAGACCCTTCTCGAAGAACTCTTGCAGCAGGCCGATCTTCAAACCGGCCAGCGGCTGGCCGAGCGCCGCGACGTAATCGGGCACCGGCGTATCGACGCTGGTGGAGTCGCGCTCATCGAAGCCCGCCATGACGCCAAGCATCATCGCCGCATCCTGCGCCGACAGCGTCAGCGTGCCGGCCTGGTCGAGGCTCGATGCGAACGCGATCATGCCGTAGCGCGACACGCGGCCGTAGGTGGGCTTGATTCCCGTCAGCGACGTGAGCGCCGCCGGCTGGCGGATCGAACCGCCGGTGTCGGTACCCGTCGCCGCGGGCGCGAGACGCGCGGCCACCGCCGCAGCGGACCCGCCCGACGAGCCGCCCGGTACTTTCTTCAAATCCCACGGATTCTTCACCGGTCCGTAGTAGCTGGTTTCATTGGACGAGCCCATTGCGAACTCATCCATGTTCGCCTTGCCCAGCATGATGACGCCAGCTTGCGACAGGCGCGCGACGACCGTCGCGTCATAAGGCGCGGTGAAATTGGACAACATGCGCGAACCGCAGGTGGTCAACACGCCATCGGTGCAGAAGATGTCCTTGTGCACGATCGGCAGGCCCGTCAGCGCACCGCCCTTGCCGGCGGCGATCTGCTGATCAGCTTTGGCCGCCGCCGCCAGGGCCTGCTCGCCCGTGACGGTGATGAAGGCATTCAACGCCGGGTTCATGCGCTCGATCCGGCTCAGGAAATGCTGCGTCAGCTCGACGCTCGAAAAGCGGCGCGCGCGCAATCCCGCGGAGAGTTCGGCCAAGGTCTGGTGGTGCAGTTCGGTCATGGCAGTGATCGGTTGACGTAAGACACTTTCAATGGGCGCGCGCCGGCGAACGGCCGCGGGCGTACCTGCGGAGCGGCGAAAAAATTACTCGATTACCTTCGGCACTAGGTACAAACCGGCCTCAACGCGCGCTGCGTTGCGCTGGTACTTCTCGTGCCGGTCGGCGTCCACGACGACGTCGGGCCGCATGCGCTGCACCTGATCCTTGAGTGGATGCGCCATCGGCTCCACGGCCGCGATTTCGGCGGCGCCGAGCTGCTCGACGAAACTCATGATCTTGGAGAGGCTATCGACATACACCGGCATTTCGGTTTCGGTGATGGCCAGGCGGGCGAGATGCGCGATGCTCTCGACGTCTTTGCGGGTGAGACTCATGATGACTTTCGGTAACCGTTTTGAGGTGCGACCCAAGGTGCGAGCAGGGCAGGGCTGAAAAACGTGGAAAAATGCCTGAAAAATGCGCGTGTAATCATACACCTCGCCTTGTGCAAAGTCCTACCCGTTGTTAGAGTACCGCACCTTTTTTGACCACCGTCGCCACTGTCGTTCATCTCGCAGCAACCATGTTCAAAAACCTTCGCGGCTATTTTTCGAACGACCTCTCCATCGATCTCGGTACGGCAAACACACTCATCTACGTTCGCGGCAAAGGGATCGTGCTCAACGAGCCTTCGGTCGTCGCGATCCGCGAAGAGCCGGGCCGCGCCGGCAAGAAGATCGAAGCGGTGGGCCAGGAAGCCAAGAACATGCTCGGCCGCACACCCGGCCACATCACCGCCATCCGCCCGATGAAGGACGGCGTCATCGCCGACTTCACCATCACCGAAAAAATGCTGCAGTACTTCATCGAGAAAGTGCATGGCAACCGGCTGATGCGTCCGAGTCCGCGCGTGCTGATCTGCGTGCCGTACGGTTCGACCCAGGTCGAGCGCCGCGCGATCCAGGAATCCGCCGAAGGCGCCGGCGCGCGCTGGGTGCGGCTCATCGAAGAACCGATGGCAGCTGCCGTCGGCGCCGGATTGCCGACGCACGAGGCGCGCGGCTCGATGGTGCTGGACGTCGGCGGCGGCACGTCCGAAGTCGCGGTCATCTCGTTGAACGGCATCGTGTACGCCTCGTCCGTGCGCATCGGCGGCGACCGCTTCGACGACGCCATCATCAATTACGTGCGCCGCAACTACGGCATCCTGATCGGCGAAGCCACGGCCGAACGCGTCAAGATCGAGATCGGCTCCGCCTACCCCGGCCAGCAGGTCAACGAAATCTCGGTGAAGGGCCGCAATCTCTCCGAAGGCGTGCCGCGCAGCTTCACGCTCAACTCCAACGAAATTCTCGAAGCGCTGCAGGAGCCGCTCGCCGGCATCGTCGGCGCGGTGAAGGTCGCGCTCGAACAGACGCCGCCGGAACTGGGTGCGGACGTGGCCGAACGCGGCATCGTGCTGACCGGCGGCGGCGCCCTGCTGCGCGATATCGACAAGCTGCTCATGGAGGAAACCGGCCTGCCGGTGGTGGTCTCCGAAGACCCGCTGACCTGCGTCGCGCGCGGCGGCGGCCGCATGCTCGAGCTGATCGACGAGCACGGTCCCGCGCTGTTCAATCTCGAGTAACCGATCCCAAATCATCGACCCGAAGCGGCGGATGCATTGCCGGCGCGCGGCGTGCCGCTGGCACAGCAATACACGCGGAGCGTATACATAAGCCTCATGCCCGGCGCTCCAGTCACTCCATGGTCAGCCTAAGCTCCGACAGCCGTCCCATCATCGGCCGCGGCCCGCCGCTCGGCGCGCGGTTCTTTTTCCTGGCCGTGTTCTCCATCGTCATCATGGTGCTCGACCAGCGCGGCGGCTACCTGGAAACGACGCGCTACTGGCTGGGCATCGCGGCCAATCCGCTGTACTCGGTCGTGGAAGCGCCGTTCGCGTTCTGGGACTGGATGACGAGCAGCTTCACCGACCGCGGCCGACTGCGCGCCGAGAACGACAAGCTGACCAAGCAATTGCGCGTCGCACGCGTGCAGCTGCTGCGCTTCGATTCGCTCAACGAGGAGAACCGCCGGCTGCGCGCCATCCGCACCGCCTCGCAGGGCATCGCCGAGCGCACGCTCATCGCGGAAATCATCAATGTCGACGTCGATCCGTTCCGGCATCGCGTGCGCATCAACAAGGGCACGCAGGACGGCGTGTTCAAGGGCCAGTCGGTGCTCGACGCGTTCGGTATCGTCGGCCAGGTGACGCGCGTGGATCGCTCCACCTCCGAGATCATCCTGATCAGCGACAACGAGCATGCCATTCCCGTGCAGGTGAACCGCAACGGCATCCGCTCCATCGCGGTGGGCGTCGGCGACATTCATCGGTTGAGCCTGCCCTTCCTGACGATCGAGTCGGACGTGAAGGTCGACGATCTGCTGGTATCGTCCGGTCTCGACGGCATCTTTCCCGCCGGTTATCCGGTGGCGAAGATCTCCAGGGTGGAGCGCAACCCGGCGGAAACCTTCGCCGTCGTCGAAGCTCGGCCGCTCGCGCAGCTCGATCGGGCGCGCGAAGTGCTGCTGCTGTGGTTCGACCAAAGCGCGCCGTCTACGCAACCACTTGCCGCGTCATCAGCCGCGGCGGCCAGCGTGAAACCGCCAGCACAGAAAAAGCCTGCGACGCCGGCTGCGGCGGCGAACACACCCACTCCCGCAGTCACGGCACCGAAGCCCACGCCGAAGCCAGCGGCGACATCCACCGCGCCACCGCGCACGTCAGCGCCGGTGCAAGTCGCCGCGCCTGCTCCAATTCCCGCGAGCGAGCAGCCGCCAGCGCCCGCCGGGGCGGCGCCGGATGAGCCGGTTTCCGAACCCGCGCAACTGGGGCCGCCGCCGCAATGACGCACTCCATTTATCCACGTGGTGGGAGCCGCCATGCCGGCTAGCTACGGACGTTCCAGCGGCCTGCGCATGGCGGTGACCATCGTCATCGCGCTGATTCTGTCGATCACGCCGCTGCCGGATGCGCTGCGTCCGGCGCGTCCGCACCTCCTATTGCTGCTCGTGATCTACTGGTCGCTCAGTTCGCCGCGCATCTCGGGTCTCATGTTCGCCTGGCTGTGTGGCTTGGCTGTCGACGTGCTGAGCGGCAAGATTCTGGGGCAGCATGCGGTGGGATTCCTGGTGGTGGCGTTCCTGACGCATAAATTCCAGCTGCGCATGCGCATCTTCCCCATCTATCACCAGACGCTCACCGTTTTCATGCTGATGGCGCTGTACGAGTTCGTGGTGTTCTGGATCGACGGCATCATCGGCCCGGCCATCACCACCTGGATGCGCTGGCTGCCCGTGTTCACCAGCACGTTGTTGTGGCCGCTGCTGGTCGCCGCGCTGGATACCTGGAACCGGAGAAGCCGGTGAACCGGCGGCCAGGTTGATGTCGCGCTTTACCCGCATCAAGGATCATCACGCCGAGCAGCACCTGTTCGAGCGGCGAGCCATCGCGGCCGCGGCGATCATGCTCCTCGCGATCTGTACCGTGATCGCACGGCTGATCTGGCTGCAGGTGGTGCAGTACGACTACTTCGTCGAACTGTCGCAGGGCAACCGCATCCGCATCGAGCCCATCCCGCCGAATCGCGGCCTGATCCTGGATCGCAACGGACTGCCGCTGGCGACGAACTCTCCTTCTTACCAGCTCGAACTGACGCGCGAGCAGGTGCCCGACGTCGATGCGACGCTGGAGCGGCTCACCGCCCTCGGCCTGCTGGAAACGGAAGACCTGCCGCAGCTCAAGCGCGACATCCGCGGCCGCCGCAGTTTCGACGCGGTGCCGCTGCGGCTGCAGTTGAACGAAGTTGAGCTGGCGAAGTTCGCGGCGCGCCGCCACGACTATCCCGGCGTGGATATTCGTCCACGCCTGACGCGCTACTATCCGCTCGGCGTGAGCAGCGTGCATGCGGCCGGCTACGTCGGCGCCATCAGCGAGGAAGACAAGAAATCGCTGAACATGGACGAGTACTCCGGCATCACGCTCACCGGGAAGGCTGGCGTGGAACGGGCCTACGAGTCCGAATTGCACGGCAGCGCCGGCTTTCAGCAGCTGCTCGTCAACGCGCAGGGCCGCAGCGTCGAACGCATCGGCCGTGCCGCGGTGGACTTGAAGCGCAAGGAGCCGGTCGCGGGCAACGACCTGTTCCTGACCATCGACCAGCGCGTGCAGCAGGTGGCCGAAGAAGCATTGCGCGGCCAGCGCGGAGCGGCCGTCGCCATCGATCCGGCCAACGGCGACATCATCGCATTCGTCAGCACGCCGGCCTTCGACCCGAACCTGTTCGCGCGCGGCTTGAGCCGGGCGCAATATCTGGCGCTGACCGAAGATCCCACGCGTCCCATGTACGACCGCGCGCTGCGCGGCGTCTATCCGCCCGGTTCGACGATCAAACCGCTGATGGCGATGGCGGCATTGCAATATGGCGTGGTCACGCCCGAGCACACGATTTTCTGCCGCGGCCAGTACCGGCTGCCGCGCGTGAGCCGTCCGTGGCGCGACTGGAAGCCAGGCGGCCACGGCACCGTCGATATGCGCAAGGCCATCGCCACATCATGCGACGTCTACTTCTACGATCTCGCCAACAACACCGGCATCGATCACCTGCACGATTTTCTCGCCCAGTTCGGCCTGGGCGCGACCCTCGGTATCGACATTCCGGGCGAGAAGACCGGCATCCTGCCGTCGACGCAATGGAAGCGCACCGCGTTCAAGCGCAAGGAATTGCAGAACTGGTATCCCGGCGACACCATCAGCGCGGGCATCGGCCAAGGTTACGTCTCGGCCACGCCGCTGCAGATCGCGCATTACGCCGCGACGATCGCCGCGCGCGGCCAACGCTTCAAACCGCGCCTGGTGAAAGCGGTGCGCGACGTGAAGACCGGCGTCGTGCGCTACTTTCCGCCTACGCCATTGCCGAACGTACAGACCAAGGATCCCGGCGCATGGGACATCGCCATCGGCGGCATGATCGATGTCGCGAACGCACCGTACGGAACGGCGCGCGCTGCGGCTGCGAAGTCCTCTTATCTGATCGCAGGCAAGAGCGGCACCGCCCAAGTGTTCACCGCAGCGTCGAACGAACGCGTCAAGAAGGCCAACGAACTCGTCGAGCACTTGCGCGACCACGCGCTGTTCATGGCGTTCGCGCCCGCGGACGCGCCGATTCCACGGCTGGCCGTCGCCATTGTCGTGGAGAATGCGCCAGGTGGTGGTTCAGCCTTCGCCGCACCCCTCGTGCGCCGCATTCTCGATTCGTACCTGCTGCCGCCTGAGGAGTTCGACGCCCTGGAGGCGAAGCGCAAGGCCGCCCTGCCCGCCGCGACTGCCCCAACTGCCGCACCGGCGACACCCGTTCCGAGCGGTGACTGAGATACGCATGGACTACGGCTCACTCGACACCTCACGCACGCAACGCACGCTTACCAGCGGCGGGCGTCTGTTGCTGGCGCTGCACCTGGACGGGCCGCTGTTCATCGCGTTGGGCCTGATCGGCACCATCGGCATCGCGGTGGTGTTCAGCGCGTCCGGCCGCAGTCTCGCCGTGCTCGAAGCGCAGACGCTGCGCTTCCTGCTCGCGCTCGTCGCCATGATCATGCTCGCGCAGATTCCGCCCCGGCTGATTCGCGCCGCAACGCCGTTCGCCTACGTGCTGGGCCTGATCCTGCTGGTCATCGTCATGCTGACCGGCGATATCGCGATGGGCGCGCAGCGCTGGCTCGACCTGGGGGTCGTGCGCTTTCAGCCTTCGGAAATCATGAAGCTGGCCGTGCCGCTCGCGGGCGCCTGGTTTCTCAACGACCGGCCGCTGCCACCGAGCTTGACTTCCATTCTAGTGCTTGGCGTGGGCATTCTGCTGCCGACGCTGATCATCGCGGAACAACCGGACCTCGGCACCGCGCTGCTCGTCGCCGCGTCGGGGGCAATGGTGATCCTGCTTGCCGGTCTGCTGATCCGCTACGTCGTCGGCGTCATCGCGCTGCTCATTCCGGCCGTCTACATCGCGTGGACCTATCTACTGCACGACTACCAGCGCCAGCGCGTGCTCACCTTCCTCGATCCTCAGACCGATCCGCTGGGCTCGGGTTATCACATCATTCAGTCGCAGATCGCGATCGGCTCGGGCGGCGTGTTCGGCAAGGGCTATTTCAACGGCAGCCAGGCCCAGCTGGAGTTCCTGCCCGAACGTTCCACCGACTTCATCTTCGCGGTGATCGGCGAGGAATGGGGCTTGATCGGGCTGGTGACGATTCTGCTGCTCTACACTTTCGTGATCGGCCGCGCGCTGTACCTGGCCGCGGCCTCGCAGGACACGTTCGCGCGCCTCGGCGCCGGCAGCCTCGCGCTGACCTTCTGCGTGTACGTGTTCGTCAACACCGGCATGGTCACGGGGCTGATGCCGGTGGTCGGCGTGCCGCTGCCGCTGATCAGTTACGGCGGTACTTCGATGGTGACCCTCCTGGCCGGCTTCGGCATTCTGATGTCGCTGTGCGCCAAGCGGAAACTTGTCGGCCATTGAATGTCCAACCCCGTGTGAACAAAATCAGCGTGAACAGAATTGGCGTGAGCAAGCTTTGCCTCGTCTTCGTCTGTGCGGCACTGGCCGCTCCGGCGTGGGCGCTGGAAAACTCCCGGCCCGAGATCCGCCAGTTCGTCGACGAGCTAGTGCGCGACGAAGGCTTCGAGCGGGCGGCCTTGAACAAGGTCATGGCCAAAGCCGAAAAGAAGCAGGCCATTCTCGACGCCATGACCAAGCCGGCCGAACGCAACGTGCCCTGGTTCGAGTATCGCGAACGCTTCATGACCGGCAAGCGCATCGGCGAAGGCGCCGAGTTCTGGCGCGCTCACGCCGCGCGGCTGGAGAACGTCAAGGATCCCGACCTCGCCGCTGCGGTGACCGGCATCCTGGGCGTCGAGACTTCCTACGGCCGCCTGACCGGCCGCTATCGAGTGCTGGATGCGTTGGCGACGCTCGCGTTCGACTATCCGCCGCGCGCCGAATTCTTCCGCAACGAGCTGCGCCAGTTCCTGCTGCTGACGCGCGACGAAGCCATCGATCCGACGACGGCGCTGGGATCGTACGCCGGCGCGATGGGTTCGCCGCAGTTCATTCCAAGCAGCTACCGCAACTTCGCCGTCGATGCCGACGGCGACGGCCATCGCGACCTGTGGTCGAACTGGGACGACGTGATCGGCAGCGTCGCGAACTACCTGCGCATGCATGGCTGGCGCGACGGCGAAGCCGTCATCGCCGACGCCGCGGTCGACATCAAAAATGCGGAGCGCTTCGGTCCGACCAAGCTCGAACTGAGCGACACCGTCCAGTCGCTGCGCGACAAGGGCGCGCGCTTCGAGACAGATCTCGCCGCCGACGCGCCGGCGATGATGATCGTGGCGCAAGGCAAGGACGGCCCCGTGTATCGCGTCGGCTTCACCAACTTCTACGTGATCAGCCGCTACAACCGCAGCAGCATGTATTCGATGGCGGTCCATGATCTCGGCGAGGCCATACAGGCCTTCCTGCGGGACGCGGCGCAACAGTGACGCTGCGCATCAGTCACCATCTCATGCGCAACGCAGGTCGCTCGACAGGGCTTTACGTCACCGCGTTGCTGTTGTTGGGAGGGTGCGTGTCGACGCCGCCGCGCTCATCCGTTCCGTCGCTGCCTCCCCCGCCGCCCCTCGACATTCCCGCCATTCCCGATGCGGTGCCCAAGGTGGAGCCGCGCTCGGCCAAGGGCAATCCCGCGTTCTACGAGGTGTTCGGCAAGCGCTACTTCGTGGCGCCTTCCGCCGTGGGCTACGTCGAACGCGGCGTGGCGTCGTGGTACGGCCCCGGTTTTCACGCTGGGCGCACCGCCACCGGTGAGCCATACGACATGTATGGAATGACCGCGGCGCACAAGACACTGCCGTTACCGGCATATGTGCAAGTCACCAACCTGCGCAATGGCCGCAGAGTCGTCGTACGTGTCAACGATCGCGGTCCCTTCAAGGATGGCCGCATCATCGACCTGTCGCATACCGCCGCGTCGCGCCTCGACATGCTTCGCGACGGCACCGCGTTCGTCGAAGTGCGTGCATTGACGCCCGGGCAAAATTCGACGGGCGAACCGGTGGCGTCGGCTGCGCCGCTGCCCGCAACTGCGTTATTCGTACAGGCCGGTGCTTTCAGTACGCAAGCCAATGCCACACGGCTGCTGGGGGAACTGCGCGCGCGGGGATTCGACCAGAGCTTCGTGCGGGAGGATCAGGTCAACGGCAAGCAGATCTTCCGCGTGCGCGTCGGGCCCATTCCCACTGTGCCGCAATTCGACAAGGCGGTGGCGCAGCTCAAAGCCTTAGGCATGACGGATGCGCGCCTCGCGGCCGACTGATTCGATGGACGGCGGCACGGAGTGATACGCAGCCATCTTTCGACACCGCTCAGCCATGTTTCATCTACATTCGGCGCGCCGCGCTTTAGTAGAATCCTCACCATCCGATTCGATTTCTCCCATAGCGACCCTCAACATGCAGCAATACCTTCGCACGATAGTTCTCCTCGGCATCGCCGCAGCCGCCGCCGGCTGCTCGGACTCCGCGGTGCCGACGCAAACGACCAGCGTCGCCGCGCCCATCCCGAACGTCGCCACCGCGGCGGCGGCAATGGATACCAGGCCCACGCCCATCCCAGCTCCGCCGCAAGTGCAGGCCAAGGGCTACTTCGTGCTGGATTACGTCAGCGGCCAGGTGCTCGCCGCAACGAATGAAAACGAACGGCTCGAACCGGCCAGCCTCACCAAGCTGATGAGCGCGTACGCCGTGTTTCACGCGCTCAAGGACAACCGCATCAAGCTGGACGACATGGTGACGATCAGCGCGCATGCGCGCGATCAGGACGGCTCGCGCATGTTCGTGGACGTGGGTACGCAAGTCAGCGTCGAGAACCTGATCCAGGGCATGATCGTGCAATCGGGCAACGACGCCACCGTCGCGCTGGCCGAGCATGTGGCCGGCAGCGAACCCGTCTTCGTCGACCTGATGAACCAGTATGCGCAGCAGCTCGGACTGTCGAACACGCATTACCAGAACTCCCCCGGCATGCCGAGCCCCGAGCACTACACGACGGCGCGCGACATGGGCCTGCTGGCGGCCGCACTGATCCGCGACTATCCGCAGTACTACAAGTGGTATTCGCAGCGCGAATTCACTTGGAACAAGATCACGCAGCCGAACCGCAACGGCCTGCTGGAGCGCGATCCGACCGTCGATGGCCTGAAGACCGGCCACACCGAATCTGCCGGCTATTGCCTGGTGTCGTCAGCCAAGCGCGATGGCATGCGCATCGTTTCCATCGTCATGGGGTCGCCCAGTATTCACGCGCGCGAGGATGCGAGCATGGCGCTGCTGAACTACGGCTTCCGCTTCTTCGAAACGCGCAAGCTGTTCGCGGCGGGCGATCCGGTGGTGACGGTGCAGTTGTGGAAGGGCGCGGCCGAGGAAGCGAAGATCGGCGTCGTGCAGGACATCTATGCAACGTTCCCGCGCGGCCAGGCGAACACGTTGACCGCCGCGGCCGACGTGCCCGATCCGCTGCTCGCACCGCTTTCGAAGGGCCGCCCCGTCGGTAAGCTGCGCATTCTGCAGAACGGCCAACCCGTCGGCACCTACGCGCTGCATCCGGTCGCGGATGTGGAGCAAGGCGGCTTCTTCGCACGCCTCAAGGACGACGTGAAGCTATGGATGAAGTGAAGCAGGCGCCGACGCCGCGTTGACTGCGATGCCGCTGCCCATCTGTTATCTCAACGGCGAGTACCTGCTGCTGGCGCAAGCGCGGATCTCGCCGCTGGATCGCGGCTTTCTGTTCGCCGACAGCGTGTACGAGGTGCTGCCAGTATTCGCGGGTCGCATGTTCCGCTGCCACGAGCACTTGGACCGGCTGACGCGCAGCCTTGAGTCGATCCGCCTCGTTGCGCCGCACCGCCATGAAGAATGGCTCGTCCTTCTCGATGACTTGATTCGCCGCAACACCACCAGCGATCCGCGTGGCTCGGACATGTACCTCTATGTGCAGGTGACGCGCGGCATGGAGTACGGCCGCAATCATCCGTTCCCGTCGGTGGTGAAACCCAGCGTGTTCGCGATGGCTTCGCAGTTGCCGGCGCATACGCCTGAATTGCTGGCGCGCGGCCTCGCAGCGATCACGGTGGAGGACTTCCGCTGGGGCCGCTGCGATATCAAGACTACGGCGCTGCTCGCCAATGTGCTGATGAAACAGCAGGCCACCGACGTGGGCGCGCAGGAGGCCATCATCGTTCGCGACGGTGAGGTGCTCGAAGGCTCGTCGACGAGCGTATTCGTCATCAAACAGGGAACGCTCGCAACGCCGCCGAACAGCCGGCGCATCCTGCCGGGGACGACGCGCGACGTTGCGCTGGAACTCGCTGCCGACTTGTCATTGCCAGTCCAGGTGCG
>Ga0307509_10002149_pt1 | contig 32412 bp, 27 predicted proteins | sample 10_EM_MG_FD_202245 | JGI IMG/M metagenome (GOLD analysis project Ga0307509, IMG submission 202245) | Populus trichocarpa ectomycorrhiza microbial communities from riparian zone in the Pacific Northwest, United States - 10_EM | ecosystem: Host-associated > Plants > Roots > Unclassified | place...
GCGCTACCCATAGCCATCCTCTCGGGACATACTCTACCGTGATAAGACTCATACCTCTAGAGTCCAATAACAACCCATAGTAATGCTACAAATCAAGGGGAGAAGGTCCGGGCTGGTTACTGAGGCATTTGTCTCGAAAGCACCCTGGCCTTCTGAGACTACCTGAGTACCACTAGGAAGACTACCCTACTACCCGTAGGCTAGAATAGACTTCTAGATGCCCGAGAGACCATATATGGATGACCCCCATTTTGGCGGTTACCCATACTCCCCTTATATATCCTGCGAACGACATTCAGTCAGACGGACGGCGACGACTTATACGGTGTTACGGCAGCTGCTCCAATGACCTCTTTTTACTAGCAAACCAGCAACTATACAGCCGTCGGCCTATGACGCGCCGTCCCAACCCTGGGGCCAGAGGGGGGTGTTAGCTAAACCCGCCCAAGTTCAATAGTATGTTCAGGACAGCATTTCACAGGCGTGGGGCCTCCCCGCGCAGATGCGTGTGCGCCCAAGAACATCTAAGAGCCCATAGAATGTGCGACAATCGACCTCTAAGTTCTAGGATGACTTTGCCGGTGAAGGTAGGGTAACTTGGACTCCTCAGTAGGGTAACTGGGGTCCATGGGCAAAATGACCAAATTCTCAAGGTAGGGTAACTTTGCCCTCTCATGCCATTAACCTCTCCGGAAGTCCTCCAGTCAACCACAAAGGTTGTCTCGGAGGTCCGTGTAACATTCCCATAATTCCCTTGACCTTATGTGAATGTTCTCCCAAAAGGTTACCCTGCCTAATAGAATGCCCATGGCTATTCTATTCTTCCCTACGCCTTGCCTTTAGGCGAACCAGCATTATTGTATACTAAGTATACTAGACCATACCACCTCTGACTACCTTTTGGTATACCATTTGGGCTAAGGTGGTAGTTCTTGTAGCTACCTATCGTAGGGTCATTACAGGTCTTAATTTTATGCTGACTTGGGTTTCTTTTAAGCCATTTCTAGAAACAGGAGCATGATGGAGGATTATGTTTCTCTTGCTAGCGAAGATAGCCAATTGCAGTATAGATAATGGATAGAGTAGCTCCCAATCCCACTTCCAATTGGTCCCGGCAGAACTGGAATACAGCTTCCTCTTGTGCCAGGGTAAGGATAGTATTATTACCACCATGGTGGTTAACATAACGACGAGAGTTTGGCTCTTGATGGCGCTTCCGGAATTGAGGTATCCGAATCAGGAGGGGTTTACATCAAACATGTTAGCTCCAGTACTAGCCATCTCACTTGGATCTTCTATTTGCCATTGCATTGCACAATTTAAACACTGCGTGCTTTCTAGCTTAGCCATGGAGGATTGTAGCTTTGTGTTATTTGAGAATTTGAGGCACTTGTAGAGGATACTAGGAAGGGGGTTGATGAGGAGTTGAATGATTGGAGGAGTATGAGGAGGATCTGGGGCCTCTCAATTGGAGGAATTGACGGGTTGAAGGAATTGACGGGTTGGAGGAATTGGCGGATTGGAGGAATTGACAGGTTGGAGGATAGAGAGTCTGAGTGGCAGAGAGGGAGAGCTAGAGGTGCTTGTAGGTGTATGGAACTGAGAGCCAGTGGAGAAGGCTCATGTGAGTATATCAATTGAACTTGCAGTAACCCTGAGATAGCTCCCTAGTATGTAAGGTTGTGCCGGATTCGTGCCAGTTCCGAGTACTGCTAGTTGGGATGCTATTATGGGATCAGAATAAGGCTGGGATTATTGAGTTTTACGGAAAATCAAGGTCCATGGGTGGGTTAAGGGACTTATTTTCAGAAGAAAAAACAAAAGTGCGGCGCGTCACACTTGCTTCTGCGTCACACTTGCTTCTCCCGACTATGAGTGATAGCGAAATAGGAGGGGAACCGGCTATTAGAAAGTAAGAGATATAACATACAAGTTAATTTTAGTTCTAACTTAATATAGTTAGTTATGAGATTATTATAAAACTCTTGGACAGAAATTAAGTTCACTGGCCAACTATGAATGTTATTATTACATTAACAAATTGTTACAATTTGTATCTAGATTCTAGATGGTTTTTTATCTCTCTTTTAACTATAATTATACTGAATAATACTTACAAAGTAAACCAAAACCTGGCTACTCTAAATATATTAGACTTATACTATTCTACAATGCATTTTTGAATAACCTTCTTTGAAGTTTTTTAGTTTTTGTGTCCTTAGAAAAGAGTTCAATGCTTGTTAGAAATTGACAACCTTAAAACAACTATACCTGAACAAATATTTGTCACAATGAGCAAAAGACTAGATTTTGTAATTATCTATATTTCAGTGTACATGTACCTTAACTTTCAAGGTAGTATTAATATTATTCATGGAGATATGCAAATCATAGTTTGATTTTTGACTGGTTGCCATTAGGCAGACCGGAAGGCTCAGCCTTCCAGTAGTGAATAGAGACCTATAGTTACCCTACCTTAGGTTCTGTGTTCAGAGATGTCAACCGAACACCCTCCTCCCGTAGCAGTGTTGGGACGGCGCTACTCGGGCAGTCGCCATTGTAGTTTCATCCCCTCACCAAAGACATGGGCTTTGGAACCCTTCCCGTAACCCCGTATACGTCACGGCCGTCCGAACGACTAGATCCTATTCTTAGCGTCTATGAGGGGGGACCATAGGCGAGCTTACACAAGTGGTTTGAGCCAACTTGGTTAACATCACATAAGGTTACTAAGTGTTAAGGACAGAAGTCACGAAGGTGGTCATTAAGTAACAGGACATTTTTATGCACAATGGTCAAGCAACATTAATCTATAATCCACACTTCCGCAACCAGAAGTTGTCAAAGGGAATGGTGTTGTTGTAAGAAGTTATTTGAGAAATCAAATATACTCGCGCTCACATACGTCAATACAAGCCAATGGTTACAGACAGAACCATACCATAATAATATAACTATGGAGAGATAATAGTCATTGGCATGATTATTGGGACAAGTCTATCCTATGCCTTGCAGCTATTGGATGCAGAATACAAGTGCAATGCTGACAGGTTCGATAATGAAGCAGGCCCCTTTATTGGTTCGATCATGGTAACCATTATACATATGTAATGGTAAGCAAGACTCCAAGTTGACCAAGTGGGAACTTGTTAGTTGATACTTAGTTACTATGAGAAGTTAATGTGGCTTGCGACCACCCAGATGTGGCATATAAATATTGAGGTGCCTTCCAAGCTATTTAAACATTACCAAGCAACCGAGAAGAGATCTTATCAATATAAAATATTTACTCTAGAAAATCTTTGTCTTTACCTACCTCTATTATCATTTGAGCCTTCCTAGACAATCTGCGTCTACAATAAAGATTATCGGCCTGAGTATTCTCGCATGCCTTTGAGATTGGCTCCTGCCTAACAGTTGCTATGTGTGAGCCTGATCACTGTCCTGAGTCGCATCCCCAGGAATCACGTTAGATTTTATTTTCCAATCGGTGCTATTGGTGAGCCGGATCCCCGTCGTGAGCTGCTTCCCCATAAATCACGTTACAGGTAATTGGCGAGGACAGCATAAGACGGGTGAGACTGCGGATGACAGGTGATGACTGTAGGGACCTACAGTCACCCTCCTAGACGGTCGTCTTTCCCAAAGGACGGACGCCCTTGCCCTACAGCTTGAGACAGACGCCCGGGACGGACCGGACTGGAGTCCTTTACTCGAGTAGGTGCCTACAGGGCGGACGGGACGCTTGGGAACACTGTGAGCAGGGCTGTCGCCATGTCGCACGGCGGTGAATGGCATTTCTAATGTTTCTGTCATAGAGAGCCTACCGTGCAAGTGGCTACCACAAACCGTATTTAGTTTGAGCTGCATTCCTTTCTTTGCACATCATCTCTTACCGCACATTCTCATCATTGTCATATACATCGAACATCGAACACATCTCAGTTTTCCTAGTACACCTCGTTGCGGGCCTTTCTTACGACAACAGCCTCACGGAAGTGTCACAGCGGTGCTTGTACGGCAGCGGATTTCCCTGAGCTAGACCAGGCCTCCATCAGAAAGGCACTTGATGGCATCTGACTGATTGTATATGGTATACATGGCATAGGCACAACTAACCTATCAATTCTAGCCGGGAATTGTTTTAAGCCAACGGAAGGGTAAAAAGAGGGAAAAGAAAGGCGAGGCCTAGAGCATTCCCCAGGGGTATGATTTTACAGCATTTCCTCTGTGGTTTTGTGATAAATCTCAGCACTACCCGCGGTATGGCGCCCTTTACTTTCCGTCTTGTTTCCTTTTAAAAAAAGAAACAAGGGGCATACCCCAGTCTGATTTCAGTCTTTTTTCTCTATTGCTTTACCATCTCCTCCAACGTCCTCCTATCCCCTGAGAAGTATCATTCTTCCTTCACGATAACATACTATAACCTTCTGTGGGCGGATGTTTGAGTCCGGGGGATAGAGCTTGTCTTATTTGCATTTTTATTATTCTGTTTTCCCGACTTGAAGTAGAAACATCAATAATTGGACAAGCAACAGCGTAAAAACTTAAATAAACGAAAAATGTGCTATGTCGTTGGACTCGCCTCTGGTAAGGTGAGGTGTTTTGTTTTTGCTCTCATATCTCTTTCAGAGGGGCTGGGCAGCTTATTTTTTGCAGCCTCCCTCCTCCCCTCCAAAATGAAATTCGGAACAGAGAGCACATTTTTTTTGTTTATTTTAGTTTTTCATTATGCAGTGGCCGGGGGTCTTGCGCCTCATGTGGCCATTTGAGTTGAGTTTTCCAGGACCTGATCTGAGTAACACTACAGGTCAATGGTTTTTGTGTAGGCTTTGGAAAGGTGTGGCATAGGGATTGGGCGGATATGAGGCTCTTAATATGGCGTAAGAAGCCGCCCGGGAGTCTGCTAGAGCGGGAACACTTAGCGCGATAATCGGCACCTGGGAATTATTGAACACAACACATAACATATAATAAAAAATCATAGTGCGATTTATTTTTTTGACTAAAAAAAAATTATTCAATGGAGTCCTCTAAGATATGGAACTAACAGTGTCAATAGTGCTAATTCTTTAATTCTGTGTTGAGAAAGAAAGAATATACTCGCCTAAAAAAAAACTCTGTCCCCGGCCTTTACCCATATCAGAGAGTATTATACCAGGACGCCACCTGTTATCATGAACGAAGGGCAGTTCTGAACTGCGCTCCCAGCGTGCAGGCAGAGGTCGGGGACAGACTTTTTATTTGGGTGAGTATATGATAAACTGGAAGCAACGCCATCGGAAATATTTGATCTGGTTCTCTTTCAGGACAGTAGGCTTGGCATAGCACGGAACGTAGAGAAAATTCTAGATTAGGTTGGGCTCAGTCCCCCTCTATCATAGAAATCTCAACTCAGGGCACCAGCACATTAAAATGTCTTTGCCGGGGTATCATACAGGCATCATAAGTCTTTCATGTGACCGCCACAGATATCGGCTAGTGTCGAAGAGGAACTAAGCGGGTGTAACTTTTTATCCTACTCACGTACTCCGGCGAGAATCAAGTAATTGTGCACTCCCGGGTCTGACACAACAACCGGAACTATACCCCCCACCAAAAATTTCCAAACGACCAGTCTAAACCAACCCTACAGCGGAAATCATTCCACTAGAGACACAACCGAATGCATGGAGAAAGGGCGGGAGGGGAAGATAGGGCAACCAGGGTTGGAGAGATGGGGAAGCATGGAGTTATTGTCAATGTTGGTACAGTATTCCACACCATACTGAGCTCTCGGCATAGCGATCCGCCATCCGAATACTACCCACTATTTAAAACAGGACTGAGGTTTAGTCAATCACATTGCCTAAACCAGCAGATGGCTTGCAAGGCTGGTCACTCAGGGTGGCTTGGAATACGTTAGATAGAGAGGATATTTGGCCAAAGGTCTGCCGTGAGAGCCACCCCCGGGGAGCATCGTGGGTGTGGACAAAGTTAATCGAACACCAACGCAAGAGGAAAAACTTTCACTATCGTCACGCATCGACCTCCCAATACTGATAGCCAAAATAAAAATACCAAAAGTGTAAATATATTATAAAAATCTATAATTAATATTTGCTATTATTTATTGGGGAAATTTCTTTGAATGAGATACGGGGTGCGGAATTGTTTGGAAGATTCGTGTCTTATCCATTCTTTGTGTTGGGTTAATTTTGTCACTGATACATCATAACTCATTCTTTTTGTGTGGGACTCTGGAGGATTTGGTTTTTGCTTGCCAAGTACCTCTAGGTTTCGGGTGCATGCTTTTTCGCTTGAGCAATATTAATTAATTACCAGGCGGATGTTGTTATGAGTTTTGGATAGAGGAAGAATCGGCTGGCGAGATGAAGAAGGACGAAGAAGTCAAGAAGGCAGTGTATGTATATTGATCGGAGGCTTAACTGTCTTACTTCTTTATCTACGGAAAAATACTAGGTTTATATAGAAAATACAAGATCTTTCTTGCGCACTCAACTCCTGTCCCCAGGACACAGAGAAGGATCCAACAACTTCCTTTGACGGCCAGAAGTCCATTCGGTGAAGGTACCGTATGGCCAGAACTCCGGTCTTCTCGTTTTCGGTATTCAACTATCCACTGCCCTTTGCCTTCCGATCATCTTCAGTGATACGCCCACCCCCTTCATTCCACTATACAACCAGGTATAGTAATCCTCCTTCTTCGCTTGATAATGCGTGACAAAGGAAAACTAATTACAAACAAGCGACAAGATAGGAAAGGGTACAACGAAAAATACTTCAGCTGGGAGAGATCACCGGTGATTTCCAACAGCGGATACCTCTTTCTCGTGCCTGCTCCACTCCCACAGTTCTATGCTACCGTCAAATCTGACATGACGGGCAAATGTTCTGAGGTCCACAATTTTCTACTCCTCAAAGTAGGTGTAATCATACAACCAAATCCGGCATGGGCCACGCGGTCAGCCTCAAAGATGCCTATGGGCAAAAGAAAATATCCCCATCTTGGGAGAGTAAGCAAGTCAGGGTACACTGTTGAACCTATCGAGACCCCACAGCGAGGTATCAAAGTAGACTGTAATACCTTATCACTATCGAATAGGCCAGGTGTCCGTTCTATAGAAGCACCAATTAGAGAGGTGGAAATAAAAATATTTGGGAGAATAAAAAATGCGACATCGAATGGTAACTGGATGGATAGGGCCCAACTTATTCTCTTTTTTTGCATGCGGAATTAAGAGTGAACAAAGCAGTATGTGAAGAAAAAACATAACCGAGTCATCCTGATCCTCTCATCGATCGCCACAGATGTCAGCGCTCTCCTCAGCATCCTAATGTAAACAAAAGAAACACACATCCGTGTACTCCTTCGACAAAACAATGTATCGCAATGAATCCTGTTCTCCTGCCCCTTTAATTCAATGACGGACTCTTGTCCCGTCGTCGTCTCAATGGCCTTCGTGCGTTCTTTTGACTGCCCAAACTCCTACCCATCCATCAATGGAAACATCTCCATAAGCTTTCGAGCTTACTTAAAACAAGGGAAAATATAGATAGATTCCCGACAAAGAATTCACCTTCTGTGCTCTAGAGGAAATTGCGAGAGTAAGGACTCTCTCCGGCAGAGCTGAGATTAGCGAGGCCTTTTCGTTAGTCATGTGACCTCGCTTGTAAGCTCTCTTTGGATATGAGGATGAATTGGTAATCTTGGCTCCCTAAGCGCACTTTACAAGCGAATTGTAGGAAATATTGGAATCTTGCTAGTATGTAGAGCAATTCTAGAATGATTCGGGGGCCCTAGCTTTGCCGTACTAGAAATACATGGCTCCGGGCACAGGTGAAGGTTGGGCAAAGTTGAAAAGGTCACTCCAGGTAATTGGCCAACAGTACCCATTACATTACTGATGGAGCTGTAACCGTAATGTGCAGTAAGTAAGCAGTCACCCCAGAAGCACAAGGTGAACTGTGCCACACATCGTGAATTCACACAAGCGAGCACCAATCGCTCATTCCAGAAGGACAGGGTTCCCTCGATGGGGTCACAAGAGAGCGTGCCAGGGAACTCCCAGGAGTCTCTGAGGAGTCCAAATGACGAAAGAGCGTCCAGCGATGCGACCAGCCCTGTTTTGGTGCCCCTAGAGTAACTTAAGTTACCGATAAATAAGTTTGTAAAAGCTTCCTCCACCCTGTGGCTGCCGAAGGGGGCGCGAAATGTGTCATTAGACTGTCTTGGCGTGGAAATGATTGGTTGCGACACAAAGAGCGAAAATATGAACAACGGAGAGAGCCCCGCTTTTCCTTGGTGAAGCGAACGAAGCCCTCATTCACACCTACAACGAACCACTTTACCATTATATTATCTCCTCACCCATTGCCAACTTTATCCGCTATGAACCAATTATGCACCGGAGACATAGTATCAAGGCTCCATGGCCCATGCCAGCATGAGATGTTGAACGCCCTTACCGACCATCGCACCACGAACACGATATATGGTGACTCGAACTCGAACGTGGGGAATGCGTCAAACAGCTATAATAACAACACCGTCAACGTGGGAATAGAGGAAGAGTCATTGCGGATCAAAGAATGGCTATCACAACTCCAACCCAATAAAAGGCGCATCAGGATGTGAGAAACAGTCGGCTTGAGGGTGTTGGGGAATGGGTTCTCCGGAAGAGTGAGTTCGAGTCATGGTGCAGGAGCCAGGGTGAGTCGGTGAATCCTATATTGCTGTGTTATGGGGGCCAAGGGGTTGGAAAGACTTATATAAGGTACAAGAGTATCCTCTAGAAACAATTGACGATGTTGACGAGTGATAAAATCAGCTCCTTGGTAATCGACACCCTGCGGAAGGAAACCCGGGGACGGAATATGGCCGTGATGTTTCTCTATTGCGATTACTAGGCACAGAAGGACCAATCGGCAGTGAATATGATTGGAGGTCTGGTTCGGCAGGCCGCTTCGAGAACGCCGTGGATTCCGACTGAAGTTAAAAGTTCTTTTGACGAGTCGATGCAGGAAGGTGGCGATGGTCTGGGGTTGCCGGACATGGTGAAACTATTGGTTCAGATAATTGGTTCCATCGAGGTGGTATACCTTTGTGTAGATGCAGTGGACGAGGTGCTTCCACACCATCGACTAAAGTTCCTTCGCACACTACAACAAATTGTTCAAGAAGCACCAAATGTGCGCCTATTTCTCACAGGGAGACCACACATTCGCGCAGAATTGGATAAGCTTCTCTCCAAGAGAGCTTATTCCGTACACATTGTGGCCGACCGAGGAGATATCACTCGATACGTGAGCCAGAAGATGGACGACGACGACGACCAAGATCCAGGCTTGATGACAGAGGATCTGAAAAATACTATTATGAAAACAATGTTGGAAAAAGCTTCGGAAATGTGAGTAGGAGAACTTAGGTCCCAAATATGAATCTCTCATTGATATCGTGCTCAGGTTTCTACTCGTTGCATTGAATATTGAGGCAATCTTGGGCCAGACATCAGTAGCGGGTAGAAAGCAAATGTTGCGACAGGTGGCGACAACGGGTGTGGGCCTCGACAGTGTGTATGTCCAGACATTGCAGCGAATAAGGGAGCAGAAGGGGGATCGATCACGACTTGGGATGGAGGTGTTGATGTGGGTATCGCACGCGGAGCGGCCCTTGCGGATTGACGAACTCTGCCACGCTCTTGCGGTGGACTTGCGGCTGACGGATCTAGACCCCGAGAATATTCGGCGGCAAGATACTGTGCTAGGGTCATGCTTAGGGCTTGCCGTGGTTGATACGGAGACATCGACCGTGCGTCTGATCCACTATACGCTCCAAGAATACCTCTCGCGGTCTGGTATCTTTCCCGATGCCCACAAAACACTTGGTCAGACCTGCCTGACATATCAAAATCACAATATAGTCCGGTGCCTGCCGGCCAACAATGTTGCGAACCTTGGAGATATGGCTTTTCTCAAATATGCTTCCTTGTATTGGGGATGGCACGCGGGAGCGGAACTCACAGATCGCTCGAAATCACTTGCACTTGAGCTATTAAACTGCGGGGGTAACCATATAAATGCTACCTTACTTCTCCAGGAAATAGCGAGTTCCCATCATTGTTCACTTCCATATCACCTATGGCCGAGTTTGCACTGCGCATCGTATTTCGGAATTGATGATGTTGTGGCTGATTTGATAGAAAAGGAAAGCTGTGATATCAATCAGAGTGACTGTATGGGTAATACAGCGCTATGGTGGGCTGCTCGGCAAGGCAATGAAGGTGTAGTGAGACGGCTGCTAGCCCGGAAAGAGGTCAATCCTGACAAGCCAAGCGACGATGGCCGAACACCACTCTGGATTGCCTCGTACAATGGGCATGAGGGGGTAGTGAAATTATTGCTCGCACTGAACGATGTCAATCCTGACAAATCAAGCGACGCTGACCGAACACCACTCTCGGCCGCCTCTTACAATGGGCATGAGGGGGTGGTGAAACTACTGCTCGCACGCAGCGATGTCAATCCCGACAAGCTAAGCAATGATGGCTGAACACTACTCTAGTGTGCTTCTTACGGTGAACATGAGCGGGTAGTGGAACAGCTGCTCGCTCGCAACGGTGTCTATCCAGACAAGCAGAGCCAAGCATCGATGGCCCAACACGACTCTGATGCGCTTCCCCTCATGGACATCAAGGGGTAGTGAAACCCTTACTCGCACCGATCGATGTCAATCCCGGCGAGCCGGACTATCGTAGTTGAAAACTGTTAGAGTTTACGGAAGTGGATAGTTGTCAGAGACAATGAAAGTGCATTGATGAGGAACAAGACGGAAGAATTGTTTTAGTTGTTTCATTTGTTCTAGAAGAAAGGATAGACAGAAGGGTTTTCTGGTGATGTCTTTCCTTTATTGCTATCATGGGGATATGCCTGAAGGAGAGATCGATATGTGTGGCAGACGATAGAATGGTTGAGATACTTTTATTCTTATATAGACTTATGTTTAGTTAGTTTTGTTTTGGGAGACGAGCGAATGAACTTTCCGATTATACGTACCCTTTAGTCTGAGCCCTGAGTCTAGATCGAGCTGTTGTGCCGCCACTGCGATTTATCCCCCGCAACAAAAACTACTCCCTAGCGCTTCTATCTTCCTTCGTGGCGCGACTGTAGCGCTCCTCTCGCCTCTATCAGCCCCACCTTTCTTGACTTGTCTCAGAGATCATTTTTCCTGCCCTCCCCTTCCCCCCGCCTTCATGCATATCTTTCGCTATAGTTCCCATCTAAATATTCCCATCAACCCAGCTCCAGCCCTCTCCGCGAATCTCTTTACAGCCACTGGTATATCCGCTCCCATCCCGTAGACACTCTCCCCTCCTTCTCCTTTCCCCTTCGTTTGCCCAAACTCCAATCCCTGAACATATTTCGGGCATGAGCCAGTCTCTGGGCAACACCCTTATTGTGTATATTATATGCCTTGAATCTTCTCGCGTCTTTTTTACCCATCTTTCTGTTTGGGCCGCATGTTTAGATCCTATGAGCCACTGCTTGATATGCTAGCTCTTCACAGGATCATATTTTTCTATGCCTATAAGCTATCTCTCCCTCCTCATATTATACTTTTTTCCCTTCATCTATTCCTCAAGAATTTCTCTTTTAATTTAGATCATGTTCATATCCATATGATTGTTCTGCGGGGGATAGTATAGTGAATAGAAAGCCACTTAACAGCCGAGCGAGCGATTTTGTATGGAATATGAAGGATCTACTTAACTAATCTAACTTACTCATTTCAGCCTTGGACTACCGCAGGTGAACGACAGGGTCAGGAGCCAGAGATATCGTAGGCTAGACAATTCTTTAGCCGTATCCACGCTGCGTAATATTTCATTTAGTGATAAATATTAGCATCACCTACGGTGCTACATCCTTTCTCTGATTGATAGAAAAGGAAAAATATCAGAATGCAAATCCCCATCCCCTTCCACCCTTACTCCACCTCAACAACTGGAGAGCAGGTTTAATGACCGTGCCGGATTGCACCCTAGGGCTCAGACTTGAGAATCGGTGTATCATACTGGCTCTTGTATTATTCGTGCTATTCTGTCTCTTTTTTCCTTCTCATCTTTTTCTAGACTCCGGAGGCGTGTTGAAACAGCTCCGCATCCAAGACCACTGCTAAGAACTGTCTTCACAGGCAGCCAGGCCTGCTTGCAGATAGCTCCCAGATGTAGTAGAACAGTCCGGCTAGGCATGGTCAAAGTGAAACAGGCTCGGGCTTCCAGGCCAAGCGCTTCCGAACCCTGCCGGCTTCATGGATAGTGTTCTGAACCGCCCGGGAGCCCATAGGAAGGGCCGGGGAAATACCAACACCGGACCGCTTTATGGGGTCCTATGGAGTGAAAATTACCTAAGGGACTGCCATGGTTGACCTGGACAGCGGGGCCCGGCACGCTATTCCTTATTATCGTGAGACACAAAGGAGAGGGGGCGCCCAGGCGGACTACAGGGGACATGGAGTGACTGCCGGGATGGTGAAGGGGACCATAGGGGGTATCAAAAGACGGTGGGTTGTAGGAGTGGACTGTATGGTGTGGGGAAGGGCTGCGGGGGGTGTCCACAGACGGCAGGTGTTAGGGATGACGGCCAGGGGCAAGTAAGCAAAAAATGTTGGAGACTGCAACGGCCGAGGACTATAAACAAATCACAAGTGATATAATGTGATGCCAGGTAGCCGACACAGTAAAGGATATTCCTGCAAGAAACAGAAGGTTAAATAGATTGTCGGGTTCCCTCAGTATGAAGATAGGATTGAAACAATACATTCCTCTGCGAGTCTTATTTTCTTTTTCGGATACAGCTTTAAATCTTTCACTTTCAATTTACTCTTGTGTTATACCGATACTAGGGAAGCAGACTTTCAGCAGAATAGATGGAATTTTTCGGGAGATTTCCGTGATGAAATTATGATCTACAAGTGCATAAGTGTAACGGCTGAAATTATTGAACAGAAAAACTCCTCCAGGCCCGTCAGTCCCTCATGTCCACTTCTTCTGCTTTCTGTAATCCGTCTATGAAGCACAAAATGGAAGGACTACCACTAGCGGTCTGTTCCATCTCACTTCCAAGACGGACAGACTAGACGGTTCGGAACACTAGTTTATGGATTTCCTTCCTTTCATGATATTATACTCTATTCCATTTCATCCACCACCAACCTGGGCCAACGCGACTGCCTAGATATTGAAAAGAAAATAATAGGGGGGCCATGTCCACGCATGGGGTGTCATTACCGGTATTGTCAGTTTGGTTTTAGTGAAGCGAGGTGACTAGAGTAAATAAGTACAGTGCGATGTTGGAAATCGTGCTGCTCGCCATACTCTCTTGATACTTCTTTTGTGATTCATTTAGCTTCGGGGAGTGCGCGTGTTTGACTTCGGAAATGCGCTCAGGACCTGGGAATATGGATCCTGCTTCGGGAATAGGTTTGTCTTCGTGAATGTGCTGAAGGTTCAGGCATATGGATCCGGCCTCGGGCGTTTGTGTTTAAGGACTCGCTCTGGCTTCGGGTATACTGTTTGGCTTCGGACTTTGTTTGAACGTTCGGGAAAGCATTGCGAATGCAGAAACGCGTGATATTTTTGGGATCATGCAGCTTTCCGGAAAGCTGGGAGAAAAGCGGAAGTACCGTAAGGTCAGCCGGAAAGAGCTGGAAGTCCGGAAGTGTGAAGGTGCTTGTTTTCCTTTTGTTAGCTCGGCCATGCTTATGGAGTAAGGAAAGACTCACCTGGAGTAGTGAAGTGTCTCATGGATGGATAGAATGTCTTTGTGGATTATATCCACCCTGTGATTATCCCTGGTTAGTTGCTGCAGAGCAGAGAGCATCGTGTTGAGCGTGTGCCTCTTGTTGTTAGTGAAAAGATCTTTTTCCCCGCACTTGAGTGTGCGATCGTTGGCGTTGTGAGTTGCTTGGCATTCGTTTCGTTTCACCTCTCATCACTCGTGGTGAAATCGTATCGGCGCGGTTGAAGTTTAATACGCCTAGCCTGTCCCGATATCGTTCGACAAACCGCCGGATATGCGCTTGGGATCGGTGAGCCGCCGGAAAGATATAGGAGGAAGAGTCGGAGGCGAGTAAGTTATGCAGCATAAAGAAGTTTGATTCGTGAAGTTTGCTCTGTTCTTTGTTAGCATGATAGTTCAAAAGAAGGAATAGGGGAACAGGCGTGGGCGAGGGGACATGCGTAGAAGAAAATGGAGCTCTGTCGTTATGGGTAGAAGCAGTGTTCCCAACGGGCCAGGCTGTAGGCCAGGGCAGGGCAGGCCACTCTGGAAAATGGCCTAGGCTGATATAGGCGGAATTCGATCTGCCTACTAAAGTCTATCAGGCCTGATAGGCGCCTATAGGCCCGGTAATTAGCATTGAGAACAGACGGCCTTAAGGGTATCCCAACCCCCTCCCTTCTTTCGGGTTTCTCCTCTTTGATTTTTTTCCTCTCTTTACCTTTGGCTATAGGCATCGCTTCTTAATTAATCATCAAACGAGTGATACCAACCAACTCCATAAAGTCTTAAAGATTTGCCTCCAGAGTCACCAGCACAGTCCTATCCTACCATCATTCCCTCCTATTTTCCCTCTTCAGCAGGAATTACATTCAATCACCAAGCTAGCAAAGCAAAATTGTGGTATTTTTAATCTTATTTTGTAAACTATTCACAATTAATCCCCCTGCATTGATGCCCCCCTGCACGATTGGCCCACCACAACCACAGTTCTTTTTTTATTTATATTTCTATCTTTAGCGCTAGTTAGTAAAAAAAAGCATCGAGTATTGTGGAATTGTGCGTGAGTGAGTACTATAGTTTAATAAAAGTTCTCTTCTCTAGGGAGGTACGATACAGCCGCTAGGTTTTGTATATTTGACTGGCAGGGAGTGTTGCCCTAACATGGGGCAATGTATGATATCATAGTAAGCTAGATAGAGGCAGCGAAATAGGGATGGTGGCTCCCCAATTCGCCCACTCACCCAATACTAGCTTAGCACCCCCTGCTAGAAAAATACACAAAACTTATGGTGTAGCTCCATAAGTTGAGCACTGGCGATCTGACTAGTGTTGCTTTAATCTTGGTGTTTTGTTTCATAACCATCCCTCTGTCGTTTTCCCGTGGTCCCAACTGTCATTTCTCCACCGCTATTTAAAATATAGCTTGTTGATTAATCTCAGTATAACCTAGGTTGTGGTGGCTTTTCACTCCGAGGCAAAAAATTAAACAAATCAATACCTAAACCCCGATCCCCATCCAAGATTCAACCTCAGAGACCAAAGAGCCCTTTCCGTTGTTCCCGGGGTGCGGACATTTGTTTTAACTCATAAGAGCTCATGTATTATTAGTGATAATTTTATTTTTTCCTCATTCCTTTGTCCCTCAAGCTCACAGCGGAATCCTGAACAAAATCCATAGTCACAACCGCGTCCAGGTTCCACCCGCGCACCAAGAAATCACATCCCTAGTAATGGAACATCTACTAAACATACCATGCCGAATTAAAAGCGCCTTTACCGAGTGGAAGGTGGAAGGTGGTGAAAGTGTGCGATTGCCGGATATGGTGAAGTTACTTGCCAAAGGAATCGCTGCAATTGAGCTAGTATAAGTTACCTCTGTCGATGTATTGTGCGTTGAGGAAATTGCCGAACAGCCTGGCCACCGGGCAACACATCGTCTCCGCATCGCTCCCTTAAGAAACCCTCCCAAAAAATCTTTACCACACAACAGATACATCATAATTTGATTGCTTCTCCTTTTTATTACTAAGAGCTGATTACGGTCATGCTGACTTTATTTATTTTTTTATTTTCTTTGATGGTTGATGTTGGGGCAAGAATTATGAGTGTTGGTTGCTTGTTATTCATTTAATTTTGTCAACCACACAATAGGAGACTAACTTAGGGGCTCCGACAAGATCGAGCTGATTCTCTCTGTGCCTTACGGTAGATTGTTCACGATGCACCAAATATGCCGCTATTTCTTACTGGGAGGCCATATTTTCTTGGGAGCACTGAACAACCATCTCAAAAATAGGGCAAATGTCATACAAATTGTGACCGACTGAGGAAACATGACTCGATACCTAAAGACAATGGACAATGGCAATTACAGAGATTACAACAGATGACTAAGGATCTGAGAAGTGATATCATGAAAATAAGACTGGAAAATGGTACGGAATTGGAGTAGGAGTAGCTCAATTCCAAATTCAGACACAAGTTGATATCCCACGCAGGTTTTTGCTCATTGCCTTAGATATCGAGCCAATCTTGAACAAAACCTCCTTAGCAAGAAGAAAGATTGTGTTGCACAAGGGAGCGGTGGTGGGAATTGGCCCCGATAGCATGTACATGCAAACACTAGAGTGCCTAGGTTATCAAACAGTCCATCGACGGATACATATGTTGGAAAAGGTAGTTAATGTCATGGTTGTGTTCTCACTTTCTCTGTTGCCAGTTGCTGCGGTCACGAGTGACACCTCGTGACGACATGCGTCACCTCCTGTCCCCTCTCGATAATACGTTTCCCTTTCTTCTCCCCTTCGTCCTTCTTTTCTTCCTCTTCCTCTTAATCTCTCTTTTTAGTCCGACTAGCAATATAAGTGGTTTGCTTTCGTTGAAGATGGCACTTCACAGGAACCCGTGATACCGCTCGTTTCGCTTGCCCACACCCAGTCCGGATACATCTCAACTTGGGATGGAGGTGCTTATGGGTGACCCCACCCCGAGTGGCCATTCCAGAATAGGGAGCTCCGCCATGCTGTAACAATAGATCCAGAGTCAGTTAATCTCCCACGTGGAAACATTCCTGCCGCGAGACATAGTGCTAGGATCACGCCGGAGCTTGCAATGATTCACAGGGAGACATCAACAGCCCAGCTACCACCTACACGCTTCAAGAATCCCTCTACCAGCTTGTTATCTTTCCTGATGCCAAGAAAACACTGGGGGGGAAATGCTTTACATAGTTAAATTACAAGCTAGCCATGAGTCTCCAAGTAGATCAATGATATTCCGAACCTTGAAGCTATGCCCCTTTTCAAATATTCCTCCTCGCATTCAGGGAGCCATGCAAAAATGGAACTCTCACATTGAGCAAAATCGCTCTCTGGAACTAAAAGTGTCTGTTTTCCTATGCTTTACAAAAATTATTCTTTTCGGTGCAATATTCTACTGGAGATTTCTACATCCGTTTTTCAATAGGATCCTAGCCTCTCATATTCACCGGGTGTTGCCAGCCTGATTGTGTGGGCCTTGGCGGGTAGCCAAATAGGAGGGCAGCCAACAACTGAGTGGCCGGTCGTGAATAGTTTTCAAGGGTATGCTCAAGCCGCCTAGCCTACTCTAGACGTGAACTATTATAGATTACTATAATAGTATGATACAAAGTAGGAAAGATTGTATGCTGGATTCTTATTTGGGACCATTCACTACCTTTCATTGATCGTTTTTCCATAACTCTCAGCATCATCCGGGGCACCGGGGAGATTTTCCTTCCCTTCCTTCCTTCCTTTTCCTAAAAATGACCCAAGATATCCTGCTCTGAATCCCGACCCCTTTTCCACACTTGTTTTTGATTCCCTCTTCAACATCACCTGGCCCTCAGAAATGGGTAATAGGGCAGACCTTGGAGCCTGTATCATGACTCTTGTATTCTTTGTTCTATAATATTAAATTTGATTCCTAGAATTTGCTTTCCAGACTTGCCATATTTTTTTTGGATTGCCTATGGTGCGTGCGGTTAGGCAGTTATGCAAATATGCATGTATGCGGATATGTAGCTAGGAGTGATATGGTTTTAGGGCATGTGGCTTGGTCGTTCACATCCTTAGATGCTCTGCACTGGGTTGTTGTGTTTATGATGCATCCTATGCCGCTAGGCATAGAATATCGGTCTCACGGTTTTGCTGATATCCCAAGCAGTAGGGTATGAGGTGCCCGGTATCCGGTTTCCTTGCTCCTTTCGCACCCACTCTGCATACGAGAGTTGGCAGACTGGCTGGGCATAGGCTTCAGGAAGACAGAGAATCATCCCATATCAGGATAGATCTAGATTACTTGTGATTGTTAGAGATCAGGTTTTGTCATATGGGTAGAGTTTTTCTTCTTCTTGAGTGTCTGTTGTGATTAAGGAGGGTTGTTATTAGTTGGAAGGAGTGATCCACTTCCGGGAATGAAATTGAGTAGAGAGATGGCAGCCGCCTCGTCTGCTCCGCTTAGAGTCTATTGCTCTTGAACTTTTGCACTTTTCTGCTTCGTGCTTTTCAAGCTCCACCAAAAAACACTAATACTAGGACCAAGGGCTGCCTAGTCGAAGGTTTCCTGCTTCAGGGAAGGGGCAGGAAACTCTGCGAATGACAGGTCGCCCGGCCCATCAGAGAGGCGCAAAAAGCCAACACTTACTAGAAGGGATAGCTCTGACATACTACATGGTTGAATTGAGGGAGCATCCGATGTGGGTTGGGATCGGAGTGCGAGTGATAGGAGGTGAAGCTGAGTTGTTGAAGGGCCGAGTTTGCTCTCCCGATAAGGATGATCTTGGTGTGTAGATTAACGCACGAAGGATGAGGCGGATGTGGGAGTGTGAAGCCTGGAGAAATGGAATATAATGTGCAGGAGAATGGTCATTTCCAGGGAACAAAACAAAGTGGGATAGATGGCGGAAGTTGTTGTGAACAGTAAAGGGTTTCCTGTTGAACGAGATTCGGCGAGAGATTTTTAACTAATATTTATCTACATCATCCTGCTTATGCGAATCAAAGATATGTAACCTAGCTATCTAATTTACAACTTGAGAAAGGAGAAAATGAACCTAGGAGGCAAGGGCTTGAAGGTGGAAAAGAAAAAGAAAAACGGCGAATCTCTAGGAGAAAAATTAATACCTTAACGCAAAGGCGTTCGCAACCAAGATGGAGAGCACACCACTGACCCCGGATGTACCGGGATATGAAAAGAAAAGAAAAAAGACATGTAAAGAGTTGCGACCTGGGGCATTTGATCAAAGCTGCTACAGACCTTTCTTCCTCCGGCCCTACCTTCTTCCCTGTAATAATGGTGGGACGTGCCTGAAAGGCCCACCGGATATGTAGAGGACAAGGAGCCCGAAGGGGGCAAGACTAGAATTAAGAAATATCTTTAAAGGTTGAAAATATTAAAGAATGCTTCCTGCGAGGTTCTTGTAATATCGGGAGATGGGTGTTATTAGGTTCTGATGGAAATAGGGAGATGCTGCTCGGCATGTTCTCATGACACACCCTTTGTTGTTGTTCGGATAGCTTCTGTGAACGCGCTTGTTTGTGGCTTTGGAAATGTGCTTAGGCTTCGGGCATGAATTTGTGGAAAGGATTTCGAATGTGGGAATGCGCAGCAGCTTTTGGAACCGTGAATCGACCGGAAGAAAAGCGGGAACGCTGCGAGGGCAGCGTGCGAGAAGTCCGGAGGCTATAGACATTGGGAGTTTTCCTTTGTTAGCGCGGAAGTAAGCACGGGGGAAGGGAAACACAGATGTAATATAGTAGTATGAGCATGGGCGGTGGCTTATGGGGTGATCAGGGGGCTGTGATTGATGTATACTCCTGTTTCCGCCATCAGTTAGTTAGAAGTAAGCGTCTGTGATAGTTGTCGTGGAATGAAGTGAACTTCCCCGCTTCAATGTTGTGCGATCGTTTCATGCGAGAACTCTTAGCGTTTCCTCAGGCACCCTTTTGCTTCACCCCTGCCATTCCGCCGTTGCCGTCAATATACCTCTAAAATGCTGCAGAGGGGAGAATAGAAACGGAATCTGGTGTAGCAAATTGTTCCCAACTCCCACCAGATCCCAGGTGTATTATGCTCCGCTCTCGTGATCGAACCGTGCTATCATGCCAGGCTGACTTAACAAGGCTTCAGTAGTTGTCCGTATATACCGTAAAATTTCATGAAAGTCGAAATGGCGAAAGTGCCGATTTCTTTGAACCGGCACAACCATGGCCCGTGTGTTGGCTCTGTTGCCTTAGGTTCACTTTGGTTCGCTTTAGCACCTTTTCTGCTTTTATGGGATCCTACTCGTACGGTAATGTTGGGTGGGGCCACTTGTTCTGATGTCCGAGTGAGGTTAGGTTTGCCAGGGCATTATGAGTGTAGCCGGAAGACCCAGGGATGTGCATTGTGGGAAGTGCGAAGCACCGGGTTTGATGACTTCTATTAAGCCAAGCGATATCATATTCTTATTTTTATATTATAAAAGAAAGGTTCTCAATAGATATAGCCTTCAAGTACTATCTAGCGCACAAGGTTGCTTACATTGCTGATACTCCGTTGAGAGAGCACTCTTTCACTCCATGTTATCGGGGAAGGATTACGGTAGGGGAGGGAGTCGGGGGGGTGGGGGCTGCTTGCATAGCATCGCACTCATTGCCCTCGACAATGTTGTTAACCACCGGCAATCACACCATCGCTGTCTATCGGCTATCATTCCTACTACCCAGGTCTTATCGCTCTCGTAGAATGTGCTGGAAGGATGTCGGATGGGTCACTGGAGTCATGAGTGCATGTATGATGTAATGATGTATGAAAGCGGTCAGGAGATAAGGGTGGCGGAAGGGATAGGGCAGTGGTAGGCGAAAGTTAGAAAATGGTGTGATGACTCCGGAAGAAATATCTGGCATTGATTTGTGTATTTAAATGACTCCCCTCATCCCACGGTTATCACATAGGTCACCGAATATATGTTCTCGTTCTCAGATCCTTTATTCTTTGCACAACCTTCTCCTTTGATAGCGGGATATCGACCAAGAATTTTCTCAGACAACAGGGATTTCTATACAGTAGGTATCATATTTGTGCTACTAAGTGTGGGCTCCAGTGATCCTAGGCGGCTAGTTAGGCAGTTGTTTTAAAAAGCGTGGGTTACCGGTAGTCCGATGGAAACTACTCGTAGATATGGTCAAATATGCCAGATGTCCAGGCAGAGTCGCCGGATTATTCAAAATTTCGATTTGGACTACCGGTACATGGCCTGCAGATGCTCATATCCTCCTAATTTGCTAACGTTTGTGAACGCGACCGCTATTGCATCCAACTAAAATCTTGCAGCTTGGGCCGATTTTCTGCTCTTATGCAATAGCATCTGTATTCACAAATGTCAGAGAATTACGAGTAACATAGATATCTGGGAACGGACTGAAGGCTTTTCAGGGTTATTCTCTCACAATACTGGTACCGGTATGTGAGTAAAACAAGCTGTTGATGGTGCAAAATCTCGCTTGACGCACATTCCACATTCGCGTTATGAAATGATCATCAACCATAATCTTCATACCCGCAATAAATTTAAATGAGAATGATCCTGCCTCTAGATTGTTTACACAGGCAACTTATTCGACTACTCAGGCGCAAAATAAGCCGTGGTGTGCTCGCCTATCGGGCGCGACAACCGGAACAGTAACCCTCACGAAAAATGCCCGAACGACCAACCTCAACCAATTCTACAGCGGATATCATTCACTTAGTGACACGTGCAATCGAAAGGGAAAAAGGAGGGGGAAGACCGGGTACCCAGGGTTGGAGCGTTGGAAGCTTGGAGTTATTGTGAATGGTGGTACTTGTACCGTATTCCATGCCATCCTGAGCGAGCACCCCGCATAGCAAGCCACTATCCAACCACTAGTCACTATTGAAAGCCTGGCTGAGGTTCAGCTATTAACCACATTGCCTAAACCTGCAGAAGGCTCGCTATGCCGGGCGGTCGCTATGGCTTGGAATACGGTACGTTAGATAGTGTTGTGTGGTTGAGAGGATGTTTGGCCGGGGATGGGCATTGCCAGCCCCCACTGGGAAGTGCACCATTACACGAGTATGCTGGCCCTCGATTGGAGCCACGCTTCTTTAATCAACACCAAGTTAAGCATGGTTGAAAAGCTGAGTGCCGGTTTTCCGAAGTATGCAAACATAGGCAAATGTGTCAGGTGTCAAAGTAGGAAATGAGGCTCGCACGGAAGTAGCCAATAGACTAGACTAAGAAATTTCGCTTAGAACTTAGACACTTTGAGGGGAGGATATGGAACGTAAGTTCCGCTGCTCGCACTTCCCTGATTCCCCCCTCGCGCTCTCTCAACTTCGCCCAACTAAACTAAAAGCAAACTAATGGTAAAGACAGGTGTACCCTGGTCCTTCTACGGATCACTTCTCCTAATCTTCTAACGTTTGCAACAACGGCTATTGCATATGGGCAGGAAATCGGCTGGAACCTCAGAATTTTTGTGTTATGCAATTGAGGCCGTGTTCGCTAATGTCAGAAAATCACGAGTACCGTACAGTACATCTATCTCTGTGTTGGCCGCATGCCCTCATTCCTCCGTACTCTTCCATGGTATCAAAGGAATTACATCCGTTCGTTCGTACTGTATTCATGGAAGGAAACAAGTGCTGCACCTAAGTGGGCTGAATTTCGTGTTAGCTATAAGCAGAATGGTAAGTGGGAAGAATTATTAAGGGTCTTGGATAGCAGGGTTTAGGTGGGGGTCATGGTTGTGGTGATGCAAAAGCAGCCACAATACAATACTGGTACTTCTCAGGCGAATGCTGTTTTAGCTGCTTAATAGCAGACGACTGACCTAGACTACTGGACTATATGCGAAAGTGGCTTTCCAAAAACAATCGCAGGGTCTGGCCTGGGTCACCAGTTGGCTTTGATATATGTGTGATAGTGAGTTTTAGCTCTGACTTTGATAGATAAACATCGGTTTATACATATTAGGGTCAGGGTTGAAACACGCGATCCCTTCTAACCCTATGTTGACTTTACTAGCTGTGGAAGCTCTGATGCAGGCGGAGGATATCTTGATCTTAATTCTATCTTGGCACAAATGGGGATTTTCTGTTTACACAAATTGGCAAAGTTACAAGTTTAATGAAGAAGAGGATAGAGAATGTATCTCGGATAATATTAATGGATGAGAAGTGGCGAACGGGTCATCGAAAGAATTGGGCAAAGTCAGTAAAGGGTATGAGTCGTTTGGGTATGAAGATAGCGGTTATTGATCAGTTTCATGAGATTAAGGGTCCGTTTACCTATCGACGGCCGTCTAGCAACCAGAGGTAGTGCCGACGGTCAAAGAGAGTTATACAGTTGAAGGTGTGTAAAGAAAATAGAATAGTTGGATGTTTAGCTAATATACTGTCTAGTATATAGCTTAAAGCCCGTTTATTTAACAGTCTATTTCTAAAAATTAAATTTATAATAGGTGATTAAACTAGACGGTGGCATCTCGAGCGTTATCTGATAAACGGTGAGAAAGTGTTTGGCCAATTTTCCACCCTAGATTGGTATAGCTAGACCACCAACAGGTTACGTTGCCTACTCTAGGTAAAGGTCATCTACTTTGCCCCACCCCCCCTTCACTGTCAAGCCCCCCTTAACGGTCGGCATCGTCTCGGGCTGTTAGACGGCCGTCTCCAGGTAAACGGGCCCTAGGCGAGATAACATTGTGCTCGAGTACTCGTAATTTTCTGACGTTCGTGAATACAGCGGCTTGTGCAAAAGGGAGGAAATGGGCCAGAACTGCAAGAATTTGGTTGTATACAATGGCGGTAAAGTTCACGAACGTTAGCAAATTATGAGTAGACTCCTTCCAGAATCCTCATATTCTGACTGGCACGAGAAGCATGCAGACTATTCACAGACATCTGCATATCATGCAGTCCAAATCAAAAATTGAATACTCCAGTACAATCGTCCTCGAGTGACACTCCCGCTTCAGCTAGGCGTTTGTTAGGTTTGGCCTAGGCCGCTTTGGGATTTGGCGGCTGCAGGTAGCTTCCTGCCGGGCTAATCAAAGCTTGTTAAAATGGGGGTTGGGCTGGCCGCTTGGGATCTTGCAAAAGGCTCGGGTCTTCAGGTCCTTGTTGTGTAACAACGCTGTAGAACGAGGCTACAAAGTACAAGGGAGCAACCCCCGCATTTCTTCCTCCAAGCTAATCAAGCACCCATCAAAGTCTTGAAAAATTTTCCTAACGACTATACTATCGTCTTACCCTTTACCGAAATCTTCTAGTATGAGTGCATCACCGAGAGAAAATGGAAAATCAATTTCGTTCAAGTATGGCATATCGAACACAAATACCGACCGTCGCACGACCAATGCTATCTTCGGTGGCTCGAACGAGAATGTTGCAAATGTGTTAAACAGCTACAACAATACCGTTAACGTGGGAATAGACGGGGAGGCTTTGCGGATCCATGAATGGCTATCTCCTCTCGAGCCCAATAAAAGGCATCAGGATGTGAGAAATCGGCGACTTGACGGTGTTGGGGAATGGGTTCTGCAGAGGAGGGAGTTCGAGTCATGGCACATAGGTCGGGACGGCTCCGCAAATCCTACCTTGTTATGTTATGGGGCTCAAGGGGTTGGCAAGACCTATATAAGGTAGGAGAGTATTCTCGAGGAAGAATAGACGATATTGACAAATAATAAAATCAGTTCGTTGGTCATAGACACATTGCGGAAGTAAACACGGGATCAGAATGTCGCTGTTCTATCACTTTATTGTGATTATCAAGCACAGAAGGATCAATCCGCGGTAAATATGATAGGGGCTCTAATTAGGCAGGTGGCTTTACGAGCGAGGAGGATTCCAGACGAAATTAGAAGTGCCTTTGACGAGGCGAATCAGGATGGTGGTGAAGGTTTGGGATTGCGGGCTATGGTGAAACTATTCATCAAGGCAATTGATTCCATTGAGCTAGTATATCTGTGTATCGATGCGGTGGACGAGGTGCTCCGAGAACGTCGGCCAGAATTTCTTCGCGCCCTACGAAAGATCATCCGAGATACATCAAATGTTCGGCTATTTCTCACAGGGAGGTCATATATTCGCGGGGAACTTGACAACTATCTCGCCGGGGGGGCAAATGTCATAGAGATTGTGGTTGACCCAGGAGATATCGAGAGGTACCTGAGCCAAAAGATAGACGACGACAGTCACCAAGATCCAGATTTGATGACAGAGGATCTAAAAAACGATATCATGAGAACCATTTTGGAAAAGACTTCGGAAATGTGAGTTAGGACATCTTCACTACAAATCTGTATCACAAATTGATATTCTGCACAGGTTTTTGCTCGTTACCATAAATATCGAGGCAGTCATGGGCCAGACCTCATTAGCGAGAAGAAAGAAAATGTTGCAAAAGGTGGCGACAAGTGGCGTCAGCCTCGATAAAGTGTACGCTCAAACACTGCAGCAAGTGAGGGGCCAGAGCGGAGACCGAGCAAGAGTTGGGATGGAGGTGCTGATGTGGATATCCCATGCGGAGCGACCCTTACGGATTGACGAACTCCGCCATGCTCTAGCAGTAGAAATCGACTCGCCTGATCTGGACGCTGAGAATATCCCGCCGCAAGATACAGTAATAGGGTCGTGCTTAGGGCTTGCTGTGGTTGATGTGGATACATCAACAGTCCGGCCACTCCACCACACGCTCCAGGAATATCTTGCGCTGCCTGGGATCATGCCGGATGCCCACAAAACACTCGGGCATAAATGCTTGACATATCTAAATTGCCAGCAGATCCGAGGTCTTCCTCCCAATACTTCTTTGAATCCTGGAGATATGCCCTTTCTCGAATACGCTTCTTTGTATTGGGGATGTCACGCAAAGATTGGACTCTCGGATCGAGCCAAGTCAATGGCGCTGGAACTATTAAACCAGGTCGGCAATCACATATCTGTTACGCTACTCCTCAAAAAAATACAGAGTTCCCATGCTTGTTCACTTCCCCACCACCTTTGGCCCGGTCTGCACTATGCATCCTACTTTGGAATTGTTGAGGTTGTGGCTGCCTTGGTAGAGAGCGAAGGCTGTGATATAAATCAAAGGGACTGTTTGGGTCTCACAGCACTCGATTGGGCGACCGGAGAGGGGCATAGCGGGGTGATAATACTACTATCACAGAATAAAGTCAAGCCTAACAAATTATATCGCAATGGTGAAACCCCACTTTCTTTTTCTTTGTTAAATCCTGTGATTTATTTGTAGCTAACTATAGTAAAATCCATGGAATGCACCCTAAAGTGTGGCTTAAAAACTTAAAACAAAAGAAACCCACCCCTGTCCAATGCCCTGCATTCCTACAGTCCCTCTGGGACGGAGCCGACCGCATATCCTTCCCCAAAATAAGAAAGGCGGGCAGAGAAGAAAAGCACCACCAGAAGACCCCAAAAACAAAAGAAATCCATGCATCGACAAATCTTTCAGCAATTCACCTGGCCCGGTATCAGGGAAGCGAGTTGGGTCCTAATGGTGAAACCCCACCGTGATGGGCATCTTATAGTGGAGATGGCCGGATAGTGGAATCGCTGCTCGCAAATAACGACGTCAATCCTGACTTGCCAAACGAGGATGGCAGAACACTTCTCTGGGACGCTTCTGACAGAGGGAATGAGAGGGTGGTGAAACTACTCCTCGCACGCAGCGATGTCAATCCCGACAAGCCAAACAACTAGGGCGAAACCCCACTCTGGCGTGCTTCTCACAATAGGCATAAGGGGGTGGTGAAATTATTGCTCGCACGAAGCGATCTTAATCCCGATAAGCCAAACAACGACGGCGAAACCCCACTCTGGTGTGCTTCTCGCCATGGGTTTGAGGGGGTGGTGAAACTATTGCTCGCACGCAGCGGCGTCAATCCCGACAAGCCAAACAACGACGGCGAAACCCCACTCTGGCGGGCTTCTTGCCAAGGGCATGAGGGGGTGGTGAGACTACTACTCGCACGCAGCGATGTCAATCCCGACAAGCCAAATAACGACGGCGAAACCCCGCTCTGGCGTGCTTCTTACTATGGGCATGAGTTGGTGGTGAAACTACTGCTCGCACGCTGCTCCAACTGCGTAAATCCCAACCAGCCAAACAACGAGGGCCAAACCCCACTCTGGTGTGCTTCTCGCTATGGGCGTAAGGGAGTGGTGAAACTATTGCTCGCACGCAGCGGCGTCTAGCCCTCCCAGCCAGTCGTGGATGGCAAAACCCCACTCTGGATTGCTTCAGCTTGGGGGCGTGGGGAGGTAGTGAAAATACTACTTGAACGAAATGATGTCACTCTCGACAAGCCAGACGTCGATGGCAAAACCCCACTCTGGATTGCTTCTTACTCGGGGCATGAGGGAGCAGTGAAACTATTGCTCTTACGCAGCGATGTCAATCCCGATAGGCCAAACAACGAGGGCAAAACCCCACTCTGGATTGCTTCTGCTTGGGGGCGTGGGGGGGTAGTGAAACTACTACTCGAACGAAATGATGTCACTCCCGACAAGCCAGACGGTGATGGCAAAACCCCACTCTCGATTGCTTCTTACTGGGGGCATGAGGGAGTAGCGAAACTATTACTCGCACGCAGCGGCGTCAATTCCGACAAGCCGAACAACGACGGCGAAACCCCACTCTGGCGTGCCTCTTGCCAAGGGCATGAGGGGGTGGTGAGACTACTACTTGCACGCAGCAATGTCAATGCAAATAAGCCAAACAACGAGGGCAAAACCCCACTCTGGATTGCTTCTGCTTGGGGGCGTGGGGGGGTAGTGAAACTACTACTTGAACTAAATGATGTCAATCCCGATAAGCCAAACAACGACGGCGAAACCCCACTCTGGCGAGCTTCTTACCAAGGGCATGCAGGGGTGGTGAAGTTACTGCTCGCACAGAAGAGCGTCAAGCCCGACAAGAGCAACAACAAACGCGAAACTCCACTCTGGTGCGCCTCTTCCAAAGGTCATGAAGAGGTAGTGAAGCTGCTGCTCAGACGGAACGACGTCAATCGAGACAAACCTAGGTACGATGGCAAAACGCCACTCCGGATCGCCGCTCGCAATGGGCATGAGGGGGTGGTGCAACTACTGGATAGTGTTCGTCACGGGGCGGCGCGGCGGGGATTTTCACACGCCAGGCCCCCCCCAGACGGGGCGGGGGGGGTCTTGCTCCTATCATGCTCATCCCGCCCCCGTTTCTCGCCCCCCATTTTGAACGGGGGCCCGTCCGGGGGCACGAGCGGGGCGAGGGCCACGGCGGGAGGAGAGGCAAGGAACGGAGGAAAAAACGCGCTACACCGCCCCGGTGAGCGAGGCGAGAGGGATTTTGGCCGGTGGCCCGGTAACGAACTCTACTACTGGAGGAGCGACTGTCGAAAGAGGCCCTCCTGTTTTGCCCTCATGGTGTTCCCTTTGTTGTTTAGATAGCTTCCGGGGATTCAGTCCTTTGTGGCTCCAGAAATTCGGTGAGCATTTTGGCATATGGCTATAGTTTCGGGCGTGTGTTTGTGGAAAGCATTTCTCGTGTAGGAATGCAGCCGTCGGAAGGAAAGCGGAAAGGCTGTAAGGAAAGCCGGAAATTATGTAAAAGGGTTTTACACCCTAAGGGAACATATGCGGATGTTGTGACCAGTGTTATTTGTTTTCCTTTTGTCAGCCATAGAGTCATGATAGAGAATATAGAGACTCGCATGGGGTAGCATGGCCGCCTGCCGGCCCATCGGGGGATAGGGTGTTATTGTTGATATATACCCCCGTGTTCGCAGATTCGTTAGTTAAGAGAAGCCACCGTTAAGTAAGACTATGATTGTTTGTAAAAAGATTTTCCCCGTCCCTTAAGAGTGCGGTCATTTCCGCGATAGGCTGTTTTGCGTTCCGTTTCATCCCTCATCACTCGTCTTCTATTGTTTCGGGGTTAAAGCTTAAAAGCGGTGTCAATCCCTAATGAAGTAAACCCCTCATGGTATATTAGGTTAGGGCACACTTGTGAGTGCGAGCAGGGCTATCACCATGGCGAGGGTGACTGACGTTTCCAGCCTTTGTGTGATAGATCGCCCACTGTGCGAGTGGCTAAGTTACCACAAACTGTATTTCCTATCACACCTTGCTCTGGGTCTTTCTCACAACAGCCTCACGGCAGTGTCACAGCGGCGCTTGTGCCGCAGCGGACTCACCTGCGCTAAACTAGACCTCCATTAATCCCGAAAGTTCAAGAAACAGTGATCGAACACCCCTCCGTGCGCTCACCCAACAGGTATGAGGGCGCGGTGAAAATAATAACCGTACGGAGCGGTATCAACAGTGTTCCCCACCGCCCAGTCCCTCCGTCTCCTAGGGAGAACAGGACAGACTGTGGGTGATAGTCAGTCTTTTTTGGTGGTGTAGGACGGACTATAAGGGACTATAGTCCTTGCAGTTGAACCTCGGGTGCTATCCAACTTGCAATCATACACCTCCAAACGAATTCTCCTGACGTTATGTGATATCACTCGTGCCGTACCGCACGGTCAAACACTACTCTTGATTGCTTTTATGATCCTGGCTGAGGAGATTGTAGCGCTCCTCCAGCCTCTGGTAGCCCCGACCTGTGCGGCTTGTCCCAAGGGAGATTTGCATTCACCGCCCCCCCGGTCCACTTATGTACATGCCTTTCACCACGGTGTCCATATATACACGCACTATGTCAGCACCGCTCCAGCTCTCTATCTGAATCTCTCTCTACAACTATCCACTCCTTATAATACTAGTCTCTAGACACTGTCCCGCTTGTTTGTCTTTCTTTTGCCTTTACCTAAGCCCTAATCTTGGAACTTATCTCACACATGTATTTCTTACAAGAAAACACTTTATTCCGTATTATAACGTATGGATTTAGTCTTCGCGGATCGCCTGTACTTATTATTCTATCAACCCGGCTGTATATTTGTATACCGCCAAAAATTGAGGGATATGCTACTACTTTGGAAGAGTTTGTTTTTCAAAGCTTATAAAATACCTTTCCTGCTTTACACTATGCCTTCCTGTATCTGTCGATTTCTTTAGAATCTCGGGCTCACATGGTCACGCACCTCTGCCTGAGGCGTATACCTCAACGGAGAGTCGGGGACGCATGGCAATACTTGAGGAGAAGGTTCGAGCTAAACCTGCTTCCTATGCTGGACCAAAACCTGTCCAGGTATGATGAGTTTGCAGATTATTTCCCATTTATTTAAATATTTTTCATTTTACCTATACCTTCAATCCGGTATTGTAGAACGGAAGGGGAAGGTGCTGGCATAAAACGAAAGTCATGGAGTCACCCCATCATGGTATGTTAGGTTAGGGCACACTTGTGAGTCTGAGCAGGGCTGTCGCCATGTCGCCCGGTGGGGATTGGCATTTCTATCATACTGTTTGTGTGAGAGAAAGTCCACCGTGCGAGTAGCTACCACAAACTATATTTAGTCTAAGCTGCGTTTCTTTCTCTGTACATCACCTCTTACCGCACATTCTCATCATTGCCGTAGACACTAAACACCGAACACATCTCAGTTTTCATATCATGCCTCGTCGCAGGTCTTTCTTACGACGACAGCCTCACGGAAGTGTCACAGCTGTGCTTGTACGGCGGCAGATTTCCTTACGCTAAGACCAACCCCCATCAGAATGGCACTTAATAGCACATGATCGATTGTACATGGTATACACGGGGTAGGTACAGCTAACCTCATCAATCCCAGCTCAATTGTTCTAAGCCAATGGAAGGGTAAAAAGAGGGAGAAAAAAGGCGAGGCCTGGAGCATTCCTCACGTGTATGATATTTATAGCATTTCATACGTGCTTTTGTGATAAATCTCAGCGCTATCCGCCGTGCAGGGCCTTTTACTTTCCGTCTTGTTTCCCTTCAAAAAAAACAAACAAGAAGATATCCCAGTCTGATTCCAGTATTTTTTTCTCCATCGCCCCGCCTTCGCCTCTAACGTCCTCCGATCCAGAGAAGTATCACTCTTTCTTCACGATGACATCCCGTAATCTCCTGCGGGTGGACGTTCGACTCAGCGCGATATAGCTTGTCTTATTTGGATTCTTTATTATTCTGTTTTCCCGACTTGGAGTAGAAATATCCATAATTGCACATGCAGCAGCGTAAAAACTTAAATAAACGAAAAATGTGCGATGCCGTTGGACTTGCCTCCTCTGGTAAGGTGAGGTGTTTTTTTTTTGTCCCCATATCTCTTTCCGAGGGGCTGGGCAGCTTATTTTTTGGAGCCTCCCGCCCCCCCACTGAGAGCACATTTTTTGTTTATTTTCCTTTTTCATTATGGGGTGGCCGGGGGTCTTGCGCCTCATGTGGCTATTTGAGTTCAGTTTTTCGGAACCTGATCTGAGTAACACTACAGGTCAATGGTTTTGGTGCGGCTCCGGAAAGGTGCGGCATTGGGATTGGGTGGATATGAGGCTCTTAATATGGCGTATAAAGCCACCCGGGAGTCTAGTCTTCCAGAGCAGGAAGACTAAGTGCGATAATAAACACCTGGGAATTATTGAATAAAACAACACATAACATACGGTGAAACAATCACAGTGCGATTGATTTTTTTTTTACTAAAAAAAATTCTTCAACAGAGTCCTCTAAGATATGGGACTAATGGTGTCAATAATAGTGCCATTTTTTTTAATTCTGTGAGAATGCCAGTACTATATGTGATGAACTCGAAGCAGCACCATCATAAATATTTCATGTAGTTCCCTTTCAGGAAAGTAGACATGACGTCGCGGAACATAGAGAAAATTCTGGATTAGGTTGTGCTCAGTCCCCCTATCCTAGAAATCTCAACTCAGGGCACCCGAACATTAAAATGTCTTTGCTGGAGGTACTGTACAGGTATCATATCATATTTGGATTACTACGAGCGCGACAGATATCAGCTAGTTTCGAAGAGGAATGAAGCGGGTGTAACCTTTTATCCTACTTGCGTACTCCGGTGTAAATTAAGTGATCGTGGGCTCCCGGGGCACAACAACCGGAACTGTACCCCCCACCAAAAATTCCCAAACAACCTGTCTAAACCAACCCTACAGCGGAAATCATGCCACTAGAGACACAAGCGATTGCACAGAAAAAGGCCGGGAGGGGAAGATATGGCAACCAGGGTTGGAGAGATCGGGAAGCAGGGAGCTATTGTCAATGCTGGTACGGCGCAAATCGCTTAAAACCCACATCCCAAATCGGCCCAAACCGGAGGGCGGATGGCAGCCTCAAAACACAGAATTTTAAGAAGCAGAAACCGTGAAGAGGTAGAGAATCAAGAGGGCTTGGTCCCCACGGTTCGATTCGCAAAATAGGTGCAAACTGATAAAAATTATTGAAGGTTAAGTTGCAGATTTTTGGTGAGAGTGAAACAGGTTCCCAGATATTCGCAGCATAGGATACTAATTAAAAGTGCTGGGTACTTGGTTGACTGGTAAGGTTGTCATGCTATCTCCTTGACTGGTGTAACGATGGAAAATATGATGCCGACCCAAAAATAGATGATGACTAAGGCCGCCTCAGTATTTTTCAGTGATGGTGTGCGTAGGCATGATCACTTAGGTAACATTTGT
>Ga0307509_10002150_pt1 | contig 32403 bp, 41 predicted proteins | sample 10_EM_MG_FD_202245 | JGI IMG/M metagenome (GOLD analysis project Ga0307509, IMG submission 202245) | Populus trichocarpa ectomycorrhiza microbial communities from riparian zone in the Pacific Northwest, United States - 10_EM | ecosystem: Host-associated > Plants > Roots > Unclassified | place...
CGTCTTAACATTTTCGGGGCCCCCCAACCGTCGCGCCCGCGGCGCCGGGTCCGGGGGGGGGGGGTGTGTCAGCGCACAGTTGAGAAGGTCAACAGGTTGTGTACTGTAGAGAGATGACGGAGGAGAGGGGCCTGGCAGGTGGTGTGGACTGTGAGGAAGCAGATACCGGTATGGTTATGGTATGGTATGTATGGTATGGTGGGTTGACACCCAAAGCTGGCAATGGAGCTTGGTCGCTTGATGCTGTTTGGTCGCTTCGCTTGCTTGCTTGCTTGCTTTGACCTTGCTTGTACTTTGCTTCTCGAAATGCTTGCTTTCACCTGCTTAAGCGGCGTGGGGGACAGTGAAAGGGCAGGGCACGGTATGGGAAGCAGCAGCGGGAAATCTATGTTCCCCTTATAACCCAAATGCCCGACCCTCTATCTACGTATTATGTATGGTAGGAGGCACGAGGTTTTTTTCATTCTTTTTCCAGTCTGCCCCGTTCGGACAAGTCAAATATCCAAGATCGAACCACGATGGAGAGTGGTTAGACGGCGGCTCTCCTGGCAAGCTGGCTGGGAGGAGCCGCTCTGTAGGGATAAGAAAAAAGACGAGTATACTCGGGCAAATATAGCAAACCAGCACCGGCTGGTCGATGAGAAAAAATATAAGGGATAGAGAGGATAGATGGACAATGATTGACGCAGGGTAGAGCAGTCAGAAGCTCCAGGGAGAAATAAAGAGACACAACAGGGCGACAGTGCTGTACTAGTAGGGACACAAGAAAGGGACACAAAACTCAGAGTGTGTGCGGACATGCTCAAACGGTGCGGAAACAGCGGAGTATCTCCCTCTCTTTTATTTGTCCAAGTAGAAGTCCACGAGAAGTTAGATGGTGTCTCTTTTTTTCTTTTCCTTTCCTTTTTTCTCTACTCTCTCTCTCTCTCTATTTTCTTCATATTCTGCTACTCTTCGTGCCTCAGCATACCTTTTTTTTTTTTTTTTTTGCTTTAGGCGTGTCTCTCCAAGTGGGAAAGGATTGAGGAAAAGAAAAGAAAAGGCAAAAGAGAGGAAAGAAGGAGGAAGAAAGGAAAAAATAAAAAAAGCTTCGTGTGCATCGTGTCGAGCAAAGGAAGAACAAGGACCACAAGGGCCAGTTTGTCGTTCGTCGATTTTGGCAGTCTTCCAATCCGGCCTGCTATGCCTGCTCCCCCCCTTCATTGCTGATCGGTTACTGGCTTGCTGCAGTCTGGCCCCGTTAGAATGGTCAAGCCCAGTTCTTTCCCACCTTCACCACCCCAGTCCCATGTCCCCAGTTCTCCCATCCATACCACATACCCACCTCCATGTCTACCTGCTTGCCCAGACCATGGCTGCTTGTCGCAGGCCTGTTCCTTCCTGTCCCTCGCCCTCTACGGAGAAAACGCCCCGAGGGTGGAGGGAGAAAGTGAAAAAGAGAGGATCGGGTTGGCGTGTCCTGGCTTGCCGCTTGGGGAATAGCTCGTTCGCCTCTTGACTTGCTGGGGCAAATCTCCATCGGCGGTCTACGAGTAAATTAGTTCTATGAAAAATTCTTGGGATGACTTTTTTTTTTCCTCCTTCCAATTCTTTTCTTGATGCCCACCATCTCGAGTTGAGGATACCGACTCGAGAAACTCTTGAGATATCGGGTCGCATCACCACTTGGGAGTAAAGGGAAAAGAAGCGAAGACAAAAAAAAACAAAGAAAAAAACAAATAACAAAGCTCAAAACTCAAAATAATCACTCATGAATGGATCAATAGGAATTAACCAAATCAATTGCAATCCGTTGAATCTAAAAAAACTACGCTAGATGAACGATAACGAAATACCACCAGCACATGGAGGAGGGGTGTTCGTGCTGAGATGATCATGTACTGTACGAGCAGTCTAGAGGGCAGGAGAAATAGAGATGGATGCGCGCGCGCGCAAGACGAAAAGCAGCCTCTTGTCGCTGGAGCACCTCTGCTCTACCCGCGCAGGACCACTCGCTGCACCATTGATGGATACCGCACTCCGTCCTTCTACGAGCATCGGTATCACTGGCGCCCCTTGATCTGAGGGGGAATATCTTTGTCTTTAAAATCCATACCTAGCCTTTTCGACCTTCACCCCCTCACAAAGGAAGGGCTCGTGCCGCCATAACAGGAAGTGGGCGAGACCGACACCCCGGCCGAGAGCAAGGCCACGCCGTACTGTACCGTAAGTTAGACGCACCGAAAAGGGACGAGGACAAGGAATAGCTTAAAAAAAGAAACACCCCTCTCTATCCCACAACACAGCCCATAGCTTCCTGGCCCTCCTGTGCCATAAAGGTGGCAGAAATGTTTTTCCAGGCCTCATGATGATTGACGCCGCCTAGTCCAACAGACAGTTACTCGTAGGTCTACTGTGGCCTACTACACACACCAACCAGACACATACTCGAGTAAACGAATCATGAGGGATACGGCACTCGTACCACATTCAAATGTGTGTATATACTCATCATACCTAGAGTCTGGTCGAGAGGGAGGAAAAAGGGAAAGCGGGGCCAAAACGGTTACGGCTCTCTGCGGCTCTCTGCTCTGCTCGACCGACCGCCTAACGTTTCCTCTTGTAAAAATAAATAAATGCAACTTTCCCTCCTTCCCTCACCGTGCAGCCCTTTTCTTTCTAGTTGTCTGCAAGTTTTGCTGTTCGTTCCATGTGCTTGGTCCATTGAAAGCTCGAGCGAAGCGAACGGAGGGGGAAAGGGGGGTCGACGGCAGGAGGAGGTTAGTTCATTTGTTCACCTCAACTAAACCATATCAGGTACCTCTCCCCTTTTTTCCCTCCTCCCTATAGAAGTGAAATCTAATTTTCAAAACTGACAATTGCCATCGCGAGAAAAGAAAAGAAAGTTTGGAAAAACTGAGGTACAACGCATCTATCATGCGACAAAAGTACCAACAGTATTTTGTTTGTTACTGTTGTCCATCCGCACAACATGTTTTGACAAACTAGTTTTGAGATTGGACAAACCATTCATTTTGGCCCGCGGGTTGGGCTGGGGAGAAAGGGGGGAGGGTTTTTTTCCTTTTCCGCCCATCCATTCCATTACGAGTACAATTCACCCAGTCCTTTGGTCTTTTCCAGCCCATCCATCTTCGTTCCATCAACCCATCCATCCACCCATCCATCTTCCATCAAAAAAACCCCCCCCTCCAAGTCTCCAGAATTCAAAAAAGTCCAAAGAAGGCAGCGGAGGAGAAGGTCTCGAGAAAAGTGTGTGTGCCTTCGTGAGCGGCAGTTCCGACATTTCGTCGCGCTTACAAGATGGCAAAAATAAACAGGAATTCCGCATTTCTTCTCCACTCTGATAACCAGTATTCACTCACTCGCTTGCTCACAGGATAAAAAAAAAACTAGCTAAACTAACCATACCGGCGCTCCGACTCGACAACCGTAGTAAGAGTTAGATTAACTGAGACACCACCTCGCTCAGGTCACAACCCCCTTGGTACTTTCCAACGCCCCCCAGCAAGCCTCTGCAAGAGAAGCCGATGATCCAACCCCAAGTCCAGCGTAACACAAAACCGTCCGGTCCCCAGCTCCGCTTTCGGGGGTGGGAAGGGTAGGAGCGGCAGTTACACGTGGATCTGGCGGGATAAGAGGAAAGGGGAGGATTGTCTTTTGACAGCAAAAGACCGTTCACCCCAGAAATGATAGACCGGGGCCAACCTTCCATTCCAGTAGGTAAAGTACAGGTATGATATCCGCCTGGCCAGCGTAATAGTCTGGAGTAACAGACAAAGGGCTCTCCCTGCAAGGTTGGTTATGGCAGGTAGGTACGATAGGCCCGATAATCAAGGGAGGGGAAGTACTCGAGTACAGAAAAATTAGTGACTTCAGCCCTTCCTTCCCTTCCCTTCCCTTCCCTTCCCTTCCCCTCTCCTCCAATACAAGAATCAATATAAAAATCAACTCACTCGTACAGTATCAGCCTTAACTTGTTCGGACAATGAGCGAAGGGGGAGGGGGGAAGGAACTTCCATAACCCTGTCGGGATGAGGTGAGTCCCACGTCAGGTACGGCTCAAAGTATACTTTGCACGATACCTGAATTCCCTTCATCACCCGGCCAAACAGGGACAGGGGTTGTTTTTTGTTTTTTTCCCTTCCTTTCACAGTGAAAATTTTGGTACCTTAACTCTGCTCCCCTTCCTCGCGAGAACATCCAGGGGAACACGGTGCAAATAGATAGAGAGATAATATTTACTGTTTCTAAGGGGGAAATGAACACGATACCGCTCCCGAACCCGACTCGCAACCGCAGAGCACTGCACTTTGCGGCAGCACGTGCACACACTCGACAAAAACCTATGACTCTTTCTGCCAATGTGGTGGACATGGTTGTCTTCATTGATTGATTGATGGATTGACCACCTCCATAGGCCAAAGTGAAGTAAATTAAACCCTTGTTCTATCTACAGTGTAATACCTACGGCATCCTCGAACACAGTGGTGCTCTAGACTAAGGTAAGGTAAGGTAAGGCAGGCAGGCAGGCCGACAAGATAAGACAATTCGGGGCCAGGCAAGACACAGCACTCTGCCTATCCACCACTTCACACGGTGGCCGCGCCACCATATGCGCCACCATATATATTACACCAGCCTCAGCCCCAGTCCCAGTCCCAGCCACAACACAGCGAGCAAGCGAGCGGTATCATAACAGCACAGTCAGTAGGCACACTGTACAGTAATCCCCATATCAGTTTTCATCCTTATAGACACAGCATAAGGACGATACTTTCCATCTATCCATCCATCCATTCATCCATCCACCCACCCAAATGAACCGCGGTGCTAATTAATCGATTAACTGAGTACGAAAGGAACAAACAAACAAACAAACAAACAAGCAAACGGCGTCCACCAAATGTATCGCATTATATTATATCACTCAATCCGAGAGCATAGTACCATACCGAGTACTGTATATATATATATAATATTGTATATATATATAGTAGAAATGGGAACCTGCTGCTGCCCCTGCCCCTGCGTTAGGCACTATAGTAACGTATATAATGCTGTACGAGTACTGTACTGTACTATGCGGTGGCCAAAGTGGGCTTCTCCACCACCACCACCACCACCTCCTCCTCCGGAACGGTTACTCTCAGTAGAATGCCTTATTGTGCCGGTGTACCGCACGGTTATTATAATTATTATGATTATTATGCTCGTGCGATTACCCGCACTCTCTGGAAGGGGGAGGGGAAGGGGAGGGGAAGAAGAGGAAGAGAAAAAAGAAAAAAATAGAGAGAGAGGAGGAGGAGGAGGAGGGGTGATGGCATTTTGATGTTTTTAACCAGTCGGTGAGGTGTATTGGATATAGACTGTGGTGCAAATCTTAAAACTACAATATAGTATTACACCGACTACTGCTCCGTGCGGGGAGCACGGCGCAATCAAATAATGCAACTACTGTATCTTGGCACGTCCTTCGGAAGGGAGACCAATAAATTTTTTTCATCCCGTAGGCTGCCTTCATTAGGCTAAACCAGGGGTTATCATTATTATTACTCCAAACAAAGTCACAAGGTGGTGAGTTTATTGGGTCCAAGAACGCACGATCGCAACTACTTTTCATCCATTTTTTTTACACTGAATTGGGCAGAATAGGAAAAAGTAACCTCTGATTCGAGGAGTGACAATGCTAATCGAACTCAGAAGGTATCCAACAGCGACCAACCAGCCAAGCAAGCAACATACAGTGCGCGCCCAGGATGCCCAAGATGCCTCGTCACAACCACAGCAGCAGTGGTAACACTTTCACAATAGTAAGAAAGGAACGAAAGAAAAGAAAAAAAAAGAGACAATGGGACTTTGCTCCAGCTCACCGCGTAAAAAACGCCTACGTATCGACACAATTCATCAAAATCGAGAATACCATGAACCGTGAACCGAGATGCAGAAGAAGAATAAATCGGATGTGGAACAGGAAGGACTTTATGCAAATGCGGAAACCAAAGTGAAAAAACGATGGGGAAAAATCTGGAGTACCGGGGAATCACAAGATCCGCCTTACATACAACGTCACGCCGGGAATTAAGAAACCACGGGGAATTTGTGGTGCAATTTGTGGAGCATGTGCTCCAAAAAAAAAAAGACAATTGAAAATCCTTTCGAACAGTCAGCCGGTGCCAACGAAAGGTACCTGGAAATCCCAAGATCGTGGAAATGCTAAGGGATCGGAAAGGAAAACCCCTACCCGCTATGTACTCCAAAAGGGCCACATATGTATGTAAGCCTTCCTAGTGATCCACGTCGTCTGTCGAGTTCTGTTAGTAAACGGCCTCTTGCCCCTTATGAAGAGAATTTTTTCTCATTTGCTACTTACCCCACGCACGTCCTTGAACTGCGCTGAGCTCCTCCATTGTCATAACTTTGCCAGTGGTGAAGTACCTACATCAGTCCGTCAGCTTCTGCTTTTGAAAATAGTCACGCGAGCCGTATTGAGAAATGTGGCATTTTGGGGAAATGCGCTTCGGTTCACTCACCCAGCATGAATTTTAGCATCGATCTCGACTCTCGAGTCCTCCGGAATCATCTCATCTGGAATCGGTATCCTCTCGTGAATTGGAATTCCCTGGCCCACAATTGCATCGTACTTCATGCTACAACGGCAGTCAGTCAGACCTCGGGCGGTGCACGGCCGCTTACCGCAAAAACGCGGGGTTAAGCAGGCAAGCAACAGGCAGTATCAAGCCGAAAACTTACTTGGACATGGAGAGCATTCTGTCGATCTTTGTAATACCTAGCCAATGGAGCACCTAGCAGTAGAATCGGTCAGATTTAACACATTCGGGTGGAAAAACGATCGTGCGATGAGAGACAGGGGAAGGGGTGGAGGGCCCGGACAACATACATCGGGCATGAGAGCTTGGAACCTCATATCCTAGGTGAAGATCAGTTAGTACAAGGATGCGGCCGGACTATCCGCTTGTCTGTAGGGGTTGGTCATTGAGTACCTTTACGCCGGCAATGTTCTGTCAAGTTTGTTAGCTAAAGTTAAGCAGGGGATGCGAAAAAAATGCATGAGAAAAGGCGTACCTCAGTCCTAATTAGTAGCGGATTTGTTAGCATTGGCCGTCACGGGAGGCAGAGAGGAAGATACCAAACGACAATAACTCACCTCTTGAAGTATTCGCTGGCTCGGTCAATTCCGCGCTTGCCTATGTTGCACCTGTGAGCTTAGCTGCCGCCTCTCTGGGAAGAGCAGGCCTAGAAGCAATGTTACTTACGAGCATTGTATACAAGGTACTGTTGGAGGCACGTTAGCAAGCATGGCTAGCTGTCGCACTTGGATCTCGATTCTCATACCTTGGTAACCTCTCCGAGGGCTCTACCTTCCTTTCTGAAATAGACCACAACACCACTGCCGCCTTTCTGCGCTTCCTTTACTGCTTCCTCGATTCCGAAGATGAGGTAAGGGCGACAAGTGCAGATATCGGAGCCGAACACATCTGATCCATTGCACTCATCGTGGACACGAAGGGCAAGCTTAACATTGGGATCAGACATCTTGGCGGGGTCGCCGAAGCAATAGACGGTCAGACCGCCAATTGGAGGCAGAAAGAGCTTGATGTCATTGCGGGTGATAAGTTCTGGAAAAGAGCCACCAGTGTTCTCAAAAAGAGAACGACGGAGAATGCCCTCATCTGATCACGGAGAAAGTCAATGCTGTCAGCGGATGAATTTACGAACAAAAGTTGAGAAACGTTGGACACGGAAACAGGCTCCACCGGCATATGCTGTATTTAGCTCGGCTTCAGCGGATATTCGTCTTGAAATATCAAGAGTTTAAGACCGGCGAGACCAAACAAGACGAAAAGAGAGGACACGATAACGGTGGAACTTGGAAAAAGGATTGTTCAACATACCAATCCCAAATCTCTCTGCTACACCAGGAAGATACCAGACGGGCTCGACGGCAAATTTAGTAACAGCTAGTTCGCCAGACATGTTCAGACAGATCTTTCCGTCAACCGAGAGACGACCGGCTTTTACGCTATTTTCGAGCTCGGGGAGTTTCATGTGGGCTTTCGTGATGGCAATAGTAGGACGAATCTCGACATTCTCCTTGTTTATGTAATCATTGTACAACCAAGGGGCCAAGTGACCCAAGGGATCCATGGCGACGATCTTCTTGGGGTCGGACCATTGAGGGAAGGGACCAATAGTCGCGGCAGGCTCAGTGTTAGTGAAATCGGGCTTGTGATCTACCTTGAGGTCTTGAATTGCAACAGCAAGAGCGTGATAGATACTATAGGAACCACCATGGGCACCAATTGCTATTTAGGCAGAAGATTAGATGATTAGTATGAGGGTAACACAGAATATGAAAAAGGTCCGCATGAACAAAAGCGGGAGTGTTTGGCAGCAACAAGGGCGAATAGATACTTAAATGAGGATCAAAAGAGGGGAGGGGGGGGCAAGATCATAGAGTAGATTAGAAAGCTTCAAGACCTCTTGAGGACAATCTCTCGTATAATAATAGTACCAATTGATGCGCAACATAGGTCTAAAACGACAATCAACCGAGAACAAAACCGTAAAGAACTCACCATTCCTACGCCTGACAGTAGAAGCACCTCTCGAAACAACAACTGGCCCACGCTTAGCAGTGTCCTTCTCCCCCCAATTCATAATAATGGGGTCAATCCCGCTCTGTCCTGGATAGGTAGTAAGGATGATCCTAGAGGTAGCGCTCGGCTTTCTGGCAGCAGTCGGGATAACGTCGTTAGTCGGGGAAGCGGGAGGTTCCGTAGCCTCAGCACCTACACCTCCGGTAGCAGTAGTAGTAGCAGAAGTAGTGCTAGCGGGCTTCTCTTCCCCATCTCCGTCTTTAATAGCTGCGGCGTCGTCCTTGAGCTTCTTGACGTCGGCGAGGGCGTTGACGCGGCCGTTGATAGCATCCACGGATGCTGCCAGGATCTTGTTGTCCTGCCGGAGCTGCGTTACGGCTGACAGGATCTGGTTTAGGAGGAGAGCGTCTGTCATGGTGACCTTATATTGTTGTTATTGGTACTATAATTATCTTGTGGATGTTTTGTTGCAGTATGGTATGTGTGGTTGTGGTTGTGCTGTTCTGTGGTGTGGTGTGCGGTGATGATGGTGGTGGTGGTGGTGGGGTAGGATGATTGACTGATTGATTGATATGGGGGGTAATTATACCTCTGGAAGTATAGTGGATTAATGTATGGAAGTAGGTTTGGTGGATGGATATAGATGGAGGAGAGTGAGGGTAATAGGGGTGAAGGATGCTTGATTATCTCACCAAGGATAAAGAAAGGAGGGAAGAGAGATGGATGGAGGAGAAGGAGTGAGGGAGAGAGGGAGGAAGGGGAGAAGGAAAGAGGAAGAAGTATTGAATGGAAAGGGGGAGTAAGGGAGGGAGAGGGAAAGAGCCGAATGCATATATGATAAACCCAAACCTCTCCTGTTGTATGGGTGAACAAAGGAAAAGCGGGTCAAGTGGATTTTGGCAGCAGGGTACTGAGTATTTCCTGCCTACTGCCGTACCGTGCTTGCACAGATAGCACCAGTACCGGTATCTTCCCGCTCTTCAATCCGGTCACGAGCAGAGAGATGTGTTGTCTAAGCTGCTTCGCTTGATTGATTGATCGACGGTCAAATTTAATTTTTTTTCGGGGGAGAGATTGTCTAACATGGAGCCGGACTGGTACAGTAGCTATGATATGTCTACCTAACTTTCGCTGTGGAGCTATGATATGATAATGATACTTTTTACCCACTCGGGCACTCACGCACCGGTGTGTACGGTACCTATCGTACCTACAGTATCCCACCGTATCGATACCCGCTGGAAGCTTATCGGCGAACCACAGTACGATAGCACCCTCACTATTTGCCGCATTAGGTTAGCCCAAGCCATCACGTGGACACCCAACCCTTGTCACCTTTTCTTTTTGTTTACTAATCCGCGATTCCTTTCACCAGAACAGTTATTCTCACGCGTGTCGGGAGTCTTGGTTTTCTCTTCCCCTTTCCTTCTTTCTTTTTGCCCGTTTTTGGGTGACAACTCTAGAAGAGCCTAGGCCTTAGCCTCATCTCGTCACACTTTTCCTTTCGACTGGGTAGGTTCGGGTGGCTGAGCTGTTGCCTTGAAACCCCCGCTGCCGCCTTCTCCTTGTCACCGCAACTGCCACTACCACCACTACCAGCGCCATCGCCAGGGAGACGGACTACCCCCCCCACACACAGCCTTACTCTTCTATCGCAACCCACCATCATTATCGACAGCAACAACAGTTCCTTCTCAACCTACAACCCCAATTTTCACAAGCAATCAATATGGTATTATACTGCATCTCTCATTCCATTACACCCCAAGCAAGCTAACCACCATCAATAACAGGGCAAACGCAAGAAGTCGTCCCGCAAGCCTACGGGCCCTAAAAAAGTACCCACCTTGCGCCATACATGTCTCCCCCCTTCCACCTTCGAAGAAGAACTGACCCAACAATGACCCCTAGAACGAACCCCTCGCAACTACCTTTTCGTGTCTTTTCTGCAACCACGAGAAATCCGTTACCTGCGTGCTCGACAAAAAAGCCGGCGTCGGCAGCTTGTCTTGCAAAGTTTGTGGGCAGAGGTTCCAGGCGAACATTAATTGTATGTCTCCATTTCTTACCTCTCTACCCACTCCTCGCGGTTTGGTTCGATTTGGTTCGATTTGGTTACTCGCCCCCCCCTCTCCCCGGCGCCCTTGTCGTCGTTGCCGGGGTGGATAGCGGACGAATGCCGGCGTCTCCCAGGTTTCTGAGAGGATAGATAATCATTAACGTATTGGGATTGGGCCGGAGCAGATTTGTCGGCGGCAATCGATGTGTATAGTGAATGGGTCGACGCATGCGATGAAATTGCAAATCCGAAGGATAAGGCCCCCGGGCGAGTTAGCAGTGGTGGTGGTGGAATTGTAGGAAGGGGTGGAGATGGGGGAGCTGGGGGTAAGACTCAGCAGAGTCGCGATAGGTTTGATGATCTAGATGATGGCGATGATATCGGCGGTGGGTACGGCGGGAGGACTCAGGCGATTGTTGATGATGATGATGATGAATTTTAAAAGGTGCTATGGCACATCGCTACCAGAATTGCTTGTGGAATGGTGGATGGATGAGATTTAAGTGGGTTCATGATGAGGTTGCTATTATACGGTCTTTTTCTTTCTCTCTCTTTCTTTCTCTCTTTTTTTCTTCTTGCAAATGTACTGGGCTGCATTCTTGGTCTTTTGTGTAAAAAGGGTTGGGTCTTTGTTTCTATTTACTCCCCTTTTACGGGTTCTACTACTGCTCGGTAATTGGATGGATGGTTCTTCTTTTCCCCTCTATGTTTCGAGGCACACGTGACAATTGGACCATTGATGGTGTGGGAGACTGGTTTCTCATGCTATGAAAGTGCCGATTACTTACAAGTAATTTTGCACAAATCCCCCCCCCCCAATTGACGCATCGGTCGGTGAGCATATGCGCAGGCCTGGGATGAAAGCCAGGCCCACCATGACATTAGCAACACCAAAGACGACAGGGCCAGAGCAAAGCGCCTAAATGCAATAGAATCTATCACCGAAATCTCCCAGTCCCGGAATGATATAACTGATCCCATCAGTTTGTTAGCATATCAACACAGCCCAAATACGTATCGATGGAGGGGAACGGGGGATGATGGAGGGAACCCACTTCTTCTCATCAAGTCCCTGATCTACGAACGCCGTCACAATCCTCAACTTGGGGAACCTCTCAGCAAAGCTCCTGATCCCCTCAGGGCTGGCAATCAGGTTGAGGAACAAAATTCTCTCCTCAGGCACGCCCCTGGAGATGAGCACCTCGACAGCCATAGTGGCCGACCCGCCAGTAGCAAACATGGGATCGAGCAGCAGACAATACCTCTCCGCGATGTCCTCGGGCAGCTTGTCGTAGAAGAGGCGCGGCTTACTGGTCTCCTCATCACGCTGGATGAGTATCTTCCCGATGCGCACGGAGCGGCAGCAATCACGGAGTCCCTGCTCCATGGACTCGCCGGCACGCATGATCGACACGCCGCAGATCTTGCCTTCAAATTTCACACCAGAATAGGGGTGTCCGATCGGCGTGGTCACAGAGGAGGAGATCACGGGCAGGTGGTTCAAGCCTTCTTCCACTAGCAGGCGGATTATCCTATTGGAGTAGAAGATGAAGTCCCCGCGTACAGTGGACTTGTTGCGGATCATGCTGTTTGGGGTGGATGGATTTGGGTTAGCTTGGGTTTAGCTTGGCCAGGGGAAAGCGGGTGTGGGCATCTGGGAATGAATGGTGGGTGGGAGGATGCAGGAACGGGGGTTGTACGTCAAGAGAGCGATCAATTGCGGGGTCTGCGGGAGGATATGGACATTGCTATGTCCGACAGGCTTCGAGACACTAGAATTGCGGGGATTAGTTTATCTATTTCTTGCGAATATTCATCTAGCCTAAGGTGAAAGGAGTTAGGGGGAGGAAGAGGAAGATAATATCATACGTAGCCTGCGGCTTCTCCTCCTCTTCCTTGTACTTTGGCCCAATAGGTGCAGCAGGGGCTTCAGGTAGAGTCGACGACATCTTGCCTTATCTGATCTTTTCTTACTTTGTTTCTGTCTGCTTCTCTTCGCCCTTTTCCTTGTCTTCCTTTCTGCAACAAACAAGCCGAATTATAAATGTCGATGGAGAGAAGGAAGAGGGAAGGGGTAGAGAGAGAAGAAAGAGGAGGAAGGGGAACAGGTACTTCCCACAAGGCGGCAGCAGCACTATCAGCCAAACAAGGAAGGAAAGAGAGAAAAAGAAAAGGATGTAGGGCGGTTCTCCGCAGCTGTTTCGGTTAAGGCAGAAAAGAATCCCTTCAGGGTCCACCAGGTCTTACTTAAGCTTTAACGCCGCACGCACGTGAGCGTCCAATCTCGTTATCAAGATAGACTAACTTTATTGCTGAAGAGAGAGGCAGGTCACCAGCACCGCACTGCGCTTTAACGATATCCTAATGGTAAATTCCGATAAGGTGACCAGGGAGAACCCCACATTTTGGTAGGGCGGAGAAAGTAATTATCGATAAGGGAGTTTTGTGTACCCATACTTTCACCAGGACAGTGGGCTCTCTACTCTGAGCACAAGTATCATACAGTGCTATACCATCCTTCTACTGTCCGGGACCTGCGGGGGAGGACTTGGGTCTACTCTAAGAGCGACAAGTGACAATTCTTGTATCATACCTATTATTTATTTTTTCCTGGGGACGAGCCTAATCACAGAATCCTCCTCCTCCTCATACCTTCCGGTCCAACACTCCCACTATCCTGCAGCGGTATTGCATCGCACTGCACAGCATCGTGCCGTAAGGTAATACGATAGAAAGTGCTTTTGATCTGTAGCTTAGCCTATCTATCTATCTATCATATCCAAGAAACCAGACGAACCCAACCCCACAATTTAGCCTCTCCTCTCTACTCTCTCACTCAATCGAAGGGCTGAAAAGCGCTTATCGGTGTGCAGGTTTTTCGAGTTGAAGAACTTTGGTGCGTGTAACGCCTTTTTGGCATACGAGGCTCTAGAGTGAGGAAATCCTTTTTTTTCGACCTCGGGGTTGAATTGCCTCCGATTTCGATTACTTTGCTGCACTGCACTGCACTGTACGGTACCACGCAGTGAACGCCATCGCCAACAGCTACACACAGAAGCGTGGTGCCGGCATGGCATTGTTTAATCCCCCAAGATCGTGTGCTCAAGAATAGCGGTCTGAGGGAAGCGATGAGGATGGGGGAAAGAAGGACATAGAGTCTAGAACCTCATTCAATTAATCTAGACCATCACATCAAACAAGCATGTCAGAATAGGATGAGCTACTGTAAATCTTCAATAATATAATAATAATAATATCATACAGCACAGACCACATAAACCCTATTCCCAGATATAAATCGAGGTCAATAATAAAAAAAGTCTAGACAAAAACGTCCAAACTCGGGTATCTGTCATGGTAATATACCAGCATAATACATCCTGCACATACTAATGGATGAACCATCGCCATCGAACCCATCGAAACATTTAAGATAGTATACCCTACCGCTAAGGTTCATAAAGCATCTATCTATCCATATCCGAGCAGCACAGCAAGTTATCATACTGTGCTCCTACATTATGCACTGACCCACCCATAAGGTTTATCCATCCATCCCCAAGAATATCGTATTCGAGTAAATCCCTCCTCGCGCAAACAAAAAAACTGCCATCCGAAAAAAAAGAACTCCCACACACACACACACACACACACACACACACACTCCCGCCCATCCACCAGACCAAAAAAAACAAGAAAATAAAAAAGAACCTCTAAAAACGGCATCAATATCACACGCGGCCCAAATCTAAACCCCACCCCACCCCACCCCACCACCACCACCACCCCACCACCCCACCACCTTATCCCTTCCGCTCTCCACTTTTCCCACTCCTCCATCCACTCGAACCCAATCTGCAATTGAGTTATGGGAAAAGAAAGAAGGAGTACCGAAACCCAACCCACCGGTCACCCATCCAACATCCAATAGGCTGCTGCACAAAAACTCACTCGCACCGATGGGGCCCGATTATGGGCGATCGGAATCGCGCTCTAGGCGGGCGGATTGGAAAGCCCTCCCCCCCCCTCCTCTCCCTTCACTAGTGATGAAAAAAAAAATCTTTCAAGGTGCATGCTTTACAGCATGTTGCGGGCTTCTTGCTTTTTTTTTTTGGTACAGTAACTTATGATACTGCGAATGGATGGATGGTTGGGGGTGGGGTTCAGATTTGCAAGGTAGAGTGATAGCTTCGGGCCAAGTACAGTACGTACGGTATGTGGGATAGTACGGTAGGGTAGGGCTCGCACAGCCGGGTAGACAAACAGACGGGCAGACAGACGGGCAGACAGACGGGCAGACATGCAGCTGCCATCTCGGTGAAGTAGTGTACTCGTAATTTTCTGACGTTTGTAAACACAACTGCTATTGCATACCACCAAAATCATGAGGCTCTGACCGATTTTTTGCCCATATGCAATAGCAGTCGTGTTTACAAACGTCAGAAAATTACGAGTATCACCGTGGATGCATTTCTGCGATCCATTATGGGATAATTGATATTGCCTACGATCCTCTATGCGGCGTGATGAGCAGTGTTTGGGGTGGACTACTGTACTGTACAATACCGTAGCTTGAAGGATATGGTGCATTATTGTCCCACGAATTGCGCTTTCTTGGTGTGGTCGCGTGCTAGTGAATTTTCATACCGGTACATACACACGCATGTGGTGAAATTGACTGGTGATGAGGAGATGATCGCGGCATAGAGGTGAATTACCATGTTCTGAAGGAGGTGGTATTCAGACTGCGAGTTTGTCCATGGGTTCAGGCGTTTTTATTAAATATGTCAATTGCTACATGAACTGCACTTGCACGCGAAACTAGTCTGCTCATTTTTTCTTTCACTCCATTATTTTTTGCTATGAAATTGTTTGATTGGAACAAATCACAACCCTTTCGACCATAGGGAAAAATATATATCATGTCCTGTCTGGATTTTTTTTCCACTTCTCCCATCTTGGGAAAAAGTAATCTTTGCTTAACATTGTACGTTCACATTCGGAGGAATGAAAAGGAAAAAGACGAAATCCCCCTAGAGCTGCCCGAACGCCGTCCTGTGGTGGCTGGTGCGCCGTTATCACAGTAGCCTTGGATGACTTTACAGGTTGTCACCCTCAGCCACGCCGGCGGTGCGGCCAGCAGTCGCCTCGTACTGAGGCTGCCATTCACCATACTTGGGAAGCAAGTGGTCGGGTGTCGGAAGCTGGACCGGGACGGAGGCAACTCCCACTTTCAAGCTTGAGATCTCCTCACGCGGGATAGGGGTGTCGTCGGGCTGCGTTCTCAGACATGTCAGTGAGGTGGATCAGTGAACTTGAAGTGTTTGTGTGGGGGACAAACCCTATTGCATCTCCAGTGGAGTTTACTTTGCAGATATGGAATAACGTTCTCCGGTTCTAACGAATTCAATTCAGGGATCCTGTCTAGAGGGATCCTGTCCAACAATGCTCCAGTCAAGGGAATGGAGCCAGTCACAATTAATCCATTTTCGGCCTCATTCTGGCACTTCTCGCACCCGGTAGTCTCTGGGTCGTTTGCGAAGACGCTGAAGGTTCCGACGAGATTGTCATCATAAGCTCGCTGTGTGGGATCACTGCTGAATTCTCCAAGGAAGACGTGGACATTGAAAGAGCCCCCAGCAGCGTACTTATCAGCGCGAATGTTGCAAAAGTATCTAGAGTGGAAGGTCAGCATGAATTATTATTTTAAGGATTGCCTGGTTTTGTTAGTACTTACTCATGAACAGCGCCATCTTTGATAAGATCAGGAAGACCAGTGGATTCCGACTGGATGGGCTGCTGCTCACTTTGGCCTTGTTGGATGGGGACGTATCCTTGAGTCTTTTCATCTCCTGGACCATCGGTCTGCGGGATACCGGAGCCCCCTGCAGTTATAGCCACACCAGGTTGAGAGGAGGAAAGCACGGAGGTTCCAATGGCACCCGGAGCCTGACCCAAAACCCTGTTCACTGGCGCAGTTCGGCCATAAAGGGTTTGCACAGCTCTCTGAACATTGGTCCTGACTTGGGTAGGGCTAACCACCCCCCAATCAACAAGTTCAGGGTATGTGCTTCCGAATTCTTTTAGATTCCTGCAAGTCAAGGATGTCCAGTAGGTGTTGTTGTTTTGGTGGAAGGGCAAAAGAGCTAATGGATCAATTAGTCAAGCCGATGTGATGGGGTAGGGGAATGGATGACTTACTTGTACTGGGGCCCTCAGTTGCGTTTGCTTGAGACCAGAAAGTTGAGTATCTGGCTCGCTGGTTAGCGACGTAGCTGTTTGGGTTCAAAACCTGCCAGAGGGCGAAGATACGGTCGACATTGGTGTGGTGGAGCCAGAAAATTGGGTCAAACCCGGCATAGGCGGGTGTGGACTGTAAGCTAGTTAGAATATAGAGCAAGTATGATTCCACTATTGGCCTACCATGTGCCCTCCGCCGCCAATAGTACCGTGGATGGTATTGTGTACTGACTCCAGGGAGTCGTAGTCGTCAGGACTGCCATTATTGTTCCAGCCATCGTTAGAGAAGAATGCGAAGTTCTGGTAGTTGTTTCGACTAAGGAGTGCATATACACGATCGCGGAGACTTTTCGCCAATCAATATTAGAAATTTGCGCCACACTGGGGGCATTTGCTGAAGCACTTACTTGAGGCCGTTCGTGCCTGGGTTAGGTAATGTCTCTATTTGCCGCATTTGTGCTGCTACCTGGTCTGGATTGCCTGTGTCGGCGGGATTGATATTATTGAGGTTGGGATACCGGACGGTATTAAGCCAAGTGTTATAACGGCTCTCCTACTACTTGTGAGCAATGGTATCTCAAGATAACAGGGTACCGGATTGAGGTGAGCTTACCGGGAACTCTCTTCGATCAATTGTCCCAAAGTTATAGCTGTATAACGGATTCCTGATTGTTTGTCTGCCAGTCGCCGTCTCAACTTCGATTGTTCGATTTCTGAGGACAACGTCAGGGATTTTCGCATCCGCAGCCCAATCCCAGTACCTGTAAAAGATGTTTTTTGTTGGCATTAACCCATACGGGGATAGCAATCGGAAGGAGTACTTACGGCATACGAAAGCTAGGAACAAGCCTGGTAAATTTATCCTTAGTAGGCCCAGGAGGGAATGCCGCAACAGCAGCCTTCACGTTCTCAAAGAGCGATTGCTATAGGAACAGCTCCTGTTAGTTACGAGCCCCACCGACAGGTATTGGTAGCCAAGTTGGCAAACCTCAAAAAGGGCCAAATAAGGCCGATGCCAAGTCAAGAACAAAATGCTCGAATGGGTGCAATACCCAGAGGCATTTCCGTTACCCCTGACATTGTCCCAAGCAGCATAAGGGCGTCCGTGGATTCCGGCGATCTGGAACCAGGAGAGTCTATCTGTCTTAGGCAAGCTTTGCATCCGTTGCAAACCGAGAATGTAAAGGTTGAACATATCAGGGCTGAGAGCGCGGATCTCCTGGCGGAGAGGCACGGCGGGCCCATTGACCCCCTCGCGAACACCGGTAATATTGAAGTAGTTGGTAGCCATTGTGAGTTAGGTTTGTGCTGGCAAAGTAGGAGTATAAGAGGTAGGCAGGATGTGAAGGGCAGATTGTCCTCAAGGAGACAGCCTGGAGAAAGGAGTTGGAGATTGGGCGGGATGGGGGAGGTATTTGTAGATGGAGTTGATGGAGCAAGAGGAGGAGGAGGAGGAGAAGGAGGAGGGCGAAAGGGTGACGAGGGGGGCGGGGCCTATCCTTACGCGCCGTAACGGATATCATCCTCTCAATCGCTATTGGGAAATGTCTGGGGCTGTCCCACGTGTTGTAGCATATGTCCATGGGGTGTCTCGGAAATATCAGAAGTGACGGTGATCCGGAAAAGTATCGGCCGTGTCTGTGGATCCCTATTGCACCCGCCTGAGACCTGCTGGTCTCTCAATCCGACCTCAAGGCTGAATTCGGGCGACCCCGCTGGCAGTTCGTGTTGCGTGTTCGTTCCTGTGTTTGAGCGCCGGTATTGAACATATGCCCTCGTATTGCATGTGGGTACCTAAGTAAGAGGTAGGGTATAGATCGGGTGAACAGAGCTCCTCTTACTCCTGCTGGCAAACAGGCACCTGTTTCCCTGATTACATTACCTAGACACAGTAGCATTCACATACGAAGTCTTTAACTAGAAAAACTTCAGTATATTATTATACACGGCTATTCCCTTCCCTGGTGGAGAGAGACTGTGGAAAGCAGAAAAGCGTCAAGGCTTAACCCCACCAATACATTCCCCTAGTGAGAAAAGAGAGCCTATGAAACCTACTCTGCATACTGCAACATGCTAGAAAAAGCATTGGTCCGACACCGGACCCACTTATAAGGCTGGATCGCCAAATTGCCAGATTAGAGGAGGTGCATTCCTTGCATGGAAACCGGGGATAGCTCCCCTTCAGCTGTTGTTCCGCGTGGAGCAACCCCGCCAAAAAGCGGGGTCGAAGCTGAACGCTAGTATCAGTATCATAGAGTTGCGCATAGTAATGATGGGCATCACTGAGTTCTTTTCGCCTAACCGACGATTGATGGAAAGTAGTTGATCTTGTCTTTTGTGTGGTAATATTGATGAGTTGAGTGCAAGTGGTTGTTGTCCTCGACTGAGGAGAATGCAACGGACTGGCTCTGTTAGAAGGCTGTACAATTCGAGTAGGGTTATCACAGGCTTGGGGATGCCGTACTGGGAATTAGTTTGGGGGAAGGAATCATGGCTGGTATCGCTACGGCCGGTATGGGTTATGCCGTTGTCACCGCGATCTATTCGTTGGGGCCTTTGTGACACTGTAGGGTGCACCGCAGTTCCACTAATAATATCAGCAGGCGTGATGAATGTGGAGGAAGCACGGTTGATTTTTGCTGATTTATACTCAGCTTATCGTTGAAAGTGGGCTCCTCTACCCCGATGCTGCTCTGACCCCTCGGTCAATGATTGGTTTGCACCTCAAAACCCCGGCCTCTAGGCCTCGGAAAATCACTGACAATCACTCGAGATCTGCAGCAACATCAGGCGTTTAGTGCATCACATGCGGGTGAGAAACCTCAGCCTTACCAGACTCGATCATAAGTGCAGCCCCTGCAACGGGTGGTTTGTGCACTTTTACTGAAACCATGTATGTACGCCCGTTTTTCATTTTTCTTTGACCAAGGCATCCGTGTGGTTAAACAGAGTCTGGGGTGCTTGTGGGGGTGTGGAGAGGCGTCACTTTTTGCAACAAGGGTAATTCGATTTGAAATAGTGATTCTGGTGTCTGGCGTCAAGTTGGATGCCGATCTTCCTGGAGATTGATTACGGGGAGACTACCGTACTGCGCAATATATGAATTTGAGGGCAAGAAATAAGTTAAGGGATTCCGGGTTGGGAAAACGTTTTTCGGGGGTCAGGTCCAGAGGATCCGCCAGATTTGTCGGCAAAAAGGCGTCACAACACTCCAAAGTCCTGCAACCCAAGAAACTTGCGTAAATGGGGCTGAGTGCCTCTAATGCGAGTTTCTGCAATTTCTAGCTGAACGGGGTTTCCCGGGGCTCTCGATCACTGCTTGCTAGACTAAGGTGCAGTTGAGGATTCCGGGCATCCCGCCCGAGCATGTCCTCGATGATCTCGACCTTCCCATGAGTTACATTCTTCACTCGGGCGGGGCCCCCTAAGTAGTGAGTGCAAAATCGATAGTGCACAATTGCCACTACCACTGCAACTCTTTCCTCGCTCTAATTTTAAGTGCAGATGCTCTTGCTATCCACTGAATGTGTCGTCCAACACTTTCGCCTTAAACCTGCTTCAAGGCCTGGGGGTGCTGTGCAGTAGACCACTCGAGCACTCGAGCACTATACCGGTAGTCTATCTGCAATTGCCATACCGCAATAGCCCGCGGCACCCTTCCCCTTCCTGTTCAACAATCGGGTGGGGCGGGGACGCTACAATACTCGAGTGCTCGAGTACGAGTGCTGAGATGCATCGGTAGACCACCACTAACACTGTCTCAAGCCAATTTAACAACATCGCCCACCAACGGCCCCCCTCCCCTCCCTTCGGCTTATCGATTCGTCGCCTTATGATGGAGCTCACCACCTTACCTACGGCAGATGTGGAGCCCAAGTGGCTTGGCACTATTCTCAGGGCTTAGGGAGGTGTGGCGGCGGTGTGAAAATTAGCAATACAAGTAGTCTACAAGAGCCCGGGGAGATGTTTTTGCACGAGACAGGGTTGCCAACCAGTAACATAATCCCTGCCGTGCACGAAAACATCTCCCTTTGTACGAGTACAGTACTTGTACTGAGCCCCTAGCTCAGGATTGGCGATATGTCTTGTATGGGAAGGAAGGGGCATGCGGGGTAGGCGCAGTCCCCCCATACTTGAGAACAATTTGTTTTACTGCAGTTAATCGAAGTCTAGCTAGTAAAACATAAACTATTGGGTTCTAATGAGGGAACACTTACTTGACCTCTACTTGGCCTAGTCCATTCATGGTCTAGCCTAGTTCAGTCAGTACTCGGATACCAGGGCTAGTCCGCGAACACAGGGCTGACAAAGCTAACGACGATATTAGGAATAGCGCACGCACTAAGGGGTGTGTGTTGAAAACCAGAAGAATTCCTCGAACGCTTTCTGCTTTACTATTGGTTGAACTATCTATTCAAGGTTTCTATTGGATATTTGCCACTTTAGCTCATGCTCAGAATAAATCCTGGTGTTCGCGGACTAACCCTGACACCCGAGTACCCACTGTGTCAGAAAGCACGGGTAGAATTCTAGACGGCAGCTATTGTTGCGGGCCGTGAATGGGATCTCATTTGCCCGTTGCCATGCAAGGCGGAAAATCTTCAGCTCGAAAATTCAGACTCTTGCAGAGTCCCGATCTGCGTTGTTATTTAGACTGGCGATACTGTATCATACTAGTACTGTACATGCGATGCGGCTTGCGGTTGTTCACAGGTTCCGTTACTTGAGGTACCGACACCAGTACGGAATACCGTGCATTGTTCTCAAATTTTGAGGCAGAGCTTACTTTTTTCGGCGCTTGTTAGATTATTGGATTCCGTTTTAGAGATTCCGTATAACATACCGAGAGCTGACGAGCTCTTCTGCAGGTTGTTATGGCTTCAATTTTCGCTGCAGAACACAAGCCCAGATCACCCCTACCCAAGACCCAATTTCCGCCTTGGGTTGTTCATACGTTCAATATGGCTTGCTGTTCGTGGACGTGTGCGGTTGGATAGCGGCCTCGGGAGAACTAACCTGGCGCTCTCGAGCTTCTCACAGATATCGTATTCCGCTTCCCGTAAGTTATCACTAAGTGCGGTAAGAAACGCTCTGTCCTTTAGACATTCTTCTTCGTTCTTCTCCTCCACCGCTTCTTCCTCCTCAGGACCCAAAGCCTAGCTGTCCACTAAAAACGTGTCTCAAGGCTTCTGTAATACTGGTACCCCCACCCCCAAGGGCAATGCTTTCTAGCTTTAGTAGTTTCTCCTCCTTAAGCCGCTTATAGAATCCTCAATTAGTTATATGACAAACCCGTTTAGAGAAACTTGCTCTATAGAACTAATAACACGATAGCATTCCTATTGGGGGGGGGGAATGGGCTAAATATGGTTTAGTGAAGATCTCAGTTATGGCTACTATCTCGGGATGCAAGTATGGCGCCGTTTGGTAGGTGTCCCCTAAGGTGCTGAAAAGTTCAGTACTCCGACATGGAGAGGTGTGGTAAGAGCCTGCCCTAGTAAGCGGCTTTACATTTTATCTTTCGCTTTCTCTCAATTGACCACCCAATTTGTGAATTCCTTATTTAAGTTACTTCCCTCCGAGGGGGGTCTCGGCGTTCCATCACACGTTGTACTTGGCAATTTAAAAAGTCTCCGGACGCTTTTGTGCCAAGCTAGGTATTAATAAGTGTAGAGCGTCCGGAGACTTTTTAAATGGCCAAGTATTCAAGCATAAGTATATGTCATGGTACAATTATACTACTAGTAGCCACGGGAGGCATGATGTTTTGAATATTTACCTGTCCCCGGCAGTCAGGGATGGCACTCTAGACTCCTTATTAGACCTGGTGACCTCAATCATGCACGGCACTTCCGGGCCGTTTCGAGCCACCTATAGAGTCCCCACCAACGGGTGGGGGAACAGACGAGCAGGGAAGGCAGACAAACTACGTTCTGCTCACCTTTCTCCACTGTCATACGCTCGCCAGACCTCATACTGGGCAAACACAAGTACTCTGGAGCTATTAAAAAAACCGGGAGACGTAGCCCTTGTCTCTACAAATAATTGTATGGTATTAGCAGAAATATTTTTTCAGTTTTTAATGACCCCCACGTACTCTACAGCTCTAGATACCAGTGTGGAACCCCCCCATCGCACACACCTTTTTCCGAATGCTCTAAACAAAGCCACCGCACCAGGGACTTGACAATGGTATCATACGCACAGGTTCCCACATCTGCCGCTTACAGTAAGTTCTGTTTCTAATCCGGAATCAATTGGTCCTATCGGTATCTTATCTGCAGTTCTATGGTGTGCTCTTTGGGTGTAATCGTTATACAAGCTATTATAGGTTTGAGACCACTGATACTTAGCTTCCCTATCCTCACTAATTTATTGCGCCCATTCTCTAGATACATGAAACTTGCAAACAGTCCGCCCGTCAGGGATATACAAAAATTAATCATGCGGGCAGACTCAGCCCGATGGATGGACCCTCGGGAGAACCAGCTACGAGTGTACTGTTGTTTCTACGGGAACTCGATATACTCCATCCCCCACCAAATAACCCCCCCAACCGGTTCTGCCAGGCTCGTCAATTTCTTTCATCTCACGGCAAACCAGCACAGCTGTAACTTTAATAATCAATCTAGGGTCCAAACATAGCATAACCTAACAAATACCAGCCCCCCAAACCCGGGCCAGTTATGATACTTGTGGACTTTGCTTGGCCGTGCGGTGAGTATTCGGGAAAGAGGCCCTCCTGGCAGTGTCTATGGACTCCCCATGTCTGAACTTTCTCTTTCCATCTTTGGAAGTATATCCTCTGAAGCTGGGTTCAAGCCAGAGAATTCACGTCCTCTTCTCTCTTTCTCTCTATACCCCGCTATGCTAAAATAAGTCGTCGCGATAACAGCAACTAACCGTAATGGACATATCCCGTCGCAATAACTTCTATTATTTTCACTGCCCCAACACGGTAAAGCCCCATTATTATCATATATCCCTAAGGTAAGCCTGCTAACCCAGCACTATAATAGCTCAGGTGATTTTCTCGTTCATCTGCAACCTACCAAGCGAGTGACTCCATGAGGGGCGGAATTAATATGACCATTCCTATTCCGGAGGTAATCAGAAGAGACTGTACTATGATAGTACTTCTTCTAGACATTACCCAAAAAATTACCTCTAGAGTTTGTTAGGTAGAGGGCTCTTTATCTTGGCTGATTGGGGGCTTAAGCTCGCCAGCGCTCTAGACCTTGTTTTGTTGAGCGCCTCAGGTCGTAAACTACCATTCCGGTTGCATTCTGTGGGTCCGGAGTAATACTTGCTACCTCCTGATACATCTCGGGCGCGGTTCTACATTCTGAATCACAATTAACGTTCTGAGCATCCTGTGCACAAGACACATGGAGTGCAGCCTTAATGCTTTGTTGATGCACACTCCCTCTCCTGTCCGACCACATTCACTACCACAGCAGATCATTCAGTATCAGTACCTGTTTTAAACTCCTCTTCCTTTTCTATTCCCTAACTAAACACTTCCTTTCCTTATACACTTCTACGCCGGCTTCTGCCTGACCACCCAACGTATACCCAATCTCATCCTTCCCCTGCGCACTGCCTACCTTAAGTGCTGGCTCAACTGGGGGCCCTCTTCTCCTCTTCCCAGATCCAGGTACCTCTGCCGTCTCTTTCTCCTACTCAACCTGTTCCCTTTTGCTAGCTACTGTGGCCTGGACGGGTGGACGACACCGTCACCAAGGCTCTCGGCGACAAGGCCCCTCGGTGGCACCCTTAGAAACTATAGCTACACTTGGCGCAACAAATTCACTGGAAGCCGGTGGGGCGGAAACCACCTTCACTGCAGACTGCAACTGTGATCCCATCTCCTTAATCCGGCTCCTTTAATCTTCTCAACACCCGGCTCTCCTCGCGGAGACGATTGGCAGCCAGCTATGGGGCAATAATGAGGCTTCACAGAAATCGGCATAGCAGGAGATGATTGGTAGAAACCCAAATTATGAGTGGTGTGATAAGTAATGAACCCTTTTAATAAGGCTGCAGCGCTGATAGAGTATGTGCTCGCTGCACTTTTTGCCTACATCCCAAGTCCAGTGCTAGCAGTACCTAAAGCCTACTGAGCAGCATCACAGCACTTACAACTTAGCTCGCTCAAGTAACCTATCAACTATATGTGCTAAGTTTCTCATTGCGGAGCCTGTGAGGCTATCTTCCTCTTATGATATCATAGTGCAGTAGCTGCTGTTTTAACCCAGCCTCGCGCAGGGCCTCTCAAGAAACCCCTTTCAAAAAAGAGGAGAAAAGAAAAGAGAATCCCTCAATAGAAGCAAATCTTATAATTTCCCAAAACGCTTCTGTAGGTGCCCGCCTACCTGCCCCCAATTACACCCATCGTAATAATGCCGCTTAGTATTGCAAAGTTCAAGTGATTCCGCGGCGAATCCCAACGGCATTGCCAGAAAACAAACTCGCGTGGAAACGACAGGGATAACACAACGCTTAGCCTAGAAGGCTAAGTAAGTAAAGCTTGTTCCAACCAACCGACCCCACCACCGAATCCTCCTGCAGTCGAAACGTCCAAAACGTTCCAAACATTCAACCCGCCACTACCAAACCATCCAAACCAAACAATCACACCCACAATCCAGACATGGGCGGAAGTAATCTAGAAGTATTCAAGGTTTTTCCCAATCGCTATCCACTCCGTCATTGCAAAAGTGGCGACTGACAATTCCACTCCTTGTTCTAGTTCGGCGTGTGCGTATTGACCACCATCCATTCACTACTCTACCGTATTAGAGAAGACAAGGCGGGGGCAATAGCTGACGGATAGCCCGGAATCTAGATACATCATGTTCCCAATCGCAATCATGTACTACTTCGGCACGAACCTCGATAATCGCTTTTCGGTGCCAGGCTTCTGGCCGAAGCCGGAGGAGACGCACAGGATTCCCTTCGAGAAGGACGAGATAAAGGCGGAACTGGAGAGGTTAAGGCGGAAGCGGTTGGAGAAGCACGCTAGGCGGGTGGAGGGGGGGCGGCAGGAATAAAGAGGGAAGGAAGAAAGGAAGGAAGGAAGGAACAAGGTGGTAGGGTGTTCGATGGGGAATTGGGAGTGTGGATGGAGTTGTAAAATATTCTTGATTTTAAAGCAGATCAAGCATCATGTCTTTCCTTTTCTTTCCTTTTCTTTCCTTTTCTTCCTTTTTCCTTTCTATATCGGGTGTGGGTTGGAAACTTCTCTGCTGGTAATAAAGCCCAAGTGTGACTATTATGTCTATATCTTTCATAATATCATATTATTATTATTATGATAATATAAGAGGGGACGAAAGTGTGCTGTAGGGGATAGGTGAGGGTACGAGTTTCTTGGGGATGGGGCCTTTTGAGTTTTCTATGGCGGCCCTCCCGTAAAAGGAGTTACCGGTGAACACCTTGTAAAATTCCCCGCGTAAGACGCAGATCATATCACCTCTCCGTCAAAACAAACAAACGAACAAACAGGTGAGAGAACAGAAAAGAAGGAAGTCCAATACGCAAAAATGGAGAGAGCCTCTACGAAACCTAAGGATAAAGGTATGAACTCCTGCTATGTTAGGAAACTACTTTGCTACGGTGATTCTAACAAAACCCAATATCTATAGGGTCGCGCTCTGGCGGTGATCCAGCATTAATGGTTACTGCCACAAGAAATAGGCTTCCTCGTGCCCCCTTCTCTGCATACCCCAAGCGCCTCAAGCTATCCGACCTCTCTGAGCTTTCAGAGCTCTCCCGGCTCTCCAAAGAGCTTGGCGAGCCCGCAGAGCCTGAGCTCCCCAATGTCGGGCTTTCTGGCATCGGCACCGCCGAGGTACCTTTTGAAATACCCGAATCCCCGAAGCTGCAGCCAACTTCTCGGCCTCATCCTCACCACGCAACCGTGGATGACGCCTTGGATCCTGAGTTCTCACCGGCCGAAATGCAACTTCCCGGTTTCGATATCACCAGGAGGGAGAAGGAGGAATACTCGAGGGCCACCGCCTCACCCCGCGAACTCTCTTCCTCTTCCACTCCCACACTAGCACCCACACCCACGCACAGAGGAGGGCTCCACCGGCTCCCTAGGTCCTCCGAAGCGCCCGCTCCACCTACCTCTAGCCTCACACATCCAATCCCCGCTACTAAGAGAATCATCCCGACAAAAGGCATTCTCCTAGACTCCAATACTAAAGATACGTACGTTTACCACCACGAGATTGGTGCAATCATTTCCAAAGATCCTGTCAACAAGGACAGCAGCCAAGAGGAAATCATCCTCCTCGTGGAGGTGGGAGCGGGCCTTGTAGCGAAGACTAATACAGCGAATACCATCGTGATATGTAAATCCCCCATAGAAATTGATCGGCTGGGGCGTTCGTTTGATAATGATAGGTGGGTTGCTTTGGTCCATCCGAGAGTGGGGAAGATTTGGTTGTTCAGGATTCCGCATGTGAGGCTCTTGATTAGTGGGAGAAGGCCCGCGGCCAAGTGTGGGATCTGTGAGGGGTTTATTCCTGAGGGGAAGGTCGCGCACGGGTGTGTTTACACTCGTGACACCATGGGGGATGGCGGTGGTACCGAACCTATCTTGAGTAATACTAAGAAAGTGAGGTTTGCACTCGAGTAGTGGGAGTGGAGTGGGTAGGTAATTCTAGACTTGTTGTGGCGATCCTGTATTTTGCTCATCCGTGATAGCTTTAACCTTGGATGAGAGCTTGGCTGACATTAGGTATTTGGATTCCTAGCATCTTAAGGGGCCTTTCATATGCTATCTAGCTAATCGAGTTGGTTGCGGTATCTGGCCTGGAAGTACCCACGGCCGTTTCTTCTCCTTAGTATCTTTTTCATTCTTAAAAACGAGCTTCAAACTGGGCATCAGTGATGACTTGATGTTCCATTGGCGGCAACCTTGAGCTGCGCATAATTATTTGTTGAGCTAGTTAGAAATACTTCAAGCAAATTATAATAATGGCATGAAATGATAATTGCCTTATTTTATATTTGTATATACTTCGCCCACGTCGCTCATTTCTCCCAGGGTATCTAGCTCGCACACCCAAATTAGTATCCCAGTCATAAATAAATATTAAGGCGTCATCTACTTATTAGCTTTATCAAAGCTTCCAGAGCTTTCTCATCGTCGACTGAAACAAGTGTTTCCTCCTTTGGCACCCATCCAATTGAGCTTTTTAGGATCTCTACGCCTGATAACCGGCTCTTAAGCCCTTCGGCTACTGCAACGGTCTTAGCAGGATCTGCTGTAACCTCTGCTTCAACCTTGGGGCCCTCCCCCTCAGGCTCGATCTCATTGATATCCTCCATCCCATCAATCTCGAGACTAGACTCCAGCAGGGTGTCGTAAGAATTATCACCGGTAGAAAGGCGTATTATCCCTTTACGGGCGAATAGGTACGACGTGGGTGTTACTGTGGCACCATTTTTGCGCAGAATGACTTTGATCTCTGCTAGGCAGCCGAGCTTGTTGTCGGTTTGGCACTCACTATATTGTGTTTATCGTTCTCGTAGTTAATAAATGAGTAGACAAATATTGCCGGTTATACACTAGGGGCAAAACAAACATTATCATAGCAACAGATCCTGGCCCCATGCATTCAATCTGAAGCGATTCTAAAGCTGCTCCAGATGCAGAAACGCCTTGGCCGCGCTTCACAGCTGCTTCCATTTTGTCCTTCGACATTCCGACTATTGTCGTGTTAGAGGTTCTCCTTGTTTTTTTATCCTAGAGGTGCTTGTAGGCCCGAGGAATTTCTCACACCCTTCTTTGCAGCGACTAAAGCTGCTGATAGGCGAAGGTTATCGGCACCTGGACCACCACCTAATCGAGAGCGTTGTATAAGCATATTATGCGGGCAACAATGTAACGGGTGTATAAGAGATAGTACTTTTCACTGCGGAGCAAATTTCTTGAGAAAGCCTTGAGAATTCAGCGCTTTTATTCGCATCATTTTTGCCCTTGTCGTGTCTAATCTTGCTCCATCTATTATGGCCAGACTGGAGGAGAGAAGATGAGGAAAAAAAGGCCGTGCATGTGCGAACACAAACAGGTGACTGAAGGGCAGTTAGGCCAGTTGGGCCTAGAGACCTTAGATGATGTCGGAGCATCAAACGAGATATGCTTTGCATCGTTGAGGTATCAATGGTTTGAGCAAAGCCGAGTGTGGTGCCGATATTGCGGTAGTGCTAGGGTGGTGGTTTTCGGAATAGAACTGGGATACCGGTATCATACTGCAATTATGATACAAGTACCAAGACAAACCTTTGTTTCGGGCATGCCCCTGCAGTACAAGGGTCCAAGATTACATAATCGTACCATAAAATATCCGGCCAGAAGCAAGAGATTCTCTGAAGATGTCTCTCTCTCCCAACCAGGCCATCTTACCCTAAAAAAAATTACAACCCAGCCATCACCACAGAACTGCAACCAAACACTCCCTCCTCTTCCACCAGCAGCCGGTCTATCGAACACCCGCCAGCCCCAATGGCTGACGATTCCTCGGCAATCGAGGCCGTCCAGCTTGACATGGCCAAGCTGAAAACTATCACCGAAGAAGCACAGCAGCAGCTATATGTTATGTCCTTCCTGAACAGCCTTGAGAAGCTGGTAAATCGATTGGATGAGGACGGAGCTTCTGCTTATCAGCTCTATGTAAAGAAAGAGCTCTTCAAGATTATCACCTTGTCGGCGCCAGCGCCTACTCGACTCGTCCGGAATATATCTGGACGCTGCTTCGCAGGTATTTTCGGTAAAGGGGATCGAAAACTGCTTTTTGAAACGATCAATGAACTGGCGGGCCTTATAAATACAGGGAAATCGGATAAAGATCTAAGGACTCGACAGTAAGAATCCAGCACTGTTTTGTTTTTTTCTTTTCGGGGGGGGGATGGACTGGTTACTGAATGAGATTCTGATTATGAGAATTTGGGATTCAGTGCGGCCGTCCATTGCGTGGGGGAGGTTTACAGAGCTGCTGGAGACAGTGTATGTGAGCTTTACAAAGTTTCGGGAATGTTTGACTAACTAGTGTAGGCTATGGCGTTATCTACTTTGACCTGCACCTCACTACTCAAGCTGCTTAAACCCGCCCAGAATGTCAGTGGGATCCTAGAGAAACTGTAATTATTGAAACTGATAAATTTATTAGCACTGTGGACTGAGAAGTTCCATATTTCGAGCTCTAGGAAAGGTCTTCAGCACAGTCGGGGATATGGCAGACGAGGCGGTAGCCCGCGATGTCTGGAAGCAGGCAAGAAATGCTGCAACAGGCGAAAAATCAGCCCTTGTTCAAGCTAGTGCGTTACAGGTAGCTTCAGATCGACAACCCAGGATATTCTTATACTAGTTTGCTGATTTCCAACATACTAGTGTATGGAAGAGCTTTTGCAAGCTACCCAGCTTTTTAATAGCCACCAAGAGTACGATAAACTGCAAAGTGCCGCAATGAAGGCTCTAGATTCTACTTCAACATCGGCGCGGAAAGCCGCTGCGTCATGTTGGTCACTAGCACTCGTGTTAACCTACTCTACCGAAGCTCCAGAACTTGCGAAAGTCGCAAAGAAGCCCAAAAAGATGAAGAAAGTATCGGCCGCTGTTGGGGACGATGAGGGGATGGGCGTGGAGAGGCCTAGCTCTCCAGCTCCAAGCAGTAAAAAAGCTATTGTACGACTAACTTTCACCTTAGAAGAGATTTTACGCCAGCTTTCGATGCACTACACCAAACCTTCCACATCTCCAAGAACAAGGGTAGGGATTGCTTTATGTTACTCGGGAGTTCTGACGAGACTTGGATCATCGGTGGTCGAAAGTAGCTATGGGTTGATTTCAAGTCACTTGCTCAATAACCTACTCTCCCATCATGCAATTACCAACAACAGATTCCGGTTATTGACTACCCGGAAATATGTGCGGATTCTGCTAGAAGATGTAATTGGTCGCAGACTACTTGGGGAAACTGGACAGCTTAATGCGATCAAGACACTCGTTAATGACACTATAAAGGACTACCCCCAGGTCATCAAAGAAAAGCCCGAGCCTAGCAAACACGCTCTGACTGGAGCTTTGCATGCCTTGGCATCTTTAATACAGTCGTTAGGATCAGCCCTAGCAAGTGCACAGGACACAGCACGCGACGGGCTTCTCCAGGTCTTACAACATCCAAGCTACTCTGTCCAAGTTGCGACGAGTTGGTGTTTGAGGGCTTTTGTTATTGCCGCCCCTTCCCAACTCCTCCCTATAATTACAATTTGTATGAACAATGTAAATCGGGAGCTTTCGCAGATGACCGCAAGGCGACCTACAACCACAGAGATACTTCGCAGATGTGCTGGATATGCAAACGGTCTCGCAGCAGCCATCAGTACCGCACCCCTTCAACCTCTCTATGCCTCGGTGGATGTTACCTCTAGGATACTGACCCTTGCTACATCGCTACTAAAATCGAGCGGAGATTACGATCTCCGTATCTCGGCCACCCAGATACAAGTCGCATGGATCCTGATTGGAGGACTGATGGCACTCGGGCCTAATTTTGTGAAGATCCATCTTTCACAACTTTTGTTGCTCTGGAAGAATGCGCTCCCGAAACCTCTAGCTAAGGACTCTTCCGTGGAGCGATCCCTTTTGGAATTATCTTTCCTAGCTCATGTTCGCGAGTGCGCCCTTGGTTCAATCCTATCCTTCCTTGAATTCAACTCCAGGCTCTTGACAGCGGATGTTTCCAAGAGAATTGCCGCTATGCTTCAAAACTCAACCCTATTTCTTAATACACTACCAGCCAAGAAAACCACGGATGACGTTTCCCAGCGTCTCTCGCCTTCTCTGCAACTAATCGACCTTGACCTTATGGTCCGCCGTCGTGTCCTCCAGTGTTACGCGAAGCTTGTGAAACTCTCTCATGGGGAAGCTCTCCAAGCAAACCTGCTCACAATCGCTGTAAGCTTCTTTGCCGATCCCGATAAGTACACTCCATCATCACTCAGTACGGCCATTGCTTCTAGTGCTGGTAATTTTGAGTCACTATGGGATATTGGAGACAACTACGCATATGGCGTATGCGGGTTTGTAAAAGGGTTCGATGTTGAGGCATTTGCATTCGAAGCCCAGGGCACTAAGCCAACAATTGCTCATTGGATAACAAGGGGCAGTCCTGAAGCGAGGATCAATGAAACGGTAAGTTGTTTCATTCTTTGCTTGCGGAACTCTGAATATTTCATTAAGGATGTATTATTGATTCCATATTTTGGGGGGAGAAGCTACATACACCTGTTATTGGATCCATTGAGCATGATTCTGTTTCTCTGTATACCACAAGCAATTCGAGTGCCAGGAATGAACCTACTCCCGCCCCACCGGCCACTGCTGTAGTTAATTCAGCGATCGACCTTTTCACCATCCTCCTTCCGATCCAGCCGCCAAAGGTTCAAGAGAGTATTTTGGAACAGATAGCT
>Ga0307509_10002151_pt1 | contig 32399 bp, 23 predicted proteins | sample 10_EM_MG_FD_202245 | JGI IMG/M metagenome (GOLD analysis project Ga0307509, IMG submission 202245) | Populus trichocarpa ectomycorrhiza microbial communities from riparian zone in the Pacific Northwest, United States - 10_EM | ecosystem: Host-associated > Plants > Roots > Unclassified | place...
AGTTGAGACGGTGTTGAAGTTTCTTTTGTTATATTAAGGTTTTTCTAGGCCATACTTAAGGGTGCATGCCGGAGTTTTCCTGTAGTTAAATACGAAATAAACTCACAGGATTTTACAAAAAAAAAAAAATCCAAAACTTACTGCTCGAAATACACTTTTTCAAACCCGAGCTGAAGGTCTGAACTCAAAGAACGGCATTGTACCGGCATTGAGGAGAGCTTATCTACGGGTATTAGTAGATGCGTGTGGTACCGCTCAGAGAAGGGCGCTAGAAAAATAATAATCCCTTTTAATGATAACTAAGATTAGCTGTGTCTCGATCACGGCTTTATTTCTAGGATGCTCCAGGGTACCATCCAGAATTTATTTTGGCTCAGTCGGCTTGATGAGGTATATAGAATCTTGACTGGTTCACCCGGGATGGTTGGTAGTTGTTAATGCCCAGAATAAAAACTTCGACTGAGGCGGTTGTTGGTCCTTGGTATCATAGTGGATGCTGTGGAATTCGATTAATACTTACCATAAGGTGTTCATCATCTGAGACCCGCCTAATTGGAACTGCCCTATAGGGCCGTGCGGTGGGGGAGGTAGTGGGGTTGCTATGTCTATGAACTGATGAAACCAAATATCGGCTAACCAACGAACGACCAAGGCTCGATCGAGAACATGAGAGCGGTAACGCAAAAGGAGTATAATTAAACAAGCGCTGGATGCGGTCCAAGAGGTAAGAAGAAACTCTGCTTGTGATATTCTCAAATGCTAGTCTGCCAACTAAATAGGACTAACAAACAAGTGCCCTAGGGTTTAGCCTCAATGCCGCCGCATTCTCACCACAACACAAGCAGGGTGGTTACCCAGATCCTACATCAGCAAGGAGAAGGGCAGAGCGCCATAAATGGGTGAAAGAAATGTGTTGAAAGTAGCATTTTTTTTGAATAAATAATTATTATGCATTTAAAGTGAAGTATTCAGAAGGTTTACAAACAAGGCCCGGAGTGGAGGCAATCTTGTATATCGTGAAATAGCATGATAATTTTTTTCAAAACGAATTCTAACTGTTGTAGAAGGTGGAATGGCTGAATCGTATGCCAGGGACCTCAAGGGAAAGACTTGGGAATTTTATCCTAACAGGGAAGTCTAGACTCGGAGAGGACCACTATTTACGCAGAGAAACAGCAACATAATGGTAGTGGAAAGAAAATCAGAGAAAACTTAGGACAAAAGGTGGGAGAAAATATATGAGAATAAAGCTGCATATTTGATCAATTCACAGAGCAATGACATGGGAGAAAATACAAGGATAACTTGAATTTGGCAGCTCTAAGTCGAGACCCAAGGATACCAACTAATTTTGTTGAATTAAGAGAAGGCGGTACTGTGACTATTACCTTGGATGCGTGCAAATAGCACGGGCCGTCGCGATCAACTTCATGAACTGGCCGCCCGGCGAGGTAGATTAGCGCCCGTTTACCTAACAGTCTAGTTCTAAAATTTGGGTGATAAAACTAGACGGTGTTCAACCGGCACGATTTCCTAATAGACGGTGCAAAAGTTTTTACCCAATTTCTACAGCCCTAAATCCTTGTTTACTAGATGGTCAAAACGTGACGTTGCCTCGTAGGTGGGTTCGCAAATTCCACCGGACTCTGGACAGCACGGTACTGTGGGTAGACACCACCTACTTGCCCGCGCACCCCCACAAACTCCCGACGGTCGAGCCCCCCCCCCCTTTTTTAATGGTAGGTACCGTCTCGAGCTGCTAGCCATCTATAGATAAACGGGCCGCAAGGTAAGACATGCTTCACGAACCCTGATGACGAGTTGATGTAGGATTGTGGTTGTTTAGGCACCACCGAGTTTCCATCACTGCTAACCTATTGAGGGATGGGACAAGCAGATTCCCCGCCCCTACTAGGCGTCAGCGAGTGGCTTTGCTTAACAAAATCACAAGTGTTTTTTCTTGTGGAAAAGGGCCTTACCCACAGCTTAGAGTTAAGGAATATGGAAGGCGCGAAATCTGCATGTCTTGTTAGTCTATATGATACCCTTCTGGAGAAACGGAGAGTACTCATAATAGCCTAACCTTTGGAAAACGAGCTGCCATTGTATGATGGCCAAAAATTGGCCAAAGCTTGAGGATTTTAGAGGTATACAATAGCAATCCGTTTTACAACGTTAGGCCACTACGAATACCGGTAGACAGAATCTAAGTATCCCCCCACCACTCACCTTCCAAATTTTCTCCCCGCTCCGTCCTACGGGAAGTGTCGCGGTCTGAGGTAGTTATATGCCGCTGTGCGTGGTCGTAGGATAGAGATTGAGCTCCACTCAGCGATACCTGGGAGGGTATTCCTCACACATAATCCTTTCTCGTCGCTGTCTGCCATTTGTAAAACAGAACGCTATTGCATCCCACCAAAGTCCTTTTGTCCCTATGTAAGCGCAGTCTTGTTTCGAAGAGCCCTGACAATAGGACCACAGAGTATGAAACGTAAGTGTCCAAGTGTAAGGTGAAGAGGGCGAAGGATAGGAAGGGGGAGGAGAGAAGGACCCAGGAAGCGGAATGTCAACCATTGCAAGTGACGTAGCTGTGGAATGGGAGAGGAGAGTTGTGAGGGTGGGTTAGGGTACCGTATAGGGAGGGGAGGTGGGGGGTTGTGAGTTTTAGTTCTTTGGTTGTGGTTTGAGGAATGTGCGCAGCCGATCTGCTCGCAAATTTAGCTCAGTTAGACAGTAACCCTGTCCTCGCCCAATTCCGAAATCTTGTGGCGCCCGTATGACGTGCCTCTCAGCTCAACATGGGATACCAACTCAACCTAAGATTCCGGATTATATACTTTTGAAGGGTGCATTTACACTACCCTACCCCTTTTCACTTGTTTAAATCAAGTATTTGGCTTCTTGAAAGATTGTTTAAGTCCTCTATAAACAGGCTTGCATCACTTTTTCCTGTCGTGAAATACCTCTTTTTCCAATCTCTTTAGCTATCGCTGTGTTTGTTTCTCCTTCAACTTCGGTCCACCCTGCTCTCAAGGGGACCACGAGTATCAAAAACTCTCATACCATAGTACAGCAACAGTATCCAACCTATCGGTTTCGGTTAGCTTCTGACAAATATCTCTGATTCTAAACTCAGCACCTGTATAACTTTTGTGCAACACTGCATTCCGGGGTGGCTAGCTGAGGGTGGAAATTGGGAGTTGAGGGCTTCAATCAACTTTATTAAACTAGGGAAGCCACCGCCAATCCAGGTTTATGGGCACCCACGGTAGTACGAGTACATTCCCCAGGTATCATACAAGTACTCGAGTACAAGTACTAGTGTACAAGTATTATAATAATATACGTCAACCTGCCTAACCCGCAGTAGCGGGGTTTAATGTTAAGTGAGGCGAGCTGGTCCGATTGGCTCCTGAACCAACCAGCCAATCAAAGAGTGGAATCTCATGGACTCATTGTGCCAAGAGTTCACATGACTTCTTATTTTTAATCCCCCACAGAGCTCTATTCTCTTCGGGCTTCTGTGGGATCAATCAATGCCTCGTCTGCATTAACCTCTGCCTACAAAATCAAAAACCAAATGAAAACCTATCATACACCCTGTCATTCCTCAAACGCCTCTCAAACTCCCCCTCCATCTCCTAACCCTCCTCCCTCTCCACTGCCCTCCTCTTCCTCCTCCCCAGCCACCTCCCTCCTCTCCCCGCTCACCACTTCTTCCCTCCTCGAAAAATAGAGCCAATAATAGCTCTCCATACGGTTACACACACATTATTTTGGCTAGTTAAGCCCGAGTTCGGCTCTTCTGTGCTCACCCCCTGATACAACACACTTGGAAAGTAGAGGGCAAATCTTGCCCTGAGCCGGTGTCTTACCTTGAGCTGAGAGCCACGTTGTAGACATGCTGCAAGATTTTGGAGCCTCCCGCAGTGACACAATCAGCAGGAACCTTGGAACTGCCAGGGCGCAAAACCAGGGGGTGTTGGAAAAAAGGAAAAAATTATGTCGAAATTTCCCCTGACCAGCTTCAGTGCGGGCCTCCTCGAGCGGTGTTTGCTCTAGTAAGTGTGTCGGGGGTTCGATAGACTCTTCTTTCGACGGGAACTAGCGTATCTGGTCTGCTCGACTATTCGGTTGTGTGATCCGCTTTACATGTACGACCTTGGCGACAACGCAAACTGGCACACCCTGTTTCCATAAGAAATGCCTTTCTCAAAAGGTGCTTTCCCTACCGTATTATCCCGGGAGAGGTGGAATTGCAGCAGGACGTCAGAGTTTCCTATTTTGACGGGGACGGGAGAAATCCCTACAGAACAAAACGCCGCCTTACCTAGAAGGTATATTCAGACGACCTGAGACATTCCCCTTTCTTTTAAGGTGGTACGAGTACGGCACCTACCACCATTACCCGCAGGAAGATCTAGGGTTTTTTAGATACAAGTAGCACAGCCTGACAGAGATTCACATAATTGAACACCAGATCACAGAAAACATTCTAGGAATTCTCAGTACCAATCTTCTAAGAGAGAGCCCAAAAACACTGCCACTACCACAGTCATTCTGTGTGGGATTCCTACTCGTCCCAGGCAAGAATTACCGGGAAACAGGGATCAAAAAAATGTACCCTATGGTAAAACCCCTGGGATTGTCTGAGCGCCCATACAAACTCAAAACTCGTATTTTCGAATACTTCCTCCCCAGGACGAGTACATGGCAGCTGCTCTAGCTAGTTTCCTCACTGCCAGTGGTTGGCGGGGCGGAAGGAGCTCAGCGATTTTACATGCTAAATTCTCAGTAATTCTATTTCATTTGAATGTTTTCTGAGGGACAAGATTTGTGGCGCACGTTTGTGGTGTTTGGCCAAACCTCTGCATTCTGTGCGGAAACCCCAGTGAGTGTGGATTTCTTCTGTTGCCGAGTCTGTATTTTCGATGCTCCAGCTCAGAGTTCGACTACCGTATTATGCAGAGCCTGGTACAGTACACAACTATGCAGTAGCCGCGCCTCCACGAGGGACACTGCGTACCGTGCACCCTGGTTTGGAAACTCTTTGTGACAAAACTAGCCTACCCATGTACAGTAGCTGTGGCTGGCGCAGTACGTCGGTGTCGAGCAATATGGAGCACAATGAGGGTGGATCAGTTTTGCTACCAATTCTTTACAAACAGGAATGTACTATATATTCCTTCTGTTTAGTCGCAACTGAGGGCTGAGCTGGCAGTGCTTTCCCCTCCGGTAACCGAGAAGGGAATTCTAGCCTCTTAGCACATTGATATTCTCTTCAGGCACCGCACTGTACCCACTGTATTAAAAAGATTGCTTCCGCTCCTCCTAGAACCTCATCCTTCCCTCATCCCCCCTCACTCCACACATATAATTTCGAAGACTACAACATATCTCTTAGCAGTGAGAGAACACTTGTGGGGACATGGTCAAAAGGTATAGCACCGGACTGTTTTTCTACACGAATACAGGTTGGCTAATGACATTAGGGGGAAATTATGGAAAAAGACCAGCCAATGTTCGATCGCTGGGTCGTACTCCGGCAACAACCGCAGCAATAATGTAAACGCAAAAATCACAAACAATTTCGGTGCACAAGCACCTTCACATGTTCCAGGTAGGCAGTCTTCCATTGCCAATCTTCGTTCCATACAGATGTCTAAGAATTAGTTTAGCGACTTTCGAAGGGCTGTTGGCGCGCAATGGCTGGGGGGCCTCACCACCGGTAATCGACATAGACCACCTGTGCGACGAGCACAACCTGCCACAGGGTGGCACTGGAAAATGGATTTTCAAAGATGTTGGGTTTAGGGAGTGGCGGGAGAGCAGAGAATCTAAGCTTCTTTGGCTTTGCGGTGGCCCTGGAACGGGAAAAACTATGTTGGCCAAGGGTGTGGCCGCTAAATTTCTCGGAGGGACCGATCCTCATATCGGGGTTAAATTAGTTTTCCACTTCGCCTTACCCGAACTCCCCACCGACGGGGACCTTGCTGATGAGGAGGGGCTGTCACAACTCAGGCTTACCAAAGTAGCCAACAACCTACTGTATGGCATTCTCCAACAGGACCCAAGCCTTTTCGGTGGTTTCAAAGCTGAACTTGAGAAGCAAGGGGATAGATTTTTCACCAATCCGAGTTCCCTATGGAAGGTTCTGCGATGTGCGATTACGGATTGCAAGACAGACCCTATATACATTGTCATTGATGGCGTGGATGGGGTTGGGGGGAGGTCACATGAAGACCTAATCGCAAGGATTCTGGGACTCATGGAAATCCCTGGCAGCACAGTCAAAATATTTCTCTCCAGTCGGGACGTACCCCACATCTCAAACAATCTCCCCCATAGCCCCTACCAGTGCTTCAAGATCAACCTCGATACGAACAGTTTTGTAAAAGAGGATGTGGAAGTGTTTATCAGGCGCAGGGTGGAGGCATGGGGATGGGATGCTGAGCTTGGGGGGGAAGCAATGGAAAGCCTTCTGGCAAAGTCGGACGGCATCTTCCTCTGGGCGTCATTGGCTATTAAAAGCCTAACATTCTTCAGCTCGGGTCCTGATTTTGATGAGTTTTTGAGGGGGACCCCATTAGGCCTTGAAGATGTATACCGAAAAATGCTGCGCAATGTCTTCTCAGGGCGAGGATCTGGAGATGTCCTAAACATGATCCGGAGTGTGGCTCTCGCCTTGCGCCCGCTAACATTTAGCGAATTAGGGTATATCCTGGCATGTATAGAGGGAAAGACAAGGGAGGAACAGCAGCCTCCCCGCCGCGCGACAAGCAGCGAAATTCGGCTAAGATCAGAAAAGGAGATCAAGATGTATGTCCAGTCCTCTATGGGATTTCTGAGGGCTACCAACACAACTGTATCCATTGTCCATCATACTGCAATAGAATACCTTTTCGATGAAAATCGCAAGGACAACCTCCCAATACTTTCCAAAAGCGACGCAGACCTTGCAATTTCTTGGGAGTGCTTCCGATACCTTCACCATACCCTTGAAGACCCAGCGAATCCCCCGAGGGGGGGCATTAGGGGGCACCGCGCTGGGTCTCGGGATCCAAGTCTGGGGAGATACCACCAGGAAGAGGAGGTAGGAGAGACACCCCGGGAAGTGGCACGGAAAAATCCACAGGAAGCTGCCGCCCAGTTGCCATGCCTCAGATATGCAGCAGAATCCCGGTTCCCTCATGTGCGTCGGAGCATTGAAATTTCAAAGATCAAATTCGGCGACGACTCTACTTATAACTGGCTGGAGTATCAGTTCTTTAAAGCCAGCGATGTCATACGAAATCCTTGGATTAGGCTCTGTGGAGATCCGAGAATGGAGGTTTTGGTGGGGGAGAAAACACCATTGCACATCGCGGTCTGTCTGGGGCTCACTCTCCTAGTAGAAAAGACTCTCTCGGATTATACAAAGGGGTCGAACAGAGGTTGTCCACTACTACACCTAGCAGCCAGGTTCATATCCGGGGCATACAAGATCTTGATTGACAAGGGCGGACCATCCCTCCTTACTAGCCCAGATCAATACGGCAACACACCGCTACACGCCGCAGCCATTTTCGGCCATTTGTTTATGCTACAGGCACTAGTAAAAGTACTCGCAGGGAACACGGCATACATTGATAAAATCAATAAGAAAAACCACTCCGGCAACACCCCGCTTCACCTCGCCTTTCAATTCGATCACCCGGAGATAGTCGAACTCCTCGTCAAGGAAGGCGCTGATCCAACCATCAAGAACAATGCCCAATTGAACGCATCAGAACTGGGAGCAATCCTAGGGAGAGGAGATAGTTTGGATATTTTAAAACGGGTCAAGAAAGGCAGGAGGAGGCCAAGAAGCGGGTTACGAAGAGGCGTATGTGGAGCCGGCAGAATAACCCGTTTTCCAAGCCTGGGGGATGAGATCCCTGCCCCGCCATTCTCAATTGGTTGAGTTAATACTGCTTTTGCTTGTTCCTTTTTTACCATACCACACCCACGATACCTGCACGCCCTATAATTTCTTACCCTAGATAAGGAACGGTAGAGTGCAAACCTTCTCCTAAGCTATTAGAAGAATGCCTTTGGCTTTGCTAGCTGCAGGAGTGGCAGATTATCCAAGTGCTTTTCAGATGGTTCGGGCACGGGGTAGATTGTTTAACAATAGGGGATAAGGAAAATATCTTCCCTTTATTATCACGGGAGTGTACGGAGGAAATAAGGGTGCGTGGGGAAGTACAGAGATAGCTGTGGAAGGATTAGGAAGTGTTATTTATGTTTACTCATGCATCTTGGATTTGGTTTTTTGGGAAAAGCGTGGATTAGCAAGCGGTCGAAATTGCATTTTTATATCTTTCCTGCAAAGTGCCTAAGTTCCAAGTGAATTCGCTTACTCCACCGCCTACTGTTGTGCGACCCCCACCCCCAACATTGACATAATCAGCCTTAAATGGAGTTTTTCCCTGTCAACTTCACACTGAATACACAAATAAAGTTTCGTAAAACAATTTTTACACGTTCTACCAGTAAAATTCGGCAAGCCAAGAAGAAGTATCTGTGCATACGAAAGGCCCCCAGCTGCTCCGTGCCTTCGGAACTGTGGCCACAGAGAGGGAAAAGTGAATATTCATGAAATCCAAATACATTCCGATATAGATATACTATCATGAGCCTGTTTTGAGCCATAGGGTTTTTTTTATCCTTGAAATTAGCTAGTACCTAATTAGGTACCAATTATGATTGTAGGTTTATGCAATCATATATTTCTAATACTAATACGATGCGCAATCCATTGAAGAAACTTGAATCAGATTACAATTTTCTTGAAAATTTTACCACAGATGTTAGCATATCTTAAATCCTTCAACAGTAGGTAGGACCATAATAACTACTGTAAGTGCAAGCGGCCGCCGACCTCTGGCCGGATGTATATTAAGTAAAGCGTTGCTGCTGTTATTGTGGGCATGGTTACGTGAAAGTGTAGGAGAGGTGGTTGTTTTCGCGTGGCAATAATCGCAAGCAGGGCATGGACTCGCACACAACCACACATACAAACTTGCACACTCGATTCCACAGAGATAGTCGAGCTTCTAGTCAAAGAATGCCCAGATCCAACCATCAAGAATAATACTCAAATTTGGGCATCGGAATTGGGAGCGAGGCTCCGGAGAAGAGATAGTCTGGATATCCTAACCCCCACGAGAAAACGTGGGGGACCAAGAAGGAGGGTGCGAAAAGCCCTGTGGGGGACCTTTCTCCGGCTCCCAATCTATTATCACAACCCGCTAACTAGCTTTACTGTCCTATGTGCGTGTTATACACTGGTCTCATTCAGCATGTGCCCTAGATCCTGGCGCTACTGCGGATTTTCACTTGGTTACGTTATGTGAAAGGTGAATTCCGTGGCCCACTGGGGTGGCGGTATATCTCTAGTTGATGGAATAGCTAGGGTGGGTTGACTATCAGTTGCACAAGGGGGTTCAAGGGGAATGTTATGACACTCATTTTTTGGCTTGTTCCCTATTTCGAGATTGTCAGCTTATCATAATTTACGCTATTTAACAACTTGGTTTAACTTGTTTCCTGAATTCCCCGATGGCCTTATTCCCTCATTTCACTCCTACAATCTTTAGCAAAAGACCATTCAATTTGCATTGCACTGCTGCGATAGTATTCTGTTTAGCTTATCCAAGTGCAGTGACAGTGAGGTTGTCTAATTAATTTACCACTTGACATGGCACATAAGGTGTCGAGTGACCGCACATGATTTCGGCCATTATTTCTCTTTTCTACCGTTCACTCATTCCTTGATAACAGACAGTATTCACTGAATAAATGAAAAATCAACCCAAAGCTACGCACATAACCGTGACGGGGGTTTGGTCATGAGCCCCCCCCCCCTAACAACCCCCCTCCTCCTGTTCCGCTCAAACTCCAACCTCCGAGTCATGGCCGCAAGCAAAAACCTGAACTCCACCTTGGAAAATATATTCCCAATACACCCCCTAGATTCCGTTAGGGATGTGAGAAACCCACAACTACTCGCGGCAGCGACCCCTCCATCCCTTCCGCCCTGGCGGCCCCAAAGGGCCTGAACTCCTCCGAGTCGGCTTTCCACAGCTCCATCCATCTCTTTACCGCCAACAGGGAGGGCACAGTGGGCTTCCCTTCCTCACGAATGCCCCGTTCAGACTCGTATTCCCAGCCACCATGAAGCTGAGGCAAAATTGGATATGCTATTCTCGAGCTAGTGTAAGGAGTGTATGTCCCAGGCCATTATCCTAGATCTGGTTTCTTCCCCGGCTAGGAAGGTCGCAATTTAGCTGCACTTGTTAGATTCCACATCCGGGTCCGTGTAGGTGCTCGATTTCAGCATTACAGAGAGGATACCTTTAGATTCAGAGTCTTGGGGGGGGCTAACGCAAACTCTTTAGAGTCAGTGACTCAACCGGCACAGTCTCGGAATAGACCCGACCCTGCGTGCGGGATGCCATGGGTTCCCTTCAGCGAGAGGGACCGCAGGAGGCTAGAGGGAAATTTCATGGATAGGATGGCCACGATCTGGGAGGGACTACTGTACCTATGCTAAAGATTGTACAGTAGATTCCACAACTTCATTCACATTCATCGGAAACTAGACTAACGGTAAAGATAGGTGAATAAATGAGACAGAAGTGACACATCCTGAACCCTCTATCAATCACCACACCTATCTCGACACCTATACACAGGCCTACATTCTTCAACATGTGCACATCCTTCCACAAATCCCCGCGATAAAATGGAAAGGCATCTCGGCACAATCATCTCCTTAAACCACTAAAGCACTCTAACAACACCCTATCCTCCCGAACGACCTACAGCACTGCCGTACCCTTCAAAACCAATAGCATACTTTAACATTTCCAACCACAAGATGCCCCATCCACGCATTTCAGCCAATCCAGCCCATCTCCCGCGAAAGGTGTGGCGCTACCCCCACCCTGGTACAATTTTTGTAATTTTTGTCTCCCACGTGAGCATCAGATCTCAGAGATTGCAGGGATGTAATAAGAGCCATAATCTCAAAGAACGGCCATCTAAATAGGCCCAACGCCGGTGCTGTAGAAACCCTTACAATTCACCATCTCAGTCAGCCCAAGATGGATTTAGCTTGATATGTTATTAGACCTAGGTATACTAGTCAATGAGATCTAAGATCTGGAAGGCTGATTTTATGACTGGAACGCACTAACCCCCCTTCCCTTAAGACCCCCGGCAGGTAGCGAATCGCAAGAGCTTTTAGAAGTTGCCCACAGACTCTACAGTCCTAACTGTACCCGCGGCGAAACTGCATAGATGATGTGAGGGGGAAAAGGGTAAATCGTCAAGGTTAGGGTTGCGGGAAATTACTTGTAGTTGGCCCCTGACCCTCACTCCGGGTTAAGCCGTGAGTGCTGTGAAGACTGCGGCTCTGCATTGCAGCCGCCAAGAATCTACGCAATATTTTGAGGCTCAAACTGGGTGTTAGCCATACAATCGCAGAGCATCCAAATATACACTGCTTCCAAATACACAGTTCACTACCGGTCCAATCTCAGTAATCCTAGCCCACAAGTGAATCAGTCGGGACTGTGTATTTGGACGGGGTGTGTATTTGGGTGTTGGGCGATTGTATTGTGGGTTGGTTGAGGTGTATTTTTTTGTAGTGTCTGAGACCAATGCGAAGGGATTCCTTAGTGTCGAGAGTTCGCATTCAGGGTAACCGGTAAGTCGGCCATAAACCACCACACTGCTCGGGTAGAAGTATTCAGCCCCAGAGTGGAAAAGGCTCATTCAAGCTCCGAGAACTAAGAGGTTAGTGTGCAGGGTTTCTTTGCATACCAAACTGGCGAGTCAACTCTCTACTTGCCACTCTAAAAACTCTCTCTCCGGTCGGGGGTGAATGGCTCAACCCAAAAACGACAGGTATTGTGTGAGCATTGGGGAGAACTCTTTGAGGATAGTTAGTGAAAGTGTGTGATAGCCTCTACGGGAGTGCTAAATAAGAAAAAGACTTTTTAATAATTGCAATTGAACTTCATACCGATATTTAGCGGTATCTTTATTATATCTTTCTTCTTGCGCTATCGGGAATTCGGGTTTGAAGGCTCGGTCGCTGCGGCTGCTACTCCAGTAGGCCCTTCTCACCAGGGATGATTCGTAGTTATTCATGTACAGCACTAGGAATAAAATTTCTTGAGAAAATTTGGCGGGGCGGCTGTCAGTTGCAGAAATTGTTATCTCCTGCTCGAGTGGACTGCTGAAACCGTGAAAAAATTTGTGCTGCCCCCGCCAGTGTCTAAGACAGAGGTGACTAAGTTGCAGCCTGAGTATTCTTCAGTGACGATGATGTGCATATAGTCTCCCTCGAGGCCACGATGAAGCTTGGCGGTAATTGGCAGACAACAAGCGAATTCACTAAAGTACTAGCACAGCACTCGGGTACAGTACGGTATTAACTCAACAAATTGAGTATCTCTGAGCAGGGCTCTTGTTGGAAATGGTACTTGTAATCGCGTATCCAACAGGGGTGCCGTCGGTTGTATTTTACTCTCCATGCTACCGTAGCTTACATTAAAGTTACCCTCCCGTGTTCGCTTCCGCGTCCTGTCATTGAGGTTTCCCTTTTATTTTCCTCTCGCTTTCTCTCCTATTCGCAACCTTAACTGACATCTTTCCGCCCCCCACAACCCCCCCGTGCCCGCACCCAGGGCGCCTCCAGCAGTTCTAATCACCGTTTTAAACAAAAACTCCCCAGAAAGCGGAGCAGTGAACAAAGGGGAATAGGAGGATCGCTTTAACTACTGTCAAGAAGCCTCAAGCCCCTGCTAGCCGGTGGTCTTCAAATGCGTTCGGGGGTCTGCGGTGGATTGTATTAATACTTTCCAGATGTGCTACGATATGCTGAATGGCGTCGGGTTGGCGCACATAAGCACGGGTTGGTGGTTTCATTAGGTGACTACTGTAATAAATTCTATTGGGCCCCAGACTCGCTTGTCTTAAGAGATCGACTTTACCGGGGCGCTGCCCAATCGATTGTGCCAATACCGTAGCAGGATAACAAAATCTACTTGTTTCAGATCCCTGTTCATCACAAACCCGGTCTCGCCGTGTCCCCAGTGAGGACCGTGCGATAGGTGCAATTATATGGCTAATATTAGATATAGTCTAAAGTCTGCATGGATACGAACTCGCAATCGCTAACAGAGGTTGGCTATCAACTATGTCTAAGACACTCACAGGGCAGCACAAAGGTTTCTAAGGGTTCAGTCGTCTAGGAGATAGGATCTGATCAGGATCGACTATTGCATGGTTGAGTAAGTCTCCCACTGAGTTTCCATCGCGGCTATCCTATAATCAGATGTGAGGTCTGGATTCCGCGCTCCTCTGATCCGGGCGTAGTCCAGTGACTTTGCCTAACAAAAATCACGAAATATCAGGTGTTCCCTTCTACCGATAGGCTAGGCCCCTTCTCCACAGCGTACTGTACTCACGTGGCCGGATTGAAATCAGAAGGCCTAGTTTTGGACTGATGCTTGTCGGGTGACAGCTAACCACATATGGTATATGTTTTCCAAACTCGCTATGCAGCCAAGGCTGCCATGAGTGCAGTGCCACAAGTATGGTGGGATTTTCCACCGAGTTTGGCGAGTTTATACCGTATCCATGATTGGTTTCGCTTCATGACCTGGCAAGCCATCCCATACTCATATGACATGGTGTCTCGCCCTAGAAATTATTGTTCTCTATTTTGAGGTACAGTACAAGTACCAGGCATGATGTTTTCGCACAAGCACCACGTCTCTTACAACCACAGTGATTAAAATTGCACCTCCGTGTGATCGATCACATTTCGGTTTTCGACCAATCGCCTTCCTTGGACCCCTCTTCACGACGGCTTCAAGTCTTTATTCCCAGCGGATTTTCCCCTCGGTTTAATTTGTCTTTAAGAGATTATTTTATCTCTTTTCATCACTTTTATTATACCTCCATCACCCGTCAACTGCCCGGTATCGGTAAAGATGGTTAAGCGAGGTTCTACTACGTTTTCCGCGACCAAGGTTGCAAAGGCGGGTTTGACAGCTTCGGCTGCCTTACAAAAGATTTTGGACTTGGAGAAGGATGTCTCTAAGTTGCGTCACCATGTTTCCGTCTTATCGAAGAGGAATCATGGACTGCAGAAAGAGGTGGATAGGTTGAAGAAAGAGGAGGTGGCGGTGTCTTCTGAGGTGGCTTCACCTGAAAGGGTTGAGGAGCCTGGGCCACTAGTTGTGGCTGAGCCCGAAGAGGAAGTGGCAGTGGATAACGTGGCGGAGGCGTTTGTGGCGTCGGCTGGTGTGGCGGGGGTGAAGGTGGCGTCTGAGGCGAAGCCTGGTGAGGATGAGCCAAGAGTGGCGTTGGTAGTGGATGAAGAGGGCGGACCTTCGGCTATCGGTGTGCCGGTGTCGGAGGGTAAGAGGAGGAGGGTGGATGATTCGAGTGAGGAGGGAGAGGGTGATGAGAGGATGAATGTTGTGGTTCCGACGGGGCCGAGGGGTGGGGCACTGGTACCGGAGGGGCCTAGGTTGATGGCGGAGAGGGTTGGTGGGGTAAGGAGGGGAAGTGGAGTGCCGGCAGACTTGTTTGTCAGGAGGGCATACAGGTTTGTTGACAGGAGTATAGTGGGGGTGCGCAATGGGATGGTAGGGGATTCCTATCAGACCAGAGGGAATTTTGCCCGTGCGCCGTTTGTGGATAGAGGGGGGTATAGGGGTAGGGGATATAGGCCGTATCGTTGATTGTTGACCGGGGTCAGGAGGGGCTTAGGATTCGCAGCGGGCGGAGACCGTGGGCGCTAAAGACTCACATGAATAGGCTCGGGGCTTGCGTGTATTTCGGCGGTCGGTGATGGCGGATGGGAGTGTTTATGTGGCGGATGTGGGATGGAGTTGTTTTAAAAAATTTTATTTTTTGTTAAGGAAGGGGAATGGGCGAGCAGCAGGTACAGGTCCACCTCACCCGTTAGGCGTGCTGACAGGGCATTTGATTGCGGGAAAAGATGGGTTAGGGTCGACGGCCGGGTGTGCGGGTTGATGTATGTCTCCTGCTATTGCACCGCTCGGGAGGAGTTTGTTTTTGGTTTGAGTTTGGTGTTTGGTTGTTGTGGTTGAGAGGTTGACGAAAGGGGTAATGGAGGGTAAAGTGTTTCAGGTGCGCGACTTGGAAAGTTGTCCTTTGTATAGCAGATGTAGAGTCCGCGACCGGTGGTAAGGCTTAGCCATATGCTTTAGAGTAGCCCGGTAGCCGAAAATAAAAAAGTTTATAAAAATAAAAATAAAAAAAATGTTTTCGCACACACCACTTTGTGACCCCACCAGTTTCTAATAATTTTTTGCTGGTCAACCACTTTGGTGTGTGCGAAATCTTTATGCCTGGTACTTGTATCACCCTTAGAAGCTTTTCATGAAATAATTAATACTTTTAATGAGCCGTGGTCTGAGGAAGAGCTTCCCGGGTCCTCGCAAGTGTCTATTTAACCCGTGTGCTACAGCTCATCCCCTGTGATAGGGAGTTGCGTCAAGCAGCTTAGAGGTTTGGAGGCGCCAACCCAGTTAGTCGGAGATCACTACTAGATGAGCATGTTAGGGTTCAATTCGGACGCGTGAAGTGTACTGAAGGAGAGAAATCTGCTCGTCTCGTTAGTCCATGGGGTAAGTTTTAGAAAAACGAACTGCTCCTGCATGCGGGCCAAAAAATTCACCAGATCTTAAGCAGTCCGTTTTATAACCTCCGGCCATTACTATTATGCAGAATCTAAGAGACACCTCGTAATTTTCTTTTTCGTTTGTCTCTCCCCGCTCCCGCCTGCGCAACCAACCGGGGTTTGAAATGGTTCCATAAATCACCTACCCCGGCGCACGGCCATAAGTTGCCAGGGTCATGGAAAATCTGCCTTCTGGCTGGGAGAGATATCCGAGATCGAGATTGGGCTCCACTTCGTGATTCACCGGAGGAATGCCTCATCCACCATCCATACTCGTCACTGCCTACCCTTTGTAAAACAGACTGCGCATCCCACCAAAATCCTATGGCTATTATGCAATGGCGGTCCTATTTAAAAACTTTTTCGACACGAGTACCATGCACGAAGGCAGCACTGTGCAGTAGCTGCCTCTCTTGGAAAGGCATCGTGTGAGTTCCTTTTTTTTTATCACAACTGAAGGCCGTGCTCGCGGTGCCTTCCTCTCCCATAACCGAAGGCGAACTGCGACGCCTTACCACACTTACCTTATCTTCGAGCACTTACCGCATCAATACTATTACCTCCACCTTTTCTTCGGGAATTGTACCCTTCATTCACCCCTCCTTATCCTCATCTAATTTCGAAGTCCTCAAAACAGCTCCGGCAGTGGAAGAATACTTGTGGAAAGATTGTTACAAAGTATAGCCACATGGTGATTTCCTATTCGAGTCCAGATTGGCTAACATATTAGTTCGGAAGCGCTGAATATGGCAACCGCCCAAAGCTCAAGTGGTGGACACTTCTCAGGCAGCAGCCACAGCTTCAATACAACAACTATCATCAATCATCTTGGTTTACAAGAACCTTCATATATTCCCTGTATTCCTTCTTTCATTGCCAGTCTCTGTTTTAAATATCGTGCTAAAAATTCGTGTAGCAACCTTTGAAGAGTTGATGAGCAGCAACTGGAAAGTGCCGCGCCCGGAAATTGACCTTGACCACCTCCGCGACAAGGCTAACCTGCCCGAGGGTGAGCTCGGAGAATGGATTTTCAAAGAAGTAGGGTATAGGAAGTGGCAAGAGAACAGTGAATCAAGGCTTCTTTGGCTTTGCGGTGGCCCTGGGACGGGAAAGACTATGTTGGCCAAACGGGTTGCTGCGGAATTTGTCAACGGACATGGTGATCATCCTAAAGGGGTTAAATTAGTTTCCCACTTCGCGTCGCCCGAACTCTCTACGAACGGGATACCTACCGATGAGGTCGCGTCATCTCAACTCGGGCTTGCCAAAGTAGCCAACGACCTACTGTATGGCATTCTCCAGCAGGATGGGAACCTTTTCGGTGATTACGAGAAAGAACTTAAAGCCCAAGGGAATGGATTTTTCACGAACCCAACTTCTTTGTGGAGGGTTCTAAAAAAGGCAATTCGGGAGTGCCAGACAGATCCCGTATACGTTTTCATCGACGGCATAGATGGGTATGAGGAGAGCTTATGCGAAGAGTTGATTGGAAAAATTCTGGAGCTCACCGATATCTCTGAGGTCAAAATATTTCTCTCAAGTCGGAACGTACCCCACGTTTCGAATAACCTTTGTAGATATACCATGATCAACCTTGATATGAACAATTCTATGAAACAGGATGTGAAAACCTTCATCGAACGCAGAGTGGATTCATTGGGGGGGTGGGATGATGCTTTGAAGGAGAAAGTAACGAAAGCACTTTGGGAGAAGTCGAGGGGCGTCTTCCTCTGGGCATCGTTGGTGATCGAAAATCTTAGATGCAAAAGCTCAGGCCCTGATTTCGATTCCTATCTAGAGAACCCCCCACAAAGACTTCAAGAGGTATACCGAAAAATGTTACTCTCTCTCTCGGAACGACCGGAAAAAGTCCTGAACACAATCCAGGGTGTAGCACTCGCCCTGCGCCCACTCACGTTTGGCGAATTCGCTTATATTCTGGCATGTCTTGAGGAAAAAGGAAAAACTGGACCAGAGCCCTCTTATGCGGAAGCGAGCACCAAAATTCAGTCAACAGAGGGGGAAGTCAAGGGGTACGTCCAGTCCTCCATGGGATTTCTCCGGGTTACCGACACAACTGTATCCATTGTCCATCATACCGCAGTAGAATACCTTTTCAACGAAAATCGCAAGGACGTCCCCCCTGTGCTTCCGAAGAGTGAGGCAGACTTCAAGATTTCTTGGGAGTGCTTCCGGTACCTTCACCATGCATTCGCAGACCCTGAGGAATTCCCAAAGGAAAAAGACAGCAACCGGCACAGCAAATCCGAGGGCCAAAGCTCAAATCTAGCCACCCAGCTGCCACAGAAAGAGGCCACAGAGGCCCCTTGGGGAAAGGCACGGAAAGACCCACAAGGAGCCGTTACCGAGTGGCCATATCTCAGATATGCATCCGAATCCTGGCTCATACATGCCCGTCAGAGCTATCCGATTTCGGAGAAACTGTGGGACGACTCTACCGACGACTGGCTACAGGGGCAGTTCTTCGAAACCAGCGATGTGATACGAAAACCCTGGATTAAGCTCTGCGGGGATCCGAGAATGGAGGTTTTGGCGGGAGACCAGACACCAACACGTATCGCAGTTTGTCTAGGACTCCTCCCATTGGTTAAAAAGACCCTCCCAGACCTCACAAAGGTGACAGGCAGCAACCGGTCACTGCTACGCCTAGCAGCCGAGTTCATGTCCAACGCATGGCGAATCTTGATTGATAGGGCTGCATTATCCCTCCTCACGGCACCTGACAAGGATGGCAACACACTGCTACACGATGCAGCCATTTCCGGCCATGCGCGTATGCTGGAGGGCACGATAAAAAAACTCGCAAAATCAAAGGACAGCACACACCTCAAGGCAATCAACTGGAAAAATAATGCTGGTAATACCGCGCTTCACCTAGCTGTTCAATTCGATCATCCAGATATAGAAAATCTTCTACTGGATAACGGCGCCGATCCGACCATCAAGAACAACGCCCAGGTGACAGCATTGGAAATAGGGAGGGCCCTTGAGAGAGAAGATTTTTTGGAGATGACAAAACTGGCTAGCAAAATTCCGGACGAGGCACATGGGGAGGCGGCGGGGGAGCCTGTAGAGGGGCCACATCCCTCTAAACCAGGTCCGCGGCCCCGCTCCGAAGCATCTCTAGCTATACCGCCTGCTCAGGAAGAAACCGGAACATCAGCTCTGGACCTCGAGGCTAATCAAAGCAAAGCTAACAGTAAACCCTGGTACGCAAGGCACATGCTGCCATGCGTTCCAGTGACAATATGCATTTTGGTCATAACTGCCGTCTTCGTCCCGGTTTTTGCAACAAGCGGTAAGTAACCTGTCAGGAGGAAGGAGGAAGCTACTCTGCCCTAGCTATACAGCAGGGAGCGCAGGAACCTCTTCCATGACTCGCGATCTATTATTACAATTCTTTAACTTGCGTCACCGTCTACCGCTGCCACTTATTATTCTCACTCATTATGATCCTGACTCGGAGGCCACAGCGGTATATGTATGTAAATTACTAGTGAAGGGACGCACAAGCTGTAAAAAAATTTCTCCTACCCGTTTTTCTTCCCTCCTTCATGTCTTTCTTTCGCCTCGTCTTTCGCTTCTTGCTCTTAACCTTTCCTAATACCTTTCCCTTCTTAACCTCCAACAGTCAATCATGAACTTCACCGCTTAGCAAAAACTATGTGTCTTCACTTGAGCCGTTCCACTCCGCTGTATGAAACCTTCGTCGCCGATTATTACCTCCACCTCCATTATTTTCAACAGTAACTGTTGAAACGACTGTGGCTAATTTTAGAAAAAAACAAAGGGGGGGCATCCCCGGCTATCTATAAAGGAAAGCAGCCACAATTTCCCAAAGTTCACGCGGCCTCACTCGCGGCCTCACCCGCCACTTTATCGACTGACGTACTCCCTCATAGCCGACCGTGCTGGATATGGAAGGACGCTCCAACAGCAACAGAGGAGAAGAGGTCGAGTGATCGTACATGATCCCATGTATTCCCACCCTCATCTCTTAATGGCAAGCAATATTCACGAAATGAACGAAGGGCTCACCTCAAGCCACCTCCCTCACCGCAAAGGGCATATCCCCCGGTGTTTCACCGTGCGCCTCCCCTAACAGCCCCCCCCCCCCATCTTCCCATCCTGCTCAAACTAACCTTCCAACCGTGGCCGGAAGCAGACACGCAAACTTCACTTCGGCAAACATATTCCAAATACACCCCCTGGATCCCTTCAAGAGTGTGGGAAACTCACAATTACCCTGGGCAGCGGCCACCCCATCCTCCTCGCCTGTCCACCGCCAGGGTCTGAGCCCCGCGTCGGTGCTCCATAGCGCCACACACCCGTATACCGCGAATGAGGAGAGGAAAAATTATTCCATACAAGCCAATTACGGGCCCTCCCGGTAGAGTACTGGCAATGTTTTTTTATCCCGGCGGAAGTGCAACGTTTCACCCAATGATTTCTTGCGGTGCCAAACAAGTCCCTTAGGATGATTACCCTGGAATGGTCCTAAAAGGATATTTATAGCTAATTATAGACCACGCAGGCCATCTGCATGGCTGTCCCTTGACATGAGATAAGATCCTGCGGTTTGGCGAGTGTCTGGTGTGTTTTCGGAGAAATACTTAAATTTTCCATCATATCCGGGGGCCAGATTTTCCCACCTCGGAATTAGAGTATTGTTCTCTTGGCTGTGGGCGAAACGTTGTGTTTTTTTTCGGGGGTGAAAAGACAGTGCTAGTATTTCAGAGGGAGGGCCCGGGATTGTCTTTCTCGGATGGGGAGCTGGGGGGAGTACGACGAACGCGTGGATTAGCACGAGCGCCCAGTCCAGGCTCATATCCTTAGCTGCCACGTACGGCGTCACGCCGAGGGGGAGGTCCTGGCGAAGCGTCCCGGGCGGGATGTGGGGGGATACTTCAGACCGGGCCTGGTCGTATGTGATGGTCGTCGGCAGGCCAGTGGAGAATGCGGCGTGGATGTGTCTGTTCTCGAGCTGGGATAAGGAGTATGTCCTAGTTCATTGACCTAGCTGTGGCTTCATCCTCCGCGGCTAGGAGGGCTATTACTTGGTCGTGCATACTAGACTCCCGATGCGAGCCGGTATAGGTGCTCGATTTTAGTATCATAGGGAATGTCTTTGAATCCGAAGTTTCCCTAGGAGGTAGCTAGGGTAGATTATTTAGCAGAAAAGAGTTGCGCGGTTATAGGTCCAATAATCGATGCCGCGTGCAGGATATCGGGGGCTCGCTTTTGCCGGAGGGGCTACACAAAGCGGGATGGAATCATTGCGGATGGGATCGCCACCTCGGGGGTGGGCCACTACATCTCTATATATGTACCCGGGCGGAATGCAAGCAAGAAAGAAAGAAAGAAAGAAAAGAAAAAGAACAGGGGGGGGCCTTCACAAAACACTAGAACGAGCAGAAAGCTATAGTGAGATAATACACATGGGAGCAAGTTTGGGGGAGTAACAAGCGCACAAAGCACTGATTCTGTTTTAAACCACGGAGAATCTCTCATTAAACACCTAAGGGATAAGAAACACCTCCGTTGAAATCTACCAGCAACTTGGGAAGAGTCACACTACCCACCCATTAAAATCCCAAAGCCGAGCTTCCGGTAGGATAAATATTAGTTCCCAGGTTTACCTTTCATGAAATACCCAGCTGGCGCAGTGGTTAACACTCCTGCGCAATTAGCGGGAGCCCAGGAGTTCAATCCACGCTGACAATCAGTTATTATTGAACGATCCGTCATGTAGGGCAGGAGAACTAAAAAATCCTGCCCTATGGGAACTGGGAGATTGAAGAACTTGGCCCTCATCAATAGGGCTGTGGGGTTTAACAATCCTGCTACGAGGTGGTAGAATCCGACTCTAGACCTTAAAGGTTGGCGATCGGCGGGTAGCAGAAGCAAATGGGACGGGGGGGTTGGTAAAAGAAAGAAATATGAAAAAAAAAAGTAAAATAAAATAAAAAATATAAATTTTTTTATATTAAAAGTAAGAATAGAAATTAAAAGTTAATTGCTTTTTTTTTACCCCGGGAAGGCAGCTGTTGCCCCTCTCCCTATTTATTGCCTTGTATACAGTACATAGCTTTTTTCTTAGTAAAGCGAGGTAGTACTAGTGTTAAGAACTGTATTGTACAGGTAGCAGGCAAGAGGCACTTAAATATTTGAGCACCGTTAGTATGGGCGGTCAGATACAGATAGATAATTAGCTGTGTATTTTGCCAATCCTAGCACCCGGATACCTCTTACCTGTTGCTTGTATGCGCCTAATCCAAAGCTGGACCCCCCTCCGGTATTGTTGCTCCCGCTTATGAAAGCACTCTCTAGCGCACGGAATTCATAGCCGAAGCCGGAAAAGCAGATTATATCTAGCGCCACCGACGAGAACCACTTCCCCATCTCCAGCACCATACCCTCCTCCCGGCCACTGCCAGCGCCGGTCCGGGAAGTGCGCACCACCTCTGCCACTTTCTTGGTCATTTCTACCCCCTTAGGCCAAAAACCGGGCACCAATCTCTCAATACACACATACGAGAAAGCCAGCAGCAGCAACCTCCCCTACACCTCGTGCCCTGCCCCCTCCACGAACAGCAGCTCCTTCGCCCGTAGAATGTTACCCATATCATTTGTTACCAGCGGCGATTTGATGAATCTGTAGCTTTTCGTATGTAGCACTCCCTTCGGCACCTCATGCATTGTGGGGAAGGCCCGCCCGATGTTGGGGGTCCCTAAGTATTAACTGGAGCAGTCCGCTGTTCAGAATCGTGCGCATCTAGACAGCTTGTCGGGTTCTAGACAGCATTTTGGGGTAATGGCGGGGGTGCCCATGGGGAGGCTAGGGTTGGTAGGCTCTAGGAGGTGTCGAGCTGCGGAGGGGAGCTTAGGGAAGAGAATGAGGCAGTAGAGGAGCCGACGGGTTAAGGCTAGGGGGTTAGTAGTACAGGCGTGGCGATTGTGTTAGAGCAGGTGTGGCCGGGGAGAAGTATTGTGGGTGCGGCGCAGCCTGGTAGGATATTAGTTGCGGACAATGTTAATCTAGAGCGGGGACTAGGAAGGGAGCACTGGCAGCCAACATTGGTGGGTGATAGATACAATAGATCTTTCTTCCTCCACGGACGGAGATGTGAATGTGAAAAATGCTCCAAGAGATGCGATGCGCTGTCGAGAGAATATCCTCTAGTTAAGCAGTGCTTACTATATACCTCTCGTGCGCTTTCCAACTACAAGAGGTCTCATCCTCCTGGGTTGGCTCATCCGTCGTGGAAAGTACAGCGTTGCGTTCACTTTGGGACAATCGCGAGGTTTTTACCTCCAGGTGAGCGTCAAATCCACAAGTTGCAGAGATGTGACAGGGATTACTAATACTCGGGTACAATCTCACAAGAACTGACATCTAAACATGCGAAATAATAGCGCTGTAGCACCAACACGTGAAGAGGGTAGCACAAACTAATCCTCCTCGCGTCGTGATGTTTGTTGAAAGGACTGGGCTTGCATGGAGGCGCACAGATTTGCAGGGGGTGTTTTAGCCATACATACGGCAAGGCATGTGTACCTTTTGTGCCGAATAAAAATACAGGCTGGTAACTCAAGAAAAAGGGTGTGAATAATAAGAATCCTAAGTGAAAGAGCTAAGGAAAAAGTAAAAAAAGTGGCTTAGACTAGTATGACACGTATACATGACAATAAAACAGTCACAAAGGAAAGAAAACTAAACAGAGAAATACAATAAGTTAAAAGTATTTATTTCTTAAACGATAATCTTACTATGACTACTAAAAACTATACTCCTCATCAGCATCATTGTAATATTTTCTTTCTTTAAGTCTTTAAATTTTTAAAATTTCCCTCTACAATGTCTTTTCAACCATGTGCAGCTGCAAACTGTGACTGCGAAAACTTTCTGGTTCCTATGTCTGGAAATCCTGAAAAGTGTGCTGATACTGATTGTGGCCATCCACTTGGTGCTCATCACTCCCCTACGGTTTCAATTGAAAGAATGCATCATATAGGAGGAAATAGTAAGCAAGAAAATCATATTATTTCCTTAAATGATAAGAAGGATTCCGATGTTCAGGTTTTGGGATTTCAAAAAATGTCAGCACTACACGACCAGTCAAGAATACCACACAGCTCCATGGTCGTTTCTACCAATTGTCATCAGAAGATGAAACCTGAAGTAGCAATCTGGTTCACCACCAGAGTTAATCGTGCCCGACAAAAAGCTAGCTCTAAAAACCTACACGAGACCCAGTCTTTACCGAAAAGCTGTTATACACAGCGAACTGTTTCTTCCATTATAGCTTCCTCATCACGTTTACTGCCTCTAAGATCACTTCAAGTTAAAACAACCATCTGGACATGACAAGATGGTAATCATATGGTCAAAGAAAATCATGTCCAATCGTGGGATTTTCCTTTAGATCATGCGTGTATAGACTATAACGATTGATTTAAACAACGGGTTTAAGGTGATACAGGATGGCAGGAGCGAAAAGGGGGAAAATCAATTCAATTCAATATTGGTCGTACATGTCCGATACTTATTGGCGAAACTGAATTAAAAGGTGATCTAACTACAATTCCTGTTCCTGAGCGTGGCGGATTATTGCGCAACCTCTTGGAAAATATTCCTCAATTTTTAGAAGATTTGCCGATTAATGAAACTCCACGAGGATTATCCAAGAAAAAGGCAGCCGCTACTGCATCACAAAATATTCGCTCTTTGTCAATTGTTATTCCTACAACTTTGCTTGAAGAGCCAACAAAAGGTCTAGCACTGGGCTAGAGTCCGAAGAAAACCAAGCGAGAGAATGTTAAAAAGATGGTTAAAAAGAAAAATATTAAGCACATGGCAGGAAATATTAACTCATATTAGAGTAGAATTGAAAAAAATATCTAATACTATAATAGGATATTACTATACCGTCGATCCCTTCAGCCTTACATAAGGTTGAAAATCATATGTTAATTGAGTCCTTGATCAAAAACTATTCACTACAAGCACTATTTCCTTTGCCTGACTCAACATTTACAACATCTAGTTTCCATTCATGCTTGCGAAGTTCAGCAATGCCAGCCACACTACCCAGTCAGAATCATAAAGGTAGAAGAAAGCGTTCTACAAGCCTCTTATCACCAGAAGGGATTTCGATTCGCCGAAACTCATCTGGAAAGTGTGGAAGAATAGTCCACTTTCCAAGAACAGTTCACCGCTCATCACTCTTGGACAATACTCAACATTCTTTAGGTGGAACCTTAGATGAGGGCAATTTGAAATCAGATACTAAGAAGGAGAGTGATAGAGAAATATCAGAATCTGGATCGAGTTCTGAAAGTAACTCACATGTATAATAAGTGAAAGTGAATACTATTGATATAGCGGAGAGGTATAAAATTGAACTGTTTTGTTTGTTAAAGTTATATTTTTAAAAATGAGTATTTATATAAGATAGATATTTGATTTGTAAATGGGTTAATGTTATTAGAAAATATATGAAATGAAATGAGATTGAATAAAATAAGAGAGCAAAGAAAGCGAATAATGCAAAAAAAATATCATAAAAAATATTTTATATCCCATATTGATATACTATTTATAAAATTTATATATTTAAAATAAAACCATCATCGAGGAAATCTTCTAAAAGCTCTTCATTATTTTCTGTTCCATCTGTATCAATGATCTCAGCTTCTTCAAACACCTCCTCTTTTTCATCATCGGTCAAGTTCAGCCTAAACTCATTTGGGGGGACCTCCAGCTTCTTGCTCATATCTTTGATGCACGGTAATCCATTCGTCTGCTCCAATAGGTGGTTCGAGAACCACAATATTCACTCCACCTTGTTCAACATATTGGGAGACTGCCTGTCTAAGAAAAATGTAGGCTTCTTGATGATTATCCTGAAAACTAAACTCTATTCAAGTTGAATAGCCTCCAGCATGAAGAAGTTGATGACATTGGAATTCAGTACTCTCTGTAAGATACTAATCAAGGCAATACGAAGCGACTTGTTGCTCAAGTGAGTTGAGAATGTCAGGATTAGGAACGGATCCGTAGTCTTTGACTCTATCGGGTGGGTAATAGTAGAGTTGACAAGGTTGACTAGTAGGTAGATAATGTTCACGGTTTCGTTGTCATCGTATTCGATGAGTATTATGAACTTGAACAAATGTTTGTACATCATGATGAGTTCGCATCATCTTCATGTAAACATATTGCATGCCGATAATATCAATGCTGCCTCCATCAAAGTAGCCTTGTCCCTTCAAATCGGTAAAGAGATTACGCCAGGTATCGGTTTGTGCATTGGCAAGTAGGTTCCACCATGATTCAATTCGCTGGTTTTTTGTTGATGTTCAATCGAAGTAAGCTTTCAATAATGGAAGTTGACTATTGGCAGTCCTGCGAAGAGCTAAATGAGAATTACACAAGAGTGTAGTTTCTCCTCCCTTATCGGATCGAATGAGTTTTGGGATCAGCTTGGTTGAACAACCTGTCGCAAGACACTGCTTGTTGACAGAAATAGCAGTCTGATTTGAGTGGCTGATATAGCACCAAATGATATACTGTGAATATGCATCGATTGTGGCATTTATTTGAAAGTCAAACGGTGATAGCTTATCATGTCCATCGATAAACCATACACGATTAGGTTGTTTCACCATAAACTGTCCTCGCTTTCACATTTGACCCCTGGTTCTTGCCTTTACTCCTATAGGATCTAGCCGCTTTACTGCTTCTCTTAAAGCTCTTTTATAATTATTGGCTAAATCAGCTTCCAATTCTAGCAAATAGAAATATATAATTCAAAAAAATAAATATCAACTTACTCCGATACCAAAACACCCTCCATTCGTATATTGGCAATTGTGTAAGTACCAGTACCCCATCTTAATGACTGTCCAGACTCTAAGGCTATAGCGATAGCTTGATCTGCAACTCGTGAAACCTCTTCCTTTGTAAGATTCATTCAATTCTGAAACAAAATGCATACAGTGGGATATACGCAGAGTTTTCGAAGTTGCAAAAGTGATATATCATATCCATGTCATTTTTAGGCTTCGTTACGGGGCCCCGTTTCCGAGGAGCGGGGACAAACTAACCTAGGTTATTCTGATTAACTGGCCAAAAGAATCATCCAAATCGGACCAGAACTGACAGAGATAGAGCTCTTTGAAGTTAGACAACTTCAAAGAACCCTGTCTCACTCAGTTTTGGTCCGATTTGGACGATTACTTTTTTAATCTGCAGTTAATAACCAGCTCTTGGTGCCCCGTTTGTCAGAAACGGGGCCCCGTAATGAATGCTAGTCATTTTAGTGCGTGTATCATGGCTATAGCTGAAAAGTTCTGTAATCATAGCTCTTTAACTTTGTTGACTAGGAAAGAGTTCTCGAATAGTCACTTTTGTTTGACAAAGTTCCACTCCTTCAGCTTCGTACGATATGTTTTGATCCTATTACATTAGATAATTAGTATGATCTATTAATCTGCTAAATAATTATGCTTACCCTAGTTTAAAATTAAAATCTTGAAATACTATCTCTCGTGTTTCTTCAAGTGACCGTGCTTCTATAATATATCATTGATATATTATATTCTTATAGGCATCCCAGTCGTAAAGAGTTGGCATATTGATCACTTTGCTGATATTTAAGGAATAGTAACTAAGAAATATAAAATGAGCTTACACAAGCCTTTTATAAGGATATAGTATGTTAAGATATTTGAGTAGAAACTGAGTGATAGATATATATCTAAATTATTCTAAATTTATAGGCTCCCTAATTGGACCTAACCGAAGTGCCAGGGTACGGTTTAATATTAGCTATCAAGGGGTCCAAAAATGAAAAATTGTTGAGAAAATATTTTATTATTCTACTAATAATAGAACAAAAGAAATTACATTTACATTAAACTATTTTTTCACCCTTTTTCGATACCAGACCGGCATTTCCTCAAGTGGAATAATTGGCTCATCTCCCTTTTTTTCCTCAACAAAATCAAAGGCAACCAGGTGTGTATAATGAACAAGACTAAATCGATGTCCTGTCCAAGCCCAACATAATGTGGGATAAGGTGAGATTTTAGAAAGAGAACTTATCCTAAATATAGAAATTCAATTAGTATTATAAATATATAATAAAATATATTGTGGAGAATTGAATTTAACATACCTGCTGCAAAGGGGAATTGAGATACCCAAACTCGGAAGACAAAAGTAGCCACCTTCAAACTTTCCTATTGGTACCACAGTGCAAAACCCTCTACACACATCCTTTAAATCCAAATGAACATCTGTGAATGTATCCAGTATGATTCCCCTGCAGGTCCAAATTCCAAAACAATCCTTCTATCCTTTATTTGCATCATTCTTTGGCAATCCCTTAAAGACTTTCTTGTAAATATGAAAACTCTACGAAGTAACAACCTCAAAAACCCCCTCGCGTAAGATAGAGAGTGGTTTAATTATATGAAGAAATTGATTAAGAGCTTGGGTCCTAGCACGGCCACTACCCCATGCATCTGCCGACCCATGTGACCACTTGATATTATTGATTTTGGCATCAGATTAAGCAGCAGTGTAGGCATGAATATTGTGACTTGTTCCGGAGTTTTTGGGAGGTGGTTTAGGTGGACCACCAGGATGTACTCGCGAAGTAGCATTGTCAGAAGGTTTATTGTGTTGACAACTCTTATGTTGATTGGGATCATCTTTGCAAACTGGATTGGATGCGAGATACTGATAAAGACCATGCTCGAGGCTGGCTTGTATGGCGAATGGAATTACTGGCTTCTTATGACTAGGAGGGCCACTCGTTGCTACGTTAATAGCTAGTATCTCTCTATCAGTTCCCAGAAACACAATTACTATTAAAATAAAGTAAATATTAGTTTGAATAAGAAAGTTACCTTTTACCTGATCCATCTCTTACTATACAGTTGTTTGCAGACAACCTCCTTAAGGTACTTTCATTCTCAACTTCAAAGTTCTTAATCCTTGCCTCTGGAGGCTGAGCTTTGACTACCGTATCTACTACATCTTGAAGATAGAACCCCTCAATAATAAACTTCTCAAAGGTTGCAAGAGTTCTCTTGAGATTATTTTTATAATCTTGTGCACGGCAAGATGTAAAAGGAAATACTTTACCCTCTCGATTGATAGTTTCTCTCTTGATCAACCCAGGCCTTCCGGCAATACATACTCCTTCCATGTTTTGCAATGAGTTATACTAGGACTAGTAACAAGTACTGGAACCCCTTATTCTCGAGGAAGATGATAAGAGGATGGTATCAGAAGCCTCTGAATACCATTTCTCTCTATACATTCCACTTCATGAACTGGGGTTTCAGCACAAGGCTTTCTATTCCTGGTAGTATCTATCAATATTTCTACCAAATGAGTTCACGTCTGTCTCTCAAGAGTTCACCTGGAAGTAAAAGCAAATATCCTGGATGGCTCCTGCTCAACAATAGTAGAAAGAATGCTGAACGGTAGAGTTATAGAAATTGGAGAAAGTAAACTGATATCTAAGTGAATAATTGATGGTTAGTTAATACGGAAAAGTCAAAACACAGGAGAAGAATCACAAGACTGAGGAGAAGAATGATACCTAAAACAGAGCGAAGGTGGAAGAGGGAGTGGAACTAGGTGAGGGTAATAGAGCACAAGTCTCAAGAGCCTAGATAGTACAAGCCATAGCCGAAACAGACACCTGAGAGGGAGTCCAAGCTGTAGAGGCGAAGAGGAGCTCGGAATGGGAAGGGGGGAAAAAGGTGAATCGAAAAGCCCCTTGTAAGCCAGGAGGAAGAAGTGCAGCTGAAGAAGAGCAAGAAGCGCGGAAGTTGAAGAGGAGGAGCAGCAACTAATGAGAAGGAAGGCTGAGGAGTTCTGTTGGTGAAGAAGGGAAAAAAAGTGGCTGGCGGAGGATGATATGCGGCCCTGGAAGAGGAAGAACAGTCACTGGTGAGGAGGAAGGCAAAGAAGTTCCCTTAATGAGGAAGAAAAAGCAAAAGTTGCTGGTCAGGAGAAAGATGTACTGCCAGGGAAGAGGAAGAATAACGACAGTTGAGGAGGAAGGCGAAGAAGTTCCGTCAGCCAAGAAGAAGAAAAAAAAGAAGTTGTTGGTAGAAAGGAAGATGTGCGGCTGGCGAAAAGGACTTGGAGGAAATGTGGCTGGTGAAGTGAAAGTAGTTTGGCCGGTGAACAGGAAGGAAATCGGTCAGTAACGACAACTCATAATAGGATGTTTTCAGGCACAAGGGGGGGGTTGGAAGAAACTAGACAGGTTGAGTAGGATCCAAAGACTTTTTTTCATTCTTTTTTTTTTATACCGTGCGTTCTTGTGACGCTATTTAGCATGAGCCCCAATTTAGCATAAGCCCCAACCCCACACAGGTTTTCTCCATCTAATTTCCCTTATTTCTAAAAATCTAACGGCACAACTGGTACACTTGCCTTGCCGTACATACAAGAGCCTCATAGTACATGATTTACAGGAAGCGAACAAAAACAGATATAATAATATTATTATACATTATAATATTATACAGGTGATTAAGGTGAAAATTAAAAATTAAAAATTAAAAGTTTTTCTGCCCTCATTATTAATCCCGGTAACCGTGCCAAGGTTGTGGCTTGCTCGCAACCGGGGCACTCTCAAGAGAGTGCCTAACAGCTCAACGGAAGATATCAGCTCAATGGAAGATTTACCTTGCGTGCAAACTTGCACCCCCAGTCACCAACCCCAAAAGGGTCAATTTATGTATAGAAATTATGCAGATGTAGAGGCTCAGATCACAGAAGCCTGTAAGATATTATTAGAAATTAATAGGTCTAATATTGGCTCTATGATATGATAATTTCAGGTATGAAAACTTATCTCAGAGCAAGGAATAATAGATAGTAAGCGAAACCAGAATGCCTAAAAAGTGATAAATGACTAACAAATACCTGAGAGCTAGTTGTTCACCTCTTGTTAGCAAGATTAGGTGCTATTAGTACCTTAGTATATCTTTTAATAGTCATAAAGTGAATGAATTGAATCCTCAAGCGAAAAGATATGGTAGGAAATTTGCAGCAGAGGAAAGAGAATGCTGTCATTCAGCAGGTGCAACAGACTCAGGGAGTGGTGGAGAACATACAAAAAGAGTCACTTCAGGACAGGAAAAAGCAGTAGAAACTAGTTTATAAGGAAACTGAACAGGTTATTAAGAAGCAGGATACACAATTTAAGCAATTACAAAAGAGGTATGTTGTGTTAAGGTAGTCTTGAGCACATCCAATTTGCAATCTTCGGTTAAGCTGCTATCTTGGCTCCCCTCCAAGGATCTCAATATTTGGCTTATTTGCTTCAAATAAATTTTTACAAACATTTCTAATTCTAGTCTTAATATCTATATAATTTTTAGACATAGATTGAGTCTTTTGGGTTGGGTGACCAGGGGTGCAAATTTTCATGGAGGTAAATCTTCCGTTGAGCTGATATCTTCCGTTGAGCTGTTAGGCACTCTCTTGAGAGTGCCCCGGTTGCGAGCGAGCGAGCAATCGAGGGTTGTGGCGAAGTCACAACCTTGGCACGGTTATCCGTTCCAGCATTGAGTAAATACCGGTATGGTGATTTGTACGAGTACCGTAAAAACTGTAATAATTGAGTGGTGTGCTATGTAGTCAGAGTTGCCCCCTCTGGTAAGGTCTCTTGTTTTTTAGTTTTTTATGTCTCTCAGAGGGGCTGAGCCGTCTTTTTTTGCGGTACTTTTCACCCCTTTTCTCAAGTAGGGAATTCGCGACTACATAGCACACCACTCAATTATTACAGTTTTTACGGTACCGGGTTTGTTAATAAGAGCGGATAGGGCACGGATAATGCATGAGATTGCGCCATGACCAAGACCCCCAGTCGGGTGGGAAAACGTTTATGCGAATTTCTTAGCTGGAAGGTTTTTTGTGTCCAGAGCGGGGCTGGATGCCAAAACTCAAAAATGACAGGTAATATTCCAAGATTTAGCAGAGCTTATTGAGGAGAATTAATGGCCTATGATACGATTCCCGAGTGGGAACACTAAAAATTTAAAAAAAACCCTTATAATGACAACAGCTAATCTTTGGATAGGCTGGATCTCGATCACCGTTTTTTTGGATCGAGAGCATGAGAGATAGAAGCCCATGGTTGGTTCACCCGACATGAGCGGTGGATATCCAAGTATCGAGAGTAAAATGCTCGTGGTGGCTGTTGGTCGATCGATAGGGATTGCAGCGGGATTCGAGAACGATCTTCCAGTGTGTTTGATCGTTGCTGTCCCGTGGACATATGGGGCATGCAGATCCCCCGCACTCCTAATCTAGGCGTGGTATAGTGGCCTTGCTTAAAAAAAAAGTTATAAACTATCAAGAGGGATTTTGTCTTTATGGAAAAGGCCTTTATCCGCAGGTTAGAGTCACCGTACAGTAAACGGAAAGGTGAGAAATCGGCATCTCTCGTCAGTCCATGGGATATGTTTTTGGGGCAATAGGGAGTACCGTATTATCTTGAATAAGAGAGAATCGCGCTAAGAGGTTATGTTAAGGTTTAGACACCGCCTCACATCAGTATTGGGTATGTTATGTTGCCGATGATTTTCT
>Ga0307509_10002152_pt1 | contig 32396 bp, 43 predicted proteins | sample 10_EM_MG_FD_202245 | JGI IMG/M metagenome (GOLD analysis project Ga0307509, IMG submission 202245) | Populus trichocarpa ectomycorrhiza microbial communities from riparian zone in the Pacific Northwest, United States - 10_EM | ecosystem: Host-associated > Plants > Roots > Unclassified | place...
GAAATATATATTTCACTTGAAAATGAAGCCCAAGTGAAAAGCCAAAATAGATGTATCGTGACGAAATAAAGACCAAACCCTGAGGTTTATGTTGGCCGAAAGCGGTAAGTATTTTAAGCGAGAGGTCAATAGAGGGCGCGGAGCGTGTTGTCTTTCTACCTTAAACAAATGCATATGATTTAAAAAAAAAAAAGAAAAAAAAAAGAAAAAAAAAGAAAAAAAAGAAAAAAAAAGAAAAAAAAAAAAGTCACAGTAGTTAGAGCTCTTCACGCTACCATCTAAGTACTTTCTTACAATATAACTTTCCCTTTACCTTCACCTTTACCCCTCGCTTGTTTGCAAGCACACTAGCTCTTAAGCGTCAGAGCCAATACAACCTTATTAAGATAAGGACAGTCTCACCACTCCCTCAAGAGAGAAGAGATTACGATACGAAGAAGTTCCCTCACCACCTCTCCCCAATAGGATATTGGAGTGCGATATGAAGACTAAAGCTAGTCCAAGACGAAGAAGAGATTACAAGTTAATCTCGGAAAGAAGGACACTCTCCGATACTTCAAAGAACGAGAACTATAAAGATAGTTTGAAATATTCAGGTAAGTAATTTGTTACATGTTGCATAATTAACCCCTCCAGGGTAGGATTGTTATAGCGAGCTCGCACATAAGGAACAGATTAAAGCAGGTTACCGCAGGTCAAACAAGAATAACGCTGCCCGACAGATCTTGTCGTACTATGGTCGTAAGCATGCCTTGGGAATGAGGTTGCAGACGATATAAGAGCTTTTTCGAAAGCCGAGAATGCATGCGTAATTGGAAATGGCGGGATGGCGGCAGCGGCCTCAAGCCAGAGTGCGCCTCCGCGAGTTCTCAAAGGCCGCATGATGGAGAACATCGGCACTCTGACCGAGCAATGCAGAGCCCTCAACATCGATTATCCAGACATGATTGAGGAGATGCTACGTTTTATCAGGCAGACAATAGTGCACGACCAGCGGCTGCCTTTTGAGCGCACATAATTGGGATCACTTCCTGTACAGGAATTTACACACCTTGAAATTCCGGTTTCAGACTTTCAGGAAGCTGACGTTTTGCAGATCCACCACGCCCGCTGCACCGGAACAAAGGCCTTGCGCAACGGCGATCCTAGAAACGATTGGATATGGGTCCAGGATGGCGGAGAGGAAAGTTATGGGGATCTGCGAGGGCCGGTAGTAGCACGATTTTTAGCACTCTTTAAGACAAGAAACCTCCTGAGCGGGGCCGGAGATGTCCATCGCCTGGCATTGGTACGCATACTCGATCCCATCACCGCTGGGAGATTTCACCGCAGAAGCGGACATATACTAGTCAGCAAGCGGCCCAATGGTCGAGATATGCGAATAGTCGGTATAGGGGCAGTGATCGGGCAGGCGCATGTATTTACCAGCAGCGAGAGGCAATGGATAGTGAATTACAGGATAGATCTGCGGACGTTTAATGAGATATATTAAGGTATTCTACAGGATTGCGTATTCGGCCGAATGAGTATAACTTGGTTAATCGGCGGACGTTTGAGGATTGGTCCATGGCCGAAGTCAAACCAGACCCTCCGCATCCTTATACGTCCGCCGGACCCCCTTTGTGCATCCTCCCTTATACGGCGGACGTTCTCCCTTCTGTTTCTCCTCCATACCGATTTCGTCCGCCGGACATTCTACCCTTCCTCCGGACGTTTTGCCCTTCCTCCGGACGTTCTACCTTCCACCGCCTGACACCTTCCCAACCTTCTGAGCCTTCATTTCGGTTATACCACCTTAAGGGTCTGGCTTCAATTCGGCCCCCCGAGTAGAAGTGTAGTGAATTGCTCTATTGAGTGAATCCGCGGACATTTAATGAAATATATTGAACTGTTCTATATGCAATTTGTACTAGTAGACAATACTACGGTAGTGAAAAGAAATAGAATGAAGATCGTGATACCAGTATGAGTGGTGCGCCGGTAGGAAAAGATAAAAGTGGCTCGAGGGCATCCGCAGCGAAAGGAGCCGGACGATTTCAGATGCCACGGGGCGGATTTAGGTCGCCAGAGGGGGAAGGTAGGGGGCAGGTGGTCCAGGTGCTGGGAATTGGGGATGGGTATGCCGGATGCCGTCAGATGAGAGCAGTAGAAGAAGGGAAGGAGGAGGGCGGTGTTGGGACGGAGGGCGGCCTCAACAAGCGCGCTGGGTGCTTGGGAGGGGAGATAAGGGCATTGGGAGGCACCAGGCGAATGGGATGAGAAAAAACGTCCGGCGGACGGTCAGGGCGCATGGGATGCATAGGGCGGACGTAAAGCGTTTTTTTGCTGATGGACCACAACCCAGACATTAACAGGGAGAAGGGCAGTCTTACGTGGTGATCAGCATATCGTAAAGCCCACCCCATGAGGAAAGAAAGGCGCTTAGAGTTCATTACAGAAGAGCAACTCTTAGCCGAAGACTCAGACAATATCTTTGTGATGGGCATGGCCCTTGACACTGATGACGACGGCGAGGACATCAAGATTAAGATTCTCCCTGAATATAGAGACTATGCAGATATATTCAGGCAAGAGAAAATTAATGCTTTACCTGACTATAGTAAATACAATCATCGTAGCGACTTGATTCCTGAGGCCAAACTACCAGATTAGCCTATCTATCCCTTGTCTAAGAAGGAATTAGACGCACTTTGGGATTATTTAAAGGAAATGGAAGACCATGGAAAGATTAGAAGATCTTCCTCGCCACCAGGCGCCCCTATATTATTTGTGCCGAAGCCTGATGGAACGCTGCGGTTATGTGTTGATCCCCGAGGGTTAAACAAGATTACTATCAAGAATATGTATCAGTTGCCCTCGATGAGCAAGCTTAGAAGTAGGCTCGGTAAAGCCACTATCTGCACAAAATTGGATCTGGAGAATGGCTATTACCTTATCCGCATGGTGGAAGGTGAAGAATGGAACAGCGCTTTTGGGAGCAGGTATCGTCTTTATGAGTATACCGTGATGCCCTTTGGGTTATGCAACCCACCCTCAACGTTCCAGTGTATGATCCATGATGTATTCCGTGACATGTTAGATGTCGGAGTCATCGCCTATACGGATGACCTATTAATGTATACGGAGAAAGTTGAAGAACATGTCGCCCTGGTAAGGCGGGTCATGGAAAGGCTGAGAAAGGCACCCCTTTGCGTTAGCATTCAGAAGTCAAGCTTCCATCAACGGGAAGTAGAGTTCCTTGGGTATAAGATATAGGATAGAGGAATCTCTATGATCAGTACAAAAGTTGAAGATATCCGGGAATGGTCAACGCCCGAGAAGGTCGTCGATGTGCAAAGCTTTATAGGTTTTGCCAATTTCTATCGTCGGTTTATAAAAGGTTTTAGCAAGATAGCCAAACAATTAACGGAGTTGACAAAGAAAGGTATCAAATGGATGTGGACTCCTTCCTGTCAGGATGCTTTTGACAAATTGAAGGAGATGTTTACCACAGGTCTAATTCTGACACACTTTGATGACACTCGTCCAACCAAGTTGGAAACCGACGCTAGTAACTGTGCGTTAGGAGCGGTATTGTCTCAACTCTGTGAAGATGAGAAATGGCATCCTGTAGCTTTTGATAGTAGAAAGTTCTCGCCAGCAGAGATAAATTATGACGTCCATGATAAGGAGATGGCCGCAATAGTAGCGGCCTTTAAAGAATGGGCATATATATTGATGTCAGTTGATGATCAGATATTGGTATATACCGATCATAAGAATTTAGAGTACTTTAATACTACAAAGACTCTAAACCGCAGACAATACCGCTGGGCAGAGTTTCTACAACCCTTCAATTTTAAGGTTATCTATAGAGAAGGACGGTTAAATGAAAAGGCTGATGCTTTGTTGAGGTGTAGGGACTACCGCCCTGAAGGGGGGAGTAATTCCGAACGTTTTACATTTTTTTGCCCTGGATAGTATATTGGAGAGAAGCCTGTCATCTTGGGACCACATGTGTTGCAGACCTGCCAACGGTTTCGGTTGCAGATAACATTTCATGAGGCTCTGATGAAGGTAGCTGATAATGATGAAACCTATTTAGCAATACTAAAGGCAATCCTTAATGGTGATAGTAAGGCCGATAGCAATTTTAGTATTGAAAAGTGTAACATGTATGCATGTTCCGGTAACTGTATACAGGAGCGGAGTGCAGGATTTCCTATGTTTAGTTTGATTATTTTGTTTACTTTGATTAGTTTGATTGTTTTACAGCCCCGGAGCTATAATAAGGCCCGGTAGCTTGTGTTAAGTTTAGTTTTGCATGGTTGTTATTTTATTTAGGAACACAAGTAAAGAAACAGTCCTGTAAGCTGACGATAGCATTGAGGCCGTGTTATGACTCTTAGGTTTCATGTCGGATCACAGGACATGCAGGGCAAGGTGCACTGCCCAGTAAGGATCCTGGTTGCAGGATATCTGATTACTATCTCTCTGAGGCAGCTCTTGTATTTAAACTCATCTCCTGGCTAGCAGGAGAACGGCAGACTTCAGCAGACTCTTGATCTATGAATATACTTGGTTGAACGGCAATCTCAGAGTTCCACTTGCCCTGTAACTATTATCTCTTTATCTCCGGGTCTCTTGAAGCCTCCCTTAGATCTAGCACTTGCCGGTCAACCGCTAGCCATCTATTGTACCTTTTAGTTAAACAGGAGTTAACCTGTTACAAAAAGGACCTGCTCCTGTATAAGAACAGGTGGTACATTCTAAAGGATGAAAGTGTCAGGCGAACGATCATGGAGGCAGAATATGATTCAAAGTTTGCTGAACACTGTGGAACATACAAGACCATTGGTAGGGTTAAGGCGACCTTCTATTGGCCAAAGATGGATGAAAACATTACCAAGTACGTTCGCTCTCGCGATGTATGTCAACGTAATAAAGTCAACCGGCATAAGAAGTTTGGAGTCCGGGAACCCTTAGAAGTTGCCATGAGGCCATGGATGGCAATATCCATGGACTTCGTTGGGGGTTTACCAAAGTCCGACGGGTATACAAAGATATGGGTCATCGTAGACAGGTTCTCTAAGATGGCACATTTCATACTGTTAAGGATGGAGGAATATATTAAGGAATTGGCCTTGACGTTAGTGAAAGAAATCTGGGGCCTCCAGGGGCTTCCTGAATCAATTGTCTCTGACCGAGATACCCGATTCACGTCCAGGTTTTGGACAAGCCTGATGCAGCTATTGCAAGTAAAGCTAAACCTCTCTACCGCATTCCACCCAGACAGCGATGGGCAAACTGAAAAGGGTTAATCAGACACTAGAACAATATTTCGGAAGTTATGGTTCATATCAGCAAGACGATTGGGCATCGCTGTTGCCTTTTGCGGAATATGCGTATAATACTTCAATGTCGGAATCCACTAAGGCTGGTCCCTTTGAGATAAATTATGGATTCTCACCACAGACTCAGTCGTCAGGGATAGTGTCGGATAACAAAGGAATCCACCCAGACAGCGAGCGTGTTGTGAAGCATTGGGAAGCCACGTGGCACGAGATCCGAGAAACTATACAGCTGGCACAGGCAAGACAACCGAAATGGCATGATCAAAAGAGACAGCCAGCTCCAGAATATGTCACGCTAGAAGATGTCACACAAGGCACAGCTAAGAAAGGGGATATGGTGATGCTAAACCGCAAGAACCTTCGTACAAAACGGTCCATGGAAAAACTAGACCATATGATATTTGGAACCTTTGTTGTCAAACGCAAGGTGGGGTCTAGGGCCTATGAGATCGAGCTGACGGAAAGATGGGACATCCATCCTGTATTCCATGTTAGCCTGTTGGAACCCTATTATGAGGATCCTATGGGCAGGCCTCAAACTGAAATACCCACACCTGACATTGTAGACAATAAGCCTAGCTATGTTGTTACTGAAGTGGTTGATAGCCGATAGTATAGGAATCCTAAGTCAGAGTTTCCACACCGCTTTGCGCAATATATGGTTGGTTGGGAAGGGTACGGTCCAGAACAGAATCCACGGGAACCGTTCGAGATGTTAGAAGATACGGCAATGCAAGCATTGCAACAGTTCCATGAGAGGTATCTGTTTAAATCTAAAGACCATAGGGTTATAGACAATCCAAACCGTGGGACTAAGAGACGACGTTCACAGTGTGAGGACAGACTAAGAGAAGAGGGGAGTAGTGTAATGACCCTACGATAGGTAGCTACAATCACTATCACCTTAGCCCAAATTATATACCAAGTGGTAACCAGAGGTGGTATGGACCCGTATACTTAGTATATACATAGCTGGTAAACCTAGGATAAGGCCGAGGGAATAGTTGAGTAGCCTTGAGGTAGTCTATTAGGCAGGGTAAGCTTTCGGGAAAACATTCGCATAAGATCAAGAGAATTATCGGCATGTTACACGGATCTCCGAGACGACTTCTGTGGTCGACTGGAGGACTTCCTGAGCGGTTAAAGGCATAAGAGGGCAAAGTTACCCTACCTTGGGAATTTGGTTATTATGCCCATGGGTCCCAGTTACCCTACTGAGGGACCCAAGTTACCAAAGCTTCACTGGCAAAGTGATCCTAGAACTTAGAGGTCGATTGCCTCACATTCTATGGGCTCTTACATGTGCTTAGGCGCACACGCATCTGGGCGGAGAGGCCCCACACCTGTGCAAGGGAAGCCCAAACATACTATTGAACTTATGCGGGTTTTGGTTACACCCCGCTCTGGCCCCAGCATTGGGACGGTGCGTCATAGGCAGACGGCTGGGTAGTTGCTCGTTTGCTAGTTAAAAGAGATCATTGGAGCAGCTGCCGGAACACCGTATAAGTCGTCACAGTCCGTCCAACTGAATGTCGTTCGCAGGATATATAAGGGCAGTATGGGTAACCGCGAAAAAGGGAGGTCACCCATATATGGTCTCTCGGGCACCTAGGACTCTATTCTGACCTACAGGTAGTAGGGTAGTCTTCCTAGTGGTACTCAGCTAGTCTCAGAAGGCCAGGGTGCTTTCGTGACAAATACCTCATTAACCAGGCCGGACCGTCTCCCTTTGATTTGTAGCATTAATATGGGTTGTTATTGGACTCTAGGTGTATGAGTCTTATCACGGTAGAGTATGTCCTGAGAGGATGGCTATGGGTAGCGCCCCCTTAGCCGAACATCGGCTACATCTCACTGGGGGAGCTTGCAGGTCCATTTATCACATTGGATAGTGGCGTAGATTAAATAATGGACTGCATAGCTTGTGTAGACGAAATTACGACTGGGCCAGTGACTCCACGACCTAGGTATTGATTCCGGTTGTTGTCATAACAGTTAGCCACTGCTATGACTTCTATAGGGAGAGTTTTTCCACCTGCCGTTGGATTGGAGATGCATTGCAGAAACTCATCTCCTATTGACGGAGTTAAGTGTACGGCAGTTGGTCTGACACTTCTGGTAGGATATATCCTGATGGAGGGTAGACCTCGGACAAACCCTCAGCAGGACATGGTGCTCGCGCAAGGTCGCAAGTAGTGGTGAATGTCAAAGGCTTAAACCTGATATCTACTTAAAGTTTAAGCATTTGGCATTCTACTTCGACAACCAACTTTTCTTCGAGAGAACTAAATTGAGTGAAGCTTTGAGCTTAACTATATTAAGTTTTACCGTTGATTCTTTTGAATTATTTTACCTCATCTTTATCTTCTACTTTCAGTGTTTGATGCGGTGGCAAACTTAGTGTTCACCTCCCTACAGTGTGCCCCCGTTACACGCTCCAATACCTGGTGTGCTACCAACACCACCTGTCTGGCCTGAGCTTGATTTGCTCCCCCCCGGAGGTGAACCCGGCCACAGCACGTCTCCACAAAACAGTTACCACCTACTTCCCTTTCTCGCGCCGACCAAGTGGCACCAGGGAAAATCACCAACCAACCCTCTCTTTTCTTTAACCTCCACTGGCACTCCTCCCCAGACAAAGCCAATAATCCGAGGTACCGCTACCCCACTATTCCAGCCCTAGGTCTTATAATTCTGTATATAGATACCGATAGTATGCGTGAATGCAGGTTTCAAAGAAGGAGGAAGGGGATCAAAGGTGGACTATGCAGTGCCCTTTTTACTACCACAATTGGGTATGAAACAAACTCTTAAATTTACAAAACAATAACTACTTGTGCCCGGGTATCATGCCATTTTCCCCACTTCTTGTACGAATCTCTTACTCCACATACCCCGCTCCTGTTCCCCGCTTTGCTATGTGTTCTACCCCTCTTTTCACTCCTTTCATATGGTCTGGACCCTATACTGAATCCTGCAAGAACGTCTAGCATCTTCTTCTTCTGCACAATCAATTACCAATACTCAAGGAGTAAGGGGTGGTGGTTGCTAAGCGCCGGTGATTAACAATACTAGCCAATTTGGCCGGCCCCCGCATTCAAGACGTCACTACCTTATGCCCCATCTCCATCCACCTAACAGATTACCTTCCTCCTGTCCCCCCAATCACTCCCACTTACGGGAAACTGAAATTGTGAGTGAAACAACACCGGCTACCGGACTGGGCCACTGCCCCAGCCCCTCTGTGCGACCCCCATTCCCCCTCGACCAGCCATCACCCCTTAATGGGTCTTGGGAAATTTGTCCCAGGATGGATTAACCCAATGCATTCGGGAAAAGCTACCTGGCGGCACACTACTCTTGGGACACCCCAGACCTCGACACAACTTGCCCTCTTTGCAACGAAGCCCTGCAGTCCTTTGAGCACACCATCACCTCATGCCCCTCTTGTGATCTTCTGAGATCTCCCCTCGTCCAAGGGGCCACTGATCTGGGCCACGAGGGCCCCCTCTAGACGGACCAGCAAATGCTTATCGGCTTAGCCTAGTTTATCTGCACTACTGGCACAGGCTTCCCCCCCAGAATGCCCCCATTTCCTCCCTCTCTCCACCATCCTCCTTTTGATACATCTCCTTTTAATACTTTCCCCCCTGCCTCTAGCCCTCGAGACTAGCTCGCCACTCTCCACTTGGCATTCACTAAGCTTTGGCTGTTATGTGACACGTGTTGGTCGAATTGGAGGCTATGGTTACAAATATTTTATATTTTTATGGTTATTTGATTTTCAGTTTTGTTTTGCCCATATCGATAAGATGCATGTTATTTCTTGCACAATAGGAACACTAATCATATGATTTAAAAATAAAAATAAAAATAAACTCATAGTAGTTAGACTACGAACTATCTCCCCTACTCATCTGGCGATTGAAGTCTCAACACCATGATAATCATTGTGGGATCCACGACCCCTTCCCCTCCTCCCCCTTGATGGCTTTTGCCTAGGAGAGTGATGCTCCCTCCACCCGCCTCCCCTTTAGGGGTCACGCCCCTTCCTCCATGAGGTTCATGTTCCCTTTCATGTTTCATTCGAGCTCCTGAAGTTCGCTTCACCTGCTGACTCCGCACTTTCATTGCACCTCGCTTAGGTTTTGCACAGCCCGCATTCCCTTCCCTTCGTTGACCGTGAGAGTTGAGACTTCAAAGCCCTTTGGGAAGTACCTTTCAATTTTGATTATGTGCGTCCTGTCGGGCAATCCTTCTACTAGTAAATTCATGACCTTCACTTCGTTTCTTATATGGAAAACCATCAGCCGCGGTGCCTCTAGTCAGTTTTCTCAAGTATTTGGCCAAGTCCTTACTACATCCACCTCTCTTGGTCTTGGTCCCGTTGCTTACTGACCTCTAGTCCACTCCCTCAGCAGGCACCTTACTGGTTCCTTTTCAAATTAATTGGGCTATGATCAGTCGAGAGTACCTGGGGATTCTTATTCGTTCTGCTCCGCCAGCGGTGCCCTATATATACAGAAATCCTAACTACAGAAGAAAGCCATTCCCCATCTTCGACAAAGTCTTTTTCTTTCTTTTCCCTTGTCCTCCATTTCCTTCCACACAACACCCAAACTTCTTCCAAACCTTTCGTCCCTTAATTCCTTCCTTCTGTCTCGTTAACTTACAAAATGTTCCTAGTGTCTTCCTTCCTGATACCTTCGTTTGTCTCACTAACAACTTAGTATGACACTCGCCGGTTCTACCTCTTAGTGTACCTTTGTACCAAAAGTCTAACTCCTTGTAGTGCCACTCTGAAACCCTTCCAAACATCTCCGCTGCAGCTAACCTCTAGTACAAACCACCATCGCTTCAACTAACATCTTCTGCAACACTTTCCCAAACATAACTTCCTTAAGTCAAACATCCATTGTCATAATAAGTGATGCGTAGTTGTGGTCGTGGTAAGGGTATGGGAGAGGGAACCTTCGTGAATATTCTAACACCTTTAGCTGGCAGCCTACTGCCCCCTCCTCAGCAGGCTGCCATACTTATTCTGCCCCTTTCCGCCTGGTCGATCTTTGGTCGCTATATAAAAACCTGCCCATGGTACACCTATCCCTTTAGCCGTCACTAATGCCATTTTGCCACCCCCTCCCAGGACCCTCTCAGCCATCTCCTCGGTCCCCCACTTCAATCCTGCCGCCACTGGGCATCACTTCGTCCCCGGGACCGATCCGGCCTGCAGGTCGATACCCTCACTTCCTAGCTCAGGTTGATCTACATCATCTATTAGATGTAAGTACCATTGATCAAGGGTTTATACATTCCTTTTGTTCATCTTTTCATTTCCCAGATGTCACTAAGAGTTCTCCTCTCATTCCTGCTTGCTTCCCTCCTGTTTGTTTCCTTTGTATATAGAAGTATATTCCTAGGATTCAGATGGGCAACAAGCGAGATGTGCAGGTAGTCTGATATTAAAGGGAGTTGGGGGTTTGGGTTTTTCCTGGGGTGAGGAGGGTCCGGTCTTTCATCGCCATATTATTATGATGCATGCTATCATTCTTCCCTGGTTAAACAAATGTATATGATTCAAAAAAAACAAAAGAGAAATAAAAAAGAAAATATCATAGTAGTTAGACCATCCTCCATCTCCTCTAGACCTCTGGTGATTGAAATCTCAACACCACGAGAAATCATTGTCACCTTGATTCCCCCCTGTCTCCTAGACACACCACATTGCCTCTGTCTGGTAAAGATACCTCTATCCGCTCTTCCTTTCCGTTCTGGTGATACAACCTAGCAAACTTGTTCGAACGGGTTGGTTGATAGTCCCTTCACCCCCTCTTCTTGGGGCTCACTCCACAAGCCTTCCATGCTTGGCTACACTTCACCTGTCAACGGTCAGTCTTTAGTCTCTGTCGATCAGTAAAGAAGCTGTCACTGGTGGCACTGCTCTCTGGTATAGCACTATCTCCTTTCTCCTCTGCTGTTACACTCGGACTCTTCCAAACATGATGACGCTGCTTCTGTCGGCCTTGTTGGCACTGCTCGTTTTGCTTGGCGCTCTGCCCTCCTTTTTCCCGACATTTTGATTGGCTGGCACCCTACTGCTCAACGCTCTACGCCCATCCTCAGACCTCTGTTCCCTTCTGATGGCCTACGACCAGGAGAGCATATTTAGACCTTTATTAAATCAGAGTTGGTTTTCCCAAGATACGGGACCAGATCTTCCTCTGACTGCCACCAGCCTTTACTCTTTTGGTGGGATTCTCTCACACTCAGTTACTCTTGCTAACCCTTGTCTGGCGGACCTATATACCTCTGGGAACTATTTCCCCTTGAAATTTTACCTGAGACTGATAATACAGGAGTCCCTATTCCTTCAGTACCTTGGTCCAGTGGGGTTATACTACAGATTAGCTTATAGGTGATTTGACTTGAGCGAATATGGTTGTTTTACTTTGTTGGTAGTGGCTAGTGTGGGTTGGTGATGTTTTTCTTTTAGGGTATGCTCTTTGCCGGGGTTTTTGGTTTGTGGCTTTCAGTCCCGTGTTCTCATCTCCTTGTAGTTTCTCCCCATAGAACTGGCTGGAGCTTTCTTTGTCTTGCCGTTTCAGAGGGTTTTAGCTTTGGGATCGTGGATGGACTCTAGTTGGAGGTTGGCCTCCGCTTCTATGGCCCGCAAGGCCACCCACACATATACTCAAGCTGCTGCGCCTCCCGCCATCAGTAAAAAAGTCGGCCAAGCAAACCCTCTGGCCTCACCTCCCTCCATGGTGGTTCTATCATGAGAGGACTTTAGACAACCTCCCCCTCCCCGTCCTTAAGCTATGTACAAATTCTTTCCATCCAGGACCACTCTTGAACACTACCCGGCAGCTGTCAGGATTGCAGCTCATTTCCCAGACATTGCGACCTGTGTTCTCTTTGATGTTTATTGATCCCTCCCTCTCTCCGGTTCCTGCACAGTAAACGACAGGGGCACCTCTGTCTCGTTATCGGGTGCAAACCTCCATATCTCGGCTTTTGCCTATGCCCGCTACTTTGCTTCCCTTACCACCCTACTCAACAACGCTTTACTAGTGGGAAAGTCTCTCTGGGAACTCCAAAAGCTCTCTCTCCAAATGTAACATCGTTATCTATCTACTCTATCCCGCCACGCTTTATCCAAATCGATAACTCTAAACTATTCCCCTCTCTTTATATGTCTATCTGCAACCCCAGGGGAATTTCCATTCTCTCAGCTAGTTACCTCAACCCCAACCCTGAATCTAGAATTCAGAAATCCGCTCCCTCCTTTGTTGTCACTGTGGCCCTCCCTAACGCTACTGCCTTGCCCCCTTCAATCAACCTCTTCCCTCCCAATCGCAGGGTCTAACAGATGTTCTCCTCCTCCAAGACCACGCAGTGGACCAAGTGCTCCCAGTTTGGACACCCCTTTCACAGCTGCGCCAACTGGCAATCCTCCTGTCCCTTTTACTCCCCTGCCCACAACCAAGCCGAGAATCGCTGCCTAACCCCTTCCTGGCCTAAGTGTAGCAACCTCAAGCTGGTCCACAACTGCTGCCCATCCTCAGTCATGTGCTGTCCTAACTATGAAGAAGTGAACTCTGCACACTGCATTGATTGCCCCTCCCACCCCAAGACATCTCTAAGTGGATCCAAGATGCCGACTTAACAGATACAGAACAGCATGGATCTCGCTAAAAGCCAGGCTGGCACTATGATGCTTGTTTGTTAAAATAATCATAGTCCCTCTTTAGACCCTGAAATCCCCTGTACTCCCTGTACTCCCTCCGCCTTATAGTCAGAGAACCTAGCTTGTTCTCACCAACCTCATCTAAGAGAGAACTGTGATGAATTCCTTGACTCTGCCTCTTCCACAGTCTCCGTTCAATAATGGACAATATGTTTACTAGATAGACCTACAGCAAAGCTCTCTTCCTGTCCTTTCCGATTGTTCAACATAACTCCCCTTGGAGGCGAGATGTTTTTCTTTCACTCTTCCATAGTTTTACTATGCTGCCATACGCCCCCCTTATTGTTGCAATTCAAGACCCTGCCTCAAGACTCTCTGTACTGCCAACCTTCCTGGGATTTCTCTCTCCCCCCCCCCATATGCACAGTCCTTGGGTGGCAATTTATACATCTCACTTACTGGACTCATACCTGTCATGCACCACTGTCTTGCATGACACTTTGGAAACGCTTTCCATAGATGTTCTTTCTCCGGAAGGCCTAGGTAGGTCCCCTCACCACTCTCTGAGAACTGCCTTGGTATATTTCTTCCACACTAACCAACCTCCATAGTACTCAATAGCCCCTGATCGTCGTTTTTCCCTACTCAATTACGCTTGTTTGATTGTTGAGGACTTTGGTCTCCATATTCCCCTCCCCCGCGGTCACCGCTCCATCTCGGACAAGGAGTATACTCTTTCTGCTGAATACTTGGATCTCTCCTTTGCCTCCCCCTACCACCTCGTCTACCCCCCAGGGGTTTCCACTCAGTTTCCTTTTGATACTATGAGAAGGGTATCAGTATTGGATATGGCCTTTACGAACTCCACTCTCGTCCCCTTTCTGTCGTCCGGGGACATGCCCTATTCCTCTACCGCTTGAGATCATGCGCCAATCGTCATCACATTACAACCACCAGCCCTTATGCTTCCCCCTTCTACCCCTTAGTGAGCCCTTTGACATTGCCCTGGAGTACAAGAGGCACTGACGGACTTTACTTTCCCGCCCTGCCCGTCCAAGGTCACTGTCAATGTCCTCTCGTGGTAGTTGTACATTACCTCCACAGGCTTGACTGTCTTTTGGACCACTCACACTCCCACTAAATTCCCCAGCCCCCTTTCCAAAGCATGGTGGTCCCCATGTCTCTCAGCACTTAGACGGGCATATCACCAGTTTGCCAAAGTCTCCCGTCTTGACCCTTCCCCCCTTAACTGGTGTAACACCAAGTGCTTGATAAGATCCTATGTTAAGGCCAGACATTCAGCCCAAAAAACCCACTGGTCTCACTTCCTGTCAATAGGTACCCTCCAATTGGTCTGGACTGCCAAACGGTGCACAGTTGGGCGCCTCTCCCGAAGATTATCTGACCTACCGGATGCCAATAAGCCCCCCGAAGTAGCGGAAATGCTCCTGGCTCACTTATTGCCCCCGAGAGCACTCTTCTCTCCTCTTCTCAGCCTTTCACAATATTAAGACTACACCCCTTCCTGGTCTGAGGATGTACCTAGCGCACTTGCCAGCTCCTCAAATACCTCCGCTCCCGGCCCCAATCATATCCCATACTGTGTATGGAAATTCCTCCCCCGCCTCAAGCCCTCACTCCTGCTGTCCCTGTTGGACCCACCACTAGCCAATTGTTTCCCCCCCCTCCCTTAAGAAAGCCTTGGACATTATCCTTGACAAACCCCGTAAACCCTCCTATGACTCCCCCTGGGGCTTTAGGGTTATCATCCTACTCCGCACCCTCTCCAAGATATTAGAGAGGGTGGCGGCCTCCCCACTCTTAGCCCAAGTGCTGACCTGCTCCCTGATTCAACCCCTCCTGTCCGGCTACCTCCTGGGGAGGAGCCCAGCCGACGCGGCTCTCATTTTGAAGCACCACCACAAATCCTTCCACCTCCACCTCCACAAACTCTTCACCCTGTTCCTCAATATTACAGGTGGCTTTGACAACATAGAATCTCTTGCCCTCCCCTGTCTACCCCACAGCAAGGGTGTTAGCCCCTACCTAGTAGATGGAGTCAGAACATTTCTCCATGACCACAGGTGCCGCCTTGCCTTCCGGGTGTCTCCTCTAACCTTGCCCCCCATCTCAGCAGGGGGCCCCTGGGCTCCTCCATCTCCCCCTATTTCTTTCTCATATATAGTTCCTCCTTGCACAGGTAAATCCCCATGTCCCTCACCGTCTCCTACTTTGATGACTTTGCTAGCTCCGTTTCTTCCCCCTTCTACAGAACCAACATCCACCTGGTCCCGAACCCCTTCACACAACTACAGCCAGGAGTCTCCCTATTTAAAGTTTCTTTCTCTGTACACAAAACAGAAGAAATCCACCTGGAGCACCGCCATGAGCGATGACCCACCATGGTGCCTCCTGGTTCAGCTCGAAGGTTAGGTTTTCTATCCTCAATTCTGCCTGAAATGGCGTCGTTTTGTCTTCCCAGGATTGTTCGACCCGAGCGACAATTTTTCCTGAATATACACTTTGGCCAACGCAGCCATTGCCACAATACACCACCTCTCCCCTTCATGGATCGGGCTCCCCACACACCTGTGGCTCAGAATGCCTTGCTCGCTTCTGGCCCTGATCCTATTGAACGGATCAGTTATGTGCCTTCCCACCCCGCACCATTGTATGCCCAATGTGTGTTTTTTGGCTGAGCGTCAACAGATTGATTCCCCACAGTTTTTCGACTACCAATACACTATGTCTCCACATAGGAGAGGCCCGCCTACCGCTTCCATGCCTGTTGCATCACCAGTGCCACCTTTCCGGCCTCTGACTGATCTGCTGTCCCCAGGAGGTGAACCCGACCACGGCCCTTCAGACCAAAAACATACGCACCTTCTCACCACATTGCACCGGCAAAGTGGCATGAGTGAAAATCTCCAACCCACTATACCTTTTCTTTAACCTTGAGTTGTCCTTCTCCATAGACAAAGCCAACAATATGAGATACCGCCACAATGCCATTACAGCCCTAGCCCGTATGGCTACCCCCCTCGTTCAGGATGTCGCTACATGACCTCCCATCTCCCCTTACCTAACAGACTACCACTCATATTTTCACTGAATCATCCTCTTCCACATGAGACGCAAGCTGCAAGCGAAACATCAGCTCCTGGCTGACTAGAACACTGCTCCAGTCCCCCTAGAGTACACTTATCCCCCATCACCCCGCCCTCATCTATTCATGCCACTTGGGAAATTTGTTGCAGGAAGGATCAATCAAATGAGCTCAGGTAAAAGGTACCTAGCCGCACACGACCCGTCGGACAACACAGATCCTGACACATACTGCCCCCTTTACGACGAAGCCCGGTAGACCTTCAAGCCCTCCATCCTGTCATGCTCCTCGTCTCCCCTTCAGAGATCGTATGTCCTTCAAATGATCACTCCTTTGGGTACGAAGCCGTACTCTGATTGGACCATCAAATGCCTATCCCCTTAGCTGAGTTCATCCAGCAAACCACCACTGGCTTCCCTTCTTGAATGTCCCTGCTTCCTCCCTCTCTTCACCCTCTCCCCCTTGATTTCTTTTCTTTGTATACTTTCCATCTAGTCTCTAGCCCTTGAGACTAGCTTGCAGCACCATAAATTTCTTATACTTGCTTCGGCTATTCTGCCCCCCATATTGGTCGTGATGGAGGAACTGGTTACGAAGATTTCTTTTGTTGACAGTTATTTCATTTTCAGTTTTGTTTTAGTCATATCAATACGATGCATGTAATTCCTTGTACCGTAGAAACAATAAACATATGATTTAACAAAAGAATCAAAAAAAAAGAATCAAAAAAAGGATTGTAGTTAGAGCACAAACCATCTCCATTACACCTCCGGCGATTGAAATCTCAACACTATCAAAATCATTGTGGAATCCACCATCTCCCCTCTCTCCTACCCATTGATGGCTTCTCCCTAGGGGAGTGATTCTACCTCCACCAATCTCCCTTTGAGGGCCGGTCCCCCACCCTCCACCGGGTTCTTGTTTCCGTTCATCGTTGACTCCCTCTCATGAAGTTCCATTCTCTCTCCTCTAACTCACACATCCTTTGCCACTTGCGTACTTTGTGCATGCTCGGCATTCTCTTCCCTTCATTCAGGCTTGGCGCTGAGCTTTCCAAGCTATTTCCGATGTACCTTTCCGTCTCAGTTACCTGAGTCCTGTCAGGGAACTCTTTGGTTAGTAACCTTACAGCCTGGTCTTCCTTTCACATTCGGCAAAGCATCGGCCACAACCAATCTAGTCACTCGTCTCATGTGATGGACTAGTCCATCAGACATCCACCTCCTTTTCTCTTCATCCTGTGGCTCGGTTACAGGTGCATCTATTCCCTCAGCTGCCATCTTACTGCCCCCTCTGAGTTGGCACTCTACAGCTTTATCGCCGGCTGCCTCGCTCATTTCTCCTGCCCCTCCCCCAGTTGTTGATTCTCAGTCACTATTCAAAAAATTCCTCCGTTACACCCCTCCTCCTAGCCATCAGTAATGCCATTTTGTTACACCCATCGCGGACCGATGTCGGAGCCTCCTGCATCAACGTTCTCATCCTGTCATTGGGCACTGCTTTGTCCCCTGGGACAGCTCGGTCCTCCAGGTCCATAGTCTCACTTCCTTGCTCTTGCTACAACACGTCATTTATCAGCCATAATTTTCCTTTGTCAGAGGTTTTTTAATTTCCTTTGTATTTATATTTTCTGTTGTAGCTATCTCTTGCAGTTCTCCTCTCGTTCCTGCTTGTTTGTTTGATTTCTACTTCTTTTGCATTTACGAGTATGTTGGCAGGATTTGGTTGTGTGATAGGTGAGATGTGGGGTTGGTCTCATAGCAAATGGCCTTAGAAGATTGGATGTTTCCTGGGTATGGCGTGGATACTATTTTTCATGGCCAGATCGTTAAGATGCTTGCTATCGTTTGTACCTAGTTAAACAAAAGATATGATGCAAAAAAACAGAGAAAACAAAAGAAATAAAAAGAAAAAGTCATAGAAGTTAGAGCATGCTCCGTCTGCACTACACCTCCGGCGATTGAAATCTCAGCACCTTGAGAAATCATTTTCACTTCTATCTACCCCCATATTCCAGACAGGCTACATTGCCGCTATCTGGTGAAGCGACCTCCATCCCCTCTTCCTTTCCCTTCTCATGGTTAGGCCTGGCTACATTTCCCTCGGAGTTGGTTGAGTCTGGATTCACCCCCTCTTCTCTGTACTTGCTTAAGCTGCCCTCCATGGTCAGCAACCCCTCACCTGGGAACGGCTGGTCTCTAGTCTCGTGGGATCGGCGAAGTCCCTGTCGCCAGAGGGACTGCTGTCTGGTATTGTACTATCTCGTTTGTCCTCTACTAGTCCAGTCCGATTTATTACAACATTGTGACCTTGCTCCTATCGGCCCTCCTGACACAGCTCAGTGTGAGCAGCCCTCCGCCCTTCTCCTCCTCGACATTTGGATCTTCTGGCACCCTACTGCTCGCTGCTCTACACCCACATTCAGACCCGGTTCTCGTCTATTGTCCTTCGACAACGGGTGTAGTTTTAAAACTTTATTTCATCCAAGTTCTCTTTCCCGAAATAGCACACCGGATATTCCTCTCAGTACCATGAGCTTTCCTGCTTTAGGCCTCACTTCCATCAAACTTTGTTGCTCTTCCTGGCTGTCGGCTGGTGGTGTTATATGCCTCAGGAAATATCTTTTTGTCATGTTGTGTATGCGACAACCGGCATACAGGAGTGCTATTTCCTTCAGGGGCTCTGCCCGCTGGTGTTCTACTACGGGTTATCTTATAGGGGGTTTGACTTACGTGAGTGGGTATGTTTTCAATTGTTGGATGTGTTTATTGTGGGTTGAGGATGTTTTTCCTTTACTCTAGGCCTTCACCGGAGTTTTTTAGTTCAATGTTTTCAAGCCTGTGCTCTCATCTCCTTGTAGTTTCTACCAATAGTACTAGGCCAAGGTTTCTTTAACACAGAGGGTGATTGGGTTTTAGCTTGGGAATCACGGAATAGACTGTAGTTGCAGATTTTGAAGTGCATAAGCCTATATGGTGACCGGGTTCTATTGTAGCGAAGACCATCAAATTTGTATATGTGTGCCTACTGGCTTTACTAGAATCAATGAATAAACAAGATTAAAAAATAAAAAACAAAAGAAATAAAAAAAATAAACTCAGAGTAGTTATAGTGGAGATTCTAGGCCTGGAGGACCATCCGGAAACCTTATCCGGCAGGACTTATAATGACAGCCCATTCCCCTGACATCACCTCTTCCGTTTTGAGATTAGCTAACTGTTCCTTCCCCCTTGCCTTCACCTGCACAGTGAATGATAGAGCCTCCATCTCACTCCTAGGGGCAGATCTCCACACCTGCCTTTCGGCCTACACCCCATACTTTGCTCCCCTGACAACCAGACTCACCAATCCCTTCTCAGTGGGTAATTCCCTACGGGAGCTCTTCAAACCTGCTCCAAACCTAACGCAACTGTTGATCCACTCCATCCTGCTTGACTTTCTCCCCACAAATAACCAGTAACTCTTCCTCGCTCTTCATGAATCTGTCAACAATGCCAGAGGAATCTCTATATTCTTGGCTCGCTATCTTAACCTAGATCCCGAATCCCATGGGCAAAAGAATTCTACCTTGATGCTCATCATAGTGGCCCCCCGAGACACTGATGCAATCCTCCTGTTCTCCCCTAACCACAGAGTGGAACAGATGTTCTCTACCTCCGAAGCATCACAGTCCAACCAATGCAGGAAATATGGCCACACTATCCACCGATGTCCCAACTTGCTCCCGTCATGCTCTGTCTCCTCGTTCGCCTAGGCCAAAGCTGAGCATCACTGTCCTAAATCTTCCTGCCCTAAGGGTGGCAATCGCAAACACATACTCAGTGGCTGCCAATTCTAGGTGGCGTCCTGTCCTAAGTGCCAGGAGGAGCACTCTGCTGCCAGCTGGGATTGTCCCCTCTGCTGAAAAACCACTTGAGCTAGATCCAAGATGCCGCCTCGGCAGACCCAGGACAATATGCACTTTGCAGAGAACCAATGAGGCCAGATGACCCTTTAGCATCCGGCAGCCAATTCACCCCTGCCGACCCCGAGAACCACTTTACTCTCATGCAATACACAGCGATCTATGCAGTGACCAAGACCCACCATTACAGACCTCCTCCCCTGGCATACTGGAAACGAATCCTTCAACTCAGACTCCTCTGAGGGCTCTGCCCACTAATCGAGAGTCTTTTCACTTGGTACACTGACAGGAAGGCTGTCATCCCGTCATTTCCTATCATTTAACATAACTGACTTGTGAGCTGTGATGTTTTTCTTTCACTCTTTCATACTTTTATTATGCTTCCATACGCTCCTTTGATTATGGCAATGCAAGACTCTCCCTCAAGACACTTTGTGCTTTTGACCTTTCCAGGATTGGTTTTCCTTGCCCCTCCTCCTTTTGGCCGACCGTGAGTGGCTATTTATTTTTCTCATTTGTGGAACACATACTTGTCATGCACCTCGGTCTTTCACCGTACTTCAAAAATGCTCTCGAAGGATATTTGCTCCCTAAAGGGCCATTTTAGGTCCCACTACTATTTCCTCAGGGTCACGTAAGTATACCTCCTCCTCACCAAGCGTCCTCCCTACCGCTTAATAACCCTCAATGGCCCTTTTTCCCCCCTGCCCTCCCCTAATTTGCGTTTCGGTGACTTCAACCTCCACCACAACCCTAGCCGACCCTTTCAGCTCTCTCTCTGATAGGGAATACACTCTTGCCGTCGTTTACATCGACACCGCTTTCCACGGTCGGTACTATCTACGCAATACCCCATATGGCTACACTTTCTTTGCTTTTGATGCCATTTCACGACCCTTGGTTCTTGACCTGGCTTTTGTAAATACAGCCCTCTCTCTTCCTCAGTGTCCTCCTAGGATGCACCCCTTCCTTCTATGGGATCAGTCTATTGGCCGATCGTCGTCACATTACAACTATCAGCCCTTATGCTTGCTCCTGGTACCCCGCCCTGGGCTCTGTTGGACTAGCCCGCAGTCAAATTGGCCATTGTGGACTTTACGTTCCAGCTCTGCCCAATAAGGGTTACCGTGAATGTAACTGCTTCACCTTTGGTCCAGGTCTTGAAAAGCGATGTCCATAGTGACTCTGACCAAGCCGGTTGTATACATGAGTTCAAGTACAGGTGACGCCAACAGGTAATTGAGTGGACTCTATTACTTTATCAAACCTACTAAGAAGAGGCCAAGTGCTTTAGGCCTATGCTAGGTTGCCACATTCTTCAATCCAACTGAATATAAGATAACTGCTGGACCAGCTATAGTGAAACTCTGTCTGTCGAAGTCTGATCTCTCTAAGTCTCGAAAGCTAGTGGTCTTTAAATACACTTACGATAATCCATCTCACATCAATCCAATCCAAATCCTAAGCTATCAAACGAGATCAAACCCATAAACAATCAATCAATACGCAAGGCTTACGAACTTGCAGAGTTCGTATCCTGAAAAATACAAGCAAGCAATAACAAGGCTTACAAGTCTTCTGAACTCGTATCCTAAAATATCACATATCACAAACTTACCAGGCATAGAAGTCATCTATAAAGCAAATAGGCTATGATTGAGAGACAGTATTTCAGTCCTTATTCTTTGTGTGCTGCCAGTAGCGTTCTATATATACACAAATCTCCTGCACAGAAAAACTCTTCTTCTTCTTTCTTCAAGTGTTCGCTTCCATCACCTTCACTTTCTTTTCACATCACACCTACAACCTTCAAATACATTTCATTCCCTATCGCTGGACTTTGTTTCAACTACTTAGAGAGTTTGCTCTTTCTGAACATTCCTGATATCTTTGCCTGTTTCGCTATCATCCTACTGTGACAACAGTTCATTCCATCTTCCAGCTAACTTTAGTTTCAAACCTTTAGCTCTTTCCATTGCGTTTTCTAACTGTACGCAAAAACATCTCTGCTGCACTTAACCTTTTGTCCTAACAAGCATCATCTAAACTCCCAGGTTCTGCAACCCTTGCTAAACCCTAACTCTCCTTGTCCAAATATCTAGTTTCCGAGTGGTGTTGCAGATATGTAACCTTCACAAATATTTTAACACTCTGCACTCGTATCCTGAAACAATACATACAACAAATCCATACCAAAACTGGTAACCTGTAGCGGTTACCCTCTGAAAAGAAATTAACCAACTGTTTGCGCAACACGAAATCTATCTTCAATCAGAACTGCTGCTATCGTAATCTATCACCAAGTCAGGAACCCAAAACTCTATGTCAACAGATGATTCATTCACATATTTCGTGAGCCCTGCCTCAGGAGGTGAAAATCTCCTTGTAATGTGTTCTGAGTAGACTGGGTATTCCTCCCCACTCATGATATCAGTCGACCATGCCTGTATCATCTCTTCTGCATATTCTAATCCTTCGATGGGCTTCCAACTCTTTTCGCTCGAGGGGTAATCCTTCCACTTAAGTAGGAACTGGCCTTGTCCATAGTGTTCCCTATAATCTAGAATGTCCTCGACTGCCTATTGATGTTCTTCGTTGATGAGGATTGGTACTGGCTGGACACTCACTAATCCTGGGAATCCTTCATCGTCATTGTGTTTGTAGGGTTTGACCACAGAACTGTGGAACACGGCTTCTCTTCCGCTGTACATCCTCGCATCTATCTTGACTGTGTAATTCTGTGCGATATCGTCACAACTCAACACTATGAACAGTCCACCCCAGCATGGTTCCAGGTACGGCGATTGTCCTGATTCTGTAGAGAACATGTTCCCAAAGACGAGTCCTTGTCTTCCAACCGGGACTGGAGGGCATGATGTCCTGCACTTAGTCACCGTCCTGGTAGACCGGACTCTGGCTAGCTTGAGGGCTGGATAAGCCAAATTCCGGAATTGGTTGTCTCTGTTGGTAAGATTGTCTCCAGCAGGCACTGAGGTTGCTGCACTCTAATAGGTGCTAAGTAGAGGGTATTCTCTCCCATACACCGCTTTGTATGGTGACATGTCGATAGTCTCTGAGTACCCACAATTGGTGTATAATGAAAGCTGGGGCAAAGGGACAAGCCAGTTGTTGTGTCCTCTGGTTATAACCGTCATCACGGCCGTCTTTACTTCCCTGATCTTGCGTCCTGATTGGCCGTTCGTCTGATGGTGTCTGGGAGCCACCATTTTATACTCAATCTCCATAGTGTTCAGAGTCTGATTCCAAGGGTGATAGGTAAATGCTGGGTCAGTATGGCTGACAATCGAGGTAGGTATCCCTTGAGGTGTAAAGATGTAGTTGGGTAACAGCTCCATAGTAGCAATTGTTGTAGCCCTCATAGTTGTAGGAATCAACAAGCAATATCCTACTGCTCTATCGACCACTACTAGAACTGTCTTGTAGTTCTTAAACTCGATGAGAGGTCCCATGAGTCAATAGCATAAGAGGGATCGATTTCTGAAGGGGAGGGCATCAGAAGGGCAGCTCCTGAAGGCTGTGTGCTTCTTTCCTTTCTGATCTGACACTGTTCACATTGTGTAACAAAGTCTCAGAAGCCTTGCCTCCTCTCTGGCCAGAATAGGTACTCTGTAGCGTATCAAAGGTTCCAGTGATCACTGTGGTGTCCCCTGTTGTGTATCCCACTCATAGCTAACTCTCTCACAGTCTCACCCTTCATTGAATGTGCTTTGTTTATGTAAAGACATTTCTCCCCTCCTCTGATGCTAGTGTAGAGTAGACCATTGCCAATACTATAATGTTTGACCTTACCTCCACTTACTGCAGGTGTAGAATTGTTCGCCAGTTTCCATAGAAGGTCCTGCCTGTAACCCTTGCTTATTTGTTCTCACCACATGCCTTCCAACTCCGTAGTTGCCTGGGCAAAATCTCTTTCATCCTGTACTCTTTCCACACAAGGGACAAGATATTCCTCCTCATCTCTTGTATCGTCATATACCTCATCGAGTCAGCACTGATGATAGCGGAGTTGAGGTGTTTTGGTGGCTAAGCTCATGGCATTCAAGAGGGTGAACGGACTGCTACAGAGGGCACCCTTGCGATTGTGTTCGTGCACTGGACCGTTGGGTTTGTTGAACTCCTAGCCTATAGTCTGGTTGTGGAGTACCCCATTTTCCAGTCTGCACTTGAGAATGGTAAATTCAGGCAGTGATCTGGGACTGAGCCGCGATCCTGTCCCTGGTGGTCAAGCTGTGTAAGATTTCGGTAGTTCTTGGTAGAAAATGGAGCAGCTGCTAGGCATACTGACTACTCGTTCTCGATAGGGATTGGCGGTACTATGGTCGCAATGTTTGTCCTTGCATTCTATCCAGTGGAGAGCTGAATGTTCAATCTCATATTCAATCTTCCAGTGTTGTAGCTCTCATAGTCCTTCAATCCATCAGTACTGACTGGTCCTGTGGTGGTTGGTACTCTTGGGGCTTCTCTAATTGGTGGTAGGCTTCCAGTGAGATCTTTTTCAAGTTTAATATCGCCTTGTTTAGTTGCTTTATTCAGGCTACAGCCTGATCCCCATTCTGTCGGCCCAAAAAATGGTAAGGGTTTGTATCACGACATCGTTTGAATGTATTCAGGTCTAGAAAATAAAGCGTAGATAGTGGTGGTGTCATCGTCCTCTTCTGTAGGGTCTTTAGCGACATCAGGATTGTTGTCTGGTTTCTCCTGAAGGCATGATAGGGCGTTAACTAACTAGTTCCACACCACTGGAAGATAGACTTTCTTCGCTGTATAGGAACTAAGGAGATTACCTCAGTGGATTCTTCTTCCACTCAGTTCCCTAGCTCTCTTGAGGCGTGTTATGGGTTGGTGAGTTATGATGATCGTCAACTCAGGATCCGTGGGTATGTGATTCAATGCAGATAGTGCATCGATCATGGCTAACACTTCCTTATCTGTTGTTCCATAGTTGTGTTGTGCATCAGTGAACTTCCTATTATGGAGTGCGGTGGGTTCAGCCGTTTCAGGTGTGCCTTCTTGTCCTACTAAAGCTTCACATCCTGAAAGCGATGCATTAGTTATTAAACATATTGGGACTTCAGATTGAAAGTCCACAGGTTTCATAATACGAGTTTCGGCTATTAGGTTCTTAATATTTGTCATCACTGCATCATCCAGTGGTGTCCAGACAAACTCCGCTATTCCAGTAACCACTGTTCAGGATGCTGTGAGTCTTGCTATATGTGATAAGAACTTGCTAACTGAGTTGACTACTTCAAGAAACTCCTGGAGTTGCCACTTGCATGTGGGAGTAGTTCATGCCTCAATTCATGCAATATTTTCAGGGTCTGGTTTCAACACCTCATTATGGATGATATGTCCCAGCACCTCTATTCTGCGTGCGAAAACTCACCCTTCTTTCTGCTTCTGTAGAACTGGGCTCCTTTGAGTTTGTTCTCAATAGCTGCAATGTGTTTCAAGTGGTCTTCCATGGTATCGGAAAATAAGAGGATATCCTCAATGTATACCCAGACGAATTGCCCTACAAAATCCACGATCAGGTCTCACATGATGCGCATCAATATTGCTGGCACATTCATATCACCTCGCAGCCTGACATTGCGAACAAATCGCCCAAGGGGCTATTTGAAACTATTCTTTCAAATATCCTCAGGCTTAACCCTGGTCTGCAAGTAAGCATCACTTAGGTCTATCTTGCTGCGGTATCTGGCTCTAGCCATATCATTCAGGATCGTTGTTTGATTAGGTATTGGTTCATCGTCGTTTAGTGTAATTCTATTCCTTTCCATCAGGCCCACTAGCTGTCCGGCCATTTTGCCATTTTTCCCGTATTGGATAAACATAGATGCCGCTCCATGCACTGCCTGCCGTCTGATTCCTCCTTGTCTTTCCTTCTCTCTGATCCACTTGCTCAAAGCTGCTTTATGGCTATCTGGAACAGATTAGGTTGGTAAACTCCAGGATAGAGCGTCCCGTTTCAGGCTCATCCAGTGATTGATCTTTCTCAAGGGTGGTAATCCTTCCGGTGTTTACCACGGGAACATGTCTGCCTGTTGCTCCATTATCTTCGCAGTAGATACTACAACGACTCTGACATACTCGCCTGTAGGAGGACAATTAACCCTGACTCTTGGGTTCGGAAATTGGAAACTGAGTTCGTGGCAGTCTATAGACGCCTGTTGTTGCATGAGAAACGGCATTCCAATTATGGTATCATATATCTCCAGTTTTCTGATTATCATTTTGGTGTTAGGTACATGCATTTTTACAACCAAAATCTCCAATGAACATTCCTGCCGGCTTTTGGATCTCTACCCTTTGATAGCCATAGGAACTTTGGTGGGTTTCGCCATCACAATACAGGGTATCCCATGTGTGATGACAAATGGAGTGCGGATGAAGTTGGCTCCCATCATTCCAATATTGAAAAGCAGCTTGGCTTCCTTCCTGGTGCGGTATATAGTTCCTTGTACAGAGCCATAGGCTTTGAGGTTTGCGGGTCTAGTTGTTTGGGCTGTGGTATAGGATTCAATTTTGGTAGCTTGGATGTAGACCTTTGAGTCCTGCTCATATTCGACATTGTCGGATCTGAGTTTCTTCTTAATCGCTTTTCCTTGGCCTTTCTTGTCATGCATCTTAGAAGTACATTCTTTGGACATAGGGCCCTTTCCACTGTAGGAATAACAGGTTGGTCCAGCTCTCATGTTGTCCGTATCCTGCTTCTTGTATCCTTTGGCGGACTTGTCTTTTACTTTGTGGTGGTCCTTGGTTTTCCAGCGACCTGAAAAGGATTCTCTATTCTCGCTCTTATACACTCCTTTGTCTCTAAGAACTGCATCTCTATGTTCGACATCCTTGATGACTTGTTTGAAGGTGTCATCCTAATCATAAATCTACTCGGCTTGGGGTCTCAATTGCAGATGCATGCTGTTGTACAGTCTCTTACAGAATATACAATTGGTTATCACTTCTTGTGATAGCTGGTTCTGGTACAAATTGGATCAACAATGACTTCTGTGATACTTCGTACTTTTCCTTCTTTCGTGACTTGTTGTACTACATTAAACTTGTCAAATAAGTTATGCTTTTGGCGTGTGGTAAAAAATACATTCCTTTGATGTCCGACTAGTTGATCTCTAGTGATATCATCGCCAAACTCTCTATATGCTTAGTGACTACCTGTTAGTGCTCATTTCTTAGTATAGAGTATCGAGTAGTTTGTGGATCCTGAAGCATTTGGTCTAATCAGTGTCAGGTTTAGGTATACTCGAACTAAGGTATACCTTATCAGAAAGGTTTCTTCTTTGAGATTATGTCCTTCACCGCTGAATGTCGGGGGTTTGTGTAGGATGGCTGCTAGCCTGGTGTAATGGGGACACCCTATAGCGAGGTGAACTCAGAGGTTGCAACTGCACCAAACACTCAAAGTAGAAGATAAAAATGAGGTAAATAATTCAAAAGAATCAAACAGTAAAACTTAATATCATTAAGGTGGAAGCTTTACTCAATTAGTTCTCAGGCGGAAAAGTTGGTTATCGAAGTAGAATTCCAAACGCTTAAACTGAAGTATATATCAGATTAAAGCCTTTGACATTCACCAGTATTCTGATGTTGTGCGAGTACCATGTCCTGCTGAACGCTTGTCTGAGGTCTACCCTCCATCCGGAATTATCCAGCCGGAAGTATCAGACCAACTCGGTTACACTTAACTCCATCAACACGATATAGGTTTCTGCAAAGCATCTCCAATACAACCGTCGGTGGAAAAACTCTTTATATTGAAGTCAAACCAGTAGCCAACTGTTATGACAACAACCATAATCAATACCTAGGTGGTGGACTCACTGGCCTAGTGGTAGTTTCGTCTATACAAGCTATGTAGTGAATTATTTAATCTACGCAACTATTTAAGGTGATAAATTGACATGCAAGCTTCCCTGGTGAGATGTAGCCGACGGTTGGCTAAATGGGCGCTACCTAGAGCCAGCTTCTTAGGACATACTCTACTGTGATAAGACTCATACCTCTAGAGTAGAATGACCACACATTGTAATACTACAAATCAAGGGGAGAAGGTCCCAGCTGCGTACTGAGGTATTTGTCCCGGGGCTACTGTTGTCTCCTTGAACTACATAATTACCACTATGAAGCATACCCTACTACCCCTAGGCTAAGAGAGAGTCCTAGGTGCCTGGGAGACCATGTATGGGTGACCCCCATTTTGGCGGTTACCCATACTCCCCTTATATATCCTGCGAACGACATTCAGTTGAAGGGACACGACAAGGTATACCGTGTTACGGCCGGTGCTCCAAAGACCTCTTTTTACTAGCAAACGAGCGACTATGCAGCCTTTTGCCTATGACGCAATATCCAAAAGGTGGGGCCAGATTGGGGTATTCCCAAAACCGGCCCAAGTTAAATCGCATGTTGGGGCCATTCTTTCTCACGAGTGGGGCCTCCCCGTACAGATGCGTGTACGCCTCCTTACATCTAAGAGCCCATAGAATTTGCGGCAATTCTTGTCTCAGTTCTATGATCACTTGGCCGGTGGAGGTAGGGTAACTTCGATTCCTCAGTAGGGTAACTGGGAGCCATGGGCATAATGGCCAAATTGCCAAGGGAGGGTAGATTGGCCTCTTATGCCTTTAACCCCTCCGAAAGTGGTCCAAGCGACCCCAAAGGTCGTCACAGAGATCCGTGTAACACTCCCCTAATTGCCTTGACTTGGTGCGAAGTTTCGCCCAAAAGGTTCCCCTGCCTCCTTCAGTACCCAAGGCTACTCAGCTATCCCCTAGGCCTTCTCCTAGGTTAATCAGCTATTTATATACTAAGTATATGAGACCATACCACCTCTGGTGACCACTTGGGAAACCATTTGTGCTAACGTGGTAGTTATTGTAGCAAGAGATCGTAGGTTCGCTACACCTGGTGGTCCTATCTGAAACTGGTTCTCGGACACGGGCAGGGGAAGCTGCCGGTCCATCTTCTGACATATTCTCGTTAGTATCACTAGGGCTATCACTGCTTGAACTGTCTGGGGCAGGAGGTGGTTCCGGTTCACCTTACTTCTTAGGTCTCGATGGGAACTCTCTTGGTCTGCTGGCTCTCTCCTTCTGTACTTCTTTTGCTGACTCTGTTAGCACTACCTGTGCTTTGTCTTTGGATAGCTGTCATAGAGCCTTGTCAATTTCGAACAGCTTGCTCTCTTTCTTCTCTTCTCTTTGAGCCTTATCTCTTAAGGACTTCTCACTTGGCTTGGTGAGCTCTTCTCGAGAGATCTTGTTACCTGTTCTTGTCTTTATGTCCAAAATGTTGTCTTCGTTGACTTATCAAAATTAAACAAATTTAACCGCTTCACCTGGGCTGGTGGTCTTGCAAAGGGATATCAATATTGTAACTGGTTTACTCCTGTCTAATCAAAAGTTAGAATAGAGAGGTAGCTGTTAACCGGCAAGTTCTAGATCTAAGGCCGTCATCTCCGAGCTCGCGGATAAAGAGAGATAATAGTTAAAGGCCAAGTGGCACTCTGAGATCGCTGTTCAACCAAGTATATTGTTGAAACATGAGTCTGCAGAAGTCTGCCGTTCTCGTGCTAGCCACGAGGTGAGTTTAAATACAAGATTTGCCCCAGAGTAATAGTAATCAGATATCCTGCAACCACAATCATTACTGGGCAGTGCACCTTGCCCTGCATCTTCTGTGATCCCACATGAAACGTACAAGTCATAACTCTGCCCCAATGCTATCGTCAGCTTAGATGCCCATTCCTACACTTGTAATGCTAAATAAAGCAATAAACATACTAAACTAAACTTAACATAAGCTACCAGGTCTTACTATAGCTCCGGGCCTGTAAAAACATTAAACTAATCAAAATAAGCAGAGTATTCCAATCAAAGATACAAAATCCTGCACATTAGCAAAAAATTACACTGCGTCAGATACAGCGCGGTTGCGTCCTCCTGCACGCGAGGTTGAATCAGCGTCCCCTGCGTCCTGTACGTCCTGAGTTGCGTCCTCTGTGTCTCCTGTGTCCTGTGCGTCCTGAGGGTCCTTCTAACGCCCGCTCAATTCCATGCGTCCTGAGTTTCCGCGCAGCCCCGGCTCACTTTGCATGCTACCCTGGTCGCCCTCCGCGCTTCTTTGTGTCAGAATGGGAGGCTGGCTCATAGCAGTGTCCTGAATACCGCCAGGCGCCTGCCGGTTCAAGTTACTTCGATCTGCAAATAGATGCAGCCTAATATCGCGTCTTTGTTGCATTGGCTTGCATCGTGAGTAACAGCACTTTTTTTTTAAATCATGTCTTCCGCGCATTGTTCATTTACTACTGATGATCCGCCCTTGTAGTGTATGGATCTGGTGATACTACTCTATAGCTTGTTTATTCATCGGTAGATTTTATACTACTATACTAGCACTAGGTTCCTCCCTCAATCAATCCCCGACGCAAAATAGCATCACAGACGCCTTGTGATATCCGGATCCCTTAATATACCTCGTTAAATGTTCTCAAATTGATATGGCTATGCACAATCCAGCGCCGATCCCCCTGTGGGGTAAGGTGCGCCAGGCCGAGAATTGTCCCTATGTCAACTACAGTAAACTCGCGAGCATCCTCTTTCATTTGGACCGTAACAAGACTATGTTATGTACCTCTGATATCCGCCCTGAGTTCTCTACACTCACAAACTGAATACCCACGAGGCGGCGCACTCAATCCTCGCATCAGTAGTCTCTGATTTTCAAGAGTGCAACGCGCTTGGCTCGAAGACGGCCCCGAGCACACCATACCTGTCTTCTGTTCTCGCCCGCACCCAAACCCAATCATTACGACTCCCGTGGTTCCTGAAGTTGAGAGCCCCATTGCATTGCGCACGGTAGATGTCGTTTTTTTCCGTTTCTTGGAATGCGAGAACCGGAATTTCTAGTTGTGTCAGTAGCTCTACTGGAAGTGATTCGTGTATCTCAGGGTCCTCCGGAAGACGGCACTCGGGCGGCAGATCATGCCGGCTGTATCGGATCAATCCACGACATATAACCAGCATGGAAACCCCCCAAACCCGACTCAAATTGGCCATGTTGGAAGCATTGCCCCGGCGTCCCTTCAGCATCCTCCTACGAATTGCAGACCCTGTTGTGGTGCTAGGTGTGTTCAACTGTGCCCTCCACGTCAGGAGAGAGATCTGCACCGCAACGTCACAGAGATTCCACATTCAATAGTGTCATTCGGATGCCATGCTGTCGCCTATAGCTCTGCACAATTTGCCCTGAGGCATCATTTTTATTGGACTGCCGCCATCTAGCCTTAATTTGGGTCTTATGCGCTAGCTCGCCGAACTCGGTTGAATACATCAGAATATTGCCAAACTGGTGTCTATGATCACAAAAGTGACTAAGCAAATGCATAGTGATGAAGTTGAAATGCGATTCACTAAAGAGCAAGTCCATACGTCGCTCACTTTCTTCATGCCTTTCTGCGTTGCGCATCCGGTGCCGTTTCGAGAGTGGGATGCGCTCCCTTCTCTTACGCCTATGATGTCGCAGCTCCCTTCATTGCTGATCGATCTTCGCGCATATGCGTTTAGTTACTCGAAACTCCTTCAAAGATATCCTTCATCTTGTGAAACATGTCCAGATAGTCTTCCACATAGGTGCTTGATTCCGTTCTGTGGCTTCGGTATTGCGCCATCATATTGAAATCGCCCAGCACAGTGACGCATCGGCGAGCACGCTTGAAGAGTATGAGTCCGGCACTCCCAGGCTGACGCAGTGCCACAGCCAGAACACCTAGAACACACCGCCTAAGGTTCAGCATCTCTTTCCCTTGCCACTGCGTAACCTTGCTGTAGGCCTTTTTTGGGTACCAGCAATCCTGGATAAGGCAGTAATGCCTTCCAAACTTCGTCAAATGAGTCAAGTCGTGTGTGCTTTTTCAGAACATACGGGATTTAGTCCATCATGTGCTTGAATAACCCAAGACAAACTGTGTGGAGCATGTCTGGTTTCTGTAAATCTGACAGCGAAACTCAGTTGAGCCCTAAAAAACATTTTGATTTAATCTAATACCAAGACTCTGAGGCGTGATGTCGGCATAGTCGGTTTCTCAGATCCAATTGGCATACATCAGCAAAAGATTACCCTACGTCAGATATGGCGCCTTTGCGTCCTGACGCATGCGACGTTGAATCTGCGTCCCCTGCGTCCTGTTCGTCCTGAGTTGTGTCCCCTGCGTCCCCTGCGTCCCCTGCGTCCCCTGCGTCCCCTGCGTCCCCTGCGTCCCCTGCGTCCCCTGCGTCCCCTGCGTCCCCTGCGTCCCCTGCGTCCCCTGCGTCCCCTGCGTCCCCTGCG
>Ga0307509_10002153_pt1 | contig 32388 bp, 31 predicted proteins | sample 10_EM_MG_FD_202245 | JGI IMG/M metagenome (GOLD analysis project Ga0307509, IMG submission 202245) | Populus trichocarpa ectomycorrhiza microbial communities from riparian zone in the Pacific Northwest, United States - 10_EM | ecosystem: Host-associated > Plants > Roots > Unclassified | place...
GACCTCTAAGTTCTAGGATGACTTTGCCGGTGAAGGTAGGGTAACTTGGGTTCCTCAGTAGGGTAACTGGGATCTCTTGATCTCCTGCCCATGGGTCCCATATGCGTGTAACACTCATTTGTTTATTGCCTACTCGATTCCTCTTGAATCTTTCACAGTGTAAACATTTCGTGTAACGCATAAAATAACTCTGCCGCCTTGGAGAGTTGAACACGTGACCTTCTACTAAGGCACGTGACCCTTACCAATTAGCCCACGGCTAACCAGCTATTTGTATTAAGTATACGAGACCATACCACCTCTGGTTACCTCTTGGTATACCATTTGGGCTAAGGTGATAGTGATTGTAGCTACCTATCGTAGGGTCGTTACACGGGCCCTATAAAGAGGTGAAATCTAAGGTTGAAACCACACCAAAAACTCAGTTTAGAAGATAAGGATGAGGTGAATAATTCAAAGGAATCAAATGGTAAAACTTAATAGAGTTAAGCTTAAAGCTTTACTCAATTAGTTCTCTCGAGGAAAGGTTGGTTGTGGAAGTAGAATGCCAAACGCTTAAACTTAAGATGATATCAGATTTAAGCCTTTGACATTCACCACTACGCCAAGCTTGCGTGACCACCCTGTCCTGCTCAGGGCTTGTCCGAGGTCTACCATCCATCAAGAATTATCCTGCCAGAAGTATCAGACCAACTCAGGTACACTTAACTCTGTCAATAGGGTAGGAGTTTCTGCACTGCATCTCCAATACAACCGCAGGTGGAAAAACTCTTTCAATTGAAGTCAGACCAGTGGCTACCTGTTATGATAACAACCAGAGTCAATACCTATGTGGGGGACTCAGTGGCCCAGTGGTAGTTTCTTCTATACAAGCTATGCAGTCCATCATTTAGTTTACACGACTATCTAATGTTAATTTGAAATGCAAGCTCACCCAGTGAAATGTAGCTGATGGTGAGCTAAATGGGCGCTACCCATAGCCAGCCTCTCGGGACATACTCGACCGTGATAAGGGTCATACCTTTAGTGTCCATTGACAACCCATAGTGATGCTACAAATCAAGCGGAGAAGGTCCGGGCTCGTTACTGACGTATTTGTCCTGCAAGCCCCCTGGCCTTCTTGGACAACCTAAGTACCACTAGGAACACTACCCTACTATCAGTAGGCTAAGATAGATTTCTATATGCCGGGGAGACCATATATGGGCGACCCCCATATTGGCGGTTACCCAGACTCCCCTTATATATCCTGTGAACGACATTTACTCCGACTGACAGAGACGATATATAAGGTGTTACAGCAGCTGCTCCAATGACCTCTTTTTACTAGCAAACGAGCAACTATCCAGCCGTCTACCTATGACGAGCCATCCCAATGCTGGGGCAAGAGGGGGTGTTAGCCAAACTCATCCAAGTTCAATGGCATGTTTGGACTACCCTTACTCAGGGATGGCACCTCCCCGCACTGATGCCAGTGCCCCCATGAACATCTAAGAGCCCATAGAATATGAGGCAATTGACCTCTAAGTTCTAGGATGACTTACCTCAGAAGGGTAACTGGGTCCCAGGGGCATAATGGCCAAATGCCCAAGGTAGGGTAACTTTGTCCTCTTATGCCTCTAACCACTCCGGAAGTCCTCCCGTCAACCACAAAACTTGTCTCGGAGATCCGTGTAACATTCTCCTACTTCTCTTAGCCTGATGCAAATGTTCTCCCGAAAGGTTACCCTGCCTATAAGAGTACCTAAGGCTACTCTACTGTTTCCCAGGCCTTGCCCTAAACGAACCAGCATTCTTGCATACCAAGTATACTTGACCATACCACCTTCGGTTACCACTTGGTATACCATTTTGGCTAAGATAGTAGTTATTGTAGCTACCTATTATAGGGTCGTTACACTACTCCCCTCTTCTCTTGGTCTGTCCTCACACCATCAATCTCGTCTTTTAGCTGCAAGGTTTGGATTGTTCATAACTCTATGGTGTCTAGGTTTAGATGGATCCCTCTCATGACACTGTTGCAATGCTTGCATTGTGGTATCTTCTAAGATCTCGAACAGTTCCCATGAATTATTTACTGGACCTTACCCTTCCCAAGCAACCATATATTGCACAAAATGGTGTGGAAATTGTGACTTAGGATTCCCATACCATCGGCTATCAACTACTTCCACAACAACATAGCTAGGCCCATTGTCCACTATGTCAGGTGTTGGTATTATCTGTTGAGGCCTGCCCACAGCATCCTGACGATAGGGCTCCAACAGACTAACATGGAATACAGGATGGATGTCCCTTCTTTCCGGCAGCTCAATCTCATAGGCCCTAGACCCAACCTTGTGTTTGACAACACAGGGTCCAAACATCTTGTGGTCTAGTTATTTCATAGGCCTTTTTGTACAGATGTTCTTGCGGTTTAGCATAACTCTATCTGCTTTCTTAGCTCTGCCCTGCATGACATCTTCTAATGTGACATATTCCGGAGCTGGCAGTTTCTTTTGATCATGCCATTTTCCTTGTCTTTCCTGTGCCTGCTGTATTGTTTCTCGGATCTCTTGCCATGTGCCTTCCCAATCCTTTACAACAAGCTCGCTGTCTGGATGTATCCCTTGGTTATACGACACTATCCCCGACCACTGAGTGTGTTGGGGGAATCCATAATTTATTTTAAGGGGACATGCCTTTGTGGATTCCGACATCCAAGTATTATATGCATGTTCCGCAAAGGGCAACAGCAATACCCAATCGTCTTGCTGATATGAACAATAACTTCTTAAATATTGTTCTAGTGTCTGATTAACCCTTTCAGTTTGCCCATCGCTCTCTGGGTGGAATGCGGTAGAGAGTTTTAGCTTTACTTGCAGTAGTTGCATTAGGGTTTTCCAAAACTTTGACGTGAATTGGGTACACCGGTCAGAGATAATTGACTCAAGAGGCCCATGCAGGCGCCAGATTTCTTTTACGAATGTCAAGGCAAGTTCCTTAATATGTTCCTCTGTCCTTACCGGTATGAAGTATGCTATCTTGGAGAATCTCTCTACGATGACCCATATCTTCATATACCCATCTGACTTTGGTAATCCAACAATGAAATCCACGGATATTGCCATCAATGGCCTCATAGGAACATCTAAGGGTTCTAGGAGTCCATATTTCTTATGCCCAATGACTTTATTACCTTGACATACATCACAAGAGCGAATATACTCAGTAATATTTTCATCCATCTTGGGCCAATAGAAGTTAGCCCTAACTCTACAAATGGTCTTGTATGTTCTGAAGGGTCCTGCAAACTTTGAATCATGTTCTGCCTCCATGATTGTTCGCCTTAGACCTTCATCCTTTGGAATATACAACCTGTTCTTATATATGAGCCAATCCTTTTGGATACTAAAATTTGGATCAACCTTACTATCATCTTTGAGGAGTGCCTTTAGCATTACTAAATAGGTTTGATCACTATCGGCTGCCTTTTTAAGAGTCTCATGAAATGTTGTCAGCAACCGAAAACCTTGGCAAGTCTGCAACAGATGTGGTCGCAAGATCACGGTCACCTCTCCACTATACTGTCCTGGGGGAAAAAATGTAAAAGGTTCAGAATTACTTAACCCTTCAGGGTGGTAGTCCCTCTGCCTCGACAAAGCCTCTGCCTCTTCATTTAACCGTCCTTTGCTATAAATAACCTCAAAAGTGAACGGTTGTAGAAATTCTGCCCAGCGATGTTGTCTGCGGTTTAGAGTCTTTGTAGTATTAAAGTACTCTAAATTCTTGTGATCAGTGTAGACCAATATCTGATCATCAACCGACATCAACATGTATGCCCATTCTTTAAAGGATGCCACTATTGACGTCATTTCTTTATCATGGACATCCTAATTTATCTCTGCTGGCGAGAACTTTCTACAATAAAATACCACAGGATGCCATCTCTCATCCTTACAGAGTTGGGATAATACGGCTCCTAATGCAAAGTCACCAGTGTCGGTTTCCAACTTGGTTGGACCAGTGTCATCAAAGTGTGTCAGAATTGCGCCCATGGTAAACATTTCCTTTAAGGTGTCAAAGCATCCTGACACGAAGGAGTCCATGCCCATTTGATACCCTTCTTTGTCAAGTCTGTCAATGGTCTGACAATCTTGCTAAAACCTTTTATGAACCGACGATAGAAGTTAGCAAAGCTCATGAAGCTTTGCACATTGACGATTTTCTTGGGCATTGACCATGCCCGCATCTCTTCAACCTTGGTACTGGTCATAGAGATTCCTCTATCGGATATCTTATACACAAGGAACTCCACATCCCGTTGATCGAAGCTTGACTTCTTAATGCTAATGCAAAGGCGGACCTTCCTCATCCTTTCCATGACTCGCCTTACCAGGGCGACATTTTCTTCAACAGTTTCTGTATAGATCAGAATGTCATCCATATAGGCAATGACTCCGATATCTAGCATGTCCCGGAATACATCATTGATCATACTTTGGAATGTTGATGGTGCGTTGCATAACCCGAAGGGTATCACAGTATACTCATAACGACCGTACCTGCTTTTAAACGCGGTCTTCCATTCTTCACCTTCCGCCATGCGGATAAGGTAATAGCCATTGTTCAGATCCAATTTAGGTAAGATATTGGCTTTACCGAGCCTGCTCCTAAGCTCACTCATCAAGGGAAATAGATACTTATTCTTGATAGTAATCTTGTTTAACCATCAGTTATCAATATAACCGAAGCATTCTATCTGGCTTCGGCACAAATAATATAGGGGCACCTATTGGTAAGGAAGATCATCTATTCTTTGCATGGTCTTCCATTTCCCTAATATAATCTCATAGCGCGTCTAATTCCTTCTTACACAAGGGATAGATAGGCCCATCTCGTAACTGGGCATCAGGAATCAAGTCAATATGATGGTCGTATTTGCTATGCTCGGGCAAAGTGTTGATTTTCTCATGAATGAATATATCTGCATAGTCTCTATATTCGGGGAGAATCTTGATCTTGATGTCCTTGCTATCTTCATCAGTATAAAGGGCCATACCCAGGACAAAGATATTGTCTTGGTCTTCGGCTAAGAGTTCTTCTTTTGTTATGAACTCCAAGCACCTTTCTTTTCTTAAGCACTGGGCTTTACAATATTCTGAGCCTCACTTAAGACTGCCCTTTTCCCAGTTGATATCTGGGATGTAGTCTTTTAACCATGACATTGGCAGGCAACCATTCAACTTACCTGCTAGCATATTTGCCACTTCAAATCGCATTTTATTCATGGGGTCTCTGATGTAGATGTCTACCGTAGTAGTATAGTAGAGACCAGAGCCGGAAATGTGATTTCCACTAGTATCTAAAATTGGTGTCGAATCCTTCTGAGGTACACAAGGTACAGATAAGCAAATAACATTTTCGCAAAATTACATAAGAAAATACAACAAAGCATAAAACAAAGTACCCTGACCATTCTCAATGTAACAAAAGAAACCCAACCGATATAGCTATCCCTATAGCCAGATATTAGTTTCAATTTGTAGTAGCACTGGTGTGGAACATTACTCCTTCGTTTCCGTTATCTATGTCATCAGCCCTGCTAGGCCCTTGAGTAGAGTTAGCTTGTGCATTTCTATCACATCTTGGGATAAATCTTACCTAGCTGTCCATGTTGGTATCAATCTCCAAGATATCAAAATCTGGAGGTGGTGATCCGCGGACCTCGGCTACAACTTGCTTAACAGCAGGCTTTGGAGCAGCTTCAATGTGTCGCTATTTCGGGACTTGGGTGGCTTCATGTCCAGCTTCACCGGCGCCTTGTTTTTGATTAATTCGAGAGGACGCAACAACTCAGGTAGCCAAAGGACACTTTGCCCAATAGTGACCTGCTTGTCCACATCGAGAGCATTGATTCAACCGCTTGCGTTTGTCAATCAGAGTCTGGGGAATATTACGATGCATCTTGGTGAGCTCTTTTTCCTGAGGTCTTGAAGACCCAGACGCATGGCTGCGGGGTTTGTTATGGCATGGCCCTGAGCCTTTCCTTTCCGTTTGCTGCCTCTTAGCGGAAGATTGCCTATCGTCGCTCCTTTCCGGCTTGGAATGATGTTTTTCCCTTGTAACCGTATGGTTAAAGGAAGCTACGTCTTCCAACTAATAACCTGTTTGGCAGAGGAGATTGATGTATTCGACATAATCGTCGGGAAGCGGAGTTTTCAAAGCTCATGCATTGCGAAGGTTTGTAGTTATACCTACGTGGGCTTTTTCCTTGACAAAATTACCGCTATATCCCAACTCTAAAGCTAGTCTCATCAGCTGGTGACAATAGTGATTGATCATACCTGACTTCATAGTCAAATCATGCTACTCCCGAAGAGCGCGATCCCGATCAGAGTGTCCACCAAAACTTGACACCAGCCATTGCCTAAAACCTTCCCAAGTGAGAAGGAAACTTTTCGGATTGAAGAGAATACCTTCTCTACGGGCACCCTCTTCACTAACATAAAGGTGTGTGCTCTGGTACTATTTTTTCGCGGGACCTTGAAGAAGGGGGATTACCAAACTGACTTTATCCCAGTCGTACGGAGGGATTTCCTAAAATACTGCAGTTTGATTTCGCAATCCTGTATAAAGAGTTGAGTATCGGTAGAGTCCCCCTTGAATGAATCAACACCTAATTTCTCAGGTTTCTTCGGTCGATGCGATGATTTCTTACCCTTGCATTGTTTCCGAAGAGACACAACAAGCTCATGATACCGCCCATCATACTTTTCCTTCCTCACATCATTTCAGTGAGACTTACGTCTTCCTAGGAATTTCTGCGGATCAGGAAGGGAGGAGTTAGATTCGCAATCTGACGAGAAGTCGGAATCACCCGGGTCTCCACCACCTCCAGCATTTCCACCACTGGGAGGATGATTTCTTCCACTGCCACCAGCATTGCTGCTTGGGCCTCCCCTAGGGGAATCATTCCCACTAAAACAATCCTTACCTGGCACGTCTTCGTCCATTCTCTCAGATAATGGGTTAGGTGGTGGGGGAGGAGGTTGTTGGCTAAGGGCAGGAGTGTTAACCGAATAGTCCCTTAAAAAATCTGCGCAGTAACTATGCCTAGTGTGCCTCACACGCTCACAGTACCCACATCGGTTCTGTTTTGACTTTGGCTGATGAGCGTCTTTCTGTTACCCACACGAAAATAGCTCGCCTATATTAGTACGAGATATACAGCTTCATCAATGATGACTGTATATCCGTACTCTAAAAGCTCGCCAGAAGTAGGACCAACCCGGAGGCATCACTGGTAGCTACTCAGGCAACTGGAAGAGTTCACATTCCTTGAAGTAATTCATTGATTGGAATGAGAACATAGTTGAACTCTATCACATATCCGGTACAGCTGCATATATATGCATGCTGCTTTGAAAGATGGCTATCCGAACTCATCACTTGGTATTCCATGAGAACTACTGGTATGTTTGCTTATGGGCTGCATATATTAAACCATATTTCATTGGGATGAAGATATCGAAGAGTATCTACTGGTGGAGTGGAAACACCCCCAGATAAATTAGTAGTCAGGAGACTCTCTGAGTTCGAGCAGGGCAATTACTTTCAGGGTCAAACTGTGTTCTTACTTTCCTGAACAAAGTTGAAGGACGGAAAGATACATAAGACTTTAAGAAAGGAAAGTAGCGCAAACTTTCGTATAAATAGAAGGGCTCTCCCCTGGTAGTTGAGGAGAAATCAATCAACGGAGAAGAGACCTTAACAATATAACAAGTTATTAAGAAATCTTCTAAGTTGGAGAAAAACTTTAAATTACTTTACCGAACCCTCCTGACATATCTCGGTACACTCGAACTAGGGCCTTGATCGCTCAATACCTCTTCGAGTTAGCTACCCCGTAACACTTTCAAAGGTCTCAACCAAATCTGTATTGGCTCAAAGTCACTCTTCAGACAGGGAAACCTATATGCATAATGAATATTGCTTCCTTCGGCCAGAACCCTACTGTTCGGGTGAACAAACACCTGTAGGCGCTGGCGCCTCAGACCTTGGGGCAAAACCAGGAGGTCCAACACTACCTGAAGGCTTCGCTGGAGCGGGTGGTACTACTGTCAAAGCAAAGGGACCTGGGATTTGTGGAGTCGTGGGTAGGGAGATGTGCCCTGCTACCGCAAAGAGTCATTTACGGTGGATACATATCACTGGCATACTTTGTTCCACTGCCAGAAGGGCAGGTATGGTAGACGATGATAGTAAGGGAGAAGGTGTTAGGGGGACAGCCTCCGGAGGTGGGGGCTGTGGAGAGGTCTGTCTCAATGATCTCCCGGACGAAATGGCGCTGGATTTGGTAAGCCCGAGAGGACGGGACGATGGGCAGAGATTTTTAACCGAAGGTGTTGTTCCCAGAGAGAGGACAACTTGACTAGAGGCCACTTCGAGAGGGGTTCGACGTTCCTGTTCTTAGGCCACCTGCTTTTGCAATTCGGCAAGCTGCTCTTGCTATGTGATTAATCGCCTACCCACCTCGTTCAACCAAGGTTAGTATGTCTCATTAATGATACAGGCTGCAACTTCAGCAGACTAATGAGGAGGGGGTTCTATAGCCAAGAGAAGGGCAGGTACAGCATTTATAACAACGTTATTCTCAGCGTCAATGAAATACCCCTGGGCAGGGGCCTGCTCCAAGGCCTCTTGTAACAAACCAGCCTTCCGTGGAATGTTCATAACGGGAAACAACTATATGACAATCATAGACGATTGACATAGTCTAAGTAGTCTACTTAGTCTATTAGTATAGACTAACATCTTACATTCGTTGTAGGTGTCGTGATCATAGTAAGTCCGATGGTGTATGAATAGAGTACTCACATACAAGCGAGGTAACATAGAGATAAGGGTAGTAGGTATTGCGAACATCTTGCACCTATGGAAGGTCACTGCCAATGGGATCGTCCCGTGCCCTAGTATCTGAGTGGTGTATTACTTAGATGGTTGCATGAAGAGCTCTAACTATTGTGATCTTTTTCGTTTTCTTTTTTTCTTTTTTTCTTTTTGTAATCATATGCATTTGTTAAGGTCCAAAGACAGCATTCAGCTTTAATGCTATGGCCAGCAAAAACCGTACCCTCCTCACCCCAGGAAACATCCAAACCCCCAAGTCTCTTTAATATGAGACCAACCGCACATCTCGCCTATCGCGCAACCAAATCCTACGAACATACTCGTACTTCCGAAGAAAGTAGAAAGGAAAGAAGCAAGCAGGAAAGAGAGGAGAACCCTTAGTGACATCCACTACGAAAGTATAAAAACATAAGAAATAAATGAACCCCGGACAAAGGAAAATTACGTCTGATAAGTGACGTGTATCAGCCTGAGCTAGGAAGTGAGAGTATGGACCTGTACACCGGAGCGATGCCGGGGGACAAAGCAGTGCCCGATGGCAGGATGGAAAGGTGGATGGAGGTGACACCAATGAGGGGTCGCCGGAGGGTGTGCCAATGCGGCATTAGCGATGGCCAAAAGGACTCTTTCAAGTACTAAACATCCTTGTTACACATAAAATAACCCTGCCACCATGGAGAGTTGAACACATTACCTTCTACAAAGTCACATGACCCTTACCAATTAGCCCACAGCTAACCAGCATTCTTGTATACCAAGTATACAAAACCATACGACCTTCGGTTACCACTTGGTATACCATTTGGGCTAAGGTTGTAGTTATTGTAGCTACCTATCGTAGGGTCGTTATAGTCAGACTCTGACCTCTTAGTGCCAACCTCACTCCCTAGCTTGACTATCACCTTCTCGATACTGCTACTCAAAGCTCCACTGCTTGGTATTCCTTTTGGGTATCTCAGTATGTTGTAATGAGTTTTCTTGATTATTTGGATTGTTTGCGACAGTGGTCGATCCAAGAGTAGTCGACTTTCCATGCTAATGATAGTTTTTCCTTGTTGATAACAAGGAGGATTTACTTTACTTACTTTGATTAGTCATGGTTGGCGATGCAACAAGGCTCAGATGATCCCGCTTGGAGAGATTTTTGCACATGTTGTTTGATTTTTATTAATTTCTTTGTTAGGTTTTCGAATTAATGTTTGTTATACACCATAGCGCAAGCTGCATGCAGGACTTTGTACCTAAATCAATATTCTCATGATTCCAAAAAAAAAAAAAAACTAAGCCCCTGTGATGTACCTATTATTTAGTTCTTTTAGTGACCTTTTCTGCAGTGAGAATTATCCGCTCCATATTTTGAAATGGTGATTTGTATAAGAGAATCGAACAGAGCTTTCACAACTCAACAAGGCCTAAACATGGGGGTAAAGTTCAACACCGTATTTTAATCATAATAGACAGCATCATAGTTTAATATTTTAGTATCATGAGTAAAGCTTAGACAAAGTCTATTTGTTCTTTTTAGCAACCAGGTTACTCACCAGCAATTCGTATTGAGGTAAGCCCACTTAACTAAGACAAAAACAAAAACCTTAGTCTATTACCTACCTCTTGACTTCAATCTCTACCAGGAAACAAATGTATTGTCTTGTAAAGTAAAGTCATTATAAATTAATTGTTTATGTGTATGTCAAGCTTAGTTGAAAAATAACAGTAATCTACATTTTATCAACTTTTCTAACTCTAAAAACCTCTACCATGAAACCTGAAATAATTTAATGCCATACAATCTAGTTAATTTAAAGTTTGTTTTGCTAAGTGAGTTTCAGGTTGATCTGTCAATATGGATTTCATTATTTCTTTGCTAATCATAGTTAAAATTTAGGTTTTCAGCAAAGCCTTCTGCCTCATCATCCTGAATATCTACATACTCTCTTGATGCTTCCTTTACCTCCAAGCAAATTCCTAGCACTCTCTCAACCTCCCACTCAACCTCAACCACCTACACCACCTCACACTCCACCTCCTGCTCCACCTCCTGGAGCACCCCCTGCCCAAACTCCATTTCTACTTTCCTATTTTCCTCCTTGCCCTCCTTGCCCTCTACACCCACCTTGCCATCCTCAATCTCTACTTTCCCCCATTCCCCCCATTGCTTGAGCTCTTCAGAACGAAAATCAGTCACTAACTTTGTTATAGATATTTCCAAATCCTCACTACTCTCAGTTGGTACTGAGAGACTTACTACACAAAATGCTCATTGGACGACTTCTACTCTTTCTATAGAAAATGGCTTCTGGCTGTCACCACCAGCTTCGGTGTAGGCAACACTCGGCCTCCCTCTCATGCTAACGATAAGGGGCCCTCCTGGAGCCAGAATCCACTTCTGATATTCTTTAATCTACGCAAGTTGCAGAACTATCACTTCCTAGATACCAAAATTAGTTTAACTTTAAGATAAGTATTCTCCCAGCCCTATTTTTTTGTATTAAATTTACTAACTCCTAATAGGTTTTTAAAAGGATGATTGATCAAAATGTCGAAGGGTTATACCAGCCCAGTGTAGCTACCTGGTATTATACTCAGTATGATATCATGGGCACATTAGGTATCAAGGACCTCTTGTGTTTTATGCCCAGAGAAGAGGTCAATTGCGAAGAGTGTTGGCAAACTATTGAGCACAGGAATTAGCTGTTTATCCAGCCACTGGACCAGATTGGCCGAGTTGGCATAAGCAGTCAGGTTGAACTTCACCATTACTCGATTATCATATTTTTGTTGCTCACTAACAATGATGGGCTCAGTTTCCATTCCACAAAAAGAATAATTTTTCTACTCGAGGAATTCTGTCAGCAAAAATAGTAAGTTGAATAGTTCCTCACCTCTTGTCCCACCCTTAGCTGTTGGATTAAAGTCAGATTGGTTTATCTCCTATCGGATTATATGTTTGACCAGCTAGATACACAAAGAGAAGAGGGGTCTCATCCATGTTACTGATATTCTGTAACTAGTATTTGCTTACCCAAGTACCTACTGCTCTAGGTTTCTCTCTCATCTCCCCGGAGCGGTATTGGGAAATTTGGCTATTAAACCATAACAAACCAACTATCCCATTCCCAAGGTCTTTTGGCAGTGGACTGGCTTTATTTGTGGCCAAGTGTAAGCTAATTTGATGCAATATATAGGTATCCATGAAACTACCTATTCGAAAACTTGAACCCCACTAAATCTCTTGCTGGATAATGTTTTTTGAAGGGATTGTCACCAACCCTTCTGAACCAGCCATGCCATACATGTCTTCCTAGAGTTCACCACTCTTGAAATCTTTGGAAAAGCTCCTTTTCATCTCTGGCAATCGCCACTTCCTTCCACCTTCTGCTGCCCTTCTGTGCCCTTCTCTCCTTTGCTCTTTAAACTTCCCTTCTTTTTCTTCCTTCCTTCTTCTCCATATGTTACTTTCCAACACCTTAAAGTGGTCAGCTACCTCCTCATGGGTTAGCTTCCGTACTTTTGTTAGACTATAACGTATTCTAGTTCCCATCATGTAGAATAGAACTCTTAACTTGTAGCTATGTTTTCCACATGCCTTTTTGGCTTTCAAGGAATCTAGGTAAGTGGGTTCATCAGCAAAAGTTCATAGTTCCTCCCTATACCTCCTGAGGCATGTGGGGGATAGGGGGCAAAATAATAAAACTCAAGTTGTTGTATGGATAGTCTATAGCTCTATAACCCCTGATTACGTCAAGGGTTATGGGGCATCATTTCTTTCGTCCATAATTGCATTGCTATGCAGCGTTTTTGGGATGCCCAACGTCCTATTCGCGCCTTTGCACACTCCTTTTAAGCTTTATCAATTCCTCTAGAGTTTATCCAGCCTCAACCCCTATACCTCCAATTGTTCCATTATGGACCTCTGCCCCACGACTCATTCCTGACTCCCAACAGCCCAAAAGGGCCGTATCCTCCATTCTCGTTACCACTCTTTGCCCATCACCCTTCACCTGCTCCTATTCACCCATATTCACAAAACCTACAAGCCTCTCAATGGCCCACACACTCTGTTCTCTCTACTCTTGCTCCCTTTTCCCATCCTCGCTTAACTCTCCCCTTCCTTCTTACCCTCACTGTCCATCCTATTTCTACCCAAGACTTTCTTCGCGTATGCACTAACATTCAAACAATCTTCATCACATTTGCGCTGCAGTCGGTCTACTGCTTCATGATGCTTGAAATTCTTCCCTGTTTGCCTACTTCTCTACTCCACTACCTAGTGTAATTAACCCCTAGTGTTGTCGTCACATCATTCGGCTCCCAAGGTTCCTTCTTCGGCCTACGTCCGTTATGCTGCTACTACATTCCTTCGCAGTTCCGCTTCTCTCTTGCTTCCTTCCTGGATCTCTGTGAATTTTGTTCGGCTCAATTTAACCATCTTTAGCCTTTTGTATTTTACAAACGTGATTAAAGTCTAACTCGAAGTAGTATATTAATAATAAATTAATTTACCAAAAAATTATGAACTTTAGTTAAATAATACATAAAATCCTAAATAAGATGTCAATCATCTCCATCCCACCCCTCTTCGAGTGCCTCAACTGCTTTGCCCGCTTCAGGATCTGAATTAATATCCTCCACATTGCTCTCCTCATCACCTGAAACCTCCAAATCCAGATATCCTGCAGCTTCTATGTCCTCCAGTGTAGCACGAGACTCCTGATCCCGAACAAATCCACTGTCCCCCAACATTCGCTTAATGCATTTCTTCGTGTCATCAATCAGCTGAGTTCTCACCTGGGATGGTAGTCCTTGTCAGGTTGCACACTGCCGAAGGTAAACATCTAAATTTGCCAATTAGTATGCTAGTCTTTGGAACGGAGCATTTGGGCTCCTTGGAAATCACTAACTTTGTGCTGTTTGAACCGAGAAATCTGAAGGTTGAATATAGGATTTGGAACTTCAAGCCTTCAACGCATGATACATACAAGCCATTGTAAGGCATATCAGGATGTCGTTAAAATGATTAAGGAATGTTTTATCAGTCCTTTCCCACATTTTCCTACCCCTGAATCACTTATTATACAAGAGTATTGCTATCTCTGGGGCAGCAAATCGGAAACCGCATTCCTATCTGGTTAAGTCCTTTGCCGACTCATCGGGGACGATATGGGTGTTAAACTAACCTCTTGTTCACTTGGATGGCACGTAAACCGATAATTTTCCAGCAAATAGGTAACTTTCACCTTTACATCGGTCGGTGATTTATGAGCTAAGTCATAAAGGTCCTGAATTGTGCTCCTGATTTCGGAAACCAGGTGTGACCTGGCACTAGACTGCCTGGATTTCAACTAAATAAATCAAGTTAGCTAAATCAGGTTGGCTGTGCAAAGTCTCAAATAAGACGTTATTTGTTAATTAGATGACTTACAAAGGTCATTGCCGCCTTTCTCATCGCTATATTTCTTCAACCTAACCTGCTAGCTGCTTTTACCCAATAGCCCTGCATAAGTGTATCGTTTTCAGCTGGCTTCACAAAGGGATTAACAAACCATGTATGATATTGGATCATATTCACAGCATTCTCAAAGACTATCCTTTGGTCACCATGTAAGGAATTGCTTTTTGTTGATAATGAGGTGACCGGGACGCCAATATCGGACGCCGGAAGGTCCAGATTAACTATATTGCGTCCAGAATGGGACTGCAAAGTTCAGTCCTCTTCAGGAATATAGTGTGAGAGGTATGATGAAGTGGCTCTGAGATGGCCTGAATGTAATTGTGCTGCAGGCCCTTGAGACGAATAGCCCTGGGAAGGTCGATTCAGAGCCGGTGATGGGGACTCCTCCGTAGTCTTCCTTATAAGCATCTCATTGTAAAATTCGTAGATTCACTTACAAATCTCAACCAGCTTCTTACTCTGGGTGCCTCTTCCTGAAGAATGAATTCCAAAGGAGGTTTTCCGGCCGTTTGGGGACATCTGGGAACATCGTCATTGTCAACTTCCATAAAGTCCTCTTCCTCAACAAATGAATTAACTCATCGTTGTGTTTTGGGTAAAGGCGTTCCAACCTCTACGAAGGATATTCAAGGTCTCAATGATGATGCCTGAGCTGAGGGGACCGCTGTTACTGAGATCAAGAATGTTGGATTTAAGACTTTAGGGAGCTCGTCTTGGCTTTCCAAAGGCTTGACTCACCTCTACCGGTATTTCCAGCCAGGGTTGTGTGTTAATATGCAGTATCTGTAGAGGGTTTGAGGAATAGTATGTATACATGAAAGCTCTTCAAAAGGATAAATAAACTCCCAGCATCCCATTAGGGACGAACCAGCTTTATTTTACGATACGGATTTGTTAGGACCAAAGGTCCGTGTTAATCATGGGTATCTACTCGCACCTTCCTATTCCCCTTTGACCTCCAAATGTCTCAAAGACGACGTGCATGGTTAAATCTAGGCTGGCTAGAGATTGTCTATTCTGAATTGCTGGGACCGTATTAACTTGCTGGATCACTTGCCCTGATAGACAGAACTTATAGTTTCTAAAGGATTAGATTATAGAGAATGCAGTAAGATCAAGGATAAAAGTGACCTCTGGTGTCTCCAAAAAGCTCTGGTTCACCGCCTACTAATTCTAAAGAAAAGACGACTAAAAAGATTGAAATCTAAGACTACAAACTAAGATATAGGAAAGCCGTACAACTGCGCTTTGAGGATTAAGAAGAGTATTATCAAGAGCTAGAAATGAAAGCTAAAAAAAGCTCAGAAAGGCTGGAGAAACAAGAACTGCCCAATCCCTGGGAGAATAGGAAAGCTGTATGGTGGCGCAGACAGGATTAGGAAAACAATTAGCAGATGGAGAGAGAAACCAAGCAGAATCAAAGAGGAAGCCTGGGAAACAAAAGAAAAACTACCGGAAGGCGCAAAGAGGACGCAGCCTGGCACAAACAAGCCCCAGAAACCTCCACAATTGTAAACAGATGAGAGCCAAACAAAGCAAGAAAAACCTGTGAAACAAAAGAAAAACCACCGAAAACCTCCAAAGACCCAGCCTCGAACAAACAAGCCCTATGAGCATCCAACCTCTATCTCTATCTAAGGCGCCTCGCACCCGTGGGGTGGGAGACCTGGGGGAAGAGCGACGTTTTGGACATCTTGTCCTGCATAAGAGCCCATATGCCCTGCTCCCTGCTTCACACGAGCGGGGGAGATGAGTTCCCAGGAGTGATCCTGGAACCTAATGACCTTGCGATCATTGCTCTGAATTCTCTTCTCCCAGCCTGCATGAGACCTAGGAAAGGCCTTTCTGCGCTTTGCACGGAGCCCAATATGGTCCTGCACATCAGAGTCAGAATCTAGCTCGGTGTAGAACTCGGCGACGTCGAATTAGCCCGGAGTGAGATAGCGCCGATTGTGCCCAGCAAGAGGAGTATTGGGACGAACAGGGTCGCCACCCCCAGGTGAGGCAACAGCTGCTCGGTGGAGGAAGCAAGCAACAGTGAGAGTACTGCAATGGGAGAGACAAAGCCAGGCATTAACTTGATCATCGTCGATCAATTCAATCTAGTTGGCGGCATCGGGAGTGACATTCATCCCATAAATGTCACGAAGAATACCAATGAACTGCCGGGGGTGCTCGCCGTCCTCTATATACCGACAGGCAGCTTCGCCGAGCTCCTGCACAGTGTAGTGCAGAACGATCACCAGTCAACTCTTGTTTTGAGTTGCATTGCCATGCATAACCCGTGGGAGCTGGCGTGCCTGCCCAGCTACGGCACCCGTTGTCTCAATGAATATTATTCGTACCTGTCTCTTCTCGTGAAGGATCAGTTGGGGATGAGCAATGGCCCTTTCTGCTCCCAATGCACCGTCAGTGCCCTCTGCATCCTCCACTTGCTCATCATCAGAATTAAGTCTGGCATTCCGACAAGATTTGGCTGCCTTCTTCAGCACATCAATGATAAGGGAATCCAGGGCGATGCGAAAAGACTAATATGCGCGATTTGGCAGCACGTTGAATTTGGCTTGAAAGCCGTGGAGGGTACTGTGTCCAATGGCCTCCATCCTAACTTGACCCCGCAAAATGTCGCCAGCCTGCCTGCGAGAGACAATATTCCTCTCCTGGCACTTCTGGAAAATAAATTGGCGAATGGCTCGGTATCTCCTCCCAGCCACAGTACGTCCAGCACTGTTCCGGTTGAGCCCGGTATGGAACTCGGCAGTAGTGGAATGAGGTATCCTAATCAACCAATTAGATTCTATGTGACAAAAGGAGCAAATAGGAGGTGCAGAAGGCCAACCTGAATTAAGCGAGGCTGTTCTTGGCGTGCAGAAGAAGACAGGAATTCCCAAGAAATCTAGAGAATAGTGATCAGTAACTATTCCATCTGGTGAAAGGCTCAAATGACACGCAGAAGACTAACCGTTTATTGGGCAGTGGCAGCTAAACACAGGGAGGCACTAATGTATCTAGGGAATAGTGGTCAGCTATCGTTTCACAGTCAGAAAAGCGTAGAAGAACTCATACGAGCCGTGCGCAAGTTCATTAAAGAACTTATGCAGTGCTTCACAGCACCTGAGAAGGAAGCCTGGAAGCCCACGCTTCAAAGGTTTGTTTTTTCAAGCAGGACGAAGAAGGAAAGTGAAGAGACGAATGGTGTGAAAAACCTGCGTTTGAGGGGAAGCAAACTGTCTTGTCTACCCTAACTGATCTTTCAGTGGGGACGAATGAGGGTCGGAAAAAGATGCCCTGAGTGACAAAGTTACCTTTAAGAAGTGGGAAGCGCTCGAAGGGTTTGGTTTGACAGTAAGTTATTCTATACACTTCAATCAGTCAGTTAAGCTTAAACAGTGCCGGCAGACGGCTCATTTTAGACATCAAAAAAGCCTTGGATCAGACTTACCTATATGGTTGGTTTTAAATGTGAGTGAGACTCTATGATTTTTTGCGAGAGTTAACGGCTAGATATAAAAGTATCGTTGTCAAGAGGAAACTTGCTTTCTGAGGTAAAATGAGGACGATCAAAGGCTGTAGGATGATTTGAATCTGAATGAAGAAGAGGAAGGAAAGGAAAAAGCCGGAGTAGGCAGGGGTCCATATATGGAAGAAGAATGTACTATTCAAGCTGTTTGTCATAGTATCAAGAGTTCTAATAATTCTGAACAGTTTGAAAGAGACTGTTAAACGTCACATCTTGACCGCTGAGTATTCATCTGGGCCTGTACAAAATAGTACAGGTGTACTGTTACTGTGAGACAAACATGTAACAAGGTAAGTTTGTACAGCTAAAAAGGTAAGTCAAACAAATATGAACAAGCTTCCCGAGGGAGCGTTAAGGTACAACGACGGGATATGTCAGCTGGGAGCTACTCTTGCTGTTTGGTGTTGTTGCGGACAAGAAATATTAGTGTATGGTATATAAGCGTTTGACATTATGTTTGGCCCTTTCAAAGTCCCCATAGGACGAACAAAGTACATGAGGTTAAGGGTACAGTAGAATTCTGATTGCTTGTTCTACGATAAAAATCAATGGTAGAGCTTTCGTGGATAAAATACAATTGACTTAGTGTAAGAGCTAATGTGAAAAGGGGGTTTTGAGCCGCAGAACGGACACAACCTAAGCCCTCATACAATCCGGTCAGGGGTATGTGAGACAAATCATAGCCATACCGTAGGTCTTTGAAGAATTCTGAAGGGGATGGCCGACAGGCTCTACATCACATACCTTGAAAGTTTTCAAGTTTTTCAATTTTTTCAAGTTTTTCACTTTTTTCTATCCCTCCCTAGATCTATCTCACAATTTAGTCAGAATATATTCTCACGAATTTCGCCTCATTTGCACCTTTTCACGTACAATTTATTCAATTACTTGTCGCATTCAGGTACAAAGTGAATTGGTTGTGCAGAGTAGGTTTGATTTTTTCACGTCTTATTTGTACTGTTTTCAATCAAATTTTGTTCCTTACAGAATGGCACAAGGATCTCAATGCCCATACTGTAGAAAAAAATACAAGTCAAGTACATGGTACAGGAACCATATGGAAACAGCGCATTCCGGCTTTGTACCAAGCTGGGGAACACTAGAACGGCCTATTTGCAACGAAGAACCTCCTGCACAAATCCCGCAGCCAGCTGTTGACCTCGCCTCCAATGTACGAGATGAAGAATTCTGTACAATTGAATCGTATACTGGCGAAAATGAGGTCGATAGTGATGGAGACGTTGTCAATTCGGACGTGGAAAGTCTGAATCTTTCCGATACTGAGGAGAGTATACCGTGGGCTGAACTGCCTCTACCAATGAAACATTCCACTGCTGGATGACCTCTACAGGACATTGTACAAAACTAAAGATCTGAAGATGAGATGTGGTTACCATTCAGAAACAAGACAGACTTTGAGCTGGCTCTGTGGTTTATTGAAGCGAAGGTACCAAAAGATCACATTGATAGATATTTTAAGAAGGACTTAGGACCGGGAGAGTGTAATATTCAGTCTGCTTATCTTCTTCTTGAGGCTGTTGATCAGTTGGAATCAGGTATGGGAATGAAGAGCTGGAAAGAGGGGTTTGTATCGTTTAGCGAAGCTGTAAGTAAATGTATCCCCAGAACGTCAATTTCTAACCAAAAATAGGAAATCGGGGACGGAGAAGAGCCAGACAAAACCGCCTTGACACAAAGTTTTTTTTTCCGCAATCCTATTGATTGTGCAAAATATCTACTTGGTCAAAAATATTTTGCCCAAGATATGGTTTACGCTCCAGTAAAGGAATGGAATAGTGAAGAACCACCTGAGCGAGTTTATTCTGAGATGCATACAGCAGATTGGTGGTGGGAAACACAGGTAGGTTCAGATGCGACGTTCCACAGCTCTTCTATACCAGATATTGGGATGAAAATTGACAACCAGCAAAGGATAGATTGCCGGAAGGAGCAACACTGGTACCAATCATATGTGCCTCTGACGTCACCTTTTTGACCAATTTCTTGTGCGATAAGAAAGCCTGGCCAATGTACATGACAATTGGGAATTTCCTATCGAGAACTAGGAATAAGGCCTCAAAACACCCAACAGTTCTTTTGGCGCTTTTGCCCATCCCACCGAAGATGCTTGATGTAGCAACGAGGGATGCACGGCAAAGGCAGGTCAACAATGAGATCCTTTGTGATTTGATGGAAGCGATTTTTGCGCCAATAGTTGCACTGGAGAACTCTGGACTTGAGATTGAATGCGCCGATGGAAAGGACCGATTATGTTTTCCACTTCTCTCAGCTTGGATTGCAGATCACTTGGAAAATGTCACATTACACGGCATTCAACAAAATCAGTGCGCTGTCTGCAAGGTGCGACCAGAGCAGTTAGGATCCTATTTGAGATGTTCGGCTGCAAAACGAGATTATAGAAAATACGAACATCTTTTCAACAAATTCTCTGATAAAGATCAGCAAGCAGGAACAGAACTGACCAATCATGGCTTCAAATTGCTTCCAAGCGTCTTTTGGAGACGTCCGAACATTCAACAATCCGACTTGCCCAAACCAGATATTCTCCACGTCGTGAACCTGGGAATATTCGAACCACACCTTATGAAATAGATAATCGGATTTCGCAAGAAGTTGAAACGGTTATAATCATTCAATGCAATCTGAAAGAGTTTAGCTGTTTATCCGGGCTATTCTGCGGCGAACCAAGAGTATAGCCGGATTTCACAGTGGACTGGAAAAGAGATGAGAAATCTGGTTAAGGTGATACTGTAGTGTTTTGCAGCTACGCTACGTCATCCAAGTGCCGTAGAACGTGCTATATTCGCTAAAGCTCTGACTTGTGTCCGATCGATTGTTGACTTTACTCTAATGTCACAATACAAAAGCCATACCAATGAGACGATTCAATACCTTGAACAGTACTTAGAAGCCTTTCATGATCACAAAGATGTTTTTAAGGAGTACCGAAAAGATAAGTCCACAATGAGGAAAGTGAGGGAGGTCACTACCAGGATTCGGAGTGAAAATAGTCAAGTGCTAAATCAACACCGCCTTTCGGAGGCGACAGCGGCTAGGAGACGTCGAATTGCAGATGAACAGCGCCGAGATTTAGATGAAATTGTGGCAGATATATACGATAAGGATGTAGACTTTAACTTTGTTAAATTACATTTGTTGAGTCACTTCGGAGACCATGTGCGGCGCTTTGGCAACATCCAAATGTATTCTACTAAGTCTGGAGAGACAAGTCACAAAACAATAATCAAGGAGGGCTATCGGCGTTCAAATAGGAACGATGCGATTCATCAAATATTACGAACATATGCCAGACTTGATAGCTTTAGAATTCATCAAATGAATGTCGAAGCAGATATCAGACATCCCATTCAGGACGAATTAGATATCAAACGACACAAACGGCAAGTCAGATCAGTAATCAAGCAACCAATAGGTTTCACTTCCGCCGTCGAAACAATTTCTCAATTGAATAACACTTTGCGAAACTTGCCCGACCTTTTACATGATTATTATAGATGGAAATTGTCCATAGGTTTCAAAGATGATATGAACTCACTTAAAGAATTCCCGGTCGAGATTTGTCGCCTTTTATGCGTTCCAATACAGAATTTTCAGGACGCTCGAGATGTCACTTGGCACCTTCTTCGGTGAACGGGAACCGAGCTTTGGAGGTCAACAGGGGGCAGTAGGAATGATTGAGTTTGGGTAGACTCAGGCAATAGGAATATTTATGGGGCATTAAAAGGCTTTTATCCAGCTCGCTTAGTATCGATAATGAAAGTTCGGGATATACAAACAGGTTGGGTGGACAGACTTGTATTGCTAGATAAACTCTATGTTGAGAATTCGGGGAAGCTCAACGACATTACGGGGCTTGTTACCGTTACTTTGGGGACGGCTAAGAGCCCAACCAAAACAGCAGAGATAGTGGTTGGTATCAAACGGATCATGGGAATGGCGCATTTGGTACCAGAGACAGCAGAAGTAAATAACAAACGGTGGCGTGTAAATAATAGGATTGATTTAGAAACCTTTAATAGAATATATTGAACAGATTACAGTACACAAGTAAATTCTTTGTGTGATCGCGGAAACAAAGAGAGGTGCAAAGGAGACGCCAAAAGTACATAGAGTAAATGGGTCAAGGTAATACGAGAAATAAGAAACGGTTAAGAGAATTTTCAGAGGTTAAAAGTACACGATAGGAAGTCTAAAATATATACATGGGAGTGCAATAAGAGAGGTGAAAAAGAATTTGGTACACGTATATGGAAACTTGAAAAGTGAGTGGTAACGCTACAGGTTACATTCAGAGCTTAAGGAAGAGCTCCAGGGTGGCTCCAGGGGGACGGAGTCCATAACGGAGAAATTATGGAAGAGAGAATTTGGCAAGGGTGACATGAGCCCGAGACTGGGCAGAGTTATTCCAGATGTACACAAGGGCAAAGGGGCTGTACAACGGCCAAATGCGTCTGAGTGGAAAAACAAAAAAAAACAGAGGTCGGTTATGCGAGAAGCAATCCCTTGCCAAGGAAACATGGGGCAACAGAAAAAAGCAAAGCATTGGGGACGGCGGAGGTAGCAATTGAGCCTCCTGACAGCCATAAGGGGTTTGAGAAAATAGCGTGAATGTATGTGGGATGGGAAGGATATGGAGAGAGGGTATTACCAGAAGATACAGGGAGATATGTATGTAATACATGAGGTGGAATTTCTTTTGCTGATATTCCATTTTGGTCTTGGTTTTTTGTTTATACCTGCATAAAATCAATCCCATAATGTAAGAACCCTATGATACGTAGCTACAATGACTACCACCTTAGCCCAAATGGTATACAAAGTGGTAACCAGAGGTGTTATAGTCTAGTATAGTTGAGTATACAAAAGGCAGATTAACCTTGGGCACTACCAAGGGGAGTGTAGTAGGTAGAGTCACGTGACTTATGTAAAAGATCACGTGTTCAACTCTCCATGACAGCAGAGTTATTATATATATAACAAAAATATTAATTACATGAAAGATGTAAGAGAAATCGAGTAGGTGCTAAACATTGTTACACAGCATAAAGGTTCCAGAGTTGGAGGAACTCAAGTTACACTACCTCCATGGGAAAAGTGATCCTGGAAGTTAGAGGTCAATTGCCTTACATTCTATAGGCTCTTAGATATTAAAGGGCGTATACGCACCTGTACACAAAGGTCAAAAGCCTGAGACTATGGGGCCCGAATATGCTAGTAAACTTGGGAGAGTTTGGCTAACACACCCTGTGACCCCAGTGTGGGAATGGCGTGCCATAGGCAGACTGCTGCATAGTTGCTTGTTTGCTAGTCAAAGAATGTGATTGGAGCAGCTGCTGTAAGACCGTATCAGTGGTCACCCGCTTGTCCAAGCAAATGTCGTTCGCCGGATACATAAGGGGGGTATAGGTGACTGCCAATATGGGACAGATATAAATAGTCCCTCTGGCAACTAGAAGTCTATGTTTGCCTAGGGGTAGTAAGGTATTCTTCCCCGAGGTGATTAGATAGTCCAAGGGCGCCAGGCTGCTTCGAGGACAATCACCTAAGTAACCAGCAGGAAGCTTCTCCTCTTGATTTGGAGCATAACTATGGGTGTTCAGTGGACACTAGAGGTATGAGTCTGATCACCATAGAGTATGTTCTAAGAGGCTGGTTATAGGTAGGACTCATTGAGCCAACAATCAATTAGATCTCACCGGGGAAGCTTACTTTCATGTCTAAATAGTGTATTGAGTAGTAGTAGATTGAATGATAGACTGCATAGCTGGTATAGATGAAACTACCACTGGGCCAGAGAGTCTACCACCTAGGTATTGACTCCGGTTGTTGTCATGGCAGTTAGCCACTGGCATGACTTGGATAGGAAGAGTTTTTGGCCCGGCCATTATATTGAAGATACATTGCAGAAATTAATATCCTGTTGACGGAGTTAAGCCTACATGAGGTGCTCCGATACTTCTGGAAGGATGATTCCTGATTGAGGGTAGACCTCGGAAAGCCCTGAGTAGGACAGGGTGCTCTCAATAGAACTTGGTATTCTAGCATGCTCTCCTGTAGCCCGAATGCCATGGAAAAGCTCATCCAACTGGTCAAAATACCTCAAGGTTGTGTGGTGGAATTCTTTTGCCTTTATGTGTAACAGGGGCACCGTGTAGAGAGGTGAACTCTCAGGCTGCGACCGCACCAAACACTCAAAGTAGAAGATAAGGATGAGGTAAAATAATTCAGAGGAATCAACGGTAAAACTTAATATAGTTAAGCTCAAAGCATCCCTCAATTTAGTTCCCTCGAGGAAAAGTTGCTTGTCGGAGTAGAATGCCAAATGCTTAAACTTAAGTAGATATCAGATTTAAGCCTTTGACATTCACCACAACTTCCGACCTTTGTGCGAGCACCCTGTCCTGCTCAGGGTCTGTCCGAGGTCTGCCCTCCATCAGGATTTATCCTGCCGGAAGTGGGGGAACAACTCGGGTACACTTAACTCCGTCAATAGGATATGAGTTTCTGCAATGCATCTCCAATACAACCGCAGGTGGAAAAACTCTTCCTATCGAAGTCATACCAGTGGCTAACTGTTATGAGAACAACCGGAGTCAATACCTAGGTGGTGGACTCACTGGCCCAGTGGCAGTTTCGTCTATACAAGCTATGCCGTCCATCATTTAATCTACTTGACTATCCAATGTGATAAATTGACATGCAAGCTCCCCTGGTGAGGTGTAGCTGATGGTTGGTTAAGTGGGCACTACCCATAGCCAGCCTCTCGGGACATACTCTACCGTGATATGACTCATACCTCTAGAGTCCAATAACAACCCATAGTAATGCTACAAATCAAGGGGAGCAGGTCCGGGCTGGTTACTGAGGTATTTGTCCCGAAAGCACCCTGGCCTTCTGAGACTACCTGAATACCACTAGGAAGACTACCCTACTACCCATAGGTTAGAATAGACTCCTAGATGCCCGAGAGACCATATATGGGTGACCTTCATTTTGGCGGTTACCCATACTCCCCTTATATATCCTGCGAACGACATTCAGTCGGACAGACGGCGACGACGTATACGGTGTTACGGCAGCCGCTCCAATACCCTCTTTTTACTAGCAAACCAGCAACTATGCAGCCGTCTGCCTATGACGCGCCGTCCCAACACGGGGGCCAGAGGGGGGTGTTAGCTAAACCCGCCCAAGTTCAATAGTATGTTCGGGCCACCCTTACACAGGCGTGGGGTCTCCCCGCGCAGATGCGTGTGCGTCCAAGAACATCTAAGAGCCCATAGAATGTGAGGCAATCGACCTCTAAGCTCTAGGATGACTTTGCCGGTGAAGGTAGGGTAACTTTGCCCTCTTGTGCCTTTAACCACTCAGGAAGTCCTCTAGTCGACCACAGAAGTCGTCTCGGAGATCCGTGTAACATTCCCATAATTCTCTTGATCTGGTGCGAATGTTCTCCCGAAATGTTACCCTACCTAATAGAGTGCCTAAGGCCACTCTGCTGTTCCCTAGGCCTTGCCTTTAGGCGAACCAGCATTCTTGTATTCTAATATACCAGACCATACCACCTCTGGTTACCACTCGATATACCATTTGGGCTAAGGTGGTAGTTATTGTAGCTACTTATCGTAGGGTCGTTACATTATGTGTACCTTGTTTTATTTCAGCTTTCTAATCCTGATAAGTATAGTACTATCTCAGGAATCTTACACTCAAATATCTTTCTCACACCTCTTCCGGTGTAGTAGGAATCTGTTTCTCACTATCCCACCCAAATCCTGAATTGTTCTTCAAAGCAACAAATATATCATACTTTTTTGTAAACTTGTATACTGTCAATACCTTATCCCTTGTCAAACAGCACTTTGAGTAACTTACAAATGCATACTTGTTCTTTAGTTGATGTAAATCTATGGTTTAACCATGCTTTTCATTCACAAGGAAAAGAACTCGGAAGTAAGACTTTTTATTTAAACCTATTCTCAGCTTGCTTTCCTGTTTGTACTTCTTGAGCAAGACAATCGATAAATGTCTTCTCTATCTCTGGCAACCATCTTGCCCTCTCAATTAATATGCTGCTGTGCTTGGGCATAATTCTGGCATAATTCTTCTGAGTTTGATGAACAATGGTTTCTGTTCCCACTTGCTTTATAAGTATATATTGTTATACACAAACACTCCGAACTATTCATCTTACTAATCTGAACAGTGCTAGCTGTAGCTCTTGAGAAATATTTCACACAATTCTCTTCCTCCTGAACATATCCCAAGATTAGCTCCAACCGTAAGTTGCCTGCTTACTTGAGATAGCTGCTAGCCAACCTTGGGAAAACAGCGGTTTGCTCCTTTGGTTACCGCGGAACAGGAAATTAATTTGTGTAATGGGTGTACCCTATAGAGAGGTAAACTCTAAGGTTGCCACGGCACCAAATACTCAAAGTAGAAGATAAAGATGAGGTAAAGAATTCCAAATAATCAAACCGTAAAACTTACTATAGTTAAGCTCGAAGCTTCACATAATTAGTTCTCTCGAGGAAAAGTTGGTTGTTGAAGTAGAATACCAAATGCTTAAACTTAAGTAGATATCATATTTAAGCCTTTGACATTCATGACTACTCCGACCTTGTGCAAGTACCCTGTCCTGCTTAGGGCTTGTCCAAGGTCTACCCTCCATCAGGAATTATGGTGCTGGAAGTATCGGACCAACTCGGGTAGACTTAACTCTGTCAATAGGATATGAGTTTCTGCAATACATCTCCAATACAATGGCAGGTGGAAAAACTCTTTCTATCGAAGTCATGCCACTAGCTAACTGTTATGACAACAACCGGAATCAATACCTAGGTGGTGGACTCACAGGCTCTGGGGTAGCTTCGTCTATACAAGCTATGCTATCAATTATTTAATCTACGCGACTATCTAATGTGATAAAGTGACATGCAAGCTCCCCCGGTGATATGTAGCCAATGGTTGGCGCCATGGGCGCTACCCATAGCCAGCCTCTTGGAACATACTCTACTGTAATAAGACTCCTACCTCTAGAGTCCATTGACAACCCATAGTAATGCTACAAATCAAAGGGAGAAAGTCTCGGCTGGTTACTGAGGTATGTGTGCCGAAAGCACCCTGGCCTCCTTGGACTACATAAGTACCACTAGGAAAACTACCCTACTACCTGTAGGCTAAGATAGATTCCTAGGTGCCAGAGAGACCATATATAGGCGACCCCCATATTGGTGGTTACCCATACTCCCCTTATGTATCCTGCGAACGACATTCAGTCAGACGGATAGACGGCGACGATGTATATTGTGATACGGCAGCTGCTCCAATGACCTCTTTTTAGTAGCAAACGAGCAACTATGTAGCCGTCATCCTATGACGTGCCGTCCCAATGCTTGGGCCAGAGCGGGGTGTTAGCAAAACCCGCCCAAGTTCAACAGCATGTTGGGGCGACCCTTACTCAGGCGTGGGGCCTCCCCACGCAGATGCGTGTGCACCTATGAACATCTAAGAGTCCATTGAATGTGAGGCAATTGACCTCTAAGTTCTAGGATGACTTTGCTGGTGATGGTAGGGTTACTTGGATTCCTCCCTAGGGTAACTGGGACCCATGGGCATAATGGCCAAATTCCCAAGGTAGGGTAACTTTGTCTTCTTATGCCTTTAACCCCTCCGGAAGTCCTCCAGTCAACCACAAAAGTTGTCTCGGTGATCCATGTAACCCTCTCATAATTCTCTTGACTTTATGCGAACTTTCTCCCGAAAGGTTACCCTGCCTAATAGAGCGCCCAATGCTACTCTACTGTTCCCTGGGCTTTGCCCTGGGCGAACCAGCCTTCTTGTATACTAGACCATACCACCTTCCGGTACCTCTTGGTATACTATTTGGTCTAAGGTGGTAGTTATTGTAGCTACCTATCGTAGGGTCGTTATAACAGCTGCGAACCTTTCAAGGCAGTGGAGCATTCAAGATGACTCTCTCAGGAATGCGGGAACTCTGTTGGCCGTGAGGTTAGACATATAGGAGTAGGAGTATATACAACCCTCATCTACTTGTTCTGAGCGAAGAGTCCAGTGGCTGAGCTTCTAGAGCCGTAAAGAGAATAAGGTACTTCACCATTATCGCTGATCTTGCAGGATGACCATGATTATGAATCACGATAAGCCTTACTATATAAGACAATTCCAGATAGTGGGAGCGTGGATACTTTTATAGGCCAGCCCAGTGTAGTGAAGAATTGCAGAAAAGGGTACCAGACAGTGCTGGATGGCTGAGGATAGTGGAGGACGGTAGACGATAGCTGAGAATGGTTGAGGATAATGCAGAATGATGTGTGATAAACGAGGATGATGGGGGATAAGATAGATGGGAACTTGAATGTATAAAGGTGGAAAACAAATTAAAATTGAAATATAGTACGATTGTCTACTTTGTCTCTGCTGTTTCAAGTAGTATCGTACACCCCGATATGGTGTAAAAGACCCCCTTCTTAAACCCTATCCAGCATCAACTAGATAGTATTTGCCATTAGGTATAGACAAATCATCTCCTAATGCTGTGTCCAAAACTCTTGCATCGTGTGCCGACCGCTCCCAACCATGATACACATAGCTGAACTGGAAGTTAAACTTGCAGATTCCAAGAACATTTTGAGTAATTTGACCCTTGCGATTCCCGAACCTCACACTCTCCTCCTCCTCTACCTTTGTATAAATATATATCCCATCCGCTGCTCCTAAACAATCTTTGAAAAAGGGAATAATGTTTTTGTTGTTTTGGATTTCCATCAGAGTTGCAAGTGGTGGAACCTTTACAAAACCTGTATATGGGTTTATTAAAGCAAGATGAACATTGTTGTAATAGTAGGAAATAGTATCCCCACAATCTTGAAATCGATCTGCAGCTGTGCTGTTTGAAGCCTTCTCTCCTACCACTTTTAAAAAAATGGCCAACTGTTCTTCAATGCTGATATTGCATGTTGCTCGGAGTAGTTGTTTTTCCTTTACCCATTTGACTAAATTCAAAAGGTATTAGAAGGCATGCGTAAGGTCTTGTATATCCGCCGTTCATTCAGACTATCCAGGATTTCCTCCATATAGGTAGCTCCTGTCAGAGCCAAAGTATCCTAAGGCACCTTCTCAGCCCAGCTCTGGGTATACATCCCAGTCACTACCGCAATGGAAAGCAGGGTTTTTGAATCAAGAATGCTTGGATTTTCCATAATAATGAACAAGAAGGATTGACTTATATTGAGCTGCAGAATGGTTGTGACAATTATACTATTCTCTCATCTGTTTTATCATCTACCTTTATCCCTTCGTTCGTTCCTGAGTTTCACGCACTTTTAGCGTTGCACTAATAGGATAGTAAGGACAGGAAAGGTAACGATAGACAACCCACCAAGATAAACAAAAAGCAGGTGAAGTACTCATACTTGTACCATAGTCATGAGCAAATCTACGCAGACAACCTGGCTTCCATCATGACCATGCTGACAAGTACTTCTTTAGCATTATTCTGAGCACTACACCACTTCTAAAGCACGAAGTTTTTCATATCATCATTACCCAAATAGGCTGTCTGGGCAGTGAAGGGGATACCACATTTATCGAAGCCTCACTACGTCACTGTCGGTCTGAGGGGCTTAGGGCCTCTTCGTGGGGGCGGATAAACTGGAGGTTTAAGCGTGCCAACCGTGGTTTTGCGAGATCCCGCCCTTTGGAAAATAGAGGAGGTGTTCGGCATCGCCCTAAACCATAACCGTGCCAAGGTTGTGACTCCGTCAGAACCCTGATCGCTCACTTGCTCACGACCAGGGCACTCTCTTCCAGAGAGTGCCTAACAGCTCAACGGAAGATATCAGCTCAATGGAAGATTCAGTTTGTATGTGAATTTAACAATTGTCGACCACAACCAAACCCCCCCTGATGCTTTAAATGTCCTTCTGGCTTTCCCAGCAATTGTTTTAGGCCTTTAAAAATAGGTCTCCAAATTTATTTTCTCTGCTTTACAGCTTTCATTCTCATTAAATGGGTCTTTGGTTTGGACTAAGGGCCAAAGTGAGGTTCAGCCAGATCTGCTATAAAATGTGGGGGAAAAAAATTGGAGGCTTATTTGCAAAGGCCTAAAACAATTTCTAGCAAAGCCAGGAGGACATTTAAAGCATGAGGGGGGGTTTGGTGGTGGTTGGTAATCGTTAACTTCACATACAAATTGAATCTTCTGTTGAGCTGATATCTTCCGTTGACCTGTTAGGCACTCTCTTGAGAGTGCCCTGGTTGCGAGCAAGCGAGCAATCAGGGTTGTGACTCCGTCACAACCTTGGCACGGTTAGTTTTTTGAGAAACTGGAAACTGGTAAAAATGATCTCAAACCGAGGTATCAAACTTTACCTCAGTATCCCTTCGTTCGTTTTCAGGCACTCGCGCTAAGTCCGGGTTGTAGAAGTGATTGGGGTGAAGTAACTAAAGACAGCAAAGTGAAGAATAATTGTGACAACTATGATGTAAGTATCATATGATGAACATGAAGGGTGGTACTGGTGGGATAATTGCGACCTTCAGACGATTTGGGGTAGGAAATGTGAGAAGGCTAGATGACAGATAGGCGGAAAGTAAAAAAACAAAAACAAAAGAAAGTGAGCTGCGTCAGGATGAAGGAGGAGGAGAGGGAGACACATCCAACCTCTCTCGACACTCCCAATTGGTAACTTCTCTCCTAAGTGGGTTTTCTCTATCATTAAACCCCATCTTGTGCATTTCCCGCTTCTCGGTACTTTTTTCCCCCTTCCTGTCTTGAGGGCAAAAAAGGCCAACACGATGAAAACAAGTGGGGACCCCACTTTTCCCCGCTACGGAGACGCACGGACCATGCTGCTATCGTACCAATGTTTCTTACCTGATCCCAGCGCTAGCCTCATGATCATGATACCCCCGCGCAGCAATAGATTCTTGTGTTAAAATGCAGAGAGTGTGAAAAAGGGCCTAGCTCATCATACCCTGATGTAAAGTACTTACCGCAGCCCACAGCACCGTCCTCGAGTCCGGTACTGGCATTGCGCAAGGGCGGTGAGGATGAGGGGGATGAGGAGGGGGAGGGAGGAAAAAACAAACCATTATCATCGTTATCTTCAGATTGCTCGCTCTCCATCTTCGAGTGGGTTATCAATCTACCTTTCTTTGCACGCACAAATCACCTCGATTGCATCGCCTTGTCTTGCCCTCGTTTTCCGTTGGAGGCTCGGATAAGCCAACTGTTCCTGGCGTTGCCCTATTAATTCGTCCTTTTCTTTTTTCCTTTTCGTTCCTTTCGTTGCTCTAGTGCTGGGCTCATTGTGTTATATTTTTATTTATTTATTTTTTATTTTTGGGGAGAGTAGGTTTTCTTTTCTTTCTTTTTTTCTCCCTCCTTCTCTTTCTTTCCCTGGCTTCTGTTTCATCATACACCCGCGGCATGGCCTCTCTCACGAGGAACATGGGATGGAATACAATATAAAAAAGTCAACAGGTCATTCAGCGCCAGGTTCGTTGCTTCTAGCGAATGGTTATGAAGGAGAAGAATATGGAGAGTACATGTGAAGAAAATACATTTTGGAAGAAAAAAAAGAGCAGGGGGTGATTGAAAACCACAGCACAGGCATCCATCACAGTACTTTTGTTTTTGCATTCTCAAACCAACCGACTGACCCTGGGGAACAAACGAAGCATGCCTGACTCACGCTTAGACTTCCTACGATGAGTGTCATCCAGATCACCGGGAAAATGCGGAGCGGAACTGAGCGAGCGGGGAAGTGAGGAGGCGAATGAGAATGCCATTGCTTCCTCGTGCTATTCGTCAGGTACTATCGGCAGATGCCAATTGCACAGGTTATTTACTCGTACCGTATCCATTTGTCATAATCCGCTTAACGTTTTAACATAGCGTAACAAAGCCACCGCCAGTGCAACAGGGGATGAAAGAGGCTATCGGGGGGGGGCGAATTGTACTTGTAGGGAAAAGATAAAAAATTTTTGTCGATTGATCACGAGGGGGGGTGAATAGAAAGAGGCAAGGCCACATCGATAGGCTTTTCTCCTCTTCTTGAAGGATGGTTAGGCATACGGTATTCAAGTACCGTCCTTACTAGCAAAAGCCCCCTCGAGACCTCGAGGGAAGCATATGCTCCTCTAGATGTTATCTTTAGTCTTTATAGAGGCTCTTTATCTTGCTGCCCCTCTATCCTCCCACCCTGCCCTCTCCTCTCCTGCAAATTCCCCACCCCCATCCCTTCATTCCTCTATCCCTCTATCCCCCCATCCCCCCCCCCCATCCCCCTATCTCCCGATCCCCACCCCCCCCTTTTTCTTCTACCCTCCCAGCTCCCACCCTTCTCCTCTCCCTCCTCCCCCTTCCTCTCCTCCCCCTTCCTCTCCTCCCCCTTCCTCTCCTCCCCCTTCCTCTCCTCCCCCTTCCTCTCCTCCCCCTTCCTCCCCTTCCTCCCCTCCC
>Ga0307509_10002154_pt1 | contig 32377 bp, 32 predicted proteins | sample 10_EM_MG_FD_202245 | JGI IMG/M metagenome (GOLD analysis project Ga0307509, IMG submission 202245) | Populus trichocarpa ectomycorrhiza microbial communities from riparian zone in the Pacific Northwest, United States - 10_EM | ecosystem: Host-associated > Plants > Roots > Unclassified | place...
GCTTGGGCAGTCGCATTGTCGTTGACCGTGAGATCCACCTTGCTGGTCAACGAGAGGACCTTCTGCAGCAATGCTTCGTTCAACTGATACATCTCGCTGTGATAAGGGGTGGGGATGGTGGGCAACGAGTTCCAGGGGTGCGTGGTCGTATCGGTGGGAAAGATTGCGAGGTATCCATAGGGCCATGCCGGGGTGGCCGGATCGGCTGCGGTTCCTGGAATCTCGCGCGCATCGATCTCCCATGAAATGCCGTAGTCGATGAGATAACGGGCCCAGGCCGCCGAACCGGTTGTCCCCTCGTGAGGATCAATCCCCGCAATGCCTGCGATCAGGAAGTATGTGTGGCGCAGATCGAACTTGTTGCTGAGAATCAAAGCCATCGTCGATGCGGCCACGTTCGCGTGACCCTCGCCGGCGACCATCTGGCACACATCGTCGGAGTTGCACAGAATGTTGGGATAGTCGGGCGGGAGGCCTCGAACGGGTATCGATTCATTCAACCCGAGATTGGAGGTGAAGGCCGATGCCTCGGAGAACGGGAAGGCGGTGCCGCCGAACATGTTGATGATCATGACCTTCACGGGTCGTCCGTCATCGTCGGCGAATGAGGGACCGGAAAAGAGTACAGCAACGAGGACACTTGCGCCGGCTAGCAAGCATCTGGTTGTTGACAGAACAGTTTCGAACATCCTGTGGCTATGCATGGAAGAGCCTCTCTCTCTGGTTGTCGATATTTGCGCGGTAGGGTGGTTGCGACGCGAATTGCCGCTCGTGAAGCATTTTTTGTGCCGAGGAACTATCAAGCGATCGCGCTACGCGCGGCCGGGCGGCTGCCGCTTGGCGAAGAGTGGCGCGCCAATAAATTCAATAAGTTAGGCAAATCATCGAGCGCGCGCAAAAATCAAACTCACTACAGACTCGCCAACAAGTTGCCGTGCAGCGATGGACGTTTTCGGAGCGGACAATCTCGCGGCGTACCGAGGCCGACGGCCAGCGCATCACCACTTCGGTCTGTCTCGGGAATACGGCTGCTCGCCGCGTTCGGTGAAGATGCCATCATGGGCGACCAGAAACTGGAGCGGCAACTGCTCCGCGCGCCGGTCGAGGTCAGCGTCCAGCAGTTGGCGGTGCATTCGGTTGGCGGCGCGGTGGCCCCGGCGCAGCAGGTCATGATGATCGCGCCGGTGGACAGTCATCTGGAAGTGGAGGCGATGGTTGCCAACCGCGACATCGGCTTCGTCAATCCGGGGCAGGAGGCACAGGTCAAGACCGATATCTTCAACTTCACCCGCTGCGGTCTCTTGCACAGCAAGGTCGTCAATGTCTCCCATGACGCGATGGTGCGGGAGAAACCGCATGACAAATCCAGCCCCTCGAAATCCCAGGCCGCCTTATCGACAGCAGCGAGCCGCGGGGTAGGAGTCTGTCTATGTGGCCGAGATCGCTCTGGACCACACCCAGTTGGGGGTTGAGGAACGGATGGTCGACCTGGCGCGGGGATGGCGGTCACGACCGAGATCAAGACCGGCCAGCGCCGCGTCATCGAGTTTCTGCTCTCGCCGTTGCTGCGGTACAAGCGGAAAGTCTCCGAGAAAGATGAGAGCGAACCAGGCATAATGTCGGCATTCTACCTTGGGGAAAGTTGTGCCTCGTCCGCTACAACACGACGATTTCCTTGCGGCGCATCTCCGGCTTGAGCCAGAAATTGAGATCGGCATATTTCGCGAACAGCTCTGGCGGAATACAGCTCTCCCGATTCTGGTGTTCGACCTTGCGTCTCACTTTGTGCATTCCGGGCATACCAAGGTGCACGTCGTATTCGGGCTCGTCGTGGCTAATGCCGCCAAAGTCGTAGTCATACCATGGCTCTTCGAGTTCCCGATAGAGACGCTGCAGCACCGCCGCGGGCGAACGTACCAGCGTGTCGTAATTGATCACGATCAGTTTGCCGGCGTGCCGGCTGAACCAGGCTTCGCGCAGGGTGCTCCACGCCAGCCCGATCAGGCCCCGTTCGGAATTCATCAGGGTTTCCACGCGGACATAGATAGAGGTCCCCGGCTTGAATTCGAATGTCCTAGAGAGCTGCAACGGGTTGCTGCGCACGGTTTCGGACAGCTCGGCCAATGTTGTTGCCAACACAGCGGCCTTGAACGCCAATGCGCATTTGAGGTCGGTGACGCTGATCGGGACCGGTACGCAAACCCTGGCGCTGACGGCGGCGAAGCTGGCCGCCAACACCACGGTACTGGGCAAGATCAGCAATACGAGCTACAGCATCACGGTTTCCGATACGGCGGCGCACGTTGCCGCCAACATCGCGGCGTTGAATGCCAACACCCACCTGACGTCGATTACCCTGACCGGAACCGGGACCCAGACGCTGGCGTTGACGGCGGCGCAGGTCGCAACCGCCACCGTGGCGCTCGGCAAGATCACCAACGCCTCCTATATCGTCAACAGGACGGCAGCCGACGGCAGCAACACGCTGATCGCGCATGGCAGCGGCGACACCCTGGTCGGCGGCAGCGGCACGACGACGCTGGTCAGCAACGCCGCCGGCAACACGCTTCGCGCGGGCACCGGCACCACGGTGGCCTCGTATGCCAACAACACTCTGACCGTGGACCTCGTCACCGCGAGCACGAGCGATACCCTGACCGGAATCAACAATGTGGTCGTGTCAGGCAACAGCGCGACGGTGATCGGCGGCAGCGGGACCCAAAAACTGATGGCGAGCGGGACAGCGGACACGCTGACCGCAGGCACCGGAACCACCACCCTGACCAATACCGGCACCGGTGGCTTCTACGACTATAACACCGGCGCCGGACAGGCCGTCATTGCCAATGGCGCATCGACCAACGCCTCTGCCTCCAACGAACTCGATTTTGGTTCTGGCATTACCGACAACAAGCTGTGGTTCGAACACGTCGGCAATGATCTGCAGATCGACCTGATGGGAACGGCCAACAAGGTCGATATCGCCGGTTGGTTCTCAAGCCCTGGAAATCAGCTTCAAGAAATCACCGCTGGCGGACTGAAGCTCGACAGCCAAGTGTCGCAATTAGTGCAGGCGATGGCGACATATTCGGCCAACAACACCGGCTTTAGTCCCGCAGTCGCAACCCAGGCCCCAAATGATCCGGCCTTGCAGTCTGCTATCGCAGCTTCCTGGCATGCTTAGGGAGCGCGGCGATGGATTGCGCGTTGTCGAAGCATCCTTTAGTACGAGCAGGCGCGCGCTGCAGGACTTGGCCACGCCATCACAATGGACTGGCGCGAAGGTTGCAACGCTGACGGCGCCGAGAAAGTCCCAGTCGACGCCGGGCCGTTTCGCGCCCGACTCGCATCTACTCCGCCGGGAGCAAGGAACACGGCGGCGTGCGGATAAAATTTTTGATCGTCGATAAATCTCCGCCCCGTTGACCACAGCGTGTGCCTCGCCGCTGGTGACGAGCAGTGGGCCAAGGCCGCCGACGATCTGCCCGCTGAACGCGGACGCGACGGCCGGGGCATTCAAACGGTCGGACGATCGCTGTCGCTGTGCATTTTTGTGCGACAGCCGGATCGGGGCTGGTCGGGGAACTCGTGAGCAGCGCCGCCGACGCGGCGAATCGCGCTGAGCCTGCCGATAAGCTTTCCCGATTCCACCCATTTCGCTTTTGCTTATCTTACAACCACGTTGTAGGGATCACGAATCGACCTGGGGTAGTGGGCGTGCTGGAGACTTCCAAATCGGATACTGGGCTGCAGTGCCTGACCTTGCTGCTGCGGTTTCATCAGGTCGCCGTCGATCCCGCGCAGATCGCCCATGAGTTCTCGGGCGAGGCGATCGGGGTTGCGGAGATGCTCCGCTGTGCCAAGCAGCTGAAGCTGAAGGCGCGCGCGGTCCGTGAGGACTGGGCCCGGCTGATGAAGCTGCCGCTGCCCGCGATCGTCGAGCGCAGGGCGGGTGGCTTCGTCATCGTCGGCAAGGTGAGCGACGAGGGGGCGCTGGTTCAGGAGCCCACCGCAAACCGCCCGCAAGTGCTCAAGCGCGCCGAGTTCGAGGCCGACTGGACCGGGCGCATCGTCCTGATGGCGCGTCGCGCCTCGCTGGCCGACCTCGGACGACGGGCTGGAGGACATCAAGGGTGTCGCTGCGCAATCGCTCGGCATCGTCGCCACAGTGATGATGGCCGAGAAGGGGCCCACGAGCTTCCCGATCATGGAGCGCCGCAACAGTCAGGCGATCCTCTGGGACATGGGTCGGGCGCTCGGCATCCGTTTGGAGACGTTGTCGCCATTGATGCGTGATCTCAAGGTCAAGGTCGGGCGGATGCGTGAGCTTGCCGGCGCCAACTGGGCTCAGGTTACCGACCTTGCCGCGGCACTCGTCCGCGAGAGCGGTATCGACTGGCGCAATTCTCACCAGATCGTCAGCGTGTTCGTACGCCGCAACATCGCCGCCGGCTTCCGCCCGGACAAGGCGACGTCGGCCTCGCTGGATGAAGCGGCCCGTGAACTCGGCGTCGCCGCAGCGGGTTTGCCGGCGGCCGTTTTTTCGGATGCCATGAATCCTGCCGCGTTCGTACGCCGTCGCAAACTCCTTGGCGGGCCAGCTCCCGAAGCGATCAGCCGTGAAGTAGGCACGGCGCGCGGTAAGGTCGATGCAGATGCGAAACTGCTCGACGGCCTGGAGACGAACGCGGAAATTGCCGTCTCCAGTGCCTCGTGAGCCCGCTCGACCTGTTTGCCGATTAAGTTAGCGGTTGCTGCGACCGATCAATCCCCTGGATGGTGACAGGCTACACCCCCATCACCATCAGCCCGCCATTCCGGATACACAGTGCGGCACAAATCGGATGCGCGGGGGCAACGGGGGTGGAAGTGGCACCCCGAGGGCGGATTGGCAGCGGAAGGAATTTCGCCGATGATGCGCGGCAGGTGGCCTCGTATTCCCGGGTCGGGGAGGGGCGAAGCATCACGCAGCATGCGCGTGTAGGGATGGCGCGGAGCGCCGAACACGCGTGCCACCGGGCCGCTCTCCACAATGCGTCCGAGATACATCACCGCGACGCGCGAGCAGAACCACCTGATGACACCGAGATCGTGACTGACGAATACGAAGGTCAGGCCGCGCCGTGCCTGCAGGTCCTTCAGGAGCAGGAGCACCTGGGCCTGAACGGAGACGTCGAGTGCGGAGACCGGCTCGTCGGCAACGATCAGTTCGGGTTCGACAGACAGGGCGCGCGCGATCCCGATACGCTGACGCTGACCACCGGAAAACTCGTGCGGACGGCGGTCGTAGGCAGACGACGGAAGACCGACCTCCTCCAGCAATGCAATTGCGCGTTCTCGTGCGGCGCGACCGCGGGCGAGACCGTGTACGCCAAGTGGCTCTGTCAAGGTCTGGCCGACCGTGCGTCGCGGGTTAAGTGACGAATAGGGGTCCTGGAAGACGATCTGCATGCGGCGGCGCAGCCGCTGCAACGCGGATCCATGGGCGCTTGTCACGTCGATGTCGGCGAAACGAACGCAGCCGGCATCCGGCGGAATCAGACGCAGCACGGCGCGCGCCGCGGTCGACTTGCCGCAGCCGGACTCGCCGACGACGCCGAACGCCTCACCACGTGTGACCGCGAAGCTGACGCCGTCGACGGCACGGACAATGGTTGTGACCGGGCGGAGGAAACCCTTGGTGACCACGAAATGCTTGGCGAGGTCGCGGACCTCGAGCAGGGCTTGGGGCGCAGTCATTGCGCGTTCGCTTTCGGATCGGTCGCGTCGTAAAAGCCGTCACCGACGAGGTTCAGTCCCAAGACCAGCACAAGAATGGCCAGGCCCGGCCACATGCACAGCCATGCCGAATCGAGAATATTCTCGAAACCGTCCCGCATCATGCCGCCCCAGGTCGGCGTCGGCGGCTTGACGCCGAGCCCGATGAAGGAGAGCGAGGCTTCGGTACGGACTGCGGTCGCCATCCAGAGAGTGCCCATGACGAGGAGATCGTTGACGATGCTGGGCAGCACGTGCACGAGCAGAATGCGCAAATGCGAGAAGCCGAGCGCGCGGCCGGCTTCGATGAAGGCGCGTTCCTTAAGCACCAGAACGGGGGCTCGCGCAATGCGCGCGAAGGGAGCTATCGCGGTGAGCGCAATCGCAATGATGAGATTGGTGACACTCGAACCAAGCAAGGCCACCATGATCATGCCGAGAATCAGGCTCGGGAACGACAGCAGGACGTCCATCATCTGCATCGTGACGAGATCAAATCGGCCGCCGACATAGCCGCTGATCATGCCGATTGCCCCGCCGATGAGGACGGCGCCGGCGATGGAAAGAAAGGACACCAGCAGGGACACTCGCGCCCCCCAAAGCAGCCGTGACAGCACGTCGCGGCCGAATTGGTCGGCGCCGAGCAGATACTCCGAACCGGGGCCAGTTAGGCGATCGATGATGTTCTGTTCGAGGGGATCGCGAGGGGCAAGCCATGGAGCCAGCAGCGCGCCGGATACGACGATCGTGCAGAGGATAACGCCGACGAGTGTCGTGGGGGCGGTCAAGATCCGGCTGACGATCACACGCCATGGCGAACGTGCTGCGGAAAGGGTCATATCGGTCATTGCTTAACTCTAGGATCGATGAGGCCATAGCTGAGATCGGTAATCAGGTTTACGACGACGATCATGAAACAATAGATCACCATCATGCCCTGCAACATGGTGTAGTCGCGCTGGGTCAGAGCGCTGACGATCACCTTGCCGAGGCCGGGCCGGTTGAAAACGATCTCGGTGAGCACCGAATTGCCGATGAGGATGCCGACATAGAGGCCGACCACGGTAACCACCGGAATCAAGGCATTGGAGAAACCGTGGCGCCAGATGATGGAGCGCCGCGGCACGCCTTTGGCGCGCGCGGTGCGGATGTAGTCCTCCCCCAGAACTTGTAGCATCGAACTGCGCGTCACGCGCACCACATAGGCCGCCATCACGATGCCGAGAGTGATTGCGGGCAGGACGAGTTTGTGCAGGCCGTCGATCCAGTCGCCCGGGCGTGGATTGCCGATCACCGGAAAGAGGTGGAGCTGCAGCGCGAAGACGATCAGGAGGAAGATGCCCGAAACGAAGACGGGAAATGACAGCCCGAGCAATGAAAAGAGACGGGCCAACACGTCGATCGGGCCGTTGCGATGTAGCGCAGCCCAGACGCCGGCGGGGATGCCGATCAGGCAGCCGATCACCATGGCCGCCAACGTCAACACGATCGTGTGCGGCAAGGCTTCGGCAATTTCGGTCCAGACCGGACGGTGCGTGACCATGCTGGTGCCGAGATCGCCGCGCAAGGCGTGGCCTAGGAAGTCGAAATATTGCGCGGCGATCCAGCGATCGAGGCCAAGTTCGGCGCGCAGGGCGGCGAGGGCGTCGGGGGTCGCCCGATCGCCCAGGATTGCAATGGCGGGATCACCCGGGACCACACGCACCAGCAGGAAGACAAGCGTCAATACCGCGAGCAGTGTCGGTATCGAGGCAAGCAGCCTGCGGATGATGAAGTGAATCACCGGACGATCCTGTGGCTCTATCTCGTTGATCTCATTTGAAGTGGGTGGCCTCGGTCAAGAGCGGACCAAGCGATAACGAGGCCTTCAGATCGTAGCCGAAGTCGAGGTCGGTGCGATGCGCCCAGATCTGTAAGGCCTCGGCCAGCGCAACGGCGCAGACGGCTGCGACGATCTTTTTCTGGGCCTCGACCCAGAGTGCAACCTGCTTCTCGGTGTCGGGCTCCGTCCTCGCGGCGTCGATTTCCTTGTCCGCCACGTCGCAATGGCTGAAATTGGCGACCGCCGTCGGCTTTCCGATGATGCTGGCCGAGTGGAAGAACTGGGTCAGATAAATGTCTGCCACCGGAAATCGTGCTGCCGCGTAATAGACGATCGGGCTCAGATCCTTGCGGATCTGCTGGTGAAAGGTGGCATGATCGACCACCTCGATGTCGAGATTGATGCCTGCCTTGCGCAGCTGCGCCTGCACGACCTGCATGCTACCCAGCATCTGCGGCAACTGCGTGTGGATTACCTTGATCGTCACGCCGTCCGGATAGCCCGCCTCCTTGAGCAGTGCCTTGGCTTTGGCGACGTCGGTGTTGACTAGACCGACATCCTTCGAGAATCCGAGATAGCCCGCCGGAATCACGCTCTGGCCCGGCCGTGCGGTGTCAGCGCCCTGCCACTTGACGAGCTCGGGCCGGTTGACGGCGTAGGCGATCGCCTGTCGCACGCGGATGTCGTCGAGCGGCTTCGCCGTGATGTTGAGATTGAGATTGGCCAGTTCGCCGGGCTCGAACACGTCGACGACCGAATTCGGCAATGCGCGGATGCGGTTGATCCAGGCCTGATCCTGTTTGCCATAGACGAGGTCGATTTCGCCGTTCTGGAAGGCAAGGTCGCGCGAGGAATCCGAGGGAATGTAGCGATAGCTCACGTGCTGCAGCTTCGGCTTGCCGCGGAAATAGCCGTCGAAGGCTGCGAGCTCGAGCGATTGATTGGGCGTGTCGGAAACGAAGGCGAAGGAGCCCGTGCCGACCGGATTGCGCGTGAAGTCCGCACCATATTTCTCGACCGCCTTGCGACTGACGATGTAGCCGCCGGAATAGTTGGTCAGCAATCCGAGCAGACTCGGCACCTGCCGCGCCAGTACGATGTGGACCGTGTCGGGATCCGTCGCCTCGATGGTCTTGAAGGCGGCGAAGTCGGCGGAGAAGGCCGACGTCTTGGCATCGCTGGCTCTTTTGAGGCTGAAGACGACGTCATCGGCGGTCAGTTCGCCGAAGTCGCCATGAAACTTGACGCCATGACGAAGATGGAACGTCCAGTCGAGCTTGTCGGCACTTGATTCCCATTTCTCCGCGAGATCTGGCTCGATCTGCGTGGGATCCATCGTCCCCGGCTTAAAGCGCACCAGGCCGTTATACATCCAGGCAACCACCGTGCGGTCGATCGTGCTGACCGCACGATGAGGATCGAGCTGGCCTACATCCTGGGCGGCCATGCCGACTCTCAGGTCGGTCTTCGGCGCCGCCGAAGCGGGCACCGCAACGAGGGTGGCGGCCGCGAGTGCCGCACTAAGCGTGACGCGAAGCTTCATGTCTCTGTCCCTGCTGGTTGAATGATCCATCCTGCGCGAAGCGATCGATATGGAACGGCTCGAGCGGGACATCCGTGCCTCCGTCGAGGATGAGCTCGCTCATGATGGCCCCGATGACGGGGCCGAGCTGGAAGCCGTGACCTGAAAACCCGAATGCATGAAACAGGCCGGGTGTAGTGCGGCTGGGGCCGATGACTGGAATATCGTCCGGTGTTTCACCGTCGATGCCAGTCCAGCTGCGTATCACCTGTACACCCGCGAGCTGCGGAACGAGCCGGAGCGCCTTCGCCATGACGGCATAGCCTGGCTCGGGCAATGGCCGCGAACGCGGAACATCCGGATCGGATTCCCCGCGACCGCCGCCGAAGATTATGTTGCCGCGGCGGATCTGACGCAGGTAGACGTCGCCGCCAACGACGCCCAGATTCGGCGTAATGAAGTAGGGAAGGGGCTCGGTCACGAGCATGTTCGGGCTGAGCGGCGAAACGGGAACCGGCTCGCCGAATGCTTTGGCGATTGCGCCGCCCCAATAGCCGGCCGTGTTGACAAGATATCGGGCACGAAATTCATTCTCGCCCGACTGCACGATGAACTGAGTGCCGTCATGGGTCAGAGCGCTGACCGGCATGAATTCACGAATATCAGCTCCTCTATCGCGCGCGGCTCGCGCGAGAGCCGGGCTCAACAGACGCGGGTTGGCGGCGCCGTCGTCGGGCGCGAGCGAGCCGGCCACGACATCGGGACCGAGCCACGGATATTGCTGATGGATGGCATTGCCCCCGATCATGATCAGCGGAAGGCCATTCGCCTTGGCGACGTCGAGATATGCGATGAGATCGGCTTCCTCGGCTTCGTTACGTGCGAGCTTCAGGTGACCGGTCACCTCGAATTCGCAGTCTGTGCCGATGAGCTCCGGCAACTTTGCCCAGATTTCGCGGGAGCGGCGGGCGAGCGGCAGTTCGGCCGGATGCCGCCCCTGCTGGCGCACGCCGCCGTAATTGACACCGCTGGCCTGTCCGCCGATCTGGCAGCGTTCGAGCAGAATGCATCGCACGCCGCGGTTCGCGAGATGCAGGGCCGTGGAGCAGCCAGCGCCGCCGCCGCCCACGATCAACACATCGGTCGGCGTGGCGCTCATGCGGCCTCCGCGGGAAGGATGGGAATCGGCTTGACGGGCGGCTGTCCGCGCAGTCGTCCAACTTGCTCCACCGGGCAGGAGAGTTTGGACGCCAGCACCTCGGCCGCGGCTGCGCCGCAGACGCGCCCCTGGCAACGTCCCATGCCGACACGGGTCAGGGCTTTTGCGCGATTGACCTCCGGTGGCGGAAGCGTCGCCAATGCCTCGTTCGCGGCCGCGCGCAGTTCGCCCGCTGTGATCGCCTCACACCGGCAGAGGATCGTATCGTCGGCCATGTTCGCCGCGAGATTGGCCGGAAATGGAAATGCGCGCTCCAGTGCGGCGCGGAATTTGGCGCCAGCCGCCAGCGTCGCATCGAGGCGTGCGACTGCACGCCCATCAACCGCCGAGCCGCGCGCCGCCAGCACAGCCCAGGCGGCGCGCGCGCCGGCGGTCTCGGCGAGATCCGCGCCAGAAATGCCGCTGCCGTCGCCGGCGAGAAACACGCCGTCGACGGCTGTTCGGCCGGTGGGGTCTCGGCGCGGCACCCAATTATGCTGCACGGGATCGAAGTCGAACGGCACACCAGCGAGATCAGCGAGTTGCGCCTCCGGCTTCAGCCCCCAGCCGAGCGCGACGGCATCGACCGACGCCTCGTGTCTGGCGCCGCCTGCGTTGCGCCAGCTCAGCGTTTCGACCCGGCCGTTGCCCTCGATGGCAAGCGGGACCGCGCCCTCGACTATGGGAATGCCGTGCGCGCGCAGCCAGGCGATGTAATAGAGGCCCTTGGCGAAGGTTGCCCCGCCACGCATCAGCTCGAACGCCCGTTTCGCCTTGGTGGTGAACGGCGTCGTATCGAGCACGGCCACAACTTGTGCGCCGGCGCATGCATATTGATAGGCAACGAGATAGAGCAGGGGGCCTGTCCCCAGAAAAGCGACCTGCGCGCCGATGGCGCAGCCTTGAGCCTTCAGTGAAACCTGCGATCCGCCCAAAGTGAAGACACCCGGCAGCGTCCAGCCCGGTAGCGGGATTACTCGGTCCATTGCACCGCTGCAGAGGATGGTTTGCGCGAAAGGTACCGCGCGCGCCTTGCCCTCGCACATCGTGTCGATGACGCCGGGCCGCAAATTCCATGCAAGGGTTAGCGGTCGGAAGTCGATCGAAGGACGAAGCTGGTCGAAGACGTCGTGGATGGCCCGCGCCTTTGCGACCTCGAAGCCATAGAGGGTGTGCGCGGTACGGCGGAAACCGGAGGGTTGGCGTTGATAGATTCGTCCGCCGCTCTCCCACCCTTCATCGATCACGACCGGGCGCAGGCCTGCGCCGACAAGCACTTCGGCCGCGCGTGTGCCGGCCGGACCGGCGCCGATGATGACAATGCTCATGGCTGCGCCATCCTGCGTGTCACGCGCATGCCCTCGGTGATCGGGGTGGTGCAGGCGCGCACGCGGCCACCACCCTCGACGTTCACCCAGCAATCCTGGCATGCCCCCATCAGGCAGAAGCCTGCACGGGGCCCATCGCCGAATTCGCTCGCGCGCAAGTGGCCGTCACGCACGAGGATGGCCGTGAGTAAAGTGTCCCCCTCGAGTGCGTCCGCGGGAGCGCCGTCGAGCAAGAATGACACGGTGGGCCGGTCCGTCTCTGCTAGCCGTCGCAATCTCATAGCATGTCCTCCAGCCGGCAATTGACCAGCAGCTCGGCGATCGTCGCCGTATTGGGTAGTCGCAGGACCGTCACGATCAACTCGGCGATGTCGCGAGGATCGCTCATCTTCTGGCGCGGCCATTTGGTTACATGAGCGGTCATGTCGGTCGCAACGAAGCTCGGGCAGATCGCGGTCGCGCGAATGCCGTGTTCCCAGCCGTATTGTCGTACGGCATGGGTGAGCGCGAGCAGCGCAAACTTGCTCATCGCATAGCCGGCATTCGCATTTCGCACGCGCTTGCCGGACATCGAGGCAACGTTGATCACGCGCCCTTCGCCGCTTTTCGCGAGATGCGGGAGCGCAAGACGAATGAGCCGCATGGGCGCCTTGACGTTGATCAGGATCATCGCGTCGACCGCCGTTTCGTCGGGATCGGTGAGATCGGCTACCGGGTTGATCCCAGCCGCGTTGATGAGGCCATCGAGCCGGCCGAAATGCTCGATCGTCGCCGCAATCCACGCTTCCGCCGACGGTAGCGAATCCGCGTCGTAACGATGCAGCATCAGCCGGTCGGACCCGGCCAGTCCGCGCGGATCACGCACGCCGGCTGAGACGCGGTAGCCGCCAGCAACCAGGCGCTCGACCGCGGCGCGGCCGATCCCGCGCGAGGCGCCGGAGATCATCACGACGCGATCAGTGGCTTCAAGCACGGGCAAGCTCCTTGGCGACAGCGCCGGTTGCAATATGACAGCGGGCGAGATGTCCAGGAGCGGCGGCTGCCAGAACTTGCGGCGCCTCGCAGCCGGAACGACGCAATGGGCAACGCGGCGCGAAGCGGCATCCCCTGGGCATATCGTTTAGAGATGGCACACGACCTGGAATGGCGGCGAGCGTCTGCTCGCCGCGATCCATACGCGGAATCGCCGAGAAGAGCGCGCGCGTATATGGATGGGCGGGTCTTGCGAAAATCTCGTGCACAGGCGCCTCTTCGACAATCTGTCCGGCATACATGACCGCAACGCGATCGGCGATCTGGGCAACGACGCCGAGATTGTGCGTGATGAACAGCATGGCCATGCCGTGCCGCGCCTTCAGGTCTGCGAGTAGCCCAAGCACCTGCGCCTGGATAGTCACGTCGAGGGCGGTTGTTGGCTCGTCCGCGAGCAGCAGCGTCGGCTCGCAAGCGAGCGCCATCGCGATCATGACGCGCTGACGCATGCCGCCCGAAAATTGATGCGGATAGTCATGGAAGCGCTGCTTGGCTGACGGGATTTTCACTTCTTCGAGCATGGCGAGCGCCTTCGCCTCCGAGTCCGCACGCGACAGGCCGCGATGGACGCGCAGCGCCTCGGCAACCTGCGTCCCGATGTTCATCACCGGATTCAGGCTCGTCATCGGCTCCTGGAAGATCATCGCCATGCGGTCGCCGCGCAGAGCTTCGAACCCGGCCTCATCTAGAGTTCGCAGATCCGTTCCGTCCAGGAGGATGCAGCCCGCCGACACGCGGCCCTGCGGCTGCGGTACAAGACCCATGATGGAGAGGGCCGTGACTGACTTTCCACAACCGGACTCGCCGACCAGCGCCAGCGTCTCATTGCGGTCGAGCGTGAAGGAGACGCCGTCGACGGCCGGATACCATTCCGCACGAATACGAAATTCGGCTCGAAGATCTTCGACACGCAAGACCGGTTCGTGCATCGGACGGGACTGCCAAGGCGAGGACGTCACCTTCTATTCAGGTCTTTGATGTGCGTCATGTCAATGCCATATCGATCAATCCGTTCGACGCTGCCTTGCGCCAGCCATGGACAATATGCCGGCTCGTGATGGCATGGTCGCGAGGCGAAGAAGGGTCGCGATGCTTCTAGCCGTGCGCAATTTCCATCGCAGCCCCGGCGCGGCGCAGCGTCGGATCGAAGGGATTGAGCTTGGCGCCGATCTGTCGTGCCTCGTTCATCAGCATCTCGGCGATCACGGTGCTGCGCTCGGGGGTCATGCGATCCGTCGTGCTGCCGACGCTGAGCGCCGCGGCGGCCCGTCCGTCGGGCATGAGAATCGGAACGCCGAGCCCCGCCATGCCAGGAATCAAGCCTTTTGCGCCATCGCAAAAGCCCAACGCGCGGACGCGTGCGATCTCGGCCCGCATGAAGGCTTCGTCGATGCCCGCGAAATCGCGCATGCGCGGCAGATTGTAACGAATGACCTCGTCCTGCTCAGCCTTGGTCAAATGCGCAAGAACGGCCATCGAGCCCTGGCCGATTCCGAGCATCACGCTGCCTCCGATATCGCCCGTGAATGAGCGAATTGGCAGTATGCCTGCGGTGCGGTCGATACAGACGGCATCGAACCCGTTGCGGACCAAGAGGAAGATAGTCTCACCAAGAGCTCCCGTAAGGCGCAACAGGGCTGGGCGGCAGAGTTCGCGCAGGTTCATCGGATTGCCGGCGCGCGCGGCAAGCACAAACAGACCAAGGCCGAGCCGATAAGTCTTGGCGTTAGTGTCGCGCTCGACCAATCCCTCCGCCATCAGGTTCGCCAGCATGCGATGAACGGTCGGTCGCGGAAGTCCCGCGGCGTCCGCGATGTCCTTCAAGCGTAAACCTCGTCCATCGGGGGTTGCGAGCAGCCGCAGCAGTGCGGCCGTGCGATGAATGCCTCCACCCAGATCGTGCGATGGTTCCAATTTCCGGGCCTTAGCTTGGGACATCGGAAACGATAGTTTCACTCATCGGAATTTGAAACAGAAAAACTGCTGTTGCGTGAAATTTCCGTTGCAATCCGCGAGATGATCTCTGAACCTTGAACGGGCCGGGAAGTGATTGATCGAGACGAGGACATCGGGCATGTCGCGTTGGCGCGTGGGCGTGGATTCCGGCGGCACTTTTACCGACATCTGTTTGTTCGAAGAGGATGAGGGCCGGGTCGAGGTCTGGAAGGTCTCCTCGACACCCGACGATCCTTCCCGCGGCATCGCCCAGGGCGTCGAAGAAGGAATGCGCCGCGTCGCGCCGGAAGCCGGCGATCGGCCGGCGGCACCCGTTAGCTACTTCGGGCATGGTACGACGGTCGCAACCAACGCATTGATCCAGCACAAGGGCGTTGCGACAGGCCTCGTCACGACAGACGGGTTTCGCGATCTCCTTGAGATTGGTCGGCAAAAGCGGCCCGATCTGTACGACATCTTTGCCGACAAGCCGCCGACCCTGGTGCAACGCGATCTTCGCCTCGAGGTTGCCGAGCGCGTGCGTCATGACGGCGAGGTGGAGATCTCGCTCGACGAAGATGGCGTTCGTACGGCGGCGCGCAAGCTGCGCGCTGCACGCGTGAGCGCGGTCGCGATCTCGTTCCTCTACAGCTTCGTGCGTCCCGAGCACGAGCGGCGCGCGAAGGAGATCGTGCGGGAGGAGTATCCTGAGGCTTTCATCTGCACGAGCCATGAGATCGCACCCGAATTTCGCGAGTTCGAACGTCTCTCGACGGCGGTGGTCAACGCCTATCTCGGCCCGGTGATGAAGCGCTACATCGATCGGCTTGCGCCGCGCTTGTCCTCGCTTGGCATGTCGGTTACGCCGCATCTCACGCAATCAAACGGCGGCGTCATCGGCTTCGAGACTGCCGCTGAAAAGCCCGTGCGTACAGTGCTGTCCGGCCCATCGACCGGAGTGGTTGGTGCGCAGGCGATCGGTCGAGCCGCAGGCTTGCCCGACCTCATCACGTTCGACATGGGGGGCACTTCGACCGACGTCGCGCTGCTGAAGGCCGGTGAGGCGCGGCTCACCTCCGAGGCGATCGTGCACGGCCATCCGATCAAGGCGCCGATGCTCGATATCCACACGGTTGGCGCCGGCGGCGGCTCGATCGCCTATGTCGACACCGGCGGCCTCTTGAAAGTCGGACCGCGCAGCGCCGGCGCGGATCCCGGTCCGGTCTGTTATGGCAAGGGCAATGCCGAGCCAACGGTTACCGACGCCAACATCGTGCTGCAAACGCTGAACCCCCGCTATTTGCTTGGCGGCCGGATGGCGGTGCGCCAGGATCTGTCTAAGGACGCGATCGGCAAGCTCGCACAACGGCTCGGCCTCGGGTTGATGGAGACGGCGCAGGGCATCATCTCGGTCGTCACCGCCAACATGGCCAAGGCGATCCGCGTAATCTCGGTTCAGCGCGGACACGATCCTCGCGACTACACGCTGATGGCGTTCGGCGGCGCCGGTCCGCTGCACGCGGCGCGCCTTGCCAAGGAGCTCGATATCAAGCGCATTCTCGTGCCGCGCAATCCCGGCATCCTGTGCGCCATGGGCCTCCTGCTGACCGATCTGCGTGCGGACTTTGCCACCACGCGGTTGATGCCGCTTGAAGCCAGCGCGGTCACCGAGATCGAGCGTGCATTGTCAGCCCTCAACGAGCAGGCGGATGCCTGGTTCGCTCACGAGGAGATCGCGGCGGATGCCCGTCGCCTGCAGCGCACGGTGGACATGCGCTATGCCGGACAGAACTATGAGCTTGCGATTCCGCTGCCTGACGGCCCGATCACGGCCAGAACGCTCGATCTGCTTGCACAGGGTTTTGCCGACGCGCACCAGCGCATGTACGGCTTCCTTGCCGACAACGAGCCGGTGCAACTCGTCACCTTCCGTCTCGAGGCGACCGGCCTTGTCAGCAAGGCGACGATGAAGGCTTACCCGCCGGCCGGCGAAGATGCACGCCATGCGATCCGCGAGAGCCGCGAGGTATGGCTCGCCGAGAGCAGGGCCTTCGTCGCCTGCCCGGTCTATGCCCGTGAGGAACTGAAGTCCGGCAACCGGTTCATGGGCCCCGCGATCGTCGAACAAATGGATGCCACCACCGTCGTGCTGCCCGGCATGACGGCGCAGGTCGATCCCTACCTCAACCTGATCCTGGAGGTCGCATGAATATCGCCATCGCGCCTCGACGGTCTGTCGGGCTCGATCCGATTACTGTCGAGGTAATCGGCGCGGCTCTGTCCTCGATCGTGGAGGAAACCGGCGAGGCGCTCATCCGCGCCTCGTACTCGACCAATATCAAGGAGCGGCGCGACTGCTCGACCGCGCTGTTCAATGTCGAAGGCCGCACCCTTTGCCAGGCCGAGCACATTCCGATCCACCTCGGCAGCTTCATCGGCATCGTGCCGCAGATCCTTAAGCAGCACGCGGTCGAGTCCATGCGTTCCGGCGATGTCTTCGTCGGCAACGACGCCTATGCAGGTGGCGGCACGCATCTTCCTGACATTGTGCTCGCCGAGCCCATCTTCGTCGACGGCCGCATCGCCGCCTGGACTGTCAATCTCGCACACCACTCGGACTTCGCCGACCGCGGTCATGCCCACATTTATCAGGAGGGCCTGCGCATCCCGACGATCCGGCTCTACAAGGCCGGAGAGCTGCAGAAGGACGTTCTCGACCTCATCCTGTTGAACTGCCAGGTGCCACGCTCGCGCGCAGATGGCGGCGAACCGCGTCGGCGTGCAGCGCTTTCAGGCGTTGTGCGCCAAATATGGCACCGAGGTGGTTCTCGCGGCCGGAGAGGCGTTGCTAGATTATGCCGAGCGCAAGATGCGCGCCGGCATCGCGGCGATCCCGGACGGCACCTACCGCTTCGATGACGTGTTCGACAATCCGGAGATCGACGGCACGCTGCCGATCTCGGTCACAATCACCGTCGCGGGTGACGAGATGCGATTGCACTTCGACAGCCCCCCGCAAGTGCGCGCCGGCATCAATATGACCTACACCGCGTTGCTCGCCACCACTTATTATATGGTGAAGTCGGTCGTCGACCCGACCATCCTGCCGAATGCCGGTCTCGCGCGGCCGCTTACTGTCACCGCGCCTGAAGGCACGATCCTCAATTGCAAGCATCCCGCGGCGGTGAATGGGCGCGTGCAGACCTGCCAGCGGGTCGCAGACCTTATTCTCGGTGCATTGTCACACGCCGTTCCCGGGCGCGTGTCGGCCTGCACCAACAGTTCGTGTTGCGTCGCGACGTTCAGCGGCGAGATGCCGAAGGACGGCACCATCTGGGTCTACGTCGAGACCATGGGCGGCGGCGCGGGCGCGCGGCCCAGCAAGGACGGCCTCGATGGTGTGCATGTCCATGTCACCAATACGTCGAACCTGCCCGTCGAGGCGCTCGAACTCGAATATCCGCTAACGCTTCTGCGCTACGAAATGGTCGACGCCTCCGGCGGCGCCGGCCAATTCCGTGGCGGCATGGGTTTGCGACGTGTCTATCGGGCGGAGGCTGATTGCCGCGTACGGGTCGACGTCTCGCGCCTGCGCTCGCAATCCTGGGGCCTTTTTGGCGGAATGCCCGGCGCGCATGGCCGCATGGTGCCGGGGCCGGGCGTCAAGTTCAATCGCGACGCCGCCGAATTGAAGGCCGGTGACTGGTTCGAAGTGATCACGCCCGGCGCAGGTGGCTATGGACCGCCGAGGGAGCGCGATCGGACCGCGGTCGCGCGCGATCTCGCCGAGGGTGTCATCGACGCCGCCGCCGCACGTGACATCTATGGCTTCAACTCGTGAGGGCCGCGTCATGCCGCTGACCGTCTCGCGTCGCTCCGTCCTCGCAGGCGCAGCGGCGGTACCCTTCCTGCGCCTTCCAGGCGCGCGCGCCGCGACGCCCGGCTCGCTTACCTTCGGCCTGTCGAGCTATCCGCCCAGCATCCAGCCCTGGGCGAATACGGGCACGGCCGCGGCGACCGTGAAACTGATGATCTATCGCGGTCTCACCGGATTCGCACCCGACGGCAGCCTGCGTGGCGAGCTCGCCGAAAGCTGGGCACCGGAAGGAACGACCGCATGGCTATTCAAGCTGCGTGATGCGACTTTCCAGAACGGCGAAAAGGTGACGGGCGCCGACGTAAAATGGACGATCGAGCAGGTCGCCGCGGAGAAGTCCACTGCCTATATGCGTGGGCAGATGCAGAGCATTGACAAGATCGAGACTCCTGACGACAAGACCGTACGTTTCATGATGAAGGAGCCGCTCGCGACCCTGCCGGCCATGTTCGCCAACTTCCATATGCCGATTATTTCGCGGGTCTCCGATCCAAAGGCACCGGTCGGCGCCGGCCCGTTCACGATCAAGGCGCAGGAACGCGGAGTCTCGATCGATCTTGAAGCGTTTTCCAAATACTACAAGCCCGGCCTTCCCAATCTGAAGACGATCCGCGCGGTAGCGTACGCGGACGAGAACCTGCGCGTCGCGGCGTTGCAGGCCGGCGATGTCGACCTCATCGAATATGTTCCCTGGCAGTCGATGGAGACCATCGGCAAGGATCCCAAGCTCGCTCTCGACGCGGTCGATGGCCCTTACATGTATCTCGTCTTCAATGCGATCAGGCCGCCATTTAATGACGCACGTGTGCGCAGGGCAGTCGGTCACGCCATCAAGCGCGAGGAGATCGTCAAGGCGGCGTTTTTCGGCAGAGGGTCGAGCCTCGCGCATCTTCCGATCCCGAAGACGAGCGAGTTCTTCAATCCCGAATACGAGAACGGCTGGGGATACGATCCGGCGCTCGCCAGGAAGCTGCTCGCCGAGGCAGGCCATCCGGACGGTTTCAGCTGTTCGCTGCTGTCGACCGCGCAATACGGCATGCACAAGGATACGGCCGAGGTCGTGCAGCAAAATATCGCGGCGATTGGTATCAGGGCCGAGCTCAATCTGCCCGATTGGGCGACGCGCATCGCTGTCGGCAACAAGGGGCAGTACGACATGGCGGTGATGGGCGACGCCGCCGACAGCAACGATCCCGATGGCATCGCCAAGACGATCGACGGGTCGCTCTCGTCCTCCTATTCGCGCTCGTTCGGCCTGAAGACCGAAAAGATCACCACGCTCATCAAGGCGGGCAGCGCCGAGTTCGACAAGGCGAAGCGAAGGGCGATCTACAAGGAGCTCGAAGCGCTCGCGATCGAGGAAGCGCCAATGGTAGGGCTGGCCTGGCGCAGCCAGGGCTATGCCATGCAGAAGTGGGTCAGCGGCTTCAAGAATCTTCCGGGCGCGCTCACCTTCTACTCGGGAAGCTCCTTCGAAGACGCCGCGGTCGGGTGAGGCAATGCTCCGCTACGCGCTGACACGAATTGCTGTCGCGCTTGGGCTCATCTGGGCCGTGGCTACGCTTGTCTTCCTGGTCATTCATGTCGTCCCTGGCGATCCGGCGGAATTGCTGCTGGCCCAGGGCGGTGTCGCGCCGGACCCAGCGGCCGTCGCGGAGCTGCACGAGAAACTCGGCCTCGATCGGCCTATCCAAGCCCAATATCTCTCCTACGTCGTGGGCCTGCTGAAGGGGGACCTCGGCAGTTCGCTGCTCGACGATCATTCCGTCGCCGAGGAAATCGCATTGCGGTTGCCGCGTACGCTCGAGCTGGTTTTCGCGGCCGGGCTGATCGCAACCTTGTTCGGCCTCCCGCTCGGAACGTTCGCGGCGTTGCGCGCCGGCGGTATGATTGATCGCGCGCTTGGGGCAGCTGCCGGCCTTGGCCTTTCGGTGCCGGTGTTCGTGGTAGGAACGGTCGTGGTTCTGGTGTTCGCCCAGAAACTTCGCCTTGTGCCCGCGGGTGGCTTCGTGCCGATCTCGCGCGATCCTGCGCAGCACCTGCTGCTACTGCTGATGCCTGCCGGCACGATTGCTGTTGGCCTTGGAGCGGTGGTGTTTCGCATGACGCGCTCGTCGGTGCTTGAGGTGCTGGAACGCGACTATGTGCGTGCGGCCCACGCCAAGGGACTGACCGCAGGCCGCATCGCGCAGCATCACGTTGTGCGCAATGCTCTGATACCTGTTGTGACCGTACTCGCCCTGCATATGGGCTCGCTGCTGGGCGGAACCGTCCTGGTTGAGTTCGTGTTCAATTGGCCGGGTCTGTCCGGGGCCCTCGTGCACGCGGTCGAGCAGCGCGACTACCCCGAGGTGGTCGGTATCGTGCTTGTGATCTCTGTCGCGCTCGTCATCATCAACCTTGTGGTCGATCTGCTCTACGTGTTGATTGACCCGCGGGTCCGGCACGGCTGATGGCTGCACGGACCACCCATCGGCTCACTCTCTCGACGGCGATCGTGGCAGGCATCATTGCGGTCGCACTCGCTGCGCCTCTGTTGCCGCTGCCCGACCCGGTGAAGATGGACGTACCGGCGCGGCTTGCGCCGCCTTCATGGACCCATTGGCTCGGGCAGGACGAATATGGCCGCGACGTGCTGTCGCGACTGGTGTGGGGGGCACGCGTCTCGCTAGCAGTGGCGTTTCTGTCCGCAGTGTTCGCTGGTGTGATCGGCACGACGCTCGGCCTGCTCGGCGGATACGCCCGCGGCCTTGTCGAAATTCTCGCCGTGCGCTCGACTGAGGCGATCGTCTGCTTCCCGCCAATCCTGCTAGCCCTTCTGGTCGTGACCCTGATGGGGCCTGGGGCCGCAACCCTGGTGGTCGCGCTGACTATCCTCTATGCGCCTGGCTATACCCGCGTCGCTTTCGCGGCCACGCTGGCGACACGCGGCCTCGACTATGTCACCGCGCAGGAAGCACTCGGCGCAAGACCAGCGCGCATTCTCGCGCGCACCATCCTGCCGAACGTCGCGCCGCCGCTTCTGGTGCAATTCTCTCTGACGGTTGCCGCGGCCATGGTACTGGAGAGCGGACTCTCGTTTCTCGGTCTCGGCGTCGTTCCGCCGGCGCCGTCCTGGGGGTTGATGATCCGTGGCGCGCGTTCCACCATGGAGCAAGCGCCCTGGCTTTTGCTGTGGCCATGCCTGGCGCTTGCGGGCACGATCCTTGCTTTCAATCTCTTGTGCGACCGTCTGCGCGATGTGCTCGACCCCCGCGCGGGCAGGTCTGGAACACGTTGGCAGGAGGGGGTGGCCGCGCGCCTCCTGACAAATACCGTGTCCGCGCCAGCGCCGTCGTCACTTCTGGCAGTCGAGGCGCTTACGATCGAAGTCGATACACCGGACGGACCTGTTCGCCCGGTTCGCGATGTCTCGCTCTCGCTCGCGGCGGGCGAAACGCTGGCGCTCGTCGGCGAGAGTGGATCGGGCAAGACGTTGAGCGGCCTCGCGCTGCTCGGCCTGCTGCCAGCCTCGATGCGGATCGTCAATGGCCGTGTGCTGTTCGTCGACCGGACCGGCCGGCAGCTTGATCTCGCGCAATTGCCGGAATCGGACATGCGTCGGCTCCGCGGGGACCAGATCGCGATGGTTTTTCAGGATCCGGGCAGCAGCCTCAATCCGGTGCACCGGGTTGGCAACCAGGTTGCGGAGGCGATCCACGCGCACCGCGAAGCCTCGCGTGCTGAAGCGGCGAGAAGCGCAGAGAAGCTGTTGAAGGACGTTGGCTTGTCCGACCCGCGCCAGCGCGCGCGCGCCTATCCGCATGAGCTGTCCGGCGGCCAGCGCCAGCGCGCCATGATCGCGACCGCGGTCGCCAACGGGCCACGGTTGCTGGTTGCCGACGAGCCGACCACCGCGCTCGACGTGACCATCCAGGCGCAGATTCTCGACATGCTCGCGGCGCTGAAGACCAGAAGCGGCATGGGCCTGATCTTCATCACCCACAATCTCGCGGTCGTTTCCGAGGTCGCGGATCGTGTCTGCGTGATGTATGCGGGCGAAATCGTCGAGGAGGGGCCGGTCGTCGAGGTGTTTGCCCAGCCGCGCCACCCCTACACCGCGGCCTTGCTCGCGAGCGCACCGGAGAGCGAGAGCGCACAGCTCAGCACTATTCCCGGCACGGTCCCGCCGCCCCATGCGCTGCCTGCCGGCTGTACCTTCGCGCCGCGCTGCGGGCGAGCCATGGAGGGCTGTCAGACCGTGAAGCCGGCTTTCGTCGAGGTTGGTCCAGGCCGTGCTTCGCGCTGCCTCAGGTGGCGGGAGGTCGCATGATCGCACCGCTCGTCCGGGCCGAGAACGTATCGCGCAGCTTTCGCGGCCGCGCGGGTTGGCTGACGCGGACAGAGGTCAAGGCGGTGCGCGGGGTCGATCTGACGATCGACCAGGGTGAAGCGGTAGGCGTCGTTGGCGAGTCCGGATGCGGCAAGTCTACGCTCGGCCGCATGCTGCTGCACCTCCTGCCGCCGAGCAGCGGTCGCGTCGTCTTCGACGGACGCGCGCTTCACGATCTGACGCCGACGATGCGCCGCGGCCTGCGCGCCCGCATGCAGATGATTTTCCAAGATCCCTACGGCAGCCTCGATCCCCGGCGCCCGGCCGGTGCCCAGATCGCCGACGGGCTCTTGATCCATGGCCTTGCGGATCGCGCACAAGCGCGGGCACGCGTTAAGGATCTGTTGCAGCGTGTCGGCCTTGACCCCGGTCATGCCGATCGCTTGCCGCATGAATTCTCCGGCGGGCAGCGCCAGCGGGTCGCGATTGCGCGCGCGCTTGCGACCCAACCCGAGTTCATCGTCGCCGATGAGCCGGTCTCCGCGCTCGACGTTTCGGTGCAGGCGCAAATCCTGACCCTGATGGCGGACTTGCGTTCCAGCTTCGGACTCGCGCTGCTGTTCATCAGCCACGACCTGCATGTGGTGCGGCATCTGTGCGAGCGCGTGGTGGTGATGTATCTTGGCCGCATCGTCGAGGAGGGAAAGGCGGCAGACTTGTTCCATGCGCCGGCTCATCCCTATACGCGGGCGCTGATCGCCGCGACGCCGTCGATCTGTTTGCAGAAGCGTTCTCGCGAGGTGGTGCTGTCGGGGGAGCTGCCGAGCCCCGCTTCGCCGCCGTCAGGTTGCGTGTTCCGCACGCGCTGTCCGCATGCCGTTGCTGGCTGTGCCGAGGGTGTCCCTGTGTTGCGGGAAATTGCGCCCGGCCGTCGCGTCGCCTGTCTTCGCGACGACGTGGTGGCCCAGGGTGCGTGAGACGCGACGAATTTGAGTTTCTATCGTTGGCGAGCCTGTCGCCATAGTTGTTGTCAGTGAAGCGGCAGCGGCTGTTGGTGCTCACGGTGCCGTCAGTCTGCAGCAACGGGCGCGCGAGCCGTTGATCTTTTTGAGCTTGCCGAGCGATCTAGCTTTGCGCCTGGGGACGCTTGACACCCCGATCGACGAAGGCTGGGAAGCCGGCCGCAAGTGATAATACCTGCGGCGATGCGTGCACGGCGATTTCCATTTAATCCACGTCGAACTTGACGCCCTGGGCGAGCGGCAGCGTGCGGCCAAAATTGATGGTGTTGGTGGCGCGGCGCATATAGGCCTTCCACGCATCTGACCCGGATTCGCGCCCGCCACCGGTTTCCTTCTCGCCGCCGAATGCGCCGCCGATCTCGGCGCCCGAAGGGCCGATGTTCACATTGGCGATGCCGCAATCGGAGCCTCGCGCCGACAGGAAGGTTTCGGCCTCGCGCAGATCGTTGGTGAAGATCGACGACGACAGGCCTTGCGGAACGGCATTGTGCAATTCGATCACGGCATCGAAGTCGCGATACTTGATGACATAGAGGATCGGCGCAAAGGTCTCGCGTTCGACCGAGCCGGTCTGTCCGTCGATCTCGACCAGGGCAGGGCGGACGTAGAAGGCCGCTTCTGCGCCCGCAACGGTGACGCGATCCCCGCCGACAATGGCCGCACCCGCGGCCTTGGCTTCGCCGAGGGCTCGCTGCATCGATTCGTAGGCGAGGCCGTCAATGAGGGGGCCGACCAGGTTGCCGGTGAGGGGATTGCCGACCGAAACGGATGCATCGACCTTCTTTAGCCGCGGCACGAAGAGATCGACGCAGCGGTGGTCACGCCAACCATTGCCAGCTATTTCGTAGATCCGATCGCGGTCTCGACGTTGCTGACGCTCATCGTGATTCCGGCGATCTTCGGGCTGATCAATGGCTTCCGGTTGCCTTCGGGCGACCGCGGTACGCCTCAGCCGCCAGTCCCGCGAGGAGAGACGGTTGTGAGAGCCCGAATTCCTGAGCCTGCCGAATGAGGTGCGCCATGTTGAAAGATGTCATGCACGAGGACAATCGAATTGCGATCCCGGAGGCGCTAGCAGGCTTGCAGGGTAGTTCGCCGGTTTCACTTCGCGAGGTTGTGCTTGCCGAGCTGAAGTTGCCATCGCTGCCGCGGAGGCGCGTTTCTGCGGGAGCTCTGATCATGCGGCCCGAGGCAGCGACCGAATGTCTCTATTTCGTGATCGACGGGAAGATTCGCTTGTATCTGCTGGCGCCGACGGGCGAGGAGGTGTTTCAGGGAGAGCTCGGCTCTGGTGATAGCCTGAAATGCCCGCGGATTCTTGGCCAGCACGAGTGCCCCGCGTTCGCCGAGGCGATCGTCGACTCGACCCTAGAAGTGTTGTCGAAGCCGCTCATCGAACGTTTGCAATCCGATTCCATGGCTTTCAATCAAATGCTGGTGCGGGAGATCATCCTTCATGCGGCCGACCTCGATCAGCGCTTCTATGAAACCTCGGTGATGCCAATGAAGGTCCGGCTGCATGCCGAACTGTTGCGCATTTCTCGCCGTCGTCGTGACGGCGCTCTCATCATCTCGCCACTGCCGACCCACCGGGATCTTGCCAGCCGGATCGGCTCGCAACGGGAAGCTGTCTCCAAGGAGCTGGCGCGACTGGAAAAGGATGGGGTTATCATGCGCCGTCGCGCGGCCATTGAGCTCATTCGCGAAAGTGTCCTTCGGGAGGAAATCACCGACTGGAACGATGAACCGGCGATGGTTCCCGCTCTGCCGCGATTATGAACTAAACATAAACTTCATGTTCCGGCGTCGTTCAAGCCAAGTTCGCAGAATGTCACCTGGGGAACGGATCCGACGAAAGCTCCGATCGGTCCGAGCCATTCTGGAGGACGACGATGGAAACCGGGTTTAAGACGAAGAAGCATCGCATGTCGCGCGGAGTGCGGCTGCTGGCTGCAGCGGCAATGCTGGTGACATTGACACAAGCCGCAAGCGCCCATGATGACGACGAGGATGGTTGGTATCAACCCCGCGTGCACGACTGGCATTCCGGCTGGCACCGTGATTGGCATTCGGGCCCGCATGTCGGTTGGCACCGTGGGCCGCACTGGGATCCCTACTACGGCTGGCACTCTGGCGAGCACTATGGTCCCCACTCGGGACACCACGACGACTGGCATTATGGCGCACACCATGATTGGCATGGCGGCGATGACGATTAATCTCGCCGCGCGCTCCGTGCCAATCCGGCCAGAAACGCGTTTGCAAATGACCTGCGATCGGAATAGGACGAACAAACGATGCTGCGCAAAACTCTTCAAGTAGTGGTCACGATCTTGGTCGCCGGTTTGATCGGCGGGATGGCCCACGCCCATCCCGTTCTTGAAACCACGGACCCAGGGCGGGACGCTACGGTGCCATCACCGAAGGAGATTCGGCTCACGTTCACCGAGGATCTGGTCGCAAAGTTCTCCGGGTTGACGGTCAAGGACCAGAGCGGACATCCGATCGAGACCGCCAGTCCTACTGTCGATCCGAGCCACAAGCGCCAGCTGGTCGTGCCCATCCCGAAGCCGCTTCCGCCCGGAACCTACGATGTTGAGTGGCACGCTGTGTCCGTCGACACCCACAGGGTAACCGGTCACTATTCGTTCAAGGTTGGACAATGATGCTTGAAGCGGGGCTCGTTGGCGCCCGCTTCATTCACTTCACCTGCACGATCGTCCTGTTCGGCGGGGCGCTGTTCGGCCTGTATTCGGGACTGCCCGGAATTAGATCGGAGCGCCTGGTGCGCCTACTACCAGCCGTCCTGTTCGCGGCTGCTATCGGCTCATTTCTGAGTGGTCTTGCCTGGTTTCTCTTCACGGTGGGAAACATGAGCGGGTCCCTCGCAGACGCGCTCGATCTCGGGACGCAGTGGTCGGTTCTATCGGATACCGGTTTTGGACAGGTATGGGCCGCCCGCGTCGTGGTGATGCTCCTCATAGTTGTATTGGTCGGGTTGCGCGGCCCATCCATATTGGGCCGTCGGCTAGGCATCCTTTTCGCGGTTCTCGCGGCATTCCTCTTGGCGTCCTTGGCCGGCGTCGGTCACACACAGGTCAATGAGGGAGTGCCGGCAATCGTTCATGTCACGTCCGATGCCGTCCACCTGCTTGCGGCCGGCGCCTGGCTCGGCGGTCTCCTGCCGCTGGGCATGGTCGTGGCATCCTGTCGGACGAAGCAGCCGTCGTATGATGACGCTGTTTTCGTGCTGTCGCGCTTCTCCGGCATGGCTTATCTCGCGGTGGCGGCGCTCGTCGCTTCGGGAGCCATCAATGGCTTCCTTCTGGTCGGCTCCTTGTCGGCCCTGGTCGGTACGAGCTATGGCGAACTGCTACTCTCGAAACTGGGCTTGCTCGGGCTAATGCTGTGTCTTGCAGCATCGAACCGATTCTGGCTGGTTCCGGCGTTGGCGAAGGCGCCGACCGCCGGCGAGTCGGACCTCATGCTTGCGAGGCTCCGCCGTCATATTCTTGCCGAGCAAATTCTCGGCGTTCTCATCACGGGAATTGTCAGCCTGCTGGGGACCTTGGCCCCGACGATTCAGGGGTCATGAGGCTGCGCTGGCGGGGGTGCATAGAGCGCGTGCAAGCCGGAAGGGGCACAAAGCGTGATCTAAATCAACGGACCGGTATGTAGCTGCTGCAAGATGAGCTGGACCCTAGTCGGGAGGCGGCAGATGATGGACGCCTGGATGTACGGATACGGTTCTTTCCATTGGTTCTGGTTCATCGTGATGGTCGCCCTCGTTGTTTATCCGGTGGGCCGTATTCTCAACCGGATCGGGTTCTCGCCGCTGTGGGCGATCGCGATGTTCATCCCGCTGCTCAATCTGATCGTGCTGTGGATTCTCGCGTTCACCGAATGGCCCGGCGGCAGGGGAGACGAGGCGCGAAATCCGTGACCTCCAATTTGACGGAGCAACGCCCGGCAAGGCGTTGACCGCTGCAGAGTCTCGTTGAGGCATCGGAGCATCTCTATTTGATGAGTGCACAGCATCAATCAGACGCGGCCGCGATGGTGAGTGGGCAACTGGCCGATGGTTGTGATGTTCCGCATTGCGATGCGATGGCGATTCGGAGCCTTTCGGACCGTGACTTCCGCATCGATCTGTTTCGCGGCCTTTCGCTCTGGTTGATCTTTCTCGACCACATTCCTGAGACCTATCTCAATCATCTCACGCCCAAGAATTTCGGGTTCAGCGATGCGGCCGAGATCCTGGTATTCTTGTCCGGGCTTGCGTCGGGAAGCGTCTATGGCGGCGTCGCTTATCGGTCCGGCATGACGACCGCGTTGTTGCGAGTCTCACGGCGCGCGTTCGAAATCTACGTTGCTCAGATTGTGACGGTTGTTGCGCTTCTGGCCGTGATCTCCCTGTTTGCCGTTCGACAGCCGAACCTGCTGGATCACGCCAACCTCGCCGTCTTTGTCGCCAACCCGGCCGAGGCGCTGTTTCAGGTGACCCTGTTGAGATACTCGCCAGTGAACCTCGACCCGTTGTTGCTGATGGCCATTCTCCACTTCGGTTTGGTGCTGGTTTTACCAGCGATGATCCGCTGGCCAACCCCGACACTGATCGCTTCGGCGCTGCTTTACTTCGTCTCCCACTGGCTTGACTGGTCGCTTCCTGCGTACCCAGGAGGGGTGATCTACTTCAATCCCCTGGATTGGCAACTGCTCTACGTGATCGGGATGTGGTGGGGGATGAAGTCCGCTCCGGAGAAGCCCGGCGTCCTCAAATCGCGCATTCTCGTCAGCCTGGCGGGGATCTATCTGTCGTTCTCCTTCTTCATCACGCTGGGCTGGCATTTTCACTCGCTCGAGGCATACGTGCCGAGAGTGATCGTGCGCATGATCTATCCGATCGACAAGGGCGATCTCGACATTCTTCGGTTGCTGCATTTTCTGGCGCTCGCGCTGCTGTGCTGGCGGATACTACCCTGCGACCTGCCGCTGCTGCGGACACGCCTGCTGCGCCCGCTGGTCCAATGCGGCGAGTATTCGCTGGTGATCTACTGTATCAGCGTGCTGCTCTCGTTTGCCGCCCACGCCATTTTGAATCTGGGCTGGAATGATCTGGTATCGCAGACGTTGGTCAGCGTCGCCGGCATCGCTGTCATGGCAGCAACTGCCGTTGTGCTCGCCAAGGTCAATCGGGCCGCGGACACTCATCCGTGCACTCTATAGAGAGTGCCGTTCGCTCCCCTACTTCTTTCGCGGAAGCCGCTGTTGGTCGCGCCGCACTTGGCGTCATTCAGTCGGAAACAATCTCGCTTGATGTGGTGCGACGACCCTTAGGGCCGCCACACCAACACAACCCTCGAAGGTTACTGCTGCTTATCGCCCATGTGGTGCGGCACAGACGTCGCGGGGCCGCCGCGGTAGTGGTGACCGCCGGTGCCATGCGTCTTGGTGGCGACGCCCACCGTCCCCGCTTCCTTCTTGCCCATGTGATGGGGGACTTCGGTCTTCGGCCCGCCCTGATAGTGATGGCCGTTCTTTTCGGTGTCGGACCCGGTCTGCGCTATTTAGGGTGCCGCGATAAGGGAAAGAGCCGCCGCAGCAGCAAAGATTGTTCGAATAGTCATGTACGCTGTCATATTTGCTTCTCCATGGTAACACTTGGACGACGAGACGTGAGGTTGCGGGCTTGCGTCGATCTGATTTGGATCATTCAGATGTCAGACGGAGCTCATTTGCGCTGTGAAAAATTCCACATCCCGAGCAGATCGGTGCCGATAGGAAGCCGCGCACCAGGGCACTTGGGTCGGAGTCACGTCTAGGTTGACTTGCACTAGTGATAAAAACTCGCCCAATAAAAAAGAGCGAAAGCAACCCCTGCAGTTCCTAGAACGATGAGAAGGGTCACCGATATCTTGTAGGCGTTAGAGTGCGCGGGCGGTTTCGTCGCGTTGTTCGGTTCACTAAGTTGGTTGGGCACGAGATTGCCTCCCAATAAGAAACGCATCCGTGGAGTCTTTTGGGTAACCCGCCAGAGAATAATTCGATTGATCCTTATCAACGCAGGCGAAGTTTCGGTTTCAGGCGCAAAATCACCTCACAGCGGCGAACTAGCCGAAGTCGAACAGAACCGGTTCGAGGCAGTCTGAGCCATGAGCTTTGAAAAGCGCGACGCAAAGCTACATCGACGCGGTTGAAGAGGCCACGCGAGGCGTTCCGGCTGCCAAGCAGTCGCCCCAGCAAGGATTTTTCGAATTGTCAGGTACGCTGTCATATTTGCCATTGTGACACTTGGACGATGAGGCGTCCGGTCGCGGTCTTGCGGCGATCTGATTTGGCAGGTGCCAGACGGACGTCGCTTTGCGCTGTGAAAAATTCCACATCCCGAGCGGATCGATGACGATAGGAATCCGCGCAAGGAAGCAATTAGTTGGTCGTTGCATCTGAGATTGACTTGCATCAATCGACCGTCAGTAGAAATCGGCACTCATTGCGACCAATCAACTGATCAGCGGGAGAAGTTCCATGAAACGTCTGACACTGCCTGTCGCATTGCTGCTTGCAACGGTGAGCACAACGTCTTGGGCGCAATCGGCCGCCGATCACGAAGCTCATGATCCCGACCAAAAAGAAGCGCCCGCCGCCGCACAGCCGTCACCGCCTCCCGGTCAGCCCGGAATGATGGGACAGGGGATGATGGGCGGACCGCAAGGCATGATGGGTGGCAGGGGCATGATGGGTGGCAACATGCCCATGGCGAACATGATGCAGATGATGGGGCAATCGGGCGCTGAAACCGGCTGTGCCGGTATGAGCGGCATGGCCACCAGCGACCGAGTCGAAGGCCGGATCGCCTTCCTTAAGACCGAGCTCAAGATCACCGACTTGCAAAGTGCCGCCTGGAAGGCATTCGCCGACGCGTTGCGCGCCAACGCAAAGAGCCTTGGCGATGTGCGCGTCTCGATGACGCCACAAGCAGGCGCGGTGCAGCAGAGCTTGGTCGATCGTCTTGCGCTACAGGAGAAGTGGTTGGCTGCGCGCCTAGAAGGCACCCGCGCGATCAAGTCGGCGCTCACAAACCTGGTCAGCACCCTTTCCGACGAACAGAAGGAAACGGCCGACGAACTCCTCGCGCCCCATATGGGCATGGGTGCAATGGCGCGCGCGATGCAGTCGGGGCAGATGGGTCCCGGCCAGATGCAGCCTGGGACGATGATGCAGGGGCGGTGACGCCAGGATACGCGAACGAGCGAGGCTTTCCCATGACCCGCGCTGTTCTGCCCAACACAACCCGCCAACGCGAGCCGTTGATCGGTCCTGTGGTCAAGCCGCTGGCAGAGTCCAGCGAACTGGCCGCTGGTGCTGCTCCGGCGGCCGCAATCGGAGTATGGCCTGGGGGCTGGTCAGACAACTCGCTGGCTCTGGATGACATCCTGGCCTACCAGCGTGACCTTTGGGAGCGGACCATCCTGTTCTGGGATACGCTCCGGCAGCGCGCGGACAACATGCTTGCGCATGAGCGGGCAGGCAAGCCGCCCCTGCTCGATTTCGACTACGAGGTCATCCTTGATGCGCGCCGGTTCGAACGGCCGGTCAATTATGCGCTGCTGCGCATCACCCGCTATCGCGACAAGTGCCTGGAGGACTGCCTCGATCCGGCTAAGCCGCCGGTCATGATCGTGGATCCCCGCGCCGGACATGGGCCGGGGATCGGCGGGTTCAAGCGCGATTCCGAAGTCGGGATCGCGATGCATGAAGGCTATCCGGTCTATTTCGTCGTGTTTTATCCGGAGCCGTCGCCGGGCCAGACCATGGCGGATGTGCTCCATACCCTTCGCCGGTTCGCGGAGGAAGTCAGCAGACGCCACGAGGGCAAGTCGCCGATACTCTACGGCAATTGCCAGGCCGGCTGGGCAATCGCGATTCTAGCAGCCGATTGCCAGGGTCTTACCGGTCCGGCTGTTCTCAACGGTTCACCTCTGTCCTACTGGGCAGGCGAATCCGGCGTCAATCCGGCTCGCGTCTCCGGTGGGCTGCTGGGTGGGGCATGGCTCACCCACCTAACAGGCGACCTCGGCAACGGCCGGTTCGATGGCGCTTGGCTGGTACAGAACTTCGAGAACCTGAAACCGGAAGGCGTCTGGGAGAAATACGCGAATCTGTTTTCACACATGGACAAGGAGCGCGAGCGATTTCTCGATTTCGAGCGGTGGTGGAACGGCTTCTATTTCCTCAGCCGGGAAGAAATGCTTGCGATCGTCGAGAACCTATTCATTGGAGACAAGCTCGAACAAGGACAACTGAGAATCTGTCCGGATTGCGTGGTCGATCTGCGTCGCATTCAGAATCCGCTGGTCATCTTCGCCTCATACGGCGACAACATCACGCCGCCTCATCAGGCGCTCGGCTGGATCCCTATCGTTTACTCCGGCACGGACGATCTGAAGCGGGCGGGCCAGCGCATCGTCTACCTCATCAACCCTCACGTCGGGCATCTCGGCATCTTTGTCTCCGCGAGCGTCGCGCGTCTTGAGCACCGGGCAATCCTCGACAGCCTGAAGAAGATCGAGGC